>Ga0209254_10001172_pt1 | contig 23177 bp, 19 predicted proteins | sample FrelakmetDIP11DI_FD_187148 | JGI IMG/M metagenome (GOLD analysis project Ga0209254, IMG submission 187148) | Freshwater lake sediment microbial communities from the University of Notre Dame, USA, for methane emissions studies - DIP11 DI (SPAdes)... | ecosystem: Environmental > Aquatic >...
TACCCCGCAAAGCAGGGATATGCATTTTATTGCAGCGTGCCGTAACCACCGGGTTGATCTCGGTTGATATGACAATTGCCGGTATTCCGATGTTTCGCATCAATTTTATACCATGGCTGTCCATCCGGTTAGCAGCTATTTGTTCCTTACCCTCCTCATTGACCCACACCCGATTATCCGTGAAGGTGCCATCAAAATCGAATACTACCAGGTCGATTTTTTCGGGAAGAGGGCGGCGTCTTCGACCCGGAGAGACCATTTCCAACCTGGCATTATTTACCAACCAGGCTGCGCGTTCCCAATCCCTCAGGTTATCCAGGTCTACTGTATATTGCGGGTCTATTATCAGTCCCAGTATATTTACCCCGCTCATCGAGTTCTTTTCCAGTATTGTACTGGTGCGAATGGCATCAATATGCCCCGTCTGCCAGAAAGTCGGGGGGAGCTCCTGGCGAGGTGCATTATAGGGTTCATTCACGCCATCAATACTCAAAAGAGGTTTCATGGCTGATGTTACCGGATCTACAATCCACATCTTGTAGGGATTCTGGCCTGAAGGGACTATACCCCGCACCGAATCGGCCTCAGGATGGGACAGCAGCAAATCAACTGCGTCATCCACACAATTCAGGGGGCGCACAGGAGATGTCGGTCGTAATTGTACAACGACGTCCGGGCTATACAATTCGTTTTCCTTAAGCCAGTCGAGGGCATGCTGAAAAACAGGCAAGTCTGTTGTGTCGTCTGCTGAAATTTCACCGGGACGCATAAAAGGGACCTCCGCCCCAAAACTTAGGGCAACCCGGGCAATTTCCTCATCATCGGTGGATACAATGACACGTGTAACAGAATTTGACTGCAGGGCAGCAGTAATACTATATGCGATCAACGGGTATCCGGCAAAATCACGAATGTTTTTTCTGGGTATACCCTTAGAGCCGCCGCGTGCCGGAATGACAGCAAGAACTTCAACTTTTTTTACCATGCAGTCCATCCCCCATCAACAACAAGGTTGGCACCTGTCATATAGGAAGATGCTTCTGATGCAAGGAATAATAGCGCTCCATTCATTTCATCATTATGAGCCATGCGTCCCATTACCGTCCTGTAGGAATAATTTTTCACAAATGTCTCATCATGATCGTTATACACGCCGCCCGGTGTTAATGCATTTGCCCGGATATTCTTACCTCTGAAATAAGTGGCAAGGTACCGGGTAAGTCCCAGAACCCCGGCCTTGGTTACCGAGTAATAAACCGGTTTATAGCGGGGTGGCTGATCAGGTCGCTCGTATATCCTTTGATCCGGTCCAACCAGACCATAAGTTGAGCAAATATTGATGATCGATCCGAAATTTTGTTCCAGCATGGGACGGGCAGCAGCCTGAGCGCACAAGAATAACCCGGTCAGGTTGACCTCTAATGCATCCCTCCAGGCACTTAAAGGGAAATTTTCAAACGTATTGCCAAGACTTCCACTTTGGGAGGAATCGAACTTGGGATCCATTGCGGCGCTGCAAACCAGGATATCCAACCTTCCATAAACCCTGATCGTCTCATCTACCAGCCCTTGAACGGATTCTTTAGAGGTAACATTAAATCCGGCCCCGATCGCATTAAAACCGGAATCCCTCAGGGATCTTGCCGCGCTTTCCACTTTTTCAGCCTGCAAATCGGCAACCACAACGCTGGCACCGGCCTGTGCCAGCGTCAAGCAAAATTGGGAACCAAGCAAACCAATTCCGCCGGTTACTACTGCTACTTTTCCATTGAGTTGAAATTTATCTAGTATAGAGTCCATATTCCCTTTCCAAGACGGGATTTATTCCATTCCAAAAATTTTATCATCACCAAAGCCGGCAATAACCGGCAGACCAGTCGAAAAATCCGCTATCCATTCCGTTTCCTCCGGATCAGCCATCAGCGGAACATAATCAAAAATAACCAACAAAGCCCGGCCTTCAGCAATACTTTTGCGAACATTCCCCACAAATTCCGGGTAATCCTCTCGGGGAAGTCCGGTAGCCGGGTTGGTTGGTGATAACAGGATATAAGCCGGTTTGTTGATTAATATATACAGGGCAGTCGGCTTATTTGTATAAACCGTGCGGTCGCGGTACTTATCTACCAGCGCAACTGTCGGAGATTCCTGCCATCCGCTGCTCGCAAATCCCTGGCCATCCTCGCTGAGTGCCTGTACCTGGTCGAAGGTATCCTCTGAAAATGAAAACAGGAGGGCAGCAGCAAGGCAGATGCTTAACACCTTAAAACCAACTGCCTTTTGCTGCCAGATCATCGCGATAAAACCAATTGCCAGCAGGAAAACACAAAGCGTAAATGGGATGACTATCCTATCGTCCAGCGGCGGGCTGGCATCAACAAACAATAACGAAGAGATTAGAACCACAAGGAAGATTAATCCCTGCATACCAATTACCAGTGCGGGAGTGAACCATGCTTCCTGGGTAAAGGAATATTTTTTGAATGCCAACCATAAGCCGAAAAATACCAATCCCAGCAGGATGAAAAGGAAACCTACAAAAACCCATCCCCAATAAGGTAAAAACCTTTCAACCAGGTTCCCCTTTTCCGGAAGCAGCCAGCTCCAGAACTGGGTCAGCCCTTCATCAAGTTTATCCTTTGGGATAGGATGAAAAAGAAATTGACGGTTGGCGGCATTGCCGGTGACCAGAAAATTGCGAACCATCCAGGCGATAATCAAAGGTACACCTGCTGCCAGGAATATCAGGTTTGTGGAAATACGCTCCCTCCAGGTGGACTTATAAACGATGAGAAGGAGAAAAACGGTGATAAAGAGGGAGAGCCCCACATAACGCGTCAATACTGCCAGGCTGGATAGGATTCCAACCAGGACAAGATAAATTATTTTATTATTGGATAAATATAGGGTAAACAAATATATCGCCATCAGGTAGACAAAAATAAAAACAGGCTCACTTAGAGCAAAGGTGTGCGCTTTAAAAAATGGGATGGACAGTATAAATAAAATTGAGGCGAAAAATCCGTATACGATGGATTTTGTATATTGGTAGACCATCCAGCCAACCAGGAATGAATTCACCCCAAACAGAACAAGATTAAGCCACCATGCTGCTGCAAGACTATCCACGCCCAGCAATATAGGTACGGCCAGGAAGATTGAATAGAGCGGCGGGTAGTTGGTAATTGGTCTTGGCTCCCCATTCCCGGTAAGCCGGCTGTAGCCATTCCCATCTACCAGGTTCCTTGCCCCACCAATGTAGCCAACTGAGTCATTTACCAGTCCCATTCCTTGCGGGGTTGCATAAGCGAGCATAACAGCACCGGCCAATCCAATCAGCAGCAGGGAAAACCAAATGACTTTATGGCGTGAAAGCAGCATAATAATCCTTAGAAAGTAAATTCCTCACAACGCCTGCCTGACATTTTCAGGGGGGACAACCATCCATTATATCTGAAGAATGGTTTTTTTTTCATTGCAGGCTTGCCTGTTCGTCAATGTAATAAATTGAGCCATCTTTTCCTTCATAGGCTTTATACAGACCTTCGGTCAATTTTTGGATGCGATCGTCAGCCAGATCACCGTATAGGTCTCCCATCTGTCTCTGTATTGAATTAAACAATACCAGGGCTGCACCCTCCCGGAACATACGCTGGGTTTCATCAGACTCCAGATCACCCTGTCCGAAGGAGAAAAATACAGACAGGGGTTCAACTCTGTATATTTCTTTCATGGGATAAGCTGGCCTATCCGTTAGAAACAGGACGGCATTCTGTTCATTGGTGATGATTAATGTGTCTTTCGATAAGTCCCTTACCTGATTAATTGTCTCTGAAGAACGCCAATCCGGTGCTGTGTAACCAAAACCAACCGCATAATTTTGCTGGACAATTCGTGTTGTTCTCCATCCATACCAAACCACCATAAAAACCAGGGTCATTGATATGAGTTTTATCCATTTTTGTTGGTGGGGCATTAATTGGAATGTCACACTAATTAGCAGGGTCACCAGCCACATGATTGCTACGTGAAGCGGCGAGAGCATCCGGTGATAGATAGTTATAGGAGGAAATGTAAAAATATAAACAATAGAGATAATTGCCAGGTATGAAAGGCTGAAGGTCAGCAAAATCACACCAAAACGATAATGATTCCGGTAATATTCGTCATCAAGACAGGTAAGCAGTTTCTTACCTACAATGTAAAACCATGTAAAAAATAAAGTAGCCACGATGATAAACAAGATGTGATTTAACCGGGGATCGTACTTTGGGGTAAAAACCCAGGAATTGGGAATCACCCAAAACAAAATTACTTCTTCGAGAGATGGCCATAAATTTCCAAAACGCCAGGCAATTTCAGCGGCGTTCTCAATCGAGCGTGATGCCAGGGTTGTTGTCTGGCTGATATCATAAATCACCCATATAACCATTGGCAGACCGGCAGTCAATACGTAAGCCAGCATATCTCGTAAACGCACCCGCCAGGTTGAGCTTCTCAACAGCAGCCATCCCAGTACCCCTGCACCAATAAAAGCTGCTGCGCTGTAACGGGTCAGGAAGGAAAGGCCTGTTGCAACCGCCGAACCATAAAATACGATTCCGGTTTCTTCTTTCCCTAATGCTTCATAAAGCATTACCAAACCCAAAAAACCGAGGAATAAACACAATGGTTCCGACATCGCCCAGGAATAGATAGGAATTAATACAGGTGAAGCCAGGATAAAGAACATAAACAACAACGAGAGCTGCCAGGATTTTGTAATGCGTATTGTTGACCAACCAGCCAGTGTAATCAAACCACCGAACAGGATCATATTCAGCCAGTGGGTTCCTTCAACAAGATCAAATCCAAAGATACCCAGCATGCTGATCACCAGCGAGAAAAAGGGCGGGAAATATGGCAGGAGGCGGAACTCACCCTGGGGACCGACTAAACCCAGTCCATTTCCATGTATAAAATTTTCAGCGGATTTTATATAAATAGTCGCGTCTCCGCCAATACCAGGACCCTGGTTTGTGCTGATCATCATTGCCATAATGCCAAAAAGGCCCATTCCGATCGGCAGGAATGTACTCAGCGCCCCATCTAATGAGCGGGGTTTTTCCAGATGCTCATTTGAGTTCATATACCAGTTGTCCATCCACCTCATTCATAAAAACCATTCCCAAACCCTCAATTTTTTCTCGTACCCCGCCCAAATCCGGGTATTCATCCAACTCAATCAACACGTACCTTACGCCAAGTTGACGCAGAAGATCAACGCTGGCTTCATCCGGAAACCCTTCCAGGATTGGACTTATACGTGCATACTGGGCCGGAGGAAAAGCATTGAAGAAACCTCCAATATAGGGTTTCCCGTGAGTCAGGGTGTAATAAGTCTGTTCCTGATCCTCCGCCAGACGGAAAGGCATTTGTACAAGGGCGCCAGTGGCTGTTTGTTCTTTCAACCAGTAATCCACCTGCCTGGCTTTAATCCCCGAAAGTTCGGAATAAGGACCAGGATATATATCAATAAACATCAGAGCAAACAGAACGATTGTTAATAATGATTTTTTAGCTTGTGGGGTGTACTCGAAAAGCTTCGCAGCTCCAAATCCTGCCGCAGCGGATACAAAAAGAATTGTAAAAATACCAAATCGCATTAATGCTCGCAGCTTCGCAAAATATGGCACTGTATAAAAAAACAGGTACCCGGGCAGGGGGAGTGGTGCCTCACTGCGTCCCAAAAGAATTTTAAGGAATTCAGGCAGATTGATCACCACTGAGGACCCATTCCAATGCAGATCTATACCCATGGCGAGGATGAGGGAAAAAAGGCTGCCCCACAGCAATCCGCCCAGCAGCAGTTTATGGCCGCCCTGGAGGCCTTTAACAAATCCAATTAATGCCAAAGCTATCGCTACAACTCCCAGATAGAGCGTCCCTTCTACCCACATATCCCGGTTGAAATGATTACCAATCCATTGGCCCCATAAAAAATGATCCGTTGACGGCAGAATAAAATCGGTTGGGCTGGCAGAATATGGACGGACGATGCTGATATTCCTGTCAGGCAGGCCGCCCTGCCGCTGCAAGGATATATAAGGCGCAATCGCCAGGATAATCACCGGCAATGATACTCCAGCAAAAACAACAACGTTTTTCCAAAATTGGGGTGATTTCAGTAATCCTCTACGATAGAACACGATCGTGATCAGGGCAATGAACCCACTGACAAGCAAGGTCATGTAAAGATAATATTGGGATGTCAGTGCGATAAAACCCAGCATTATTCCTGCCAGCAGGGAATTTTTCCAGTTGAAATCGCGCCTATCAAGGATATCAAAGAAACCCATGAAAAAAAACGGGAACCATTGGATTCCAGAAAGATTCAAATGGCCAATTCTAAAATGTGCAAAATGGTACGGGGTAAAAGCAAAAAGAGTCCCGGCGATTAGGGCAGGCACTATACTTCCTGTCACCCGATAAATCCATAAATACATTCCCAATCCTGCCAAGATAAATGTCAGCATCATTACCGCATTATAGGCAAAGGTTGCCCCCCCTATTTGGCTGAATGGCAGCGCCATGGCAATTTGTATCGGTGTTATTTCTGTGTAAGCCAGGCTCCAGCCTTCCGGGTAATTCAGAAACCAAACATTAAATGGATTAACTCCCAGCTCAAACAAGGCTTTCTGTACCCATCCAATCATCCAGATGAAGTAAATGTTATCCCCGACCTGGCCAACGATTTGATCACTCATTTTTAAAACCAGCGGCCAGGTCATTATCAGGGTCAGAATAAAAAAATAGATAATAGCCCCAGCCCAGGTGTGTTTCTCGAAAAATAAGCGGATACCGTGTGTCATTTTTTTTACCAGATATTCATTAAGTAAATCAGAGTTGGATTGGGCGCTTTCGGGATCCTGACTCCAATGCAGCCAGAGCAATCTTGAGCACTTGAATACCATCCTCCAGAGGAATATTCGGTTCCTCATTCCATTTAATCATATTGATAAAATGGCGTATTTCATCCTTAAATAGATCATTCCGTTCAAAACCAGATGGAGCAGAAATCATCTCCCAGCACCCGGTTTTAGCACGAAATAGGCGGGCAAAGTTATCGGCATGGTCCCACTTTACCGTTCCATCCGTTCCAATAATTTCAAATCGGTAGGATGGAGGGCGTTGGTAATAATCCAGGTGAATACTACCTACAGCTCCGTTCCCGAATTGGAGCAGGATTTCAGCTACATCCTCCGAATGGATATCCAGATTTGCAATATTCCCAGTAAAAGCATAGACATTTTCTACTTCCCCTAAAAACCAGCGCAGGTAATCAATAGGATGACAAAGGGTGAGAACAGCCCCGCCACCCATCCCCGGGACAGCGCTATAAGTCGTTCGATAATCCTCCCATGGGTGCCAACCCGGCATGTAGTCCCCATAATGAGCCCGGGCAGATAATGGCCTACCAATAGTCCCCTCCTCCAACCAGCGACGGATTTGCTTAAAACAGGGGTGGAAGCGAAATTGGTACCCCACCAATACTTTCGAACCACTTTCATTAATTGCTGACTGCAAATCATCCAATCGTTCAAGGCTATGCGAAATAGGTTTTTCCATTAAAATATGGCATCCTTGACGGGCTGCAGGAATGGCAACATCCAGGTGGGCTGATGTAATATTGGCAACGATGACAGCATCCGGTTTCTCTTCCAACGCTTGATGTAAATTGGTAAAAACAGGATAAGACTCCAATTCTTCCAGCGGTAATGTGCTGTGACCGCTGCGATACAGGAGTATATCCTGCTCCCCTAAAGCCAGTAAATTGCGCAGGTGTCTGCGCCCTGCGGAACCAAATCCTGCAATTAAAAATTTCATTGGCATTCTCCTAATCGGGTACCCTCAATGGTTTTTCAGGGAGCCCAAGTTTCCTAAGCAAGAAATTTGCTGTTCGTATCCCGGATAAACCATCCTGGTATGTGCACTCATCACGAATAAATGCGGATCTTTTCTCTTGATCCGCTCCAGGATCTTTCAGATATCCATTGATCGCATCCACCAGTTCATGCCTGTCCAGGGCAACCTTACCAGCTCCTGAGCGTCGAAAACGGTCATGGGTAGGCCAATTGCCGATTTCGGACAGTTTGAGGGAAAACCGGTTTGGTTTATTCCAGCCACCCGGGGAATCAAAACAAACACTTACAACCGGGGTGTTATGGATGGATGCCTCGACCACCATTGTGGAATATACAGTCAGAAAAACATCCGCATATGCCATCATGGAGGTTTTTTCCGGCATATCTTCACCGGAATAATAACCCAATTCCCCTCCCAGAGGAACAGGTTCCACCACGTGGATGTGGGGTGATGCATCTGCCAGTTTTTGAATTGCCCGGCGTTCTTCTACAAATAATGGCTCTTCCATAAAATGGTTGGGGTGGAGACGGATAAGCAGCTGACAGGGTTCTGCCAATGAGTCACTGGAAACCAGGCGGCCCAGTGCTTCAATATTTTGATAGTTTGGAGAGAAAGTAATGAAACTGCAGGCATATGCCAGCAGTTTCCGATGTGGATCGAGACCATGTAATTGGAAATAATCCTGGCGGGGCATCAGCCAGGTATTTCTAAAATATCCGTCATAGGAAGGGATTCCTCCAATATGAACCCTGCCCGGATCCCAATCCGAACCCAGGACAAGTTCCTCTTTTTGTATATCAGACCAACAGTTAATCCAGTCCACAGATGCACCGGGAATGCTGTACGAACTTGGATTGTCCCAGCCTACCACTACTGCTGCACTCGGTATACCCAGCCTGCCCGCCTGGCGCAGGAGGTAACGGTCCATTCTCCACCCTGGCGTACTTGCAACGACCAGGCCAGGTTTGTACTTATCAAACAAATCCCCGTAGAGAGCGGGGCTGAACTGCATTTGTTGTTTTACCAACCATTGGCGGGCAGATCTTGAGCGCCGCAACCCGGCAATCACAGCCTTCATCAAAGGCATTAATGCCTTTCGCCTGCCAGTGGCCTCAAAACTCACTTGCTCAATATGGCTGTCCATGGCTTCAGTATTGATGCGATTCGAACCACTTACCCGGCGGAGGAAATTTAACCACCATTGCTCAGTTGGTTTTTGACTCTCCTGGTATTTTCTTGCCTCACCCAGACGCAATCCTTCAACGATCAGTCCGGGTTTTCCAAATTGTAAAGCGATCTTGTCCTTCAAACCATCATCCGTGAGGAGGATGACCTCCACCCCGGCTTCCAGGAGTGTTGGCAGGATATCGGTTTGAAGGAAATAGACAATCGCCAATCCGTGGTCGGCGCTAATGAAAATTTTCATTGATGACATGAATAAATCCTGATCCTGTGTTTTCCCATTTGTTTAAAGAAATATTTAGCCGCGATCATAATAGTTACGAAAAATCCAATCATATAATGAGAGAAGAGTTCGCTTTACTGGCGGTAAATCAAGCAATCCATTGCCTTTTGAGGATTTCATCCGCTTTTCGGTTGTGGATACCCTGGATGGGATATTTCGCAGGGTATTACTCATGTTCATTACCAGGGGCTCAACGGGCATTAAGCGGAGATACCCGGCTTCATTGATACATTGGTCCAGCTGGCGAACCTGTCCCATCGGCCGGGTCATTGAAAAGGGTAAAAAACGGCTGAGGACATCTTTACGTGCCACAAACTGCCAGTGAGAGGCACCTACAATCGCTGAAACTCCATGATAGGATAATTGAACATCCCCGGTGCTTTCATAATGACTGCGTATTTCCACTTCGGATTGAGCCAGGCTGAGATCAAATTCCCTGAAGATTTCATAGGGAATGATATTACCTTCGTTTATGAGTACTTCAGTTTGGGATTTTGCCCATTGGATCGTGCTGGTAAAAAACTCCGGAGGCGTACGGAATGGCCGGGATGTGACCATACCGACATTTGGATAGCCGTGCAAGATCTCAAGCGATCTCGGAAGCCAACCTTCATAGAATAAACAATCATTATCTGCATAGGCAATGATTTCACCGGGAGCTCCTCCAAACATGATATTCCAGGCACCCCCTTTTCCCAGGTTCTTTTCGGAAAGGATCAGGTATTGAATTCGTCCATTTTCTTTCTGTTCAACCAGGTATCGGACAACCTCAGCGCAGGATCCATTATCCAATATCAACAAGTCATAAGGAACTGGTGTGTTTTCCCACAGGCTGCTCAGGCATGCTTGCAAGACATCCAGCATCTCAGCATAAAAACCACTCAAAAATGGGATGTAGTTGAGGATGGCTATGGTTATTTGCTGAGGTGTGTCAACATTTTTAACGTATTTTGCAGGGTTCTGGCCCACGCGCATAAAATGCTCCATTTATTATTAGCATATCTTTATCTCTTCTTATTCTTGTTCTTGCTTACCTGGGACTGACGCAGATTATGATAGGCTTTTTTCGGATGAAATATGGCAAAAAACAATTGCGTCAATGAATTGGAATGAAGAGATACCTGTGGATAAATTTCTACTTCCCGCAAAAACTTTTTCCAGGATATTTTTGCAGGGTGGATAGCCTTACCGTTTAAGGAGTAATTGGTATCCATCAAAGTAAAAATATTTCTTTCGCCACCTGCCAGGCGGACATTTTCATTGGATTCCGGCAAACGGTAGTGAGCCTGCCCACCGGGAAGGTGGGAGTAATCATGATCCTGATGAATAATATCAATTGATGGCGTCGCATCCACAACCGGCCAACCTTTTTGTCTAGCCTGGTATATCATCCAGTTGTCCCAACCAGCCCTGCCAATGGAAAACTCGGGGATTTCCCGAAAACACAATCTTGGAAAGATAAAATAATCACTACCTCCGCTCGGATGAAGCCGGCCGCGTTTTTGAGTATCTGTCCATAAGCGTTCCTGCCAGCCTGAAGAAAAAACCAGGGGGATGCCTATGGCAAGATCCCAACGCTGGCCAACTGCTAAAAACTTAGACAGCTTTTTCCCAAGGAGTTTAGCACTGGAAAGAAAATTATCCATTAACAGGATATCGGCATTAATATATGCCAGGGTCTCTGCGCTTCCATAAGCCCTAGCGTTCTTAAAAATTGAGTCTACCAGGGGAGTCCCGAGGGAATTGGTTGCTACGTCTGGAACATGAATCACCCTAAGGTCACGGGCGGTTTCGCCGATTCCCTCATCATTACCGAGCAAAATTACTTCCACATCCGTTCCCAACTGCACCCAGGATTGGATTGCATTACGTTGCAGCATGGCTATTTGCTGGTTCAAAAATGGTTTCGGCGCAGTAAAAATGGTAAGGGTCTTCATTAGCAATGTCGCTCAAATAGTTTCATTTTTTTCCTGATACGGGTTGATCTACATCCAGGTACGTTTTGTGTTGGACCAAAGCATTAATCCTGGCCAATTCAGGCTCCATTTCAAATAAACCCAATACTTCAAGCCAGGTGAAATCCATCCTGCCATCGAAGCGCGAAATTATTTCACGGATAAGAGCCAGGTCTTCAGCTGTATCTACAGTCCAGCGCCTGTCACCGTAATTTATGGGGTAGTCTACCTGCAATATCCTGAACCGACCTGGTTTCTCATAAAAATATGGCATCACATGTTCCCGTTCAAAAGGCTGGTCGGCCAGATTCCAGGCTGTTTCGAGAGCTTGCATGGTGACAACTTCGGTATCCATCCCGATTGGATAGGTTCGTTTGAAAGGAGGCGGCAGCCGGTTTGCTGCGAAATCTACCCCATTCTCAAGGAACATTTGGATCGTTTCATCGATTAAACCCGGGTCAATAAGCGGGCAGTCTGCCGTTAGTCTTACAACGATATCGGCGTGGTATTGCCTGGCAGTTTGATAATATCGGTCCAATACATCCTGCATACTTCCCCGGGTGACCGGATAACCCTTTTGCGTACAAAAATCGACGATGAGGTCGTCGGAAGTTTCAATCGTTGTGGCGACCACAACCTTATTTATTAGATTTGCCATACGGGCTCGTTCAACGACCCAGGCCAACATAGGCTGCCCTCCAATATCCAGGAGAACCTTGTTCGCCAGCCTTTTTGATTGAAGACGGGCCTGGACGATTGCAATTATGTTGAACTGGGAGGTGATCAATTTATATTGATTCCCCCGGTTATGGTTTTTGATAATGTGAATGCCAGCTCATACGCTTCGAGTAACTTCTGGAAATTTTTTGATTCATCCGCCCTTTGAAGTGCAAGATGGCGGCAGGATTTTCCCATCTCCTCCAGGCGGTCTTTCAAGGCAAATGAATTACATATCCCTTCAACCAGGTCATTTTCATCTCCGCTTCTGAAGAGCCAGCCTTGCTCGCCTGGCGTTATCCATTCCCTGTTTCCGGGAATGTCCGAAACAAGTACAGGCAATCCGCAAGATAGGGATTCCATTAGAGATACTGAGGATCCATCACTGAGGGAAGCGCTAATATACAGATCTGCAGCCCGGTACCAATCTGGCAAATCTTCATTTATAACATTACTTCCCAGGTACACCCTGTCTTCCAACCCATTGGCTTTAATTATCGACTTGATGGCAGCAGCCTGCGACCCCTGTCCTAAAAGGATTAATCGCAATTGCGGGACTGCTTGAAGACTCTTAAAAAAAGAACGCACGATCAAATCTACTCCGTAGACCGGTTCCCAGGATCGCAAGGAGAGCAGCACAAAACAATCCCTCCAACCCAACTCCTGGCGGAGCTGGGAGTCCATACCCGGTGTAAAGTGATGAATATCCACACCCCACGGAAAAAGAATGGTTCTCTCAACTGGAAAGCCCAATTCCACTGCCCGGTCCTGGACTGCAAAACAATCACCTAAAAGAACCGTAGTCCTTTTGAGTGTAAAACGGCTTTTCCATTCTGTGATGCGGCTGCGCCTGCTTTCCAGCAATAAGTCGGAACCCCAGGACATGGACACCAGTGGTTTAAAACCCGTTAAAGCAGCCAGGAAAGCCGTTATCGGGACAGGTCCGGCATGAATCAATTCCGGACGGATCTCCTTGATTACCCGGCGTAAATCGGTCACAAGCCTGAAATAATCTGGAACTGAAAGTTTTTTTTGGCCTCCCGCCCATTTCACCTGCCTGACCTGATCCGGAACCGGACGTACTTCCTGTACCGGTGACTTTTTTTCAAGGCGCAGAAAATAAACCTCATGGTCTGTTCCTGCCAGGTAAGACAGGAAGCGGTGATCATGGGGTGTATAATCACGCGAAAAATAGATTATGCGCACTATTTCCCCAGTAGGAACCAGGACAAAGCCTGTCCGGCTTCGATATCTTCTAAAACACGGTATCTTATTATTTTTTCAATTTCGTGTGGTTTAATGGCATTTGCTTCAGATGGTCGAAGGACATCCAACATATCGCGCTGAATTTGTTCACCACTGGCAATATTCCTGGCTGCCCTCACACAGCGACGCTGAACAATGGTTGTGTCTTTCTCATTACCGGTAATAAATTTGTCACCCGACCCCAATGCCCTTTCCAATCGGCGTGTGTTCTCGACCATCTCCGCCCAGGAATCCGGATCCATGGAGAAGGGATGATCCGGCCCTTCCCTTTTCTGGTCATCTGTGAAATGCTTTTCGATCACCCGGGCTCCCAGGGCAACTGCACCCAGTACCGTTGCATGGCCTGGTGTATGATCGGATAACCCCAGGATAAGATCTGGAAACATACTGTGGTAAGTCTGCAAAACGCGTAAGTGGATATGGTCAAAATTTTCAAGGCTGGCAGTATAGTTCGTATTACACTGCATAAGGACAAGCTGTGGATTAATTGTCAAAATGGTATGAACTGCCCTTTGTACGTCACAAATTGTGGCTGCACCGGTTGCTAAAAGGATTGGTTTCCCTTTATGAGCCATTTTTTCAAGGGCTTCCAGCCAGTCAATATCACCTGAGCCAATTTTGTAAGCAGGAACATACTTATCAAGCATGTCAATTGCTTCAAAATCATAAGGGGAAGAAAAATAAGCTAATCCGGCTTCATCACAGGTATTTTTTAATTCCGGTGTCCATTCAAACGGTAATGAGGCAGACTGATAGACTTCAACGACAGATTTTTTCCATTTCGCCTGGTGGGATAACCGGCCTCCAAGGTGGTCAAATCCATATTCAGAAACAATTTTTAATGCTTGAAAATTTTGAAATTTGGCTGCATTTGCTCCAGCCAATTTTGCCAGGCGTATCAGATGTTTTGCCCGTTCAAGGCTTCCATCATGATTCGCTGCTATGTCTGCAATAAAATAGGCAGGATGTTTTTCCCCGATAATATGGTTTCCAATATTTATGTCCATCTCAATCTCCTGAACCAGGCTTTTTCAATTTGTGGACCTCATTTACCTTATTAAAAATGAATTTAATTGCTGCTGGTAATTCGTTCTATATAAATCATAAAAACTTTCCAGGCAGGTTTCCTGGTCAGGAAGAGAGCTTTTCATATGCTGTTTTAATTTGTTGACGTTTAACGTTAATTGCGGGGATCGGTTTGCAACCAATCCTGCGTCACGCCAGGATGTGGGGATGACCTTTCCTTCATTAAAACCGAATTTACGTGCAATTCTGCAGCCAAATTCATACTTTGAAAGGCATTCATCATTAACCACGTGAAATAGCCCTCTCAATTGCATTTTTGCCATCTGCATTAACAAATCCGATAACTGCAACACATGGAATGGGCAAAAATATACATCGGTAAATCCCATCATGGATTTTCCAGCAGAAAGCTGACTAATAAAAAGTTCGCCCAGGCTGCGTTTTCCGGAGAGACTGAATCCGTAAAAATTTACCCGGGCAATGATGCAGTCCGGATTAGCATCAGCCACCATTTTTTCCCCTGCCAGCTTGGTTTCTGCATACTTATTTATTGGATTGGTTGCATCAGTCTCCGAATAATTACCCGTCTTACCGTCAAATACAGCGTCGGTTGAGAGATGAATCATTTGAACTCCCAACCTGGATGTAATGTGCGCCAGCTCACCTGCCAGATCGGAATTTATTCTCTTTGCCAGATCAGGATTATTTTCACAATCGTCAACATTGGCCAAAGCGGCACAATGGATCAGGAGATCCGGTTTTGTTTGCTGAAGAAGCGGCGTCAGGAGAGCGAAATTTCCCAGGTCAACCTGTTTCATTTCAAATGGGGTATCGGTGAGGGAAAGTTTATTACTGACCCCTGTAATTTGGTGCAGGTGATTCATATACAGGGCAAAATTTATTCCAAACAATCCACTTGCTCCGGTTACTAGAATTTTCATCGATTTCTACCTTTAAATCATCAGGATTCAAGCGGAGTAATGATTTCTTTCAATTGGTCACGCGTCAGCCATTCATTATTTTCATTGCTTGAATATCTGAATCCAATCGGGACAGCTTTACCGGCGTGCTCCCAATCTCTTCCAAACCAGAAAGCCTCAGCCGGCTGGACCACGAACATATCTTTCAATTCAACTGTGGTTCGGGCTTCATCGTCTGAGATTAATACCTCATGAACTTTCTCCCCGGGGCGAATCCCAATTAGTTCTATCTCTGCATCCGGTGCAATCACGCTGGCCAGATCCATAATAGTCATACTCGGGATCTTTGGAACAAAAACTTCTCCTCCATGCATCTCTTCGACGCACCGGATAACAAACCGGACTCCCTGTTCCAGTGAAATCCAGAAACGGGTCATCCTGTCATCCGTAATGGTAATTTTTCCATTTTCCCGCTGTTTAAGGAAAACCGGGACAACGCTGCCACGACTCCCGACTACGTTACCGTACCGGACACAACTGAATCGGGTATCTTTACCCCCGGCATAGGCGTTGCTTTGGATGATTAACTTTTCAGCCGCCAGTTTTGTCGCACCATATAAATTTACCGGATTGACAGCCTTGTCTGTACTTAATGCAATAACTGCCTTGACTTCATTGTCCAGGGCAGCATCCACCACATTACTGCTCCCCAGGATATTTGTTTTGACCGCTTCCATCGGATTATATTCACAGGCAGGTACCTGTTTTAAGGCTGCAGCATGCACAACGATATCTACACCATTGAACGCCCGGTTCAGGCGCGGCAAATCCCGTACATCTCCAATAAAATAACGCAGTGTGGGATGATTAAACCCGGCTGCCTTCATTTCGTGCTGTTTTAATTCATCCCTGCTGTATATGATAATTTTTGCGGGATGATACTCTGCAAGCATAATTTCTACAAATTTTTTCCCGAATGAACCGGTACCACCGGTTATCAAGACAACTTGATTTTTCCAATCCATAATAGTCATCCTCGCAACCACTCATTATCTAAAAAAAATCTTGTTTGTTCCCACACCTATAAGATCATGCGGGATTTGTTAATTACAATCAACGGATACTGGCCAACCTTACCGAAATAATGCGGGAAGCCCTCTTCTAACCGGTAAAGAAAAGCAAGCACCCCTTTTCCGAAAAGCTGTTTGTGGATCACTCCACGTAAAAATCGCACACTCACGCTGCGCCAGACCAATATTTCATAAGGGACTAAACCCTCGATTTCCTCTTTCAGCCATTTGGGATCAATCTTGGTGATGAAAGTCCCTTTTGGTGCCTTGGGATTGACGGATTTTTCTTCGCCATTGGCTGGTTTTTCCGGTTTAGAATGTCGGGAGATAGCCTGCAGCATCCTTCCAAGATTTTCCATTAAACTTACCAATCCTTTGAACATGTTCATCATAGCGGATTCCGTCCACCCATTCACAACTACTGCTGATCCCCCTGGGGTAAGTACCCGCAGCAGTTCCAGGTAAGCTTTCCTTTGGTCACCAGCCGCCAGATGATGAAAGGTATGCAGGGTCACTGCGCCATCCATTACATTTTCCTTAAATGGCATATTGGCTACATCTGCAACGATAAAGAGACCATGTTCTCCAATCTTTTTGCGCGCCTCCTTCAATGCGGTAATGGAAAGATCCAGGCACACTCTGAAACTGAAACCTGCGGAATAGGTCAAATACTCAGGGTATTGTATTGGCCCAGATCCGGCATCCAACAGGTAGGTGCCGATTTTTGGCAGGTGCCGCCCAACCCGCAAATGGCAGCGCTGAATATATTCTTTTGATACCGGCCGGAGATCTTCATACCGGGCATTTTGATAGACTTCATCTTCGGTAAGCTGCCAGCCAACCTTATCATAAAAATCACGCACAGAATTTTGGACATCATTCTCATTCTTCATCGTGCGAGCGTTCTGCCTTTATTCAAACACCTTTTTCCAATGGATCGATTCGCCGACCAGGTATTTGAATGTGGGTTGGTAGGTCATCCAATCCGGTCCGGTCATTGTTTTCCTTAGAGGGTTCTCTTTGAAATCATCCCACATGCGAACCAGGTGCCATGGATATGGCCTTGGGAAAACGAAGAAGAAATGGTACGCATAAGACCACGCTTTTTCCACCTGGGATTTATCAAGGCGGTTGGATTTTGGATCATCAAGAAGCCGCTTAAGAGTTTTAAGGTATACCACCCATGAATCGGGATCAAATGTGAACCCGCGATTGCGATAATGGGTTTGACCACTCACAATAACTGGCAATCCCGTCATAGCCATTTCCAACCCTACGGTAGTCGTATACACCAGACCCAGATCAGCGATTTCAATGAGATCGTAGGTGTTGGTTCTATTATCAGCATCTACCAGGTGAATATGGTCAGGCAATTTTGGTAGAAGCTGGTGTACCACATCTGCCATAGACTGCCCATGGGTAAGCACCTCGCCGGGATGAATCCGAATAATGAGTTGGTAATCCGTAACCCCAGCAAAATACTGCACCGTTCTAGATATCCACTCAGCCATATTCCGTGAAAAAATATGACGACCAAGGGTGAGGCTGTCCCCAAGCACATTTGTCGCTAACAGGACAATAGGACGGTCATCCAGACCCATTTGTTGGCGGATGACTCCCCCGCCCTGGGCAGGTGTATCTTGCCAAACCCTGGCAAAATTTTCCCAAAGAGCTGCTTTCTTGCGGGAGACATACAGAGAACGAATCTTATCCAGTTGTGCCTCATTTAATTTTATATCCTGGGCAGCCTTCCACATCTCATCGGTTTCCTGTCGCATGACTTCGGTGTTCTGAGCAATCCATACCCTGCGGCGCTGGTCGCCAAACTCATAGGTCACTGTGGGAATTTTCAGATATTTTGCCACCCGGTAAACCACACCCAGCTCCTGGATTGTCCCATTGGGGACGATGACAGTATCAGGTTGCAATTCCCCTAATAATTTATAGGCAGCATGACCGGCGCGTTTATTGCGCAAATCCCGAAGCCGGTAAATCTTATCCTGGGTATCCACATCTTCAACCTGCAAGGTATATTGGGTATCATAATGCGACACAATATCAATTTCTTTTTCCAGGTTTTCCGGAAGTTTTCCCAACGGAGGAGCAGTCATTAATAAGGATACCGATTCCATCACTGGTTTCAACTGGGATAGGATACTCAAAGCATAGGCATTTTGCCGCCTGAGGTCAAATTTATTGGTTGGGGATTGCCAATCTGAATAAGGCAGGAATCCCAGGGTAACGTTATGACCCTGGGCAGCCAGGGATAATCCCATTACTGCCGCATGTTCAATCCAATAATGCAGTGTAGCAAAAACAAAAATATTCTTACCCTTTGGCGCAGTTTGTCTCATATCTTCCACGTCCCGGATAAGTTCAGGAATGGCACCCTGCAAACCTTTTAGCGAAAATCTGCTATTTATTGGACTGCCTTTCTGGCGGGTTTGCCAGTAAATTTCTGCAGTAAATGGGATTTGCCCGAGAATATATTTAATTGCCTTTTTTCCAGACACTGCCATGTTAGATTTCCTCAATTTCCCAATTTAATCTCGGCCTGATTAATCCTAAACGGGGCTCCGGCCATTGCATCCCAGTTGCGCCGGCGGCGTCCACACTGAACGTGAGCGCCTGGTCATCTTGAAAATATCTGCGTACCCGGTATGAGCTGGCATTCACCCCCACGCAATAACTACCCTCATTCAATAAATTGGCTGGTATATCACAACGGCTTATATAATGGCCCGCGGTACGGATTGAATAAGTCTCAAATAATTCCAGGTCATCCGTATCAAAAGATGTGAATACATATTCTCCGCGTGTCGTCATCAAATAAATCCCTATCCGCAACCCGGTTACCGGTTCATCCAGGGTATATTCAATTTCCAGACGGAACGGTTCAATCGACCTGACCGTATCACAAATCTCGTTTTTATTATTTAAAATGCGAATACCAATTGGGCGGAATGGATGTTCGGCATTGGCAATCTCCTCTTCTTTCCAATAGTATTTGCCTTCCTGGGAAAGCCCACGGGATAGATAATAATCAATGGCAGTGGGTGTTAAAGCACGTAGAACAAGTAATCCTTTTTCAATTACCAGAGTTTCCTGGGTGAGTCTCAGGATAGCAGACATATTGTGTGAAACAAAGAGAACTGTCCTTCCTTCCAGGGCTACATCGCTCATCTTTCCTATACACTTACGCTGGAATTCAGCATCCCCTACAGCCAGGACTTCATCCACCACTAGAATTTCAGGCTCAAGGTGGGCTGCTACGGCAAAAGCCAGGCGCAGGTACATGCCACTGGAATACCGTTTGATTGGAGTATCAATAAATTGTTCGACTTCAGAAAAATCGATGATTTCATCCAACTTCCGGTCAATTTCTGAACGATGCATCCCGAGAATCGCCCCATTCAGGTAAATATTTTCCCGGCCAGTCAATTCCGGGTGGAAGCCTGTTCCAACTTCCAAGAGAGAACCAACCCTGCCATTAATTTCAGCCAGCCCTTCGCTGGGTTCTGTTACCCGCGATAATATTTTAAGCAAGGTACTCTTACCAGCACCGTTTCGCCCGATAATCCCAAGCACCTGCCCCTGGGTTACCTCAAAGCTCACATTTCGCAGTGCCCAGAGTATCTCCCTGGTCCCGCGCAACGATCTATTTTTTTGCCAGGGCAGACTAAGGTATTCACTGATCGATTCCCTTAGCGTGCTGTATTGGTTTATTGGCGCGCCGATACGGTATTGTTTTCCAATGTTATCAACCCTGATTGCAATATCACCCATCGAGGTTACACCATATCTGCAAACAATCGTTCAGTCCGGCGAAAATATAACAAACCGGTGATCAGCAGGAGTAATGCTACTGCTGTAGAAACCACCAGGGTGATACTTGGAGCACCCTGGGAAGTACCCAAAAGTGCCCAGCGAAAACCCTCTACAACTGCCACCATCGGATTTAATGAATACAGTACCTGCCACTCCTCCGGGACAAGACTGGAACTATAAGCAATTGGTGTAATAAACATCCAGAATTGCACCAAAAAGGGTGTGATGTAGTTGATGTCACGGTAAAGCACATTCATCGCAGATAACCATAAACCCACACCCAAGGCAGTAATCAATGCCAGTATGAGAAAGAGGGGCAGGGTCCATATGTCGCCTGTGGGTTTAAATTGGTAATAGACCATCATGGCAATAAGGACAAGAAACGCAATACAGAAATCCGCAAGTCCGGCAAGGACAGAAGAAATCGGTAAAATCATTCGCGGAAAATATATCTTAGTGATCATGTGCCGGTTTTGAACCAATGACCGGCTGGCAACTGCCAACGCTGTGGCAAAAAGCTCCCATGGCAAGAGACCGGTATACGAAAAGATAGGGTAAGGTACTCCATCTGAAGGAACTCCCGCCAGGTTCCCGAAGAAGATGGTAAATACAATCATTGTCAAGACAGGTTTTATTATCGCCCAACTTGCGCCCAGCAAGGTTTGTTTATAACGCACCTTCAAATCCCGCCATGTCATAAAATAAATCAATTCCCTGTAATTCCACAAATCGCGCAAATTTAGGGCTGACCAACCAGATGGCGGTTTTATGATTGTTGTTTGAACTACACCTTTGACAATTGATTGCATATTTGGATCTTTGCCACTCGCATTAATCATTAAAATGAAGATTGTGCCGGTTTTCTCGATACCATTGGATGGTTTTCTCCAGGCCTTCCCAAAACGGTACCCTGGCCTGGAAACCGAAGTATTCCGCTGCCCTTGTTATATCCAAGGCTCGCCTGGGCTGTCCGTTTGGTTTACTGGTATCCCAGGTCAATTTTCCTTTGAATCCGGTTAATTCAGCAATCAATTCCACCAGATCACGGATTGAGATTTCAAACCCTGATCCCAAATTGATTGGTTCAGGCCCATTGAATTTCTCCGATGCAAGTAAAATTCCTTCCGCCGCATCCTCAACGTAAATGAATTCGCGTGTAGGCGACCCATCCCCCCATACCACGATTTCCTCTTCTCCATTTATTTGAGCTTCGACACATTTTCGGATGAGCGCTGGAATTACATGGGATGACTTTGGATTGAAATTATCACCCGGTCCATAGAGATTTACAGGCAGCAGGAAAATGGCGTTGAAGCCATACTGCTGGCGGTAGGCTTGTGCCTGGACAAGAAGCATCTTTTTTGCAAGCCCGTAGGGCGCATTGGTTTCCTCGGGGTACCCGTCCCAGAGATCATCTTCCTTGAACGGTACAGGTGTAAATTTCGGATAAGCGCAAATTGTGCCAATAGCTACAAATTTCTTTATTTTCCGTAACCAGGATTCATGCATTAATTGAACACCCATCATAAGGTTATCGTAGAAAAAATCTGCCGGGTGTTCTCGATTTGCACCGATCCCTCCAACATTGGCTGCCAGGTGGATAACCATGTCTGGCTGCGAATCCTCCAGCATACTTTTTATATCCCCTGGATTTACCAGATTGTAGTCCTCGATTTTTGGTATAAAAATCTGGCCAGCACCTCGCTCAGCCAGTTTTCGGGTAACCACTTTTCCCAAAAAACCGGCACCGCCTGTCACACAGACCCGTTTGTTTTCCCAAAATTTTTCCATACTCAGCACCTGTAATTGCACTTTCTAATGGAAATCATGAAAGGTTGATAAATTCAGGATGAATTTTTAATCCATCCACTACCAGAACTGGAACGTCAACGGTTTCTACCACGTGAAAAGACTGTTCCAGGCAGGTTAATCGGCAAATATCCGCTACATCCCCATCCCCTTGAATACGGACGGATGTATATCCATTTTCTTGAATGGTTTCCAGAGAAATAAGCGCCCTTTCCCGGACAAGCCGGTAAAGTTGAAAGGAAGTCTGGATATAATCCACTGTTAATCTTGCTCGCAAGGCAATTCCTTCCGGGGTAATAATATAGAGCAATTTCCGGCGTTCTGCGCGCTTTACCTTGATGAAACCCTTTTCAACCAGACGCTTGAGATGCCAATTAATGGTGCCAACAGCAACCCCTAATTTTCCCGCCAGGAATGCCTGGGTGGCTTTAGGGTTCTGTTCAATCTGGTCCAAAATGACCAGATCCCGACTTAGATCAGGAGAAGCGATTTCCATATCAGCTATATTCAATGGCTGAATTATAACCTGACATGGCAATCCCTTCAAGGGGGTGAAATTTCTGGTCTTTGAGGAAGTTTTCTATGGAGATTTACGGGTTGGTCATTCACTTGCAGTTGCGGTTATCATCACAGACAGGCTCGGCCAGTGGACAGGATAAAGCAGTAAATGGTGACCGAAGGAAGGTTTTTGGTTCCTTGCCCTGGATTTGAACCGCAACAGCCTGGACGGTATCTTCAGTTTGGCAGCCAAGTACAACCACGTCTGCATAGTTGTATATGTCCTTATGGATCTCCAAATCAGGAAGAATGACTCCTGCGCGTCCGTGCTGTCCAATTAATGTAAATACCATACGAGGGTAAGCACGGCTGCTGTAATCACTGAAGCGATCCGGTTCCCCCTGATCCTTGACATAATAACGGGGATAAATCAGCCGGCCATTCAGGATGACAGCCTGATCCTGGGCAAGGAATTTATCCATCTCCCCCGGCTTAAAAGGAATTTGAGACAGGAATTCCTGTATCTCCCTGCTGCCTGACATCTGCTGCTCAGTCACTGGCTGGTATCGTTGCGGAAAAAAGCTGCCAGATAAAGTCATAAATGTTCCGATACCCAGGAAGAGCAAACCTACAATTATGGCCTGTATCCATTCAGGGAATGCATTTTTTCCTTTTCCCTGTTGTTCCGTGCCGGTTTGTAACGTAATAAGTGAGGTAT
>Ga0209254_10001173_pt1 | contig 23176 bp, 22 predicted proteins | sample FrelakmetDIP11DI_FD_187148 | JGI IMG/M metagenome (GOLD analysis project Ga0209254, IMG submission 187148) | Freshwater lake sediment microbial communities from the University of Notre Dame, USA, for methane emissions studies - DIP11 DI (SPAdes)... | ecosystem: Environmental > Aquatic >...
TTCGACTTCAGGAACGCGCGCAGGATCTTGTTGGTCGTGCGCGGATAGACGTAGTCGGTGCCGAGCAGCACCCAGCGCTTGGCGCCGCCGCCTTCCTTGCTCATCAGGTACTCGACCGCAGGAATCGCCTGCTGGTTCGGCGCGGCACCGGTATAGAACACGTTCTTCGACAGCTCCTCGCCTTCGTACTGCACCGGGTAGAACAGCAGGCCGTTCAATTCCTCGAACACGGGCAGCACCGACTTGCGGGACACGCTCGTCCAGCAGCCGAACACGACGGCGACCTTGTCCTGCGAAATGAGCTGCCGCGCCTTTTCGGCGAACAGCGGCCAGTTCGACGCGGGGTCCACGACGACTGGCTCGAGCTTCTTGCCGAGGACGCCGCCCTTCGCGTTGATCTCGTCGATCGCCATCAACGTCACGTCCTTCAGCACCGTTTCGCTGATCGCCATCGTGCCGGACAGCGAGTGGAGGACGCCAACCTTGATCGTGCCTTCGGCGGCGAGCGCCGCGGCGCTCACCGTGACGCCGGTGGCGGCGAGCGCGGCGGATAGTGCCAGTCGCTTCAGTAACGTTCTGCGTTGCATGGATTTCCCCATTTCAAGAGATTGACGAAGACAGCATCTGGTGCCGGCGATTCGGCAAACCGGCCCATGAATGCTGCATCGCATGATCCATGCCACGCACCGAGAATGCCTGGCAATGCATTGTTTTTAACGGGTATATGTCGTAGTCACACTCGCCATTGGTGGACGTTTGAACGTCGCGGCCCTCCCAATTTGGTGCGACGCACATAACCTTGCACCGAATTGGATTGCCCATTCGCGGGAGCTTGCGCCGGGTCGGGGTAGCGCCAGCGTCAGGCGACACGCCTGCGGTACATCAGCGGGTCGCGGCCGCTGCGGCACCGACCATGCCGCGCTCGTCGTCGGCGCGCATACGCCGTCCCGCAGCACGCTGCCGCGCTCGAAGAACAGGCCGGTCTCCTCGCCGCCGGCGACTGTCGTGCGCAGCCGGCTCTTCTGCCGCAGCTCGAACGGAAGCACGAGGTCCGCGTCGTGCGGCGCCGGCGCATCGTGTCGCCGCGGTGGCAGCCATCGTGCGAGCGTAACGCAAGGATGTGTGTCAGCTCCGCTCGGCCTTCAACGCCAGCGCCTGCGCGTAGATCGCGTCCCGCGGCAACCCCGTCGCCGCCGCGGCGACACGCGCGGCGCGCGCCGGCGGCAGCTCGACAACGAGCGCCGCCAGCAGCCGGCGCAGGTCGAGTTCAGGCTGGCCGGCGATCGCCTCCGCCGCCGGCGGTGCGTCGACGAGCAGCACGAACTCGCCGCGTTCGTGATTCGGATCGGCGGCGAACCAGGCGGGCGCCTCGTTGAGCGTGGTCCGCGTGATGGACTCGAATTTCTTCGTGAGCTCCCGCGCGACGACGAGCGTTCGCTCGCCGCCGAGCGCCGCGCCGAGATGCGCTACCGTGTCGCGCACCCGATGCGGCGCCTCGTAAACCACGAGCGCAACCGGCAGGCGCGCGACCGCCGCGAGCAGTTCGCGCCGCGCTTTCGCCGCCTTGGGCAGAAAACCCAGGAACAGGAATTGCTCGGCCGCGAGGCCCGCTGCCGAGATGGCGGCGATAGCCGCGTTCGCGCCGGGAATCGGCACGACCGGAAACCCGGCGTCGCGGACCGCGCGCACGAGCCGCGCGCCGGGATCGCTGACCGCCGGCGTGCCCGCATCGCTGACCAGCGCGACGCTGCGACCCGCACCAAGCTGCGCGACGATCTGTGCGGCGCGCGCCGATTCGTTGTGCTCGTGCAACGACAGCGGACGGGTCGCGATCCCGTAGTGCCGCAGCAGCACGCCGGTCACGCGGGTGTCTTCAGCCGCAATGGTGTCGACGCCGCCGAGAACGTCGGACGCGCGCAGCGTCAGGTCGCGCAGATTTCCGAGCGGCGTGGCAACCACATATAATGTTCCCGGCGCGACGCGAAAGCGCAGGGGTTTCGTGTCGTCGCCGCTTTCCGCATCGCCGCTATCATCCATGCGAAATTCGACCCCGCTCTCATGACCGCCCCTCGCCGAAGCATCCGGACCGCGCGGTGCCGCGATCGCTGGCGCAGCGCCGCGATCGCGCTGGCGTTGACGTGCGGGCTGTCGGCATTGTCCGCCGCACAGTCACCGGCGGCAAGCGACGCGGCACCGGAGGCGAGCGCCAAAGCCGCCTCGGTCGTCGACGCCCGGGTCGAGCCTTCGCCCATCGTGCTCGTGCTGCCGCTGACGTCGGCGGCGTTCGGCCGGGCCGCCGAGGCCGTGCAGGCCGGGTTCTTCGCTGCCGCCGAAGCGGCAAAGGTGAAGCCCACGGTGATCGGGCACGGTGACGAGGACGTCGTCGCCGCATTTGCGAAGGCGAAAGCATCCGGTGCCAAGGTCATCGTCGGGCCGCTGGTCCGAGACGACATGAAAGTGCTGGTGGCGGCCGGTCTCGAGCTGCCGCCGACCATTGCGCTGAATCAGCTCGACGAAGGCGCGACGCTCCCGCAGAACATCTACGCCCTTACGCTGACGATCGACAGCGAGGCGAGACAGCTTGCCCGCCGCGCCCGGGAGGACGGCGCGGCGACGGTCGCCGTGATCGCCAGTGACACGCCAAGGCAGCAGCGCTTCGCGAGCGCTTTCAACGCGGAATGGATCCTTGCCGGCGGCGGGGCGCCCGTGATGTTCCGGTTCGACCCGGCGCCGGATGTGCTCAAGCTCATGCGGCGCGAACTCGTCAAGACCCCGGTCGACGCTGCCCTCCTTGCCGTCGACGCCACGGATGCCGCGCTGGCCAAGCCCTATGTCGGCACAATCCCCAGCTACACCAGCAGCCAGGTCAACGAGCGTCAGCCGCCGGAAGCGCTGCGCGACCTCGACGAAGTGCGCTTCGTCGACGTGCCCTGGCTCGTCGATGCCGATGCGGTCGCGTTCGCGGAGCTGAAACGTCCGGATTACCCCAACACCACGCTCGACCGGCTCCATGCGCTCGGCGTGGATGCCTTTCACGTCGCCCAGGTGTTCGCGGCCGGACTGCCGGCAAAGCTCGAGTTCGACGGCGCGACCGGTCACCTTTCGCTCGATGCCACACGCCAGTTCGTGCGCGAGGGGCGCCTGATGCAGTTCCGGGCCGGTCGCATCGTGCCTGTCGGCGCGCGGTAGGGCCTGTGCGCACGATGCCCCCAAGCGCGGCCGGACCCTGACATGGCGGTCGCGCGCGGCGAGGCCGGAGCTCGCGCCGAGGCATTGGCCGCCACCTTTCTGGTCGCCCGCGGCCTCACGATCGTCGAGCGCAATTTCCGCTGCCGCCGCGGCGAGATCGACCTCATTGCGCGCGATGGCGAAACGCTCGTGTTCGTCGAGGTGCGGCTGCGCACGCGACGCGACTTCGGCGGTGCGGCCGCGAGCATAACCGCGGCCAAGCGCGCGCGAATCGCGGCCGCCGCGCTCTTCTACCTCGGACGCCTGCGGCGCACGCCGCCCTGCCGGTTCGATGCCGTGCTGCTCGACGCGATCGACGCGGAGCGCATCGAATGGCTGCAGGACATGATGAGTGCATGAGCGCCAGCGGGCACGACGAAACTTGCTACAATCGGCCGAGCTCCAACTCCCGACCATGGATCATGTCTCGCGCATTCGCGCCCATTTCGCCGACAGCGCGCAACTGAAGCTCGCCGCGGCCGATGCGCTCGCCCCGGCCGTCGCCCGCGCCGCAGACCTGCTCGCGACCTGCCTGCTCGGGGACGGCAAGATCCTCGCCTGCGGCAACGGCGGATCCGCGGCCGACGCGCAGCATTTCGCCGCCGAGATGATCGGCCGCTTCGAGCGGGAGCGCCCGGAGCTGCCGGCGCTTTCGCTCTCCACCGACACGTCGATCCTCACCGCGGTGGCGAACGACTACTCGTTCGAGCAGGTGTTCGCGAAGCAGGTGCGGGCACTCGGCGCTGCGGGTGACGCGCTGCTGGCGATATCGACGTCCGGGAACTCGGCCAACGTCATCGCGGCGATCAGGGCGGCGCACGAACGCGAGATGCGCGTCGTCGCGCTCACGGGCAAGGGCGGCGGCGAGATCGGCGCGCTGCTGGCGGCGGACGACGTGCACCTGTGCGTGCCGCACGACCGGACCGCGCGCATCCAGGAAGTGCACCTGCTCATGATTCATTGCCTGTGCGACGCCGTCGACAACACGCTGCTGGGAGACGAAGGATGAGCGGGAAGCTTTCGTGTCCGCGCCTGCTTCCGCTCGCCTGCCTCGCGCTCGTCGTTGCCGCCGGCCCTCTCGTCGTTGGCTGCGCCGCCGTTGTGATCGGCGCGACCGTCGGCGTCGGCACGCTGGTCGCCATGGACCGCCGGTCCACCGGCATCCGCGCGAGCGATCAGGCGATCGAATCGAAAGTGACGAAGGGCGCCGGCGACCGCTGGACCAGCGGCGTGCACCTCAACGTGACGAGCTACGACGGCAAAGTCCTGCTCACCGGGGAGGTGCCGACCGCGGCCATACGCGACGAGATCGGGCAAATCGCGAAGTCCACGGAGTACGTGCGCGGCGTGACCAACGAATTGTTGATCGGCCCGGAAACCGCGCTCGGCGCGCGTACGCAGGACACGTACATCACGACCAAGGTGAAGACCCGGCTGATCGAGGCGGGGCGCTTCGACGCCAACAACGTGAAGGTCGTCACCGAGCGCAGTGTCGTCTACCTGATGGGCCTCGTCTCGCGCGAAGAAGGCGACGCGGCCGCGGAGATCACCGCATCGACCACGGACGTCGCGCGTGTCGTCAAGTTGTTCGAGTACATGGACTGACCGCGCGATGACCGCAGCGGACGGGCTCCCGGCGCCACGCTACCTGGCCAAGATCGCGCCGCCGGGCGAGGTGCCGGCGCGCATCGCGGCGTTGCCGCGGCCGCTGGTGTTCACCAACGGCGTGTTCGACGTGCTGCACCGTGGTCACGTCACCTGTCTTGACCAGGCGCGCGCGCTGGGTGCGTCGCTCGTCGTTGCCGTCAATTCCGACGCCTCGGCGCGACGGCTCGGCAAGGGCGACGACCGGCCGCTGAATCCCCTGGCGGACCGGATGGCCGTGCTCGCCGGGCTCGCGGCCGTCGACCTTGTCGTTCCATTCGACGGTGACACGCCGCGCGACCTCATCGTCGCCTGCCGGCCCGACGTGCTGGTCAAAGGCGGCGACTACGCTGCGGCGACGACCGCCGGCGCGAGCGAAGTGATCGCCGCCGGCGGGAAATTCGTGGCGATCCCGTTCCTGTCCGCGCACTCGACCTCGGCGCTCATCGAGAGGATCCGCGGTTGAAAAGCAGGGTCTGAAAAGCGGGGTCCGCAATCGGGGCGCAATCGGGGTCAGATACGTAACAATTCGCACAGTGGCCTACGTGATGGGACTGCGAATTGTTACGTATCTGACCCCGATTGCGCCCCGATTGCGGACCCCGCTTTTCAGACCCTGCTTTTCAGCTACTTGCGATAGCGATTGAGGAAATCGCCGACGATTCCCTTCTGGCTGCGGTCGATCGCCGCGTCTAGCGAGCGGTCGTTCGGGTCGTGCTGCTTTGCCTTGCGGAAAGCGTTGAGCGCTTCCTGGTGATTGCCGAGGGCTTGCTGGGCCTCGCCGAGACAGCGCCACGCCTCCGCACTGGCGAGCTCGAGGTCGGCCCAGGCGCCGCACAGTTCGGCTGCGCGCCGGAAATTGCCGGTGCGCAGCATGCGCGGCCCCTCGACCTTCAGCGCCGCCACGCGCGCGCGGCGCTCCGCGAACAGCGTGGCGACGTCGGCATCGAGCGGCGCCGCCAACGGCGCATCCGGCTGGGTGGCGGGTCCCTGGTCCGGGCGCCGAATGCCGCCCACGACGCCGGTGATCACGCTGCCGTCGGTGAGTCCCCGCGGAATGATCGATTGCGCCGCCGGCAACGCCCTGACGATCGATGTGCCCACGGCCGTGAAGGTGTCGGTGAGCGGCCGGTGCCATGCCACGCCGTACAGCCAGAGCATCGCGGCGAGGCCGCCGATGCCGGTCACCATATTGAGCACGCCGGGCGGGGCGTGGGTCGCGAGACAGTCCTGGGCGAAATCCCAGTCGCTCTCGTGATCCTGCATGAGCTTCTCGTAGGCAATCGCGATCACGACCGGCGCGAGCAGCGGGAAGCCGCAGCCCATGCCCTCCCACCAGACACGGAATGCGCGCTTGAAGCTGCGCCAGATCTGCGACTTCATTTCGCGCCGGGCATACGCATTGGAAATCGAGAACTGGACGAAGCAACCAAAGAGCCATTTGCCGGGTGTCGTCCCCACCGAGGCCATCAACAGCGTTTCGACGCCCACCCACGTGCCGGTGATCAGCACCGGCGCGAAGAACGGATGCCCGAGCCAGAAGCCCAGCGCGTCGGATACGACGCCGGCCCCGCGCAGCTCCGACAGCAACAACGCGAGCACGATGCCCCAGAACGCGCAGTCGAACATCCGCGCCGCGAGCCGGTTCCACGGCCGCGGCTCGCTGGTGCGGCCGGTCTTGGCGCGCTCGAGCTCGGCCATCCGCAGCTGGAAGATCCAGCTCGCGTCTTCCTGCGGCTGGTTGGTGCCGAGGAACACGGTCTTCTCCCGTCGCCAGTTGAGGATCGCCAGGTCCGTCTGCGGCATCAGGCCCTGCATGGGGACTGCGCCCCGGCGGCGCGTCCACATCAGGCTGTGCACGATGCCGTACACGATCGTCAACGCCAGCAACGTCAGCGTCAGCCAGACCAGCACCTGCTTGGCGACCGCCACGGTATCGAGCGGCATGACGAGCACGATGGCTCCCGCGATGAAACCGCCGAACAGCGTGCACAACGCGACGGTCACGATGCCGGGACGGCCGAACGAGGCCACCGGCTCGGTCAGTCCGGGGTGCTGGACGTTTTGCGCTTTCTTGCTGGCCGCCGGTTCGGCCGCCAGCGCGATGCGCTGCGCGTCGGAGTCGCCGGCCGGCGACGGCGCGACGTCGGTCCCTTCGTTGGCGGGCGGCATCGCGCTGCTCGCGGCGTAGGCGATTGCGGGCGGCACCACATCGCCGGAGCGCGCCAGTTCGCCGTTGTAACGGATGCGGCGATCCGGATCGCTCAGTATGCGGCTGGCGTGATTGATGAAGCGCAGCGCCTCTTCGACGTTGCCCTGGCCGTCACGCGTCTTGGCGTAATATTTGCGGATCAGCCGCCGCAGCGCCGCGCGAACATCCTCGTCGGACGCCGTCGGCGGGATTCCCAGCGCTTCGTAGAGCGAGGCTCTCATCTATCTCCGCGGGCGGGGGATTCCCCGGCTCGATGCTCGAATCTTCGGGGAAATCCGTCCCCGAGGCAAGTCGCGTCGAGCGCCAAGCCGGGCTCCGGCAACACGCGGGGCAAAGCCTAGCCCTGCTTTTCCTTATGCGTATGCGCGAGCTTTTCGCGAATGCGCGCCGATTTGCCCGACCGGTCGCGGAGATAGTAGAGCTTCGCGCGGCGCACGTCGCCCCTGCGCTTGACCTCGATGCCGGCGATGAGCGGCGAATAGGTCTGAAAGGTCCGCTCGACGCCCTCGCCGCTCGATATCTTGCGCACGACGAACGAGGAATTGAGGCCGCGGTTCCGCTTGGCGATCACGACGCCTTCGTAGGCCTGCACGCGCTTGCGTTCGCCTTCGACGACGTTGACGTTGACGATCACGGTATCGCCCGGCGCGAAGGCCGGTATCTTCTTGCCCAGCCGTTCGATCTCTTCTTGTTCCAGTGTGGCGATGATGTCCATGCTGCGTTCTCCATTTCGCTGATTGCTGGTCGTTGACCTTGCGCGCAGCGCAGGGCGCCCCCTGATGCGCGCGGCTTGTTTTCCGGCGGAAGGCCGCCCGCTGCCGGGCGGCCGATCCGCCGCTTCCTGCCACCTGCCGCCTTGCTACCGGCGGCCGGAGTCCGGCATCCGTTCGCGGCGATACGCCGCGAGCAACTCACTCTCTTCCTCCAACAGCACCCGATGCCGCAGGAGATCGGGCCGGCGCTCCCACGTGCGGCCGAGCGCCTGCTGCAGACGCCACGCGCGGATCGCCTCGTGGTGGCCCGAAAGGAGTACCTCGGGCACCCGCATTCCATCGTACTCGTCCGGCCGCGTGTAGTGCGGACAATCGAGCAGTCCGGCCGCAAACGAGTCCTGCACCGCCGACTCCGCATCGTTCAGCACGCCCGGGCGCAACCGCAGGATGGCATCGATCAGCATCAGCGCCGGCAACTCGCCCCCCGACACGACGAAATCGCCGATGGCGACTTCCTCGTCGACGCAGCACTCGAGCAGCCGCTGGTCGATCCCCTCGTAGCGCCCGGCGAGCAGCACCAGCGCCGTTTCATCCCCTCCCGCGGCAAGCTCCGCCACGCGCCGGTGCGACAGCGGCGTTCCGGCCGGCGACAGGTAGAGCGTGCGCGTCGCCGCGCAACCGGCCGCGCGCTGAGCCGAGCGTGCCGCCGCCAACGCGCTTGCCAGCGGCTCCGCCAGCATCACCATTCCCGGTCCGCCGCCGTAGGGGCGGTCGTCGATCGTCCGGTGCCTGTCCGTCACGAAATCGCGCGGGTTCCACACCCCGAGGCGCCAGAGTCCCCGCTGCAGCGCGCGCCCGGTAACGCCGAACCGCGCCGCGTGGTCGACCATCTCCGGGAACAGCGTGACGACGTCGATCCGCATCCTGCGCCCCCGGAACCACCGGCCTTTCTAGTAGTCCGCGCCCCAATCCACGTCGATCCTGCCGGCGTCGACGTCGACTCGATCGATGATCGCCGCAACGAACGGGATCAACCGCTCCGGTCCGGGCGTTGCCAACGGGCGCGCGACCCGCAACAGCGGATGCGCGCCATGCTGGGTGATCCCGAGCACTTCGCCCAGCAAGACACCCGAACGGTTCAGCACTGCGAGACCGGTCAGGTCATCCCAGTAGAACTCCCCTTCCGCCGCGGCAGGCAGCGCAACCCGCGGCACACCAACCTCGAACCCTTTCATCGCCAGCGCAGCTTCGCGCGTGTCGACCCCGCCGAGGGCCACGACCAGCGTGCCCGAATGCAGGCGCCCGTCCTGCCGCCGGAACTCACTCCAGGCCGCCCCGCGCGCGGGCTTCAGCCACCACGTCGGGTAGTCGAGGAGCGCGCCCGGGGATTCCGCGAAGGACCTGACCTTGAGCCAGCCCCGAATGCCGTAGGGGCCGACAACTTCGCCCATCACGACGATGGCGTCCACGGGTAGCGCCATCGCCGGCACCGCGCGGTACGACGGCGCCGCTGCCCGCTGCGCGCTCAGACGGCCGGCACCACCGGTGGCACGGGCTTCGCGGACCGCTTCACGAGGCCGGCGACCGTATCCGAGAGGCGCGCGCCGCGGTCCTGCCAGTACGTGATGCGATCGACGGCGAGCCGCAGGGCTTCCTCGCCCTTGGCCGCGATGGGGTTGTAGAACCCCACCCGCTCGATGAAGCGGCCGTCGCGGCGGTTGCGCGAGTCCGCCACCACTACATTGAAGAACGGGCGCTTCTTGGCGCCGCCTCGGGCTAATCTGATGACCACCATGGTGGGTTCTCTGGTCTGGGATTGCGATGGAAAGCCTGTGATTGTACGACCGAACCGGCTCCTGCGGCAAGCGGCATGCTGCCGCCCGGGCCCGGCGGGCCGCGGCGGTCAGTGCGTCCGCGGCAGGAAACCCTTCATTCCGCGCATCATTTTCTGCATCCCGCCTTTGGCCACCATTTTCATCATCTTTTGGGCCTGCTCGAACTGGTTCAGCAACTGATTGACCTCCTGCACGGATACGCCCGCGCCGGTCGCGATCCGCCGCTTGCGCGACGCCTTGAGGATTTCCGGCTTCGCGCGCTCCGCCGGCGTCATCGAGTTGATGATGCCCTCGACGCGGCCGATCTTGCGCTCGTCGATCGCGGTGCCTTGCGCGGCGCGCGCAAGCTCCGCCGGAAGCTTGTCGAGCATCGCCGTGAGACCCCCCATCTTGCGCATCTGCGCAATCTGGCTCTTGTAATCGTCGAGGTCGAAGCCTTTCCCGGACTTCACCTTTCGCGCGAATTTGTGCGCTTCCTCGACATCGAGTGTCTTCTGCGCGCCCTCGATCAGCGACAGCACGTCCCCCATGCCGAGAATGCGCGACGCCATCCGCTCGGGGTGGAACACCTCGAGACCGTCGATCTTCTCCGACACGCCGGCGAACTTGATCGGCGCCCCGGTCACATGGCGCACGGACAGCGCGGCGCCACCACGAGCGTCGCCGTCGAGCTTGGTGAGGATCACCCCGGTCAGCGGCAGCGCGTCACGAAACGCGCGCGCCGTGTTGACCGCGTCCTGGCCCTGCATCGCGTCGACGACGAACAGCGTCTCGATCGGTTTCACCGCGCCGTGCAGCAGGGCGATCTCGCGCATCATCGCGTCGTCGATCGCGAGGCGCCCGGCGGTATCGACGATCAGCACGTCGTGATAGTGTCGCTTCGCCCAGTCGAGCGCGGCCGCCGCGATCGCCACCGGTTGCTCACCGAGCGCGGACGGGAAGACGTCGGCGCCGACCTGCGCTCCCAGCACGGCCAGCTGCTCGATCGCCGCCGGCCGGTAGACGTCGGCCGACACGAGGAGCACCTTCTTCTTCTGCCCGCGCAGCAGATGGGCGAGCTTGGCCGCCGTGGTCGTCTTGCCGGCGCCCTGCAATCCGGCCAGCAGCACGACGGCTGGCGGCTGCACGGCGAAATCGAGCGGCACCGCGGCGCCGCCCATCAGCGCAGCGAGCTCGCGGTGGACGACGCCGATCAACGCCTGCCCCGGCGTCAGCGAGCCGATCACTTCCGCGCCGACCGCCTTGTCCTTGATCTTGCCGACGAAGTCCTTGACGACGGGCAGCGCCACGTCGGCCTCGAGCAGCGCGAGTCTGACCTCCCGCAGCGCGTCCTGGATATTGGCGTCGGTGAGCCGCGCCTCGCCGCGCAGTTGCTTGACGACGCGCGTCAGCCGTTGCGATAGATTGTCGAACATGGAAGCGCCGGGAGTCCTGGGAAGTTGGCGTAAGATGAAAGCCGCGGGCCGAAAGCCGGCACGCTTCGCTCGCCAAATCGAATGATCTTACTCCACGTGACCGTCGTGGCCCTGTACGGGCTCGCCGCGTTCGCACTCTGGCCGGCTGCGGCAAGGCGTGGCGCCCCGGCTGCCCCGGGTTTCGGCCTGCCGGCCGGCGCCGCGGCCTGGCTCCTGCCCGTGGCGCTCCTGCTGCACGCTTGGCTCGGCTGGCAGGACGTCGTGACCGCGGAGGGCCTCGACCTGTCGTTCGCGAACGCCGTGTCGGTGGTGGCCGGTCTCATCGCCGCAGTCGCCTGGGTCTCGGGGCTCATGGCCACGCTGCCGGCGATCGGCACCGTCGTGCTCCCCGTCGCTGCGGTCGCATCGCTGCTGCCCGCGCTTTTCTCGAGCCCGCATCGGTTCGAGTACGGCGGCGCTCCGCTCGCCACGGCGCACGTCGCCGTCGCGCTGGTCTCGTACGCGATTTTCCTCGTCGCGGCGCTGCAGGCGCTGGTGCTGATGGGGCTCGAGAAACGCCTGCACCGGCGATTGCCGGATCCGGAAGCGGCCGCACTGCCCCCGCTCCTGACGCTGGAGCGCTTTCTGTTCCGGCTGGTCGCCGTGGGGTTCGTGCTGCTGACGGTGACGTTGGTGAGCGGCATGCTGTTCACCGAGCAGCTGTTCGGCAAGCCGCTGCAATTCACCCACAAGAGCGTGTTCTCCGTGCTGGGCTGGCTTACCTTCGGCGCGCTTCTGTTCGGCCGCTGGCGCTACGGCTGGCGGGGACGCGTGGCGCTGCGCTGGATCATCGCCGGCACCGTGTTCGTCTTTCTCGCGTATCTCGGCTACAAGTTCGTGCTCGAGGTCGTCCTCGGCCGCTGATGGACGATATACCGCTGAGCTCGCTCGCGCTCACCCTCGCGGTCCTGCTCGCCACCTCCGGGTTCTTTTCCATCGCCGAAACCGCGATGATGGCGGTCAACCGGTACCGGCTGAAGCACCGCGCGCAACGCGGGGACCGCGGCGCGAAGCTCGCCGTCACCCTGCTCGGCCAGACCGATACGCTGCTCGGCGTGATCCTGCTCGGCAACAACCTGATCAACGCCGCCGCGGCGACGCTCACCACGGTCATCACCGTCCGGCTCTTCGGCGAAGGCGAGTTCGCACTCGCCATGGGCACGGTCGCCGTCACCTTCGCGATCCTCGTGTTCTCGGAAATCACGCCCAAGGTCATCGGCGCAGCGCATGCCGACCGCATTGCGCCGTTCGTGAGTTACCTGCTTTCCCCCATGCTGAAGGCGGCGACGCCGGTCGTCTGGTTCGTCAACCTGTTCGTGCGGGCGCTGTTGCGGCTGCTGCGCGTCGAGCAGACGGGCGAGGTCGGCACGACGCTGAGTCAGGAGGAGCTACGTTCGCTCGTGCTGGAAGGCCAGTATTTCCGGGGCAAGCACCGGGCGATGCTCGCGAACCTGCTCGACCTCGAGTCGGTGACCGTCGACGACGTGATGACCCCGCGCAACCAGATCCACGCGCTCGATCTCGCGGACCGGCCGTCGCTGATTGCGCAGCAGCTCGCGACGTCCTACCACACGCGGCTGCCCGCCTGCGAGGGAGCGCTGGACAACATCGTCGGCATCGTGCACCTGAAACAGGTCGTCCAGTTGCAGCGGGCCGGCGACATCGGCCCGGACGAGCTCCGACCGATCCTGCGCCCGGCGTATTTCGTTCCGGCCGGGACGCCGCTGCTCGCGCAGCTGCAGCAGTTCCAGAGCGACCGCGAGCGGCTGGGTCTCGTCGTCGACGAATATGGCGAGCTCGTGGGTCTCGTGACGATCGAGGACATCATCGAGGAGATCATCGGGGATTTCACGACGCAGGCGCCCGACGGGACCGGGACCTTCCAGCGCGGCGCCGACGGTGCCGTGGTCGTGGACGGGCTGGCGCCGCTGCGCACGCTGAATCGCAAGCTCGGCACGAACTTTCCGGTGGATGGCCCGAAGACCCTGAACGGGCTCATCGTGGCGCAACTGGGCGAGATACCCGAGGCCGGCACGCGCGTCGAGGTCGCCGGCCAGGCCATCGAGGTGTTGCAGACGCAGGATCGTGGCGTCAAAGTCGTGCGGCTGCTCCCGCCCGTCGGGCGCCCGCCCTCCGCGCCTTTACAAAGCGCCGACGCACAGGCATCATCGGTCGGATAAGTTTTATGCGATTGGAATAATATCGGCGTCGGCAGGTTGTAGCCGACACGGCACAGGAATTGCTTGATGCCCCGGATGCTTCCCGCACCCGCGCCAGTCAGCCCAACGCCAACCTGCTAATGGCCACGCACGCCGCATCGACGCGCAACATCAGCGGCCTCGCGCGCGCACTCGCGCAGCACGGCCTCATGACGGAATTCGAGGCCGAGGCGCTGCAGACGCAGGCGCAGCAGGTCGGAGCCACGTTTGTAGACCACGTCATCGCCGGCAAGAAGATCTCGGCGAACCAGCTTGCGGTGTTCGCCTCGCGCGCCTTTGGCGTCCCGCTGCTGGACCTTGCGGGATACGACGCCGACCAGTTCCCGAAAGACCTGATCGACCTCAAGATTGCCCAGGCGCGGCACGTTCTGCCGCTGCACAAGCGTGGCAACCGGCTCTACGTCGCGACTTCCGATCCGGCCAACCTGCAGGGCCTGGAGGAGATCCGGTTCAAGACGAACCTCATCGTCGAGCCCGTCGTCGTCGAGAACGACAAGCTCGCAGCCGCGATCCACAAGCTGGTCGAGGCCTCGGGCGCCACGCTGAAGGACGTCACCTCCATGGAGGACCTGGAGGTCGATCTCCAGGAAGCCGACAGCCCGCAGGGCAGCGACGAGGAAAGCGCTGAAATCGAGGACGCGCCGGTCGTCCGGTACCTCCAGAAGATACTGATCGACGCGATCTCCGCCGGGGTCTCGGACATTCATTTCGAGCCGTACGAAAAGTACTACCGGGTGCGGTACCGGCTCGATGGCATTCTGATGGAGGTCGCCCAGCCGCCGCTCGTGATCAAGGACAAGCTCGCCTCCCGGATCAAGGTGATCTCCAAGCTCGACATCTCGGAAAAGCGCGTACCGCAGGACGGGCGGATGAAGATCGTGATGTCGAAGTCCAAGGCGATCGATTTCCGGGTGAGTACGCTGCCGACGCTCTTCGGCGAAAAGATCGTCATGCGTATCCTCGATTCGTCGGGGATCAAGCTCGGCATCGAGGCGCTGGGCTACGAGCCGGACCAGAAGGCGGCGCTGATGGAGGCCATCGGGCGTCCCTACGGCATGATCCTCGTCACGGGACCGACCGGCAGCGGCAAGACCGTCTCGCTCTATACCTGCCTCAACATCCTGAACGAGCCCGGCGTCAACATCTCGACGGCAGAGGACCCGGCGGAAATCCAGCTCGCGGGCGTGAACCAGGTCAACATGAACGAGAAGGCGGGGCTTTCCTTCGCCGTCGCGCTCAGGGCGTTCCTGCGGCAGGATCCGGACATCATCATGGTCGGCGAAATCCGCGACCTCGAGACCGCCGACATTGCGATCAAGGCGGCGCAGACCGGGCACCTCGTGCTGTCGACGCTGCATACGAACGACGCGCCGACGACGCTGCTGCGGCTGCTCAACATGGGCGTGGCGCCGTTCAACGTGGCGTCGTCGGTCATCCTGATCACCGCCCAGCGGCTCGGCCGCAAGCTGTGCACGCACTGCAAGAAACCCAAGGACATTCCGCCGGAGGCGCTGCTGCAGGCCGGGTTCGCCGAAGAGGACCTGGACGGCTCGTGGCAGCCGTTCGGCCCGGTCGGGTGCGAGTCATGCAAGGGCACAGGCTACAAGGGCCGCGTCGGCATCTACCAGGTCATGCCGATCACCGATGACATGCGCCAGCTCATCATGCGCAACGGCAACGCCTTCGACATCGCGGATCAGGCGAAGAAGGAGGGTGTGCGCGATCTGCGGCAATCGGGGCTCATCAAGGTCAAGCAGGGCATCATGTCGCTCGAGGAAATCGAAGCCGTCACCAACGAATGACGGCGCCAAAGGGGTAACTCATGGCCACAGCAACCGCGCAGCGCAGGGACGTCAAGGAATTCACTTTCGTCTGGGAAGGCGTCGACCGCAACAACCGGCAGGTACGCGGCGAGGTGCGCGCGGCCTCCGAGACGGTCGTCACGACCAACCTGCGCCGGCAGGGCATCCGCATCACGAAGGTGAAGCGGCAGACGTTTCGCGGCGGGAGCCGGGTCGGGGAGAAGGACATTACCTTTTTCACGCGCCAGCTCGCGACCATGCTGCGGGCCGGCGTGCCGCTGCTGCAGGCGTTCGATATCGTCGCTCGCGGCCACAGCAATGCGCGATTCTCGCGGCTGATGCTGGACATCAAGGGCCGCATCGAAGCGGGCTCGAGCCTGTCACAGGCGTTCCGCGAGCACCCGGTCCAGTTCGATGCGCTGTACTGCAATCTGGTGAGCGCCGGCGAGACGTCAGGCACGCTGGACGCGATCCTCGACCGCCTCGCGACCTACAAGGAAAAGATCCTCGCCATCAAGAGCAAGATCAAGGCGGCACTGTTCTACCCGATATCGGTCATCGTCGTCGCGATCGTCGTCGTCTGGATCATCATGATCTGGGTGATCCCGGCGTTCAAGCAGGTGTTCACCAGTTTCGGCGCGGACCTGCCGGCGCCCACGTTGCTCGTGATGGGCATTTCCGACTTCTTCGTAAGCTGGTGGTGGCTGATGATCATGGTCGTCGGGGCCTCGATCTTCTCGTTCGTCGTGCTGCAGCGCCGATCGACCGCCTTTCGCTACACGATCGACCGCATCGGGCTCAAGATCCCGGTGATCGGCGTCATCCTCGAGAAGGCCACGATCGCGCGCTGGACGCGCACGCTCTCCACGATGTTCGCGGCCGGCGTGCCGCTCGTCGAATCGCTCGACGCCGTTGGGGGCGCGGCCGGCAACATGGTGTACGCCGCGGGCACCAGGCGCATCCAGACCGAGGTCAGCACCGGCGCGAGCCTGACCAACGCGATGACGAACACCAAGCTGTTTCCGTCGATGGTGCTGCAGATGACGCAGATCGGCGAGGAGTCGGGCTCGCTCGACGGCATGCTGTCGAAGATCGCCGAATTCTACGAGCGCGAGGTGGACGATGCCGTGGCGGCACTCTCCAGCCTGCTCGAGCCGATCATCATCGTGTTCCTGGGTACGGTGATCGGCGGCCTCGTCGTCGCGATGTACCTGCCGATCTTCAAGCTGGGCTCCGTCGTTTGAGCGTGCCCGCGGGGGCAGCGATGCGACCCGCTCTGCGCCCGCAACCGGCCGTCATGCCGTGCGCGGCGCGCCGTGCCGCCGGCGTGCTCCCATCGGGATAGGTCGCCATGGCGGGCATGCTGGATCCGCTCCTCGCCACGGCGATTGCCGCAGGCGTCGGTCTCTGCGTGGGCAGTTTCCTGAACGTCGTCATCCACCGGCTGCCGCAGATGCTCGAGCGTGGCTGGCAGGCGCAATGCGCCGAGCTGCGTGGAGAGAACCCCGCCCCGGGGCCCGCCTACAACCTGGTCATTCCCCGCTCGGCGTGTCCGGCGTGCGGCGCGCGCATCACTGCGCTGCAGAATATTCCGGTCGTGTCGTGGCTGGCGCTGCGCGGCAAGTGCGCAGGCTGCAAGGCGCCGATTTCGGCGCGCTATCCGGTGGTCGAAGTGCTGGGCGGGCTGCTGGCGGCATGCGCGGTCTGGCGTTTCGGCGTCACGCCCCAGGGCATCGCCGCCTGCGTATTGCTGTGGTCGCTCCTGGCGCTGACGATGATCGATTTCGACACGCAGCTCCTGCCCGACAGCATCACGCTGCCGTTGCTCTGGACCGGCCTCATCGCCAACCTCTGGCACACGTTCGCCTCCCTGCCGGACGCGGTGATCGGCGCGCTCGCCGGTTACCTGTCGCTGTGGACGATCTACTGGCTCTTCAAGCTGATACGAGGCAAGGAAGGGATGGGCTACGGCGATTTCAAGCTGCTGGCCGCGCTGGGTGCCTGGCTCGGCTGGCAGTTGCTGCCGGTGATCGTGCTCCTGTCGTCGGTCGTCGGTGCGGGCATCGGCATCTCGCTCATCGTGTTCAAGGGTCGCGACCATTCGGTCCCGCTTGCCTTCGGCCCGTACCTGGCGATCGCCGGCGCGATCGCGCTGTTCTTCGGTTCCACGCTCGTCAAGCTGTTCTTTCCATGAGCCCGCCGGGCCGCCCCAAGGGCGAATACCGGAGTGCGCAGCACGAAGGTAGTCCAGTACGCCTTGTCGTCGGTCTCACCGGGGGCATCGGCAGCGGCAAGTCCGCCGTGTCCAGCGCCTTTGCCGCATTGGGCGTGGACGTGACGGACACCGACGTCCTCGCGCACGCGCTGACCGCGCCGGGCGAGCCGGGCCACGCGGCGGTGCTCGCTGCGTTCGGACCCGATTTCCGGCGACCCGATGACACGCTCGACCGCAGCCGCCTGCGCCAGCTGGTTTTCGACGATGCCACCGCGCGGGCCCGGCTCGAGGCGATCCTGCATCCGCTGATTCGCGCGGCCGCGCGCCGGGAGATTCAGGCCTGGGCCGGTCCCTACGGCCTCCTCGTCGTTCCGCTCCTCTACGAACGCGGCGGCCTGGCGGCCGTCGATCGGGTGCTGGTCGTCGATTGCCCGGAGGACGAGCAGGTCCGCCGGGTCGTGGCGCGAAGCGGGCTCCCTGCCGCCGACGTGCGCGCGATCATGGCCACGCAACTGCCCCGCGCCGACCGGCTCGCCCGGGCCGACGACATTCTCGACAACGCGGGGCCGCCGGCGGCCATCGTCCCGCAGGTGGCCGAACTCGACCGCCGCTACCGGGTGCTGGCCGCGACGGCCGCGAAAGATCGCGGTGCCGCCGCATGTTAAGCGACGCGACTTGAGGCAAAATGCCGGATCAAGGTAACGCGCGGCTCCGCGCCGCCCAATCGCCGTGATCCGCTACGAGCACCCGCTGAACGAGCGCATCCGAACGCTGATGCGGCTCGAGGATCTCTATCACCGCGCGCAGTTCTTTGCCGCGCAGAGCGATGCTCCCGACCATCATGCCGCGCTCGCCGTGCTGTTCGAGATCACGGACGTCGCGGCGCGCGCGGATCTCAAGACCGAGTTGCTGCAGGAACTCGAGCGACAGAAGCAGCTGCTCGCGCCGCTGCGCTCCAATCCGGCGATCGAAACCCGCGTGCTCGAGCCGCTGCTCGCCGACATCGACCGGGCGAGCGCCGCGTTGCTGGCGCAGACGGGCAAGGTCGGCGTGCATCTGCGCGACAACGAATGGCTGATGACGATCAAGCAGCGCACGGCGATCCCCGGCGGGGTCTGCGAATTCGATCTGCCCGGGTACCACTACTGGCTGCACGGCGACCAGGCCGCGCGCCGCAGCGACCTCCAAGGCTGGATCGAACCTTTCCTGCCGATCTACGACGCCCTCGCGATCATCCTGCGGCTCTTGCGCGACAACGGCCGCGCCACTCGGCAAACCGCGTATCGCGGCGCCTTTCAGCTGATGCTGACGACGTCGAAGGTCGCGCAGCTGCTGCGCCTCACGGTGCCGCACGACCTGCCCTGCGTGCCGGAAATCAGCGCGAACAAGTACGCGCTCAACATCCGGTTCATCGGCGTCACCGGAATGGACCGTGGCTCGGTCTACGACCACGACGTGGAATTCGAGCTGGCGTTCTGCAATCTCTGAGCGATGTCGAGGCCGCGGACGATAGCCTGTCCTCAGTGCGGCGCGGCCGTCGCATGGAGTCAGGCTGCGCGTTGGCGGCCGTTCTGCTCCGAGCGTTGCAAGTTGATCGATTTTGGCGGGTGGGCAAGCGGGGCCTACCGCGTCCCGACTGCCGAAGCACCCGAACCCGACGATCTCCCGGTTGCGCCTGAGGAGAGCTCCTAGCGCACGGCCGCTCCTCTGGCCAAAGCGGGAACCCGCGTCAGACGGCGGGCCACGCCGCACGGCGCAGCGCGACACCATGCGCGCCGTGCGCGATCGCAACGGGCAGATCGGCAGGCTCGAGGCCGCCCAGCGCATAGATCGGCAGCGGCGTCAGCTCGGCAATCGCCGCGAAGGCCTCCCAACCGAGCGGCTGCCCGCCCGGATGCGACGGCGTGGGCAATACGGGCCCCAATACCGCGAAGTCGAGCCCGAGCCGGCCGGCACGCTCGATATCCGGGCGCGTGTGACAGGACGCCGCGCAGAGCATGCCGTCAGGTCGTGCGGTCGCACCGGCAAGCGCATCCGACGTCCAGTGCACGCCATCGCAACCCAGGGCACGCGCGCGCTCGGCATCGCCATTCCACAGCACCTTGGCGCCGCGCGGCCGCGCCAGCGCCACCAGCGCGGAGACCAGCGCTTGCTGTCGCGGCGCGGGCCAGCCCTTCTCGCGGATCTGGACCAGCGCCAGCCCGCGCTCCAGCGCCGCCTTCGCGCGCGCGAGAAACTCCGCCTCGCCGAGCTCGCCCGCCATGCTGATTCCGTAAACGGGCGGCAGCAGCAACGCGCGCAGCACGAACGTATTGGCCGGCAGCAGCGGCGCGACCCCGAAACTTCCTGGCGTCTGCCAGGCGAAGGCCTGTCCGTCGTGGCCGACCGGATCGCCGTCCCATTCGAACACGCGGAAGAAGTGCAGGTGGACGTGGGCGTGCGGGTAACGGTACCGCTGCACCAGCCAGGGAGCGGCGCGGCGCACGGTGAGACCCAGCTCTTCGGCGAGCTCGCGGTCGAGCGCTTCCCGTGGGGTCTCGCCAGGCTCGAGCTTGCCGCCGGGAAATTCCCAGTAGCCTGCGTAAGCCTTGCCGGCCGGGCGCTGCGCGAGCAGCACCTGCCCGTCCGGGCGCTGGATGACGGCGGCCGCGACCTGCAGCAGGGCGTCGCTCACGCGCCCCTCTTGCTCACGCGCCAGATCGTCTGCGCAGTGCGGCGGCGCCGGCGTAGCTCCTGGCGAACTGCCACGCGATGCGGCCGCTGCGCGAGCCCCGCTGCAGCGCGAACTGCACCGCTTCCCGCGTGCGCGCGTCGGTTTCGCGCGCGGATTTCGGCGCTCCGATGCCGAACGCGGTCAGCCACGACGCCACCGCGGCGAGATAGTCGTCCTGGCTGAACGGATAGAACGAGACCCACAGACCGAAGCGCTCCGACAGCGAGATCTTCTCCTCGACCGACTCACCGGGGTGGACCTCCTCGCCAAGGTGCCTCGTCTCGAGATTCTCGCTGAAGTATTCGGGCATCAGGTGCCGGCGGTTCGACGTCGCGTAGATCAGCATGTTCGCTGCCGCCGCGGCGATCGTGCCGTCGAGCATCACTTTCAGCGCCTTGTAACCGGGATCACCCGCGTCGAAGCTGAGGTCGTCGCAGAACACGATGAAACGCTCGCGGCGCGCCGCGACCTCGGTGGCGATGTCGGGGAGGTCGACGAGATCGGCCTTGTCGACCTCGATCAGCCGCAGGCCCTTGGCCGCGTACTTCACCAGCATCGCCTTCACGAGCGAAGACTTGCCGGTGCCGCGCGAGCCGGTGAGCAGCACGTTGTTCGCTGGCAAGCCGGCGACAAACTGCCGCGTGTTGACGTCGATCGCGTGCTTCTGGTCGTCGATCGCGACGAGATCGGCGAGACGGATCGCGTGCGGATGGGGCACGGCCGCGAGGTGCCCGCCACCCCCGCGCTTGCGCCAGCGGAATGCGGTTGCGCTCCAGTCGGGAGGCAGAGGCACCGGCGGCAGCATGCCCTCGACGCGCTGCAGGATACCCTCGAGGCGAAGCAGCAGGGCGGCGATCTCGCGCTCGGAGAGCATTTTAGGGCCTGTTCGCGCTTGCGGGCATAGTGTGAACCGGCCCTAGCTGCGGTAATCGGCGTTGATGCTGACGTAATCGTGCGAGAAATCGCAGGTCCAGACCGTTGCCGATGCGTCGCCGCGGCCGAGCGCGACGCGGACGGCGATCTCGTCGTTCTTCATGACGCGCTGGCCGGCCTCCTCCGCATACGACGCCGCGCGCGCGCCATTTTCGACGACGAGCACGTCGTCGAGCCAGAACGACACGCGCGACGGATCGAGATCCGGCGCAGCCGCGTTGCCGATCGCGCAGACGATCCGGCCCAGATTCGGGTCCGACGCGAAGAACGCGGTCTTGACCAGCGGCGAGTGGGCGATGCCCAGCGCGATGCGGCGGCATTCGGCGGCGTCACGTCCGCCGTCGACGCTAAGCGTGATGAACTTGGTCGCGCCCTCGCCGTCGCGGACGATTGCCTGCGCGAGCTCAATGGCCACGGCAGCAAGCGCGCCGCGCAACGGCGCGAGCCGCGAATCGGCGGCATCCGCAATCGGCGCCATCGGCGCACGCGCGGTGGCCGCGAGCACGAAGCTGTCGTTGGTCGAAGTATCGCCGTCGATGGTGGCGCAGTTGAACGATACATCCGCGATCTCGCGCACCAGTGTCGCGAGCAGCTCGCCGGCGATCGGCGCGTCGGTGGCGATGAACGACAGCATCGTCGCCATGTCGGGATGAATCATGCCGGCGCCCTTGGCGATGCCGGTGATCGTGACCGGCACGTCGCCGATGGTGACGCGCCGCGACGCGCCCTTGCGCACGGTGTCGGTGGTCATGATCGCGGACACTGCCGCGAACCAGCCGTCGGCGGCCAGTGCCGCCCGCGCCGCCGGCAGCGCGGCGACGATCTTCGCGACCGGCAGCGGCTCCATGATCACGCCGGTCGAGAACGGCAACACCTGGTGCAACCCGCAGCCCAGCATCGACGCGACGGCGGCGCACGTGGTCTCGGCCGCATGGATGCCGGCGGCGCCGGTGCCGGCGTTGGCGTTGCCCGCATTGACGACCAGCGCGCGGATGTCCGCGCCGTGCTCGAGGTGACGGCGACAGACGATCACCGGCGCCGCGCAGAAGCGATTTCGCGTGAACACGCCGGCCGCTGCCGTGCCCGGCTCGAACACGGCGAGCAGCACGTCGTCGCGTTCCCAGTTCTTGACCTTCGCCGCAGCCGTGCCGAGCGTCACGCCGGGGACGGGCAGCAACTGGTCGGGCGTGGGCGGCGTGTAGCGGACGGGCATCGGGGTCGCGCCGAAATTCGACGCGCTAAGCGAGCCTGCCGTGGCACTGCTTGTATTTCTTGCCGCTGCCGCAGGGACAGGGATCGTTGCGCCCGACCTTCCCGCCGGCGCGCACGAACGGCGGGGCCGGCGGCGGCGGATCGGCCGCCGCGGTGGCCAGCGCGGTGTCGTAATCCGCATGCTGATACCTGACGTTCGTCACCGGCGGCGCCTCCTCGACCGCCTGCACGTCTTCCGGGGTGCGCACCTGCACCGTCATGACGATCTTCACGACGTCCTGCTTGATCCGGTCGAGCATGTCCGAGAAGAGCTCGAACGATTCACGCTTGTATTCCTGCTTCGGATTCTTCTGCGCGTACCCGCGCAGGTGGATGCCCTGCCGCAGATGGTCGAGATTGGCGAGGTGGTCGCGCCAGTGCTGGTCGACGGTCTGCAGCATCAGGCTGCGCTCGAACTGGCGCATGAGCTCGGGGCCGACCTGGGCTTCCTTGCTCGCGTACTGCGCCAGGGCCGCCTCGGTCAGGCGGTCGCGCACGGTGGCGTCGGTGATGTCGGGATCGCTCTGCAGCCACTCGCCGACCGCCGACCGCACCTGGAACCCCGACGCGAGCGCAGCCTCGAGCCCGGGGATGTCCCATTGTTCCTCGACCGATTCCGGCGGGATGTACCGCCGCACGGTTTCGTCGATCAGACCGGTGATCATGCTGCGGATCGTGTCCGCGATGTCGGTCGCCTCGAGCAGCTCGTCACGCTGCTGGTAGATGACGCGGCGCTGGTCGTTGGCGACGTCGTCGTATTCGAGCAGCTGCTTGCGGATGTCGAAATTGCGCGTCTCGACACGGTTCTGCGCCTTGGCGATCGACCGGTTGACGATCGGGTGCTCGATCGGTTCGCCTTCGGGCATCTTCAGCCGCTGCATGATCGACCCGAGGCGCTCGCCGCCGAAGATGCGCAGCAGCGGATCCTCGAGCGACAGGTAGAACCGCGACGAACCC
>Ga0209254_10001174_pt1 | contig 23161 bp, 14 predicted proteins | sample FrelakmetDIP11DI_FD_187148 | JGI IMG/M metagenome (GOLD analysis project Ga0209254, IMG submission 187148) | Freshwater lake sediment microbial communities from the University of Notre Dame, USA, for methane emissions studies - DIP11 DI (SPAdes)... | ecosystem: Environmental > Aquatic >...
CAGATTTTCAACAATCGCTTCTTCAACGAAGGCGGGCATTCTATCGACGTAGACTCCGTCCTCGTTCACTTTCACATTGTGGGATAATTCCTCATCCCATAGATCGCTCCAGATTGCCGCGAATTCAGGAACCTCTCGTTTCGCGAGGGCAATGTATTCTTCGAACGTGCGTGGCGAAGCGCTTGCCTCTTGTTTTATTTCCACCGTGTTGAGTGGATTTTGGGCCTGTATGGCTTGGTCCCTTCTGCGATCATCCAGCGCGTCCAGATAGATCAACTTCTCAACCCGTTCGGGATAAGTCGCCGCAAAGTGGGTCAGTTCGACGCCCGCCAGCGAGTGACCGGCCAGGCTGGCTGTTTCAACCTGCAGGCAGTCCATGAACTGCCGAATATCTTCAACCAGCGTATCGGCGTCGTAGCCCGTTTCAGGATAGTCGGAATCGCCATGTCCGCGGCGGGTGAGCGCCAGGACGCGGAACTGATCGGTAAAGCGCGGCGCAAATTTGTTGAAGATGTAAGCGGACGATCCCATGCCGGTGAGAAAAATCAGCGTCGGACCCGTTCCGCCCCAATCAAGATAATGCAGGCGGATGCCGTTTACGTTGACAAAGTTGCTGGTGTGGTTCAATGCTGTCATTCTTGTCTCCCTTTGGATTGCCTGGTTTTGACAACGGTGTGTGAACTACTCAGCACCGGCCACTTCGTCGGCTGCCGGCGTGCGGGTGGCAACTTCCGTCTGCCGATCGATCCGGATCGTCCTGATCAACAACGGCAGCGCCGTCGCCAGCACCACGGCGCAGATCGTCAACGAGACGGGAATGCCCAGCGCCAAACCGATGACGCCCACAATCGGTCCGCCGAGGATCTGCCCCAGCGCATCGATCTGGCTCGACATCGAGATCACCGTCGCGCGCACGCTCGACTCCGCGTGCTGATTGACCCACGTGGTATACAACGGCCCCACCGTCTGCCGCAGCGACGAGAAGCTCCACAGCGCCAGCACGGCGATGATAAAGTTGCCCGTCAGCGCAAAGGTCAACAGCCCGGCCACCATGCCCGAGATCAGCAGCAGCACCGCGCGCGCCACCGGCCCGTGTTTGCCGGTATCGACGCGCCGCCGCGTGACCTCGGTGACACCCAGGCCCAACAGCATACCGACTGCCCGGATGATGCCGAACCACACGACGGGCTGCAATCCGCCGATGGTGGGCAGCGTGATATTCTCCAGCAAGTGCGCAGCCCACAACCGATCGTATCCCTCGCTGTACAGGCCGAGGATCAAACCGATCGTCAGGATGTTGATCAGCGCGGGCTTGCCGCGCACCACGCGCAAGCCGCTCTTGAACGTGTACACCATCGACTGAAACGTATTACGATCTTCACGCGGCGTCGGCTTGAAACCCGTCTCCGGCATGATGAAGATCAGCAGCAAGCCTACGCCCATCATGCCGAGGCCGCCCAGCACGATCGGGATGTTGACGCCCAGCGTGCCGATCAGCGCCCCTGCGCCGATGCCGATCAGCGATCCGATCGTGCCGATCTGTGAAGCGCGCAAAAACGCCTTGCCCGCTTGTTCTTCACCCACCTCGTCGGCGATCCACGCTTCGGTCGCGCCGCTGGTGAAGGTGTAGCCCAGGCCCCAGATCACCTGCGCCAGCAGGATCGGCGCAAAGAACGGAAACGAGCCTTCGATCGCGAAGCCCAGCCCCATGATGAACATGCCGATGATGATCGACAGGCGGCGGCTGTATACATCGGCGATGACGCCCGTGGGCACCTCAAACAGAAACGCCGAGATTTCCAGCGTCGTGCCCACCAGCACCAGCTGCAGCGCGTTCAGTCCCACCGTCGAGACTTGATACACCCCGTCGACTACAAACATCATCGAGAACAACAGCGACAGCGTGAATTCCGAGAAGAGATAGACGGAATACGCCGCGCGTTTGGTTTTGAAGCGAGAGAACATGAGTCTCCTTGTGGAAGTTGGGTGTTGGAAGTTGGAGGTTAGAGGTTAGATATTGGATGTTGGATGTTGGAATGAGATCTCGCGGCAGCGATGCCTCCCTCCAACTTCCAATCTCCAACTTCTATCCCCCAAAATATTCTTTCATCCCCAAAAAACTTTCGTAGCGTCGTGCAGTGATTGCGCCCGTGTTCACGGCGGATCGAATGGCACAGCCTGGCTCGTGCGTGTGCGTGCAGTCCAGTCCGAACTTGCAGCGTCCGATGAAGCTGCGCATCTCCGGCAGCAGCCGCGCGTAATCATCGATCTCGTTCCAGATCTTGAAGGCGCGCTGTCCGGGCGTATCGACTACGCCGCCGCCGAACGATAGATCGAACATCTCCAGGTGCGTCGTGGCGTGGCGGCCTTCGCTATTGTGATCGTTCACCGCTTTCACGCGCAGGCCCAGCCCCGGCTCAATTACATTGAGCAGGCTCGTCTTGCCCACGCCCGATTTGCCCCACAGCACCGACACGCGATCCGTCAGTGCGGCCTTCGCTTCGTCGATGCCCAGGCCGCTGACGGCGCTGGTCAGGATCACCCGATAGCCGATCTGCTGATAGAGAGCAATCTCTGGCAGCAGAGGCGGCTCCCACGCCGTCGCTTTATCGGGCGTGGCAGCCCGATCCGCTGGCAGCATATCCGCCTTTGTGAAGCAGATCAGCGCCGGGACGGCACTTGCTTCGGCGGTTGCCAGATACCGATCGAGCAGGTTCCAGCTCGGCGGCGGCTGGGCGGCCGGCATCACGACGACGATCTGATCGACGTTGGCGACGATCACCTGCTCGCGCGGCCCGCTCTTTTTGAACTCCCGATTGCCGTCGGTGGCTGGACGCGAGAGTCTATTGCGGCGCGGATGAACCTCCGTGATCACGCCACTGCCGTCTTCGGCCAGAAGGTATGTCACACGATCGCCGACTGCGACCGGATCAACCGTATCGAGGTCCTTTACTTCCAGCACACGCTTCCGCATCGAGGTGGGATTGGCGGTGGAAAAGAGAAGTTGCTTACTCAGGTTGCCGGCCAGCGCACACCCGATCGGGCTGCCCTCAGCCGATCGGACGGTGTAGTGCCCCAAGGTTTTCTTTACGACGATACCCTGGCGTTGATGATACTCTGTCGTACTCATTGGTAGAAATCTCCATTGGAAAACAAAACGGCCACAGGACATTACCCGTGACCGTCACGCAGGCGTAGACGCCGGCTGCTGATAACAAAAACGCCACGGGGCCGAGGCACCCGTGGCGTTCGATAGCGAGGTTGAGACTACCGAGCCAGGACAGGCGCACTCAGTGAATTGGTTTCGCGGACATCGACCGATACGATTGTCATTCGTGCGCCTCCTTTTTCAAGATGGCACGAGTCTACCATGTCAAGCATCCGCCGTCAAGCCGCTGCGCCAGATTTGACCATAATCTAACCCGGAGACGCGGGCCAAAGCACCGGTAACTCGACATAGAATCCTGAGCAACCTCCATTTTGGCCGAAAACCGGCCCAAAATTTGACATGCCACCCTTGAATGTGCTACCCTTACCCCGGTGAGGGGTTATGCATCGAGAACGGATTTCTGACGACGTTTACGTTTTTACCAGCGGCCTGTACGCTCAGGTCACGGCCAGCGCCATCGTCACCGCCGACGGTGTGGTCGTCATCGACACGCTGCCGTTTCCCAGCGAAACCCGCCAGGTGATCGAGTACATCGAGCGCCGCGCGCCGGTGAAGTACGTTATCTACACGCACTATCACGCCGATCATACTTACGGCGGCTACCTCTTCCGCCATGCGCAGTTCATTGCGCACGAGCTGTGCCGTGAGCTGCTCATCACCCGCGGCGATGCCGGCCTGAAACTGGCCCGGGTTCAGAACTCCAGTCTGGCCGACGTCCAGCTGCGGCTGCCCGATATCGTCTTTACCGGTGAGATGACGCTGCGCCTGGGCGGCAAGACCTTTGTCTTGACTCATTCGCCTGGGCATACTCCCGACGGTATCACTGTCTACATCCGCGAAGACAAAATCCTGTTTGCCGCGGACACCGTGATGCCCGTGCCCTACGTCGTCGACGGCGATGCCCCCACGATGCTGAAGTCGCTGCAGACCTTGAAAGGCATGGCGCTGGAGAACGTAGTGCAGGGTCACGGCGAGATCGTGCTGCGCGGCGAGATCAACGAAACCATCAACAGCAGCATCAATTATCTCAACAAGATGCAGAATGCGGTGGTCAGCGCTCTGACGGCCAATCAATCGCGCGACGATATGCTGCGCGAATACGATATTGAATCGTGCGGCAAGACGCGCATCGCGTTGAACGGGTTGGTGCAGCAGCTGCACGCCGCCAATCTGATCGCAACTTACGATCGACTCAGTACCGACAAAAGCAAGCTGGCGGCTGCCAAAGCCCGATCGGCTGCGGCCGCCCTGGAAGAACCGGCAGGCAAGCCGAAGGCAAAGGCTAAGTCCACGAAGAAGCCGATCAAGGCAAAGACTAAGGCCACGAGGAAGCCGATCGGGGCGAAAGCCAAACCCGTGAAAAAAGCGGCCAAGACCAAGGCAAAGGCGGCCACTCCATCGAAGAAGTCTACAGCAAAGAAGCCTTCACGGCAGAAGCGCAGGAAGTGATGCTCCCCGCTTGGGTTGTGGCCCAAGCGGGCGTTTAAGTTTGCTTGACACCCCACTGTCCCTATGGCATAATCGCATGCACTGACGTTGATGGAAACGAGTACGCTCAGCGCGGCACTTCAGCGAGTGCGGGAGGGTGGAAGCCGCATGTGATCGCTGGGCGGAAAATCCTTCCGGAGTCGGCAACCGAAAACGTTTTGCCAGTAGGCTTGCCCGGTGTCGTCGACCGTTAACCATGACGCAGTGATAGAGGTCACTGGCGAAGAGCCCGATCGATTCGATCGGGAAGCGGGGTGGTACCGCGAGAGCAATCCGCTCTCGTCCCTGTGTGGACGAGAGCGGATTTTCTATTTTGGGGGAATGACCATGACCGACGCCCTTTATCACACCGATGCCTATCTCCAGAAATTTGATGCCATGGTCACTGCCGTCGACGGCAACAAAGTCGTGCTCGATCGCACGGCGTTCTATCCCGGCGGCGGCGGCCAGCCGAATGATGTGGGCACGCTCACGGCGGCTGATCAAACGTGGCAGGTTGTCAAGGTGAGCAAGCAGGGCGCGGACGTGTGGCACGAACTCGATCGGGAAGCGCCGCCAATCGGGACGCCGGTGCACGGTGCGATCGATTGGGATCGCCGCTACAAATTGATGCGTACCCATACGGCCATGCACATCCTGTGTGGCGTGATCTTCCGCGATTACGGCGCCAGCGTGACCGGCGGCAACATGGAGCCGCTGAAGGGCCGCATGGACTTTGAGTTTGAAACGATGCGCCAGGAATTCGTGAAGCAGATCGAAGAGAAGATCAACGTCGAAGTGGCGAACGCGCGTCCCACGCAGGTCAAGATTCTGCCGCGCGAAGAGGCCTTTCAGATTCCCGACTTGATCCGCACCAAGATCAGCCTGCTGCCGGAAGGCATCGCCCAAGTCCGCACGGTCGAGATCGTCGGGCTTGATCTGCAAGCCGATGGCGGTACACACGTGGCGAATACAGCAGAAATCGGTCAGATTCGCATCGTCGATTACAAGAGCAAGGGCAAGATCAACAAGCGCATTGAAGTTGCGCTGGACTAAAACTTGATCCACGAATCTTCACGAATTCTCACGAAAATTGGTGGAGATTCGTGTGAATTCGTGGATTAGAATCTGAGGACACCATGCCTTTCAAACCCGTCAGCACCAAAATCGATTTTCCTGCGCAGGAGCGCGACATTTTGCAATGGTGGAAAGACACCGACGCGTTCAATAAGCTGCGCCGCTTGTTAGCTTCGTCCGAGAAGCGCTACTCGTTTCTCGATGGGCCTATCACGGCCAACAACCCGATGGGTGTGCATCACGCCTGGGGCCGCGCCTACAAGGACGTCTATCAGCGCTATCACGCCATGCTGGGCGAGAATCAACGCTGGCAGAACGGCTTCGACTGCCAGGGTTTGTGGATTGAGGTCAACGTTGAAAAAGACCTTGGCTTCAAGAGCAAACGCGATATCGAAACCTACGGCATCGCGCCGTTTGTCATGTTGTGCAAGCAGCGTGTGTTGAACTACGCTGCCGTGCAAACGGAGCAATCCATTCGCCTGGGCTACTGGATGAACTGGGACGATCCGGATGGCCTGCGTTTGCTGCGTGATAAACTAGGCGAGGACCCCAGCCAACCGATCGATTATCGCGGCCCCGACGGCTCATTCGAGGGCACGGTCGAGCAAGTGGTGGGCCAACTCGGCGTCGGCGAGATGGGCGGTTCGTACTTCACGTTCAGCGACGAAAACAACTATCAGATCTGGGGCTTCTTGAAGAAATGCCACGATCGCGGCTGGATCTACAAAGGCCACGACGTGATGCCGTGGTGCTGGCGCTGCGGCACCGGCATCAGCCAGCACGAGATCGTCACCGAGGGCTACATCGAGAAAACCGATCCCGGTCTCACCGTGCGCTTCCCGCTGATTGGACATTGGGGCGACGGCGACACGAAAGCCTCGCTGCTGGTGTGGACGACCACGCCGTGGACGCTCACCTCGAACGTGGCCGCGGCGGTCGGGCCGGATCTCACCTACGTTAAAGTCCTGCAGGGCGAGGAATATCTGTACTTGTCCAAAGGCACGCTGAAAATGCTCAAGGGCAAGTACGAAGTGATCGGAGAACTCACAGGCCGCGACATGGAGGGCTGGAGGTACTATGGCCCGTTCGACGATCTGCCCGCGGCAGCCAAGGAAGCACATCGCGTGATTCTATGGGAAGAAGTCGGCGAAGAAGATGGTACGGGCATCGTGCATATTGCGCCGGGCTGCGGCGCGGAAGACTTCCAATTGAGCAAGCGCTATGATCTGCCGGTGATCGCGCCGCTCGACGAAGACGGCGTGTACCTCGACGGCTTCAGCTGGCTTTCCGGCATGAATGTCACGGACGTCACAAAACCGATCGTGGCAGACCTCAAACTCAAAGGCCGCTTCTATCGGTTGGATGACTACACGCACCGGTATCCGGTCTGCTGGCGCTGCAACACGCCGCTGATCTTCCGCCTCGTCGACGAATGGTACATCAGCATGGACGGCCTGCGCCAGCCGATGATGGATGTGACCAACAGCATCCGCTGGATTCCCGACTTCGGCCAAGAGCGCGAACTGGACTGGCTGCGCAACATGCACGACTGGATGATCAGCAAGAAGCGCTACTACGGTCTGGCGCTGCCCATCTACGATTGCCAGAACTGCGGCCACTTCGAAGTGATTGGCTCGCGCGAGGAATTGAAAGAGCGCGCCGTCGAAGGCTGGGCGGAATTCGTCGGGCATTCGCCGCATCGGCCGCACATCGACGCCGTCACGATCAAGTGCGCCCAATGCGGCGAGATCGTCGAGCGCATCAAAGACGTGGGCAATCCCTGGCTCGATGCCGGCATCGTCTCCATGAGCACGACGGGCTATCGCCTCGATCCGGAATACTGGCGAACCTGGTTCCCAGCGGACTTCATCACCGAATCATTCCCGGGTCAATTCCGCAATTGGTTCTACGCGCTGCTGGCGATGTCCACCGGCGTGGTCAACGAGCGGCCCACGAAGACGGTGCTGGGCTTTGCCACACTCTTCGGCGAAGATGGCCGTCCCATGCACAAGAGCTGGGGCAACGCCGTAGAGTTCAACGAAGGCGCGGATAGAATCGGCGCGGACGTGATGCGCTGGATGTTTGCCAATCAGCGTTACGATGCCGACATGCTCTTCGGCTATCATCATGCCGATGAGACCCGGCGCCGTTTCTTCATTCCGTTGTGGAACGTCTACTCGTTCTTTGTGACCTATGCAAATCTGGATGGTTGGACGCCGAATGGCGCGGGGAACCTTAGCCCGCTCGATCGGTGGATCCGTGCCCGCCTGCACGAATTGATCGGCGAAGCGAATGTGGCACTGGCCGACTACGATCTGCCGCGGTTTGCTAAGGCCGCTGAAGTCTTCGTCGATGATCTCAGCAACTGGTACGTGCGCCGCTCGCGCCGCCGCTTCTGGAAGTCCGATGGAGATGCCGACAAGCAAGCAGCCTATTCGACGCTCTATGAAGTGCTGGTGAATCTGGCGAAGATTCTCGCGCCGGTGCTGCCGTTCATGGCCGAGGCGATGTATCAGAACCTCGTGCGATCCTTGAGCTCAGCGGAAGCGGCTCCGAGCACAGCCTCCCCCTGGGACACGCCGCGCAAGGGTCAGGCATGGGAGCCCGACCCGCTGGTCGCTGCGCCCGAATCGATTCATCACTGCGCCTATCCGCAGCCCGATCAATCGCTGATCGATCACGAGCTGCTTGACGATGTGGCGCTGAGCCGCTCGGTGGTAACGCTGGGCCACTCGATCCGCGCGTCGTCGAATCTGAAAGTGCGTCAGCCGTTGGGTAAGGCCATCGTCGTGGTGGCGCACGATCGGCAGGATAGTGTCAGGCGCACAGCGGACATCATCGCCGACGAACTCAACGTGAAGTCGGTCGAGTTGGCCGAAGACGAAGCGGCGCTGGTCACGTATCGCCTCTTGCCGGACAACAAGAAACTCGGCCCGAAGTTTGGCGCGAAATTCCCGCAGGTTCGATCGGCTTTGCAGAGTGCCGATTCATTCGCGATCGCACACGCGGTGCGATCGGGGCAAAGAGTGACGCTTGGCGAGTTCGAACTCGCACCGGATGAAATCCTCGTCACGCCGCAACCGCGTGAAGGTTTCGCCATCGCGTCGGAAAGCGGTGTTGTCGTTGCGCTCGATACGCACGTCACGCCCGAGCTCAAGCAGGAAGGACAGGCGCGTGAAGTGGTACGCTGGGTGCAAGACTTGCGCAAGACCGCCGGCTTCGAGATCAGCGATCACATCGTGTTGACGTATCAAGCCGAGGGCGAAGTGAAAGCCACTCTCGAGCAGTGGGCGCCATATATCCAGTTGGAAACGCTGGCCGACGAACTACGTGAAGGTGAACCGCAGGGCACGACGGATGAAGACGAGATTGATGGGATGAAGGTGAAACTGGGCGTTGAGAAGAAGTGAAGAGTGAAGAGTGAAAGCGATCCTTGATGTCACTCATCAGTGCGAAGCCTCCCTGTGGAACTTATCACTCGTCACTCTGTGGTAGAATTCGCCGCACCAAGGAGGCGCAGCATGCCGGTTCCCTATGAACAACTCAAAGCAGCGTTGTTGGCCGAACAGGCCGCGCTGACCGTCGAGGTTGAGCAGCTCAACACCGTTATCAAGGAAGAAGGCGTCGGCTACAGCACGCATCCTGCCGATGAAGCCACCAACGCTTTCGATCAGGCGCGCGACCTCGCCGTGCAGGTGAATGCCGAACAGACGCTGAAGTTGGTCAACGACGCACTGGCCCGCCTGAGTAACGGCACGTTTGGCCTGTGCCTTGATTGCGGACAAGAGATCGACGCGGCGCGGCTGGAGGCGATTCCTTATGCCCCACTGTGCCTGAGCTGCCAGTCGAAACGCGAGCATCGTTGACACGATTTTCCCGCCAATGAACTCGTCACGCAGACACGGAGGTTGGTAGAACTCCGTGTCTCATTATCTCAATGTCACTGCCCAGTCGTCACACCACACTGCACGCAGTGGGTGCAAGTGTGCCCGAGTGTTTTCGCCTTGCCCGCCGCAAAGCGGCGGAGGCACGTTGGGCGTATCGCGCATCCAGGTACTGGCAGGTTTCACAAACAGGGTTTCTGGATTCCCGCCACGCCCTGTCCGCGCAAAGCGCGGGGCGCGCACGCCAAGCGCGTCGCCGGCACAACGTGCCGGGTACGACGTGGCGACAGCATGCGGGAATGACGGCGTGCTGACTGCTAAGCCGTTACGTCCCAGGGCGCAAATAACAAGGTTGGATGAATTGAAGAAGACGACGCTGCTAGTTCTGATCGTTGCTGTCGTGGTCATTGTTATCGATCAGGTGGTCAAATACCTCGTGTCATCCGCGCTGCCGCTGGGCGGCGCGTGGTCGCCGCTGTCCGGCCCCAATCCGCTTTTCCAGATCGTCCACGTGGCTAACACGGGCGTGGCGTTCGGCCTCTTCAAAGACCTCGGCGTGGTGTTCATCATCGTGCCGCTAGTCATCAGCGGGTTCATTATCTATTACGCGCGGCGGCTGCGTGCCGATCAGACCTTCATGGCGTTTGCGTTGGGCCTCACATTGGGCGGCGCGCTGGGCAACCTCATCGATCGTATCCGGATCGGTTACGTCATCGACTACTTCGACATCGGCGTCGGCGCGCTGCGGAATGCTTCCAATTTTGCGGATTGGTCGATCGTGCTGGGCGTCATTTGGTTAGCCGTGGCGACGCTGCTCGACGATCGGAAGCAGAAGCAAGCCCACCCTTCAGAGACGAGCAATTCTGGATCGTAAAACGTGAACCGTAAAACGTAACCTTGCGTGTGTGCGCTTTACTCTCATGAACGCCGATCAACTCCACACCTTGATAGTAGACGCCGGGGAAGGTGGCCGCCTCGATCGATTTGTGGCTGCTCGCTTAGCTGATCTCTCGCGCACGGCGGTGCAGCGCCTCATCGACGACGGCTTCATCACGCTCAACGGATCAGTCTGCAAGGCCAGCGATAAAGTGGGGCAGGGCGACGTAATCACAGTGCGCGTGCCGCCGCCTGTGCCCACGGAACTCATCGCCGAAGATATTCCGCTCACGATCGTGTATGAAGACAGCGATCTGGTCGTGATCGATAAACCGGCGGGGCTGGTAGTGCATCCGGCGGCGGGACACGACAGCGGCACGCTGGTCAACGCACTTCTAGGCTACATTCCTGACCTGGAAGGCATCGGCGGTGAGGTGCGCCCCGGCATTGTGCATCGCCTCGACAAAGAAACGTCGGGCCTCATCGTTGCTGCCAAAAACGATCGGGCTTTGCAGTTTCTGCAAGAGCAGTTCAAAGCGCGCACGATCAAGAAGATGTATCTGGCGCTGGTCGAGGGGATCGTCGAACCGCGCGAAGGCATCATCGACGCGCCAATCGGGCGCAGTAAGACCGATCGGAAGCAAATGGCTGTGACGCACGAGGGCCGATCGGCGCGGACACGTTACCGTGTAAGACAGATCTATCGCCAGCCTGACCTCAGCCTGGTGGAAGCGTATCCTGAAACAGGACGCACGCATCAAATCCGCGTGCATTTTGCGTGGCTCAAGCATCCGCTGGTGGGCGATGGGACTTACGGGCGGCAGAAGCCGATCGTGCCCATTGCGCGCCACTTTTTGCACGCGGCCTCGTTGTCGTTCACGCTGCCCAACGGCACGACACGCACCTTTGAATCGAAATTGCCTCATGAGTTGCAGCAAGTTTTAGATCAGTTGACAGCAGCGGAAAAGTAAGGGAAAATGCGGTAGAACTTACGTTCTACTCAAGGAGACTTTTATGCGCGAACTCACTGTAGCTGTGGTGCAGATGGCCGTGAAATTCAACGACGTCGAAGGAAACCTCGTGGCGATTTCGGAATGGATTCGCCGTGTGGCAACCGAGCAGAAGGTCGATCTGATCGTCTTCCCCGAATTGTGCACCACCGGCTATGAATGCGGCGTGCGCTTCGTCGATTTCGCGCAACGCATCCCCGGCCCGTCCACCAACTTGATCGCGCAGCGCGCCAGCGACTTCGGCGTGCACGTGGCCTTTGGCATCGCGGCGAAAGAGAAAGTGGAGAGCGTGTTGTACAACGCGGCCGTGCTGGTCGGCCCGGACGGCGACATGGTGGGCGACTATCGCAAGGTTCACTTGAAGGGCGAAGAACGCCTGGCTTTTCGCGCCGGTTTCAAGTTCCCGCTGATTGAGACTGACTTCGGCAATGTGGGCTTGATGCTGGGTTGGGATGTCGCGTTTCCGGAAGTGGCGCGCACCTACGCGCTGGATGGCGCGGACGTGCTCATTGCCTGCGCGAACTGGGAGAAACCCAACGAGCAGGAATGGCGCACTTACTTGATGGCGCGCGCGTATGAGAACACGTGCTTCGTGGTCGCGGCCAATCGCATTGGCACGGATGCCACGTTGAGCTTCTGCGGGCAGTCGATGATCGTCGGCCCGCGCGGCAAGGTGTACGCCGAAGTTGAAAACGGAACGATCGAGATTCCGCCCGAAGCGAATACAGCTGCGCCCGTCAGCGCGATCATCGAGCAGGAGGTGGAAGGTTACGCCGTAGCGCGGATCGATCTGGACGAAGTGAGGCGGCAGCGCGAGGAACTGCAAATCTTGCAGGCGCGGCAGCCCAGCGCGTATCGCTCGATTGTGAAGCAGTATTGATCTGGAGATGAGACGTTGGAAGTTGGAGGTTGGAAGTGCTCAACGGTTACGTTGATTTGCGATCGGATACGGTGACACAGCCCACGCCTGAGATGCGCGAGGCGATGATGCGCGCTGAACTGGGCGACGATGTGTTTGGCGATGATCCGACCGTCAATCGTCTCGAAGAAATGGCGGCGGCCAAGCTGGGCAAGGCAGCGGCGGTGTTTGTCGCCAGCGGCACGATGGGCAATCTTGCGTCGCTACTCACGCATTGCAATCGCGGCGAAGAAGTGATCGTCGGCGATCAGGCGCACATCTTCCGCTATGAGGCCGGTGGGTCATCGGCGTTGGGCGGCATTGCACAATTTCAAATCCCAAACAATCCCGATGGGACACTGCCGCTCGATAAAGTGGAAGCGGCGATTCGCGGCAGTGATCAGCACGAAGCGCGCACCAGATTAATCGCGCTGGAGAACACACACAATCGTTGCGGTGGCACGGTGCTGCCGTTGTCATACATGCAGCAAATGCGTGAACTCGCCGACAGGCACCATTTGAAAGTTCACCTCGACGGCGCGCGAGCGTTCAATGCGGCGGTGGCCTTAGGCGTGGAGGTGACGGCGATTACGCAACACGTCGATTCGGTGACGTTCTGCTTGTCGAAGGGCTTGAGCGCGCCGGTGGGATCGGTGATCTGCGGCTCGCGCGACTTCATCGCGCAGGCGCGGCGCTATCGCAAGATGCTGGGCGGGGGGATGCGGCAGGCGGGCGTGCTGGCGGCAGCGGGCATCGTGGCGTTGGAGCAGATGATCGATCGGCTGGCCGAAGATCACGCCAACGCGCGGCGTTTGGCAGAAGGACTGGCGGATATGCCCGGCGTCACGATCGATCTCGATCGGGTGCAGACCAACATCATCTTCTTCAACCTGACGTCGGAAGTCAAAGTGCCGGGTGACGTCATCGTGCAGCGCATGCTTGAGCACCACATCAAGATTCTGGATGGCGGGCCGGCGCGGCGCTTCCGCTTTGTGACGCATGCCTGGATCGATCGGGCGGATGTCGACCGGACTTTGCTGGCGTTCAAGGCTGTGATCAAATCGTAAGGATCGCGTTTGACAAACGCGCGCGGCTCTGGTATTATCTCGCCCGCCAAGGTGTTGGACCCGTGGTGTAGCGGCCTAACATGCGGCCCTGTCAAGGCCGAGATCGCGGGTTCGAATCCCGTCGGGTCCGCCAGACAAAACAGTCCGAACGACATTCGTCATTCGGACTGTTTGTTTTCCCGCAACTCACACCAGAAACAGCAGCGCCACGCCGCTCATGGCGACGAGCGTGCCCGCCACGGTCTGCCAGCCAAAACGCTCTTTGAAGACGAAGTAGCTGATCGGCAGGAGAAAGACCGGCGGCAGCGCCATCAAGGTGCTGGCCACGCCGATCTCGGCATGCTGCACGGCCAGCAGCGAAGCCGATACGCCCAGCACCGGCCCGATGAACGCGCCGATCGCGATCAACTTCAACGCCGATCGATCGCGGCGCACCGCGGCGATCGTTTCCTGACCCTGCCGCTGTGCGAAGGTCATCAGCCAGAAGACCATCATGGCCGCCAACATGCGAATGGCATTCGCGGCAAACGGCGAGAAGTCGCCCGTCATGCCCTGTTTCGACAAGACCAATCCCACCGCTTGCCCCGTCGCGGCCAGCACCCCGAAGAGCAAGCCGCGCCCATCGACGCGCGGCTGATTGGAATTCTCGGCGGGCCGCGTGCCGACTACCCACGCGATGCCGGACAGCGTAATGGCAATGCCGGCAATCTGTCCGGGCAGCAGCGTCTCTCCGAAGAACAGCCACGCCAGCAGCGCGCCAATGACGGGCGCGAGGCTCATCAGCAGCATGCCCAGCCGTGGGCCAATGTGCTCGTAGGTGCGGAACAAGAACATATCGCCCAGCGCCAAACCGATGATGCCCGATAAGCTGAGCCACACCCAACGCTCGATCCCCGCGCCGATGGGCAGCGGTTGACCGAACAAGATCAGATTGATGATCAATAGGTAAATCAGCGCGATGACCAACCGCACCCGATTGGTGATCTGCGATCCGATCGCGCGGCTGGCTTGTGCAAAGATGACGGCGGTGAACGAGAAGAGAACCGAGGTCAACAGCGCGGCGATTTCCCCCAGATAGTCCATGATGATCCAGAAAAGTTGAAGTGTGACCGGCGGCTCATTATACTCAGTAGTTTGAGAAAATGGATCAAGCATTCTGAGCGGAGACTCGCGCTTTGCGAAGCATGCGAGTTGGAGTCGAAGAACGCAGATTGGGTAAGAAGGTCAGTTGCTAACACGAGCCGCATCCTTCGACTGCATTCCGCGAAAAGCATGCGGAACTCCGCTCAGGATGCTTTTGTGATCTATTGATACTGCTTTGCAGTTTGATCGTTGGTTTGCCTTTCCTTCTAGTTGCATCTACAATCACCATATTCGCATACGCCACACCAACTACCATGAACGAACTACCACTTGAACTCCAACACGCCCTGCAAAATCAGCGCCTGCTCATTGTCTGGGGCGATGTGCCGTTTGAACTGCCGCCGCGTGTGATGGGCGAACGCGCCGTGATGATCAATCGCCTGCTGAATGAAGCGGCGAAGCTGCCCGCACTGCGCATCCGTTTGAGCGTCACCCTGCCGTTGCCGATCTTGAGCTTCGATCCCGCGGATCGCATCGAGCGCGAATTTCAGGCGAATGACCGTGCGCTGCGCGTGATGAAATCGTCGCAAGATCTGCCTGCACGCCAGCAGCACACGCTGATCAAGCTCGCAGGCGATCTCAACTCGCGCACGGGGCTCGTCCTCAGTCGTGAAGAAGTGCAGCACCTGTCCGGCGACGAAGACAAACGTTACCTGCTCGATCTGGTGCGGCAGATCGTCGAGGGTGGGGCGGTGATCATCGTCAAAGACCTCGGAGGCGCTAGCGCGAAACCTCCGAGGCCTGACGATGACTTTCGAGCGTGGTGGTCGATCATCCGCCCAGCGTTTGGTGCGACGCCGATCTTTGCAGCGGGCGAACCCTCGACGGTGTGGCCGGAAGGGGTGACGTATCTGGGCAGCGTGCAGGATGTAGTGAATGCCGCCTTTGCCAGCATCAAAGCGCCGATCCCCAAGATGGAATCTGCTGTGTCGTATGAGGTGCCGGCAGAATCGAAATCGGTCACGACCCGCAGCGGCGGAGTGGATGTGCAAGGCCAAGACGTCAAAGTCGGCGGTGATGTCGTAGGGCGTGACAAAGTCTCGGCGGGCGGGCACATCATTCATGCCGAGCCCGGCTCCACGGTCATCATCCACGAAACAGTGGCAGCGCCTGAGCCAGCAAGCGGAAAGCCCATGCCAATCGAGGTGCAGACCCTGCGCGTCGATGCCGCCGTGCCGGAGCAAGTCTTCGTCGATCGCGTCTTCGATCTGGCAGTAGCCGTGCGGCAGATGACCTCGCCGCCGCTGGCCGTGAAAGATCTGCCGCAGATCGAATCGGGCGAGGTGCAGACAACGTGGGAAGCGGGCACGCCGCTGATCAATCTGCGCGCGGAAGTGGAGGCGCCCGATTGCGAGATCGTCGGCAAAAGTAGCATTCAGTTCCGCGTGGTGCGCGGCGCGGATTCGCCGCTGCTGCGTTTTCAACTCAGGCCGCTGCGCGCGGGCGAAATCAGCATCGTCGTGACGGTCTATCAAGAAGACTACTGGCTGGGCAGCGCGCGCGTCAGCACCCTCGCTGCCGAACAGGCCGCGCAGCCCGCCGGAAAGGTGCAGATCACGTTGACGAGCCAGCTGCTGGATGCGCTGCCCCAACCGATCGGGCGCACGCCTCTCTCCCCGGAAGATCGCGCCTCACTGGAGCGGCAACTCCATTCGGCGCGCGAAAACCTGCGGCTAATCGGAGATCGTCAAGCGGAGTATGTGTTGGAAGTGGACGTGCCTTTGCAGCTCATCAAAGAAGAGCGGCGGCTGAGAGAACGCGTAGCAGAGCTGGAGCAAAAGTTGTCAGCTGGGTGAGTGAAACGCACACGATTGGTTCAAGTTATTGCTTTGCGGCTCGTGGTTGGAGTACAATACTGCTGCAAGACGGTTTCGCTCTCTAGCCTGCTAGATCTTGCTTTCACGGTGAATCCGGTGCGGGAAAATCCGTGCCGATTTGCCAATCGGCAAGCATTGGAGTGTCGCTCATGTCAGCCTTACAATCGCTGGGCAAGTACCAGATCGTTGAAGAACTGGGCCACGGCGGCTTTGCCACCGTCTACAAAGCTCACGATCCTGATCTGGGTCTGGACGTGGCACTAAAGGTCTTAGAGCCAAACCTGATGCGCGATCGGGCGTTCGTCGAACGATTCCGCACCGAGGCGCGCGTGGCGGCTCGCCTGCGACATCCCAATGTCGCGCGCGTACTCAACATCGATCAAGCCGAAGGCCGCCTCTTCATTGCGATTGAGTATGTGGCGGGGCACAACTTGCGCGATTGGCTCGCGCAGCAGCCGGTGCTCGATTGGACGCAGGTCAGCCCGATCGTGCAGCAGATTGCCGATGCGCTGGATTACGCCCATGCACAAGGTGTCCTGCACCGCGATGTGAAACCGAGCAACATCCTGTTAACCGACAGCGGCAGCGCCGTGTTAAGCGATTTCGGCCTCGCCAAGGCCATCGAAGCCAGCCACATCACGACGGCCGGCGCTACGGTGGGCACGTACGCCTATATGGCGCCCGAGCAGGCGTCGGGGATGGAGGTCGATGCCCGCGCCGATCTCTATTCTCTGGGCGTGGTGGCTTACGAGCTATGCACGGGGCGGGTGCCCTTTACCAGCGATTCGACGCCAGCCTTGATTCACGATCAAGTGTATACCTTGCCGCCTGTACCATCGCAGGTAAATTCCCGCGTGACCGCCCCCATCGATACCATCCTGCTTAAAGCCCTGGCGAAAGACCCCGCGCAGCGTTATCAAACCGGACAAGAATTCGCAGTAGATTTGAAAACGGCCATTGCGCAGGCGACGGGGGAACATCTTACAGTGCTGTATCAAGAGGCCGTGGCGCTGCAACAGCGCGGTGATCTCGATGCCGCGGACGTCAAATTGCATGAAGTGTTGGTCATTCGGCCCGGCCATACCGAGGCGCAGGCACGGTTGAAAGAGATCGACCAACAGCGCGAGAGCCGGCAACGCTATCAGCAGTTGGCCGGCCAGGTGAAACAGATGCAGCTTGAAGCCGCCGAATTGCAACGGATGAATCCCGCGCTGGATGATCCGGATCAGATCCTCAACCTGCTCGCACCTTCTCAAGCACAACCCGCCACGTCGCCCACTGTATCGACGAGATCACAATCGAAGAGGAGCACGACAGCCATCGTGATTATCGTTTTTACCGGCCTTCTGCTGCTTGCCGGCGCAGCTGTTCTGGCCTATGTCGGAAACCAGAAAACAACCGAGGCGAATGTCGCAATCAGGGTTCAGGCGTCAGGCTCGCTGTGGGACACAAGAAACGCGGCGATTGGAAACACATTGTCGGTGGGCAACTTCCTCTATGGTGTAAGTTTGGGCGTCATCGTGGCGACGCTTGTCTGGTTGATTATCCTGGCTGTGACCTGGCGAATAAGATCTAAACATGGCTGAAACCAAGATTTCGATCTTCTGCCCGACCTGTCAGCGCTTTGTCGGCGACAAAGCGCGGTGCCCGTATTGCGACTGGGCGCGCCCTGTGCAAGCCAGCGGAGTCGGCCAATTGCAATGGCAGACGACGGCCTTGACGGATGAGTCGCTGGCAGGCGCACCAGCCTATCCCACCCAGATGGCTCGCGGGGGCGATTTGATCTTCATGCCACTGGACAATGGCGAGATCATCGCGCTCGAAGCCGCCACCGGCCAATCGGTTTGGCAGCGCGCCCTGCGCGAGGATCACAAACTCCGCACACAAGGAATTGCGGTGTGGGGCGAGACGCTATTGATCGGCAGCGAGAATCTATCGGATTTGCCGACGCGCGATCGATCCTTGCTGGCGTGGCGCGTCGGCGACGGAACTGATCTATGGAGTTGGCCGACGATCGGCGACAGCCTTGCTGTGCCGCTGGTGCACGACGATGTGGCGTATTTCGCTTCGTCAGAACCACACATCTATGCTCTGGATTTGCCATCACGCCAGGCGCGCTGGTCCGTGCCGAGCTTGACGTGGTCGCCGGAAGCAGCGGCGATTTTTGATCAGACGCTGGTCGTGCCGTCGCGCGGGCCGCAAGTTGCCGCGTATTCGGTGTCGGACGGCGAACGGCTGTGGGTATTCACGGCTGACGACAAGGAAACAGAATGGCTCAACTACCGACCAGCTGTCACAGCGGATACCGTCTTTCTCAGCGGCTGGCGGCATAAGTTGTACGCAGTCGATCGCTTGAGCGGAGAACGCCGCTGGGCCTTTCGCGCGGAGCGGGGCATTACGTGCGCGCCCGTGATCGCCGGTGAGAAACTCCTGGTTGGCGTGAAGGATTTTCGAGAAGCGGAAGGGCAGCGCAAGTCAGGCTACGGTCTGTATGCATTGGATGTGACGAGTGGTGAGATTGTTTGGAAAACGCGCACGGACAAGCACATCTACGTTCCTCCTGCGGTCACCGATGATACCATTCTGCTGGCTTCAGACGATCGCCGGCTGCGCGCTTTGAACCTCAGCGACGGCAGCGAAGCCTGGCAGGCGACACTCCCCGATAAGCTGCGCGCCGGCCCGCTGGTGATCGACGATCAGGTGGTGGTTGGCGAGCGCGATGGCGCGCTGCAATGCGTGTGGTGGAAAGTTCGGTCGCCCGCATATCCTGATCCGCAAGTGTTGCTGGATCAACAGCAGCCGCTGGAAGCCGCCGCCGTGCTGGCGCTGCGCGGCGATTTTGCCGACGCGGCACATCTCTTCGAAGAGCACGGCGAATGGCGCGCCGCCGCCGAGCTGTGGCGCGAAGCCAGTCAGCTGGCTGAAGCCGCCCGCTGCTATGCCTCCACGCAAGATCTCGTAACCGCGTTGGATTTGTATCGGCAGGCGAGCGATCGAGCGGGAGAAGCGCGCATTCTGGCGCAGCAAGGCAAGCACGCCGAGGCGGCGGCCATCTACGAGGAACTGGGCCAGATCGATCTGGCCGTCAGCGAATACGTAGCGGCCGAGCGGATTGCGTACGCCGCCGGCTTATTGCAGGCCGCCGGACGCCGGGGAGAGGCGATCGGGCTGTACCAGCAAGCCCAACAAGATGATCGAGTAGCGGAACTGTTGATCGAAGAAGATCGTTATGCGGAAGCCGCCGAAATCTATCAACGCCTGGGCAAGCCCGATGCGGCGATTGGCGTGCTGCTGCAAGGCGGGTTCCTCATCGATGCGGCCGAGTTGTACGAGCGAACGGGCCGGCTGCGATCGGCTGCCGAGCTGTATGAGAAAGCGGGCAAGACGGCGCAAGCACTGAGCTTGTACGAAAGGCTTCAAGACTGGCAACATGTTGCGGAACTGGCCGAAGAGAATGGCGACCTGCCGCGCGCGGCCCTGGCTTTGACGAAGATCGGCCAACTGTCTCGAGCGGCTGAATTGTTCGAACGGGCCAAACAGATTGATCCTGCTTTGGATTTGTATGAGTCGCTGGGCCTGTGGGACAAGGTGGACACTTTGGCCCGGCAGACGGCGCGCTGGGGCCGGCAGGCTTATGCGCTGCTGAAAAAGGGGTTGATGTCACAGGCCGGCGAAGCGTACGAGCGCGCCGCAGAACAGGCGAACAGCACGCAGCGTCCCGGCGAAGAAGTGGCGCAGTTGTATGAAGAAGCCGCCAAGTGCTACGCCGACGAAGAAAACTGGCTGAAGCAAAGCCACTGCTGGAAAGAAGTCTGCCAGCAGCGCAAGTGGCCTTACCTGCGCGGACAGGCGCGCGTCAGTGCGCCCTTTTTTGAGGGTGAGTATGGCTTGTTGGAATTACTGATGCAGAATAGCGGCGCTGACACAGCCCGGCAAATTCACGTGAATAGCGTGAGCCCCAAGTTCATGCTGGATATGACTGAAACGCAAGAGATTCGATCGTTGTCGCCGGGGCAGAGCCGCCAGCTTGTGCTGTCGCTGCGCCCCAAGCCCAATGTACTGGGCCGGACCAGGCTGCGGATCAAACTGGCCTATTACAGCCCCGATCAACGCGAGTTTGAGGAAATGATCGAGTGCCAGGTGGAGGTCCGATCACACGATGAGAAGCTCGTCGAGTTGAGCCATCCGACGCCATCGCCCGTCACGCCAGGCCGGATCGGTTATCCGCCGGGCAGGAGCGCGATCGCGGGCCAGCCGGTTGATGACGGACTGGCGGCGCCTGAGATTGAAGAAGATGTCGCTTCATGGCAGCGACAATTGGCTGAGGCGCACGAAAATCTGCGCGTGATCGAAGAGTACAAAGCCAAGTTTGTGCAGGAGACCGACGTGCCGCTGCAAACCCTCAAAGAAGAACGCCGCGTGCGCGCGACCATCGCCGAACTGGAAGAAAAACTTCGCGGAAGCCCATAACGCCCGATCGGTTTTCCGCCGGCAACCGAGGCATTCCCATGACCGAACCGACATTCCAGACTTTGGGCCGTTACACCATTCGCGCCGAGATCGGCCGGGGCGGTTTTGCCACCGTCTATCAGGCGCTGGATGCATCGCTGAACCGCGAAGTGGCGTTGAAGGTGCTGCATCCACAGATGTCGGCGGACCGCACTTTTGTCGAGCGCTTTCGCAAAGAAGCCCGCACCCTCGCCGGTCTGCGCCATCCGCACATCATCACGGTGTATGAAGTCAGCGAGGTGGAAGGCCGCCTGTTCATCGCCATGGAACTGGCGCATGGACCCAGCCTGGCCCAGGCGATTGCCGATCGTAAACGCTTCCCCTGGGTAGACACTCTGGCAGTTCTCAAACCGGTGAGTGAGGCGCTAGATTACGCGCACGGCCAGGGCGTGGTACACCGCGATCTAAAACCCGCCAATGTGTTGCTCGACGCCGAACGCGGCCCACTGCTGACCGACTTTGGCTTTGCCCGATTGCTCGGCGACAGCAGCGCCAGCATGAGTTTAAGCGGCGGCATTCTGGGCACACCCGCGTACATCGCGCCGGAAGTGTGGGAGTTGGACACGGCCACGCCGGCAGCCGATATTTATGCGCTGGGTTGCATCGCCTATGAGATGCTGACGAGCGACGTGCTCTTTGTGGGCAAAACGCCGATGCAGTCCATGCGGGCGCACGATCGCGGCCCGCAATTTCCAGCGACCTGGCCGGCCGATGTGCCATCGGGCGTTGCTGCTGCGTTGCAAGTGGCGCTGGCACGCAAGCCGGAAAATCGTTACCCCAAGGCGACCACCTTTTGGCATGCCCTGAATGATTTGGATGCGAACGCGCAAACTGCGCGTGAACAGGCCGAACGACAGGCCGTGGCCGATCAATGGAAGGCTGAAGCTACAGTGGCCATAGCCGCCGGTGAATGGAGCGCCGCGAAGATGGCCGTTGGCCGGTGGCTTTCCATCACTCCCGATGATCCCCAGGCACAAGCCGCACGCCAAGAGATCGAGCGGCAGATTCAGCTGGAAGGAGAACGCCAACAGAAGGAAGAAGCGGAACGCACCGCCCAAGCAGCACTGGCGCTAGCCGCCACACGCAAAGCCGAGGAAGAGCGCAAGGCGACAGAAGAAGCCGACCGCAAAGCACGCGAAGAGCAGGAGCGGCAACGACAAGCTGAGCTCGCAGCCCAAGCGGCCGCGGCGGAAAAAACGAAACAGGAAGCTGCGGAGCGCGAACGGCAGAGACAAGCGCGTGAAGCCGCGAAGCTAGCTGAAGAAGAAGCGCGGCGCAAGCAACTCGCCACTGCTCAGCAAAAAGCACATGAAGAAAAGCATGTGCCAGCCCCGAAGGCCAAATCGAATCGGACATGGCTCTATGTGGCTGGAGGCGTCATCGCCTTGCTTGCCATTGTCATCGTGCTGGCCAGCATCAATCCACCGCTGCCACCTGCAACCCCTGCGCCAGCGCAACCTGCTGCATCCGAAGCACCTGCTCAACCTGCCGTGGCCCCTACCCAACCGGCCGATGCGACTCCGGCTGAGCTTTCCCAGCCAGCCGACACGCCGACTGCACCACCTGAATCAGTGAGGCCCAATGTTCTACGCGTCAACTTGAGCTTCTACCCAGAGATCGCCGATCCCCAAAGGTCAGCAGCTAACAACGAGCTGGCGACGCTGAAGATGGTTTATGAAGGTCTAACCAAGTTCGATGGCAATCTTGAGACGATCCCAGGCGCTGCAGAAAGTTGGGAGTACAACTCGGATGCGACTCAATTGACTTTTCAATTACGTCCCGGCTTGAAATACAGCGACGGTTCGCCGTTCAACGCCAAACGATTTGAATATTCTATCATTCGCTATCTTGATCCAGCGACAGCCGGCAATTATCCCGGTCTCATGAACGCGATTGTCGGCGCCGAAGAATGGCAGGGCGCCGATACAGCGGCGGCAGGCTATGATCGCCAGCAGTATGTGGGTGCGCTAGGTGTAAAAGCGCTGGATGATAACGGCCAACCGTGCCAGGACTACGAGCAAGCAGATTGCAGGACGCTCAGGCTAGACTTTCGTGGATCCGCCCCGTTCTTTCACACGGTCATGGCGACCATGGCAAGTTATCCTGCGAAGGAAGAAAACATCGCTGAAGGCGGCGAAAACTGGTGGAATAGTTCAGAATTTCAGGTTGGCAATGGACCTTTCACCCTGCAAGTTGCTGAGCCGTCTGTCCGCCAGTATTTCGCGCCAAATTCAGAATATTGGG
>Ga0209254_10001175_pt1 | contig 23161 bp, 18 predicted proteins | sample FrelakmetDIP11DI_FD_187148 | JGI IMG/M metagenome (GOLD analysis project Ga0209254, IMG submission 187148) | Freshwater lake sediment microbial communities from the University of Notre Dame, USA, for methane emissions studies - DIP11 DI (SPAdes)... | ecosystem: Environmental > Aquatic >...
CAGAGCTTCCCTGGAGCGATTTCTCCATGTACACCGCCCCCGGGAGGGGGTTGTGGTAGTAGGCGGCGATTTCGCGAAAGCCGGCGCGCGCGTAGAGCGCACGCGCCGCCTGCATGTGATCGAGCGTGTCGAGCAGCAGGCGGCGATAGCCGATCTCCCGCGCGGCATCGACGACTGCCTGCGCGAGCCGCTCGCCGAGGCCGCGGCCGCGCCACGCGGGACGCACGTAGAGCCGCTTGACCTCGCCCGCATCTGCATCGAAGCGCCGGAGCGCGATGCAGCCGGCGGCCTCGATGCCGTCCATGGCGAGAAACAGCCGCCCGTCGGGACGCGCGTACGCGCCTGGGAGGCTCGCCAGTTCCGCGTCGAAGCCCTGGAAGCACAGGTCCACCTGCAGCCAGTCGGCGTATTCGCGGAACAGCGCGCGCACCCGCGCCATGTCCTCGGCGCCGGAGGCTTCGCGGACGACCGGCCCCGTCATGAGGCTGCGCCGGCCGGCACACCCATCAGCTGCGCGCCTCCGGCGGACAGTCGCGCAACTCCGCGCCGGGCCACGCGGATTTCAGCTCCGTGGCGCGGTTGCGAAACCCCTCCGGTGCCTCGCGCACCTGCAGGTACACGCGCACCACGGGCTCGCGCGCGACGATGCGCGCTCCGGAAACGCCTCGCCGTTCGACCGCATCGAGTCGCGCACGCGCGCCTTCCTCGCTGCGGAACAGCCCGAACGAGATGCCATTGCGCAGGCCGCCGATCTCGTCGTCGATGACGTAGAGCTCGTCGATGCCGAGCTTCTTCAGCTCCGCGACGCGGGCGTTGGCCGCGGCGCGCGTGGCCAGCGGCGGCAGGGTCACCCACCAGCGCCCGGGCTCTTCGACGCGCCGTTCGCGCGCCTTGACGCCGAGCGCCTCGACAGCCTCCAGCGCCCGCGGCGCTTCCGCGGCGGCGAACGCGCCCCACTCCAGGCACGCCACAGCCGGCCGGCGGCTCGCCGAGATGCGCTCCGCCTCCGCAGCCGTGATCAGGCGCACGCGCTCCGGCTGGATCTGCTGCGCCATGATGTTGGCGCTCGCGCTCGACTCGGCCTGCATGCGGAACCCGTACGCGGCCAGGAGCAGGTTGGCCAACACCACCAGCAGGAAGGCGAACCTCATACGGCGGTGCTTCCGAGCAGGCGGACGCCGTCGAGCACGAGGTGCTCGACATAGCGAGCCGGCGCGCCGAGCAGCGGCAGCAGCGCCCCTGCGAAGCCGCCCGAGACGATGCACGCCGCATCCGGCTCGAGCCGCCGCAGCATGCGCTCGATCGCGCCCGCCTCGGCCTCGAGGCAGCCCGTCTCGATGGCGTCGGCGGTGTTGCGAGGCTCGTCGCAGTGGCGGCCTTCGGCGAACGGCAGCTTGGCGGTGTTCGCCGCGAGGGCGCGCTTCATCAGCGCGACGCCGGGAATGATGACCCCGCCGCGGAACGTGCCGTCGGCGGCGAGCAGGTTGAGCGTGGTCGCCGTGCCGGCGATCACGACCAGGCAGGCGCCAGGCACGACCGCGCGGGCGGCGACCACGGCGGCCCAGCGGTCGACGCCGAGCTGCGCCGGCTCGTCATAGAGGTTGCGCACGCCGCAGGCCTCGCGCTCGGCCCGGAGCCAGCGCACAGTCCGGCCCCAGCGCGCAGCGGCCGCTGCAATCCGGCCCTCGGCATGTGCCCCGGCCACGTTCGCGGCCGCGACGGCGGCGGGCGCCGGCAGCGTCGCCCACTCGCGCTCCAACCGATCGGCCTCCTCGTGGCCGGCCGCGCCGAGGGCGACCCAGCGCCCGCCGTCGTGCAGACCCCACTTGATCCGGGTATTTCCGCTGTCGACGCAGAGGATCATGCCGCGGGACGCAAGGACACGTCGCCGGAATGGAAGCGCTCGATGCGTCCGGCGTGCTCGACCAGCAGGGCGCCGTCTTCCGCCAAGCCCACAGCGCGGCCGTCGACGCACCGCTCATCGGCGAGCACCACGCGCACCGTCTCGCCCTGGTAGGCGTGGCGCGCCAGCCAGGCATCGCGGAACGCCGCGAATCCATCCGCGGCAAATCGTTCCATCGCCGCCGCGAGCTCCACCAGCAGCGCGGCGAGCAGCGCCGTGCGCGACGGCGGCGCCGCGGCGAGCGTCGCCACGTCGGTCGACGGTTGACCGATCGCCTCGCGAGCGTCACCGGAGAGGCGCGTGTTCACGCCGACGCCGCAGACGATGGCGCTGCCGTCCGCACCGGGGACCGCCTCGACCAGGATGCCTCCCAGCTTGCTGCCGCCATGGACGATATCGTTCGGCCACTTGAGCGCCACGCCATGCACGCCGCAATGCTCGAGCGCGCGGATGCAGGCCACCCCCGCGGCGAGCGACAGCCCGGCGAGCGCGGCGCCCGCCCGAGGCATGCGCCACAGCAGGGAGAACGCGAGGCTGCCTCCGGTCGGGGCGATCCACGCGCGGCCGCGGCGGCCACGGCCCGCGGTCTGCGTCTCGCAGGCGAGCGCGGTGCCTGAGGGCGCGCCTGCGGCTGCGCGCACCAGCAACTCGGCATTGGTGGATCCGCAGGTAGCGACCACGGCCAGCGACACCGGAGCATGCGCGGCGCGAAGGGCGGCGGCGATGGCATCGGCGTCCAGCGGATCCTGCGGGGCGGGCGTTCCGTACGTCACGAATGCGATGTTAGCAGCCGCCGACCGACCGCCCGGCAGGCACCAGCCCAGCTGCAACTGGCGCTTTTTCTGGAGCCCGGCACTCCTGATGAGCTCGCATCGGACGTTCAGACGGTCGATGTGCTCCTCCTCCGACGCGAGAATGGCCGCGGCGAACAGGATGCGCTCGATCAGGCAATCGGCGTGCTTCATCTCGTTGGTGGGATCGTGGTGCGCGGGCTCGCCGCCCTTCTGGTACGCCCGGTTGGCGAACATCCCCGCGTGGAACCGCCGCGGGTGGAGCCGGCGGCGTGAGCGCACCGCGCAGGCCGCAGGCCGCCATCGGGCCGTCGCGCTTCTCTGCTACGGTATCAATTCATGGACAAGCGCCGCTTCCTGCAGGCTCTCGGAGCATTGGGCGCTGCCGGGCTCGCCCCGGCCTGCGCCACCAGCCCGGCGCCGCCGGCGTTCGACCGCGACCCGTTCGCGCTCGGCGTCGCGTCCGGCTACCCCGCGGCCGACGGCGTGGTGCTCTGGACGCGCCTCGTCACCGACCCCGGCGCGCCCGGTGGCGGCCTCGATCCCGTGCCGGTGCGCGTGGGCTGGGAGGTCGCGCGCGACGAGGCGATGCGCGAGGTCGTCCTGCGCGGCACCACCACGGCCGACCCGGCCTGGGCGCACGCGGTGCACGTCGAGGCGCGCGGTCTCGCGCCGGACCGCTGGTACTGGTACCGCTTCACCGCGGGCGATGCGCGGAGCCCGGTGGGCCGCACACGCACCGCGCCCGCGGCGGGCGCGGCGGTGGCACGGTTGCGCTTCGTGTTCGCCTCATGCCAGCACTACGAGACGGGCTACTACGGGGCGTGGCGCCACGCCGCGGCCGATGCGCCCGACCTGGTCGCCTTCCTCGGCGACTACATCTACGAGTCGAGCGGCGCGCGCAATCCGGTACGCCAGCATGGCGCCGGCGAGACCTACACGCTGGACGAATACCGGGCGCGCTACGCCCGCTACCGCAGCGATGCGGACCTGCAGGCGGCGCACGCGGCGTGCCCGTGGATCGTCACCTGGGACGATCACGAGGTGGACAACGACTACGCCGGCGCGCAGCCCGAGGACGACATGCCGCCGGGCGAGTTCCTGCTGCGCCGCGCGGCGGCCTATCGCGCGTATTACGAGCACATGCCGCTGCCCGCGGCCATGCGCCCCAACGGCCTGCGCATGCGCATCCACACCGCGCTCGACTGGGGCGCGCTCGCGCGCTTCCACGTGCTCGACGACCGCCAGTACCGCGACGTGCAAGCCTGCCTGCGCCCGGGGCAGGCCGGCGGGTCGAACACCGTGGACGTCGCGTCGTGCCCGGCGCTCGCCGACGCGGGCCGGTCGCTGCTCGGCCGCGAGCAGGAGCGCTGGCTGGAGGCGTCGCTCGCGTCCAGCCCCGCCGGCTGGAACATCCTCGCGCAGCAGACGCCGTTGGCGCAGTTCGACCAGCAGCCGGGACCGGGCCGACGCGCATGGACCGACGGCTGGGACGGCTATCCGGCGGCGCGCCGGCGGCTGCTCGAGTATCTCGCCGCGGCGCGCGTCGCGAATCCTTTCGCCATCGGCGGCGACGTGCACGTCTTCACCGCGGCGGACCTCAAGCCGGACTTCGACGATGCGGCGTCACCGGTGGTGGCGAGCGAGGTCGCGTGCACCGCGATCTCGTCGCGCTCGTGGCCGCAGGAGCGCGTCGACCCGTTTCTCGCCGACAACCCGCACATCAAGCTGATCGACGCGCGCCGGCGCGGATACGCCCGCGCCGAGATCACCGCACGCGGCCTTGCGGTGGACCTGCGCGGCATGCAGAGCGTGGCGGCGCCCGACGCGGCGTGCGACACCACCGCGAGCTTCTTCGTCGCCGCGGGGCGCGCGGGAATCGAGCGGGCGTGAGCAAGGCCTCCGCAGGCCGCTAGCCGCCGGCTGGCGGGCTCACGCAGCCGATCCTGGCGAGCGGGACGCCGCTTCCCGATACCGGCTGGCGCTCGCGAGGGCAGGCTGGCCCAGCGACCGGGATGCAGCTCCGGCGCGCCAATGAGAATCGCTCTCTTGGTAATCCCGCGCTGGCGCGGACGTCAACGGGCGTCCCGGGTTCAGGACAAGGGAAAGCGCCGACGCAGCTCGGAAACCTGTTCGTCCGACAGCGCGCGGATACGCCGCCCCTGCAGCAGCAGGTAGAGCTTCGCCGTCGCCTCGAGTTCCTCCACCGCGTCGGCCGCTGCGGAAAGCGACGAGCCGCCGACCACTGGCCCGTGGTTGGCGAGCAGCAGCGCGTGGTGCCGGGAGGCGAGGCCGCGCACCGCGTCGGCGAGCGCCATGTCCCCCGGCGCGTAATAGGGCACCAGCGGGAGCGAGCCGATGCGCATCACGTAGTAGGCGGTGAGCGGCGGCAGCACGTCGGCAGGGTCGACGTCGGCGAGCACGGAGACCGCGACCGAGTGCGTCGAGTGCAGGTGGACAACGGCACCGTTCTGCGCGCGCTCGCGGTACATCGCGAGGTGCAGGAACGCCTCCTTCGAGGGCGGGTCGCCCGCGACGAGACGGCCGTCCCAGTCGAGGCGCGACAGGCGCGCGGGATCGAGCCGCCCGAGGCTCGATCCCGTGGGCGTGAGCAGCCAGCCGTCGTCGAGCTTCGCGCTGATGTTGCCGGTGGAGCCGTGCGTGAGCCCGCGGTCGAACATCGACCGGCCGAGATCGCAGATCGCCTCGCGCAGCGCGTGCTCGCTCACTGCTGCTGCCCTCCGTCCAGCATCGTGAACGCGCGGGCGAGGAAGTCGTCCGCGCCGAAGTTGCCGGACTTGAGCGCGAGGGCGATCGAGGGCGTCGTGCTCCCGCCTGCGGAGACCGTGACCGTCCACGGCACGCCTGGGTCGATCTGCGGCCCGATCGCCAGCGCGCGCACGTCGAGCGCGCTCACCACCGCGCCCGAGGTCTCGCCGCCCGCGACGACCAGGCGGCGCACGCCGCGATCGACGAGCTGCCGCGCAATGGCCGCCAGCGCGCCCTCCACCAGCGCGGCGGCACGCTCGGTGCCCAGCGCCGCCTGCGCGGCGCGCACCTCGTCCGGCGACGCGGTGGAGTAGATCAACACCGGCCCCCGCGGCAGCCGCGGCAGGGCCCACTCGACCGCCGCCGCGATCGCTGCGGGATCGGTCGCCAGCCGCGCGGGTTCCAGTCGCAGGCTCTCGCAGCGGCTGCGCATGTACGCCACCTGCCGCTGCGTCGCGGCCGAGCAGCTTCCGGCAATCGCCAGTGCATGCCCCGCGAGGCGCGGCAGCGCGGCTGCGTTGCCCGGCGCGAGCGGGATGCCTGCGCGGCGAAAGTTGGCCGGGAGCCCGAGTGCGATGCCCGATCCGCCCGTGACCAGAGCGTGGTCACGGCAAGCCTCGCCCAGGGCCACGAGATGCGCATCCTCGACCGCATCGGCGATCGCCAGGCGCACGCCCTCGGCGGCGAGGCGCGCGTATGCGTCGCGGATCGCACCCGCGCCCTGCCGCACGACCGCATGCGGGACGAGCCCCACGCGCCCGCGGCACTGCCTCTGCAGCACGCGCACGAGATTGGCGTCGCGCATCGGCGTGAGCGGATGGTCCTTCATCGGCGACTCGGACAGCAGCACGCCGTTCACGAAGAGATGCCCGTTGAACACCGTGCGACCGTTCTCGGGAAAGGCGGGACAGGCGATCGCGAAGGGCGCGCCGAGCGCCTCCAGCAGCGCCTCCGCGACCGGGCCGATGTTGCCGGCGTCGGTGGAATCGAAGGTCGAGCAGTACTTGAACAGGAACTGGCGGCACCCCTGCGCGCGCAGCCACGCGAGCGCCTCCAGGGACTGCGCGACCGCCTCCGCAGCCGGAATGGTGCGCGACTTGAGCGCCACCACCAGCGCGTCCACCTGCGGCAGCGCGGGATCGCCTGCGCCGGGAACGCCGACGGTCTGCAGCGCGCGCATGCCGGCACGAGTGAGCATGCTCGCGACATCGGTCGCGCCCGTGAAATCGTCCGCGATACAGCCGAGAATAGCCGCCATGTCGCCCCTCCCCGACGGATCTTACCCCTTGCCTGCGACTATAATCCGTCGCATTCCAACTCCAAGACGCGCGGTGCCTCGCGCCCTCCCCGCCATGAAAGCACGCCTGCTCGCCGCTGCGTTCGGCCTCCTGGTGGCCTCCGCCGCCCACGCCGTCACCGAGATCCACTTCTGGCATGCGATGGACGGTGCCCTGGGCGACGAGCTCAATGCCCTGGCGCAGAAGTTCAACGCGTCGCAATCCGAGTTCAAGGTGGTGCCCCAGCTCAAGGGCGACTACGACACCGTGCTCACCGAGTTGCGCAACACCGCGCTGCAGGGCAAGGACCGGCCGGAGATCGTGCAGATCGTCGACGTGGCCACGCAGAACGCGATGATGGAGAAGCGCTTCTTCCGCCCGGTGCACCAGGTCATGGCGGACGCCGGCGAGCGCCTCGACGCCAAGGCCTACGCGCCGACGGTGGCGATCTTCTACTCCGACAAGGGCAACCTCTTTTCGCTGCCCTTCAACATCTCCACCCCGGTGGTCTTCTACAACAAGGACGCGTTCAAGAACGCCGGCCTCGACTTCAATGCGCCGCTCAAGACCTGGTACAACGTCCAGGAGGCGCTGCTCGCCGTGCAGGAGAAGCAGACCGCCAAGTGCGGCCTCACCGCGTCGTACCCCGCGTGGACCATGCTGGAGAACGTGCTCGCCTGGCACAACGAGGAATTCGCCACCCGCAACAACGGCTACGACGGCCTGAACGCGGACCTCACCTTCAACACCTTCCTCGCCATGCGGCACTGGTCGCTGATGAGCTCGTGGGTGAAGGCGCAGATCTTCAGCTACTCCGGACGGCGCAACGAGGGGCAGCAGCGGTTCACCTCCGGCGAGTGCGCGATGCTGGTGGCGAGCTCCGGCTCGTACGCCAACATCGCGCGCGACGCGCGCTTCCGCTGGGGCGTGATGCCCATGCCCTACTACGACGACTTCAAGGGCGCACCCGCGCACACGAGCACCGGCGGGGCCAGCCTGTTCGTCGTGAACGGCAAGACGCCGGCGGAGTACAAGGGCGTGGCCAAGTTCCTCGCCTTCCTGTCCCGACCGGAAGTACAGGCCGAATGGAGCGCGAAGACCGGCTACCTGCCGCTCAGCCGCGCGGCCGTCGAGGTGAAGCGCAAGAACGGCTTCTACGAAAGCAATCCCGGCGCCGACATCGCGCTCGAGCAGGTGATCGGCAAGACGCCCATTCCCGCGTCGCATGCGCGCGGCGTGCGCCTCGGCAACTACCAGATCATCCGCGCGATCATCGACGAGGAGCTCGAGCTGGTCTGGAGCAACAAGAAGCCGCCCAAGGCCGGGCTCGACGATGCGGTCAAGCGCGGCAACGAGCAGCTGCGCCGCTTCGAGCGCATGCACAAGCAGTGACGCGCGGAGGCGCGGCGCCGCGGGCGCCGCGTCGCGACTAGAACGGCAGCTCGGCGTCCGGCTTGACCGCGCGCAGCACGCGGCGGAACTCGGCCTGAATGCGCTCCAGCCCCTGGCGGTCCTGGGCCTCGAAGCGCAGCACGATCACCGGCGTGGTGTTGGAGGCGCGCGCGAGGCCGAAGCCGTCGGCGTACTCCACGCGCAGGCCGTCGAGCTTGATCACGCTTTCCGCGCCGGGGAATTCCGCTTCCTGCTGCATTTTCGCGATCAGCCGGTGCGGCTCGCCCTCGGCGAGCTTCACGTTGAGCTCCGGCGTGGTCACCGAGTCGGGCAGGGCCTTCAACACCGCGCTCGGGTCCCGCTCCCGCGAGAGGATCTCCAGCAGCCGCGCGCCCGCGTAGACGCCGTCGTCGAAGCCGTACCAGCGCTCGCCGAAGAAGGTGTGACCGCTCATCTCGCCGGCGAGCGGCGCCTTCAGCTCCTTCATGCGCGCCTTGATCAGCGAGTGGCCGGTCTTCCAGAGCTGCGGCGTGCCGCCATGGCTGCGGATCCACGGCGCGAGGTTGCGGGTGCACTTCACGTCGAAGATGATGTCGCCGCCGGGCACGCGAGACAGCACGTCCTGCGCGAACAGCATCAACTGGCGGTCCGGATAGATGATGCTGCCGTCCTTGGTCACGACGCCCAGCCGGTCGCCATCGCCGTCGAAGGCAAGCCCGAGCTCCGCATCGCCCGCGGCGAGCGCGCGAATCACGTCGGCGAGATTCTTGGGCTGCGATGGATCCGGATGATGGTTGGGGAACGTGCCGTCGACCTCGCAATAGAGTTCGGTCACCTCGCAGCCGAGCCGGCGATACAGCTCCGGCGCGATGCCTCCGGCGACGCCGTTGCCGGCATCGACCACGATCTTCATCTTCCGCGCCAGCTTCACGTCGCCGGTCACGCGGTCGAGATACGCGGCGCGCACGTCCGCTTGCCTGAACGTCCCCTTGCCGCTCGCGACGCGTCCCGACTCGATGCGCGCACGCAGATCCTGGATGGCGTCCCCGGACAGCGTGGTGCCGCCGATCACCATCTTGAGTCCGTTGTAGTCGGGCGGGTTGTGACTGCCGGTGACCACCACCGCGCTGCCGGTGCCGAGCTGGTGGGCGGCGAAGTAGCCGATCGGCGTCGTGACCATGCCGACGTCCACGACGTCGGCTCCTGCCTCCTGGATGCCGCGCGCGAGCGCCTGCGCGAGCTCCGGCCCCGAGAGCCGGCCATCGCGGCCGATGGCGATCGCTGCCGGCTGGCCCGCGCCCGCGTGCTCGCGCGCGAGTGTGCCGAGACCGCGCCCGATCGCGGTCACCACCTCGGGCGTGAGCGACTTTCCGACAATGCCGCGGATGTCGTAGGCCTTGAAGATTTCGTGCGGGACATTCATGGCGCGGGAGACTCCGTGCTCGGGGTGGCAGGGAATGCGGCGGGATGTTGCGAGCAGAACGCCATTATACGGCGCGGCAGCCAGCGCAAATGCCCGGGGAAGGGGCCGGACACGAATCCCACGTGGCCGCCGTGCGCGGGCACCTCGAGCGTCACGCAGGGCGACACGTCCGCGGGCGCCGGGAGGTGCCGTCCGGGCAGGAACGGGTCGTTGCGCGCATTGAGCACCAGCGTCGGCACGCGGATCGCGTGCAGGAAGCGCCGGGCGCTCGAACGCGCGTAATAGTCCTCGGCATCGCGGAAGCCGTGCAGGGGCGCGGTGTAGCGCTCGTCGAACTCGCGCATGGTGCGCACCCGCTCCACGCCGCCCGCGTCGACGACGCCGCGGTGGACGCGCGCCTTCTGCGCCACCTTGCGCTTCAGCGTGGCGAGGAACATGCGCGTGTAGACCATCGAGAAGCCGCGCTCGATGGCGTCGGCGCCGGCGGAAAGGTCGAGCGGTGCGGATACGGCAACAGCCGCCGCCACGCGCCCGCGGGCGCCGTCACCGGATTCGCCGAGCCATTTCAGCAGCGCGTTGCCGCCGAGTGAAATGCCGACCGCGTACAGCGGCGCGCCGTGCGCATGCGCCGCGAACCGGCCGAGCATCCAGCCGATCTCCGCGCTGTCGCCGGAGTGATAGGCGCGCGGCAGCCGGTTCGGCTCGCCGCTGCAGCTGCGGAAATGCGGGATCGCGCCGCGCCAGCCGGCATCGCGCACCGCGAGCATCATGGCGCGGGCGTAGTGGCTCTCAGCGCTGCCCTCCAGGCCATGGAACATCACCAGGAGCGGCGCATCGCGCGGCCCGGCCAGCCAGTCGACGTCGACGAAGTCGCCGTCCGGCGTGTCCCAGCGCTCACGCGTCATCGGCGGCCGCCGCCGCGGCTTGGCGACCACCGCGGAGTAGACCGTCTGGACGTGGCCGCCCGGCAACCACCACGGCGATCTGTAGCGCGAGCTCATCGCGCTGTTCAGTGAAGGATCTTCGGCGACTCCGCCGCACGCACCGGCTGCAACGCCGGGGCCGGCGACGCGTGGTGCATGAGCAGGCGCCAGCCGGAGGCGGTACGCATGTAGACGTTGGTGCAGACCACGGGCGTGCGCGGCTGCGGCTCTCCCTGGACGAGGATGTTCTCGTGCAGGCTGTGGATCGCGAGCATCATGCCGTGCATGTGCACCTGGTTCGAGAGGTGCACGGACAGCCGGTGCTTGCCAGCAAAGATCTGCGCCCAGCTCTCGCGCACCTGGTCGTAGCCGGTGAGGCGCTGCCCGCCCGGGTGCACGCAGACGATCTCCTCGTCCTCGCACCAGACGTCCATCATCGCCTCCAGGTCGGCGCGCTCCAGCGCCTCGTAGAAGGCGGTCTCGCAGTCCTGCGGCGTGGGGAAGGCGGCTTTCGACACCGGCGGGATGGTAGCGAATCGCTCCCGGGCGTCAAGCCGCGGCGTCAGTCGCGCGCCGATTCGCGAAAGGCGAGCACGCCTTCGCACCAGCCCGCGACCTCGAGCAGGCGATCGTCCGCGCCGGGCGGCGCGGCGAGCTGCACGCCGAAAGGCAGCCCCTGCCCGGAGAGGCCGCTCGGCACCACGATGGCGGGAAAGCCGGTCAGCGACCACAGCGTGCAGAAGCTCGGATCCCCGGTCATTTCGAGCGACGCAGGCGCGGCCCCGGGGGCGGGCAGCGAGGCAACCGCGTCGCAGGACTCGAACAGGTCGAGCGCATGCTCGGTGATCGCCGCGCGAGCGGCCAGCGCCGCGGCGTAAGCGTCCGCCGTCATGCCCCGCGCCTCGTCCAGGCCGGCGTTGGTCTGTGCACCCAGCAGGCCGCGCGCGCGATCCTGCAGGGCGCCGTGATGGCGGATCGCCTCGCGCAGCATGATGGTGCGCTGCGCGTCGCGCCCCGCGGCAACGGCGTCCGGGAGGACGATCTCGGCAATCTCCGCGCCCGCGCCGCGCAGCCGCTCGAGCGCCGCCGCAAAGTGCGCCGCCCCCTCCTGCGACGGTTGGTTCCACGGAAAGCGCGCGAGCACCGCGATGCGCGGCGGCCGGTCGAGACGCCGCACCTTGGCGGCGATCGCCTCGCCCGCGGCAAGCGGCGCCGTGACGTGCGCGACGTCGGCCACGCATGCGGCGAAGGTGCCGAGATGGTCGAGCGTCTCGCTGAAGGTCATCACGCCTGCCATCGGCAGCACGCCGGCGGTGGGCTTGAAGCCCACCACGCCGCAGAACGCCGCGGGCCGGATCACCGAGCCGTTGGTCTGCGTGCCGATCGCGGCGGGAAAGAATCCGGCCGCGACCCCTGCCGCGGAGCCGGCAGACGAACCGCCAGGCGTGTGCGCCGGATTCCACGGGTTGCGGGTCGGCGCCGGATGCATGAACGCAAGCTCGGTGGTCTGCGTCTTGCCGAGCACCAGCGCGCCGGCGCGGCGCAAACGCTCGACCGCCTCGGCATCGCGCAACGGGCGGCGCTCCGCATGGGCGCGCGAGCCGAGCCGCGTCGGCAGGTCGGCGGTATCGACAATGTCCTTCACGCCGATGGGCACCCCGGCCAGCGGCCGCGATGCGTCGTGCGGCGCGGCATCGCAGGCCTCGGCGAGGCGCAGCGCGCGCGCCTCGTCGAACGCGGCCCACACCTGCAGGACCGGCTCGCGGCTGCGGCTGCGCGCGATCAGTGCCTCGACCAGCCGGCGCGAGGTCAGCGTGCCGGAGGCGAGCCGGGCGAGGTCGGGCGAAAGGGACAAATACTCGTTCATGGCGTGCGGCGCGAGGCGGGACGCGCGGCCGAGGACGATACCACGCCGGCCGCGGGCGCCTCCGCAACCGCCCGCGCATACGTCTCGCGCACGAACAGCGTGCAAGCGAAGCCGAGCACGGCGCTGCCGGCGACGACGGCCATCGCCATGTGCCAGGCCCCGGGGCTGCGCCCGCCGAGATCGAGCACCCAGCCGACCAGCGGCTGCTGCACCGCCGGACCGAGGAAGATGGCGAGGTTCACGAAGCTGGTGGCGATGCCCGCGAAGCGCCGCGGGTTGAGCTCCTTCGCGCTCGCCCAGCTCATGGTGAAGCCGGCGGCGCAGAAGCCCATCGCCGCGAACAGCGCGTAGCTCGCCGCGAGGGGCGGCTTCCAGCCGAGCGCGAGCGGCGCGAGCGACGCCGCGAAGCCCGCCGCGCCCGCCACGAACAGCGCCTTGCGCCGCGCCAGCCGGTCGGACACGGTGCCGATCACCAGCGCGGCGACGGCAAACGCGCTGAGCATGAAGCTGGGATGGTTCGCGGCCTCCAGGCGTGTGCGGCCATGCACTTCCATGAGATAGGGCACACCCCACAGGCCGGCAAGCGCGAAGAAGCTTCCGCCCATGCAGAAGTTGGCCGCGAAGATCGGCCAGTTCGCGCGGTTCGCGATCACCGCGGCGAGGCCGGCCTTCCAGAGCCCGCGCTCGTCCGGCGTCTGTGCGCGCACGGGCCGGTCGCTGACGACGAATGCCGCGGCAAGCGCGACCACGACCGAGGCTCCAGCGAGCAGCGCCATCACCTCGCGCCACGAGAGCCAGCCGAGCAGCCACGCGAACGGTGCCCCGGCGGCCGCCGAGGCGAGATTGCCGGCCAGCACGGTGAGCCCGGTGAGCGTCGCGAAGCGGCGCTCGTCGAACCAGGTGGCGGTGAGCTTCAGCGTCGCGACGAACGCGACCGACGTGCCCAGCCCTACGAGCGTGCGGCCGACTGCGGCGACGGCGAACGACGGCGCGGCGGCGAAGGCGCCTGCCCCCGCCGCAGCGATCAGGCCGCCGGCCACCAGCAGGCGCTTCGGGCCGACCGTGTCGGCCAGCACGCCGCTCGGCAACTGCATGGCCGTGTAGATCCAGAAATACGTCGCCGCGAGCATCCCGAGCGATGCGGCGCTGGTCTGAAACGCGGCCGCGAGGTCGGTAGCGATGGTGACCGGCGCGACGCGGTGGAAGAGGCCGAGCACGTAGGCGGTCACGGCAACGCCGAAGATGGCCCAGCGGCGCGCCGATCGCGCGGTCATGGCGTGCCGCGCCCGCGCCGCGCAAGCTGCACTCGGAACCAGACCGCGAACGCGAGCAGCGCCGCGGCCGCGACGAGGAACACGGGGCGCGCGCCCATGGCGTCGACCGCGACGGCAGCAGCCGCCACGCCCAACGATTGCCCGGTGAAAAAGAACGTGGCGAATAGCGCCATGCCGGTGCCGCGCGCCTCGGGCGCCATCTGCGTCGCGTTCACCTGGAGCGTGTTGTGGATCATGTAGAACCCGAGCCCGATCAGCAGGCTCGAGGGTATCGCCATCCAGGCGGCCGGGGCGAAGGCGAGCGCGACATAGCCGGCGAGCAGCGCAATGGCGCCAGCCACCACCAGCCCGCGCTCGCGCAACCGGGCGACCAGCGGCTCCGCGGCGAGGGCGTAGAGCATCCCGCCCAGGCCGAAGAACGCGATCATGCCGCCGGCGGCGGCGAGCGAGACGCCGAAGCGCTCGTGCAGGTACGCGGCGATGAACGCAAACGGCCCGTAGATCGCGAAGCCCTCGACGAAGCAGCCGGCGAGCACCACGCGTGCCCACGGCCGGGCGAGGACGCGGCGCGCGCCGGCGAGCAGCCCGCCTGCCTCGGGCCTTCGCGGGGCCGGGCGCGTCAACGGGTTGGTGCGCAGCTCGGCGAGCAGGCAGATGGCGACTGCGAGGAACAGCCCCGCGAGCACCAGGAAAGGCACGCGCCACCCCAGGCGCTCGCCGATCCACCCCCCGAGCACCTGGCCGCCGACGATGCCGAGCATCTGCCCCATGAGGAACCGCGCGAGCACCGGCTGCCGCGAGGCATAGGGCACCGTGTCGCCGATGAACGCCATCGAGATGGGAATCAGCGCTCCGGCCAGCGCACCGGCGAGGAAGCGCGCCGCGGTGAGCGCCTCGAGCGTCGGCGCCGCCGCGCACGCCAGCGAGCCGGCGGCCGAGGCGAGCGCGAACGCCGTCACCACCGCGTACTTGCCGAAGCGCTCCGCGAGCGGCGCGAACGCCAGCTGCAGCAGGCCGTAGGAGATCGCGAATGCGGTGACCACGTGGCCGGCGGTCCCAGTGGTCACGGCGAACTCGCGCGCAAGCTGCGGCAGCATGGCATCGGTCACCCGCAGCGCCGCGGCGCTGCCGAAGGCGGCCAGCGACAGGAACACGATCGCGCGAACGGGGACGGCAGCCGGAGCGGACGTCATGCCGGCGGGACGCCTCAGGACCGCGCCATCAGGACCAGCGCGACGAGGTTCGCGGCGACCAGCGACCAGCCGACGCGCTTGAGATGGCGCGGATGCAACGGCCGCGCAGCCACGTACAGCGCCGCCGCCGCGGGCACCAGTGCCGCCCAGCCGAGCATGCGGGCCGCACCGCCGGCGAGGCCCGTCGCAAGCGCTGCCGCCGCGACCGCGGCGGCCACCGCGAGCGCGGCACGGACGAGGCCGCGATCGCGGTCCTTGTGCCGCGCCTTGAGCGCGTGGACGGCGCAGGTCGCAGCGGCGAAGACCGCAAGCCACACCACGGCGGGCCCCCACCCGCGAATGCCCTCGGCTCCGCCCGCCGCGGCGATGGGGAGATGCAGCGATGCGAATGCGGCAACCGCGACGAGTTCCCCGCCCAGCGTCTTCACGCGCCGACCGAGCAGCAGGGCGCCGAGCACGGCGCCCAGGCTCGCTGGCACCAGTGCCGCAAGGCGTGCCGCGTGCGGGCCAACCGCAAGCCCCGCGAGGCCTGCGACCGCCGCGACGACGCCCAGGATCGCGAGCTGCCGCGCCGCGGCGCCCGCCAGCGCGTCCCGTGCCCGGCCGCCCCGCGCGCCGACCAGCACCTCGGCTGGCTCGGCCGCGAGGAACAGCGCGATTCCGGCGATACCGATCGCGACGCCCGCGGGCGCCGCGCCGCCTACAGCGAGCCCCGAGGCCAGCGGAAACGCAAGCTGCGCGTATGCGCCGTGCTCCTTGGGCCAGAGCATGCCGCTGGCGCTAGGAACTTCGGGCTAGTTGTACAACACCGACGGCAGCCACAGCCCGATGCCGGGGAAGATGTAGAGCAACGCGAGCGCGATGATCTGGATGATCATGAACGGGATCATCCCGGCGAAGATCTGGTTCAGCGAGACGTGCGGCGGCGACACGCCCTTCAGGTAGAACGCAGCCATCGCCACCGGCGGCGAGAGGAACGCCGTCTGCAGGTTGAGCGCGACCAGCAGCCCGAAGAACAGCGGGTCGATGTTGAAGTGGCCCAGCAGCGGGATGAAGATGGGCATGAAGATCACGATGATCTCCGTCCACTCCAGCGGCCAGCCGAGGATGAAGATAATTGCCTGGGCGAGCAGCATGAACTGCACCGGGGTGAGGTCCATCGACAGCACCCACTTCTCCACCAGGTCCTGCCCGCCGAGCAGCGCGAACGCCGCGGAGAAGATCGACGAGCCGACGAAGAGCCAGCACACCATCGCAGCAGTCTTCGCCGTGAGGTAGGTGGACTCCCTGGTGATCGGCCCGATGTCCTTCCATGCGCCGCGGAGTCCCGCCGCCGCGCGCGACATGCCGGGCAGCGGATTGCGGTAGTGATCGGCGTAGCGATAGGCGATCGCAAGCAGGAAGCCTCCGAAGGAGCCCACCGCCGCCGCCTCGGTCGGCGTGGCGAGGCCGAACACGATGGTCCCGAGCACCGCGAGGATCAGCACCGCGAGCGGGAAGAACGAAGTGAGCAGCATCTTCAGCACTTCGAGCCGCGCCCAGTTGAACAGCGCGTAGAGCACCAGAGTGAGCGCGGCCAGTACGGCGAGGGTGATCCAGAAGGCCGTCGGCGCCGGCCGCCGCTCCGGTTCCGCCACGGGCTCCGCCGCCGGGGCCGCCGCGGCCGCTGCGGCGGGCTTCGCTTCCTCGGCCTTCGGCTCCCGCGCGCCGCCCTCCTCCTTGGGTGGCTCGGCGAGGCCGACCTCCTCCTTGTCAGGCTCGGCGAGGCCGCTCGAGTCCGAAGTGGCGCCCTCGAAACCGGCGCCCATCTCCTGCAGGCCCTCGGTCGACGCGATCTCGATCGGCGCGGTGAGCTTCGCGTACGAGAAGCCGAGGATGCCGGCGACCATGATCAGCGGCAGCAGGGCCACGCCGAGCTGGCCCGCGACCTTGGACAACGGCGCGCCCGGCGCCGGGCGGAACAGGCCGGAGAGCAGTCCGAGCAACGCGTTGCTGGTGCGCGGCTTGAGGGCCTGCGAATACGCCGGGATCGCCACCAGCCGCTCCTCGTCGGGGAGCTTGGGCGCCCACTCCGGCTTGATCTTCGCCACGATGATCACGTACGCGATGTACAGCCCGGCGAGCATGATGCCCGGGAAGAACGCGCCGGCGTAGAGCTGCACCACGGAAACGCCCGCAGTCGCGCCGTACACGATCAGCAGCACCGACGGCGGGATGAGGATGCCCAGGCAGCCGCCCGCGGTGATCGCGCCGGCGCCCAGCTTGGTGTTGTAGCCCGCCTTCAGCATGGCGGGGAACGCGAGCAGGCCCATCAGCGTGACCACCGCGCCCACGATGCCGGTCGCGGTCGCGAAGATCGCGCAGGTGACCAGCGTCGCGACAGCGAGCGACCCGGGCACGCGCGCCAGCGCGAGGTGCAGGCTCTTGAACAGCTTCTCGATCAGGTTGGCGCGCTCGACGAGATAGCCCATGAACACGAACAGCGGCACGGCGATGAGCACGTCGTTGGCCATCACCGAGTAGGTGCGCTGGACCATCAGGTCGAGGGTCTGCTGGATCGCGATCTCGGGATTCTGGCTGCGGTAGGCCAGCCACGAGAAGAACACCCCCATGCCCATCAACGTGAACGCGGTCGGGAAGCCCAGCATGATGGCCACCACGACCAGCGACAGCATCAGCAGGCCGAGCGCGCCATTGGTCATGTTGCCCCACGGCGTGAAGATAATCGTCGCCCCGAGGATCAGGGCCATGATGGTGAGACCGAAGTAGAGCTCCTTCCGCATGGCTTACGCCACGAGGGGCCACAGCCCCTCGTGCTCCCCGAGATCAGTGAAGGACATGTTCATGTCACACCCCCGTCTGGCGCTGGTCGGCGGGCAGCACGCGGCTCATGGTGGCGCTGGAGATGTCGTCGTCCGTCACGTGCACCATCTCCTTGAGCTTGTCGACGTCCACCTCCTCCACGTCCTGCTCGCGGGAGGGCCACTCCCCCTGCTTCAGGCAGATGATGCAGCGGACGATCTCGACGATCCCCTGCAGTAGCAGCATGCCGCCGGCGATGGGAATCACGGTCTTGAACGGGTAGATCGGCGGACCGTCAGCGGAGATGGAGGAGTGCTCGTTGATGGTCCACGACTCCGCCGCGAAGGAGTAGCCGGCGTAGGTAAGCGCGATCACGCCGGGAATGAAGAACAGCACGAACAACACGAGGTCGATGCCGGCCTGCAAGCGGGGCGGAAAGAACCCGTACAGCACGTCGCCGCGCACGTGGCCGTTCTTGGAGAGCGTGTAGGCACCGGCCATCATGAACAGGCCGCCGTAGAGCATCATCTGCACGTCGAAGGCCCAGGCATGCGGCGTGTTGAGGAAATAGCGGGAGAACACCTCCCACGTGATGAGCAGCGTCAGCGCGACGATCAGCCAGGCGAACGTCTGCCCGAGCCAGGTGCTCATCCGGTCGATGAACAAGAGCAGCTTCTGCATGGCGTCGCCCCGGGGCTCCTACTGATAAAAAGAAATGCCACCCGGGCTTGCGCCCGGATGGCTTCTCCGATGCCGTAGCCGCGCGGCGCGGCCTTAGGACTTCTTGGTCTGGAAGAAGTGGTTGAAGCCCATGCGCTGCGACACGTAGGTGTCGAGCTGCCAGCGCACTGCGCGCTCGGCGAAGGCGCGCTGGGAGTCGCTCACCTTCTTGAAAAGCGCGTTCTCGGCCGACTTCTTCGCCATCACGCCTTCCCAGACCTTGAGCTGGGTCTGCAGGACCGCGTCGGGAGTCTTGTAGAACTTGACGCCCTGCTTCTGCTGCAGCTCGATGTAGTCCTTGGAGTAGCGGTCGATCGCCTTCCAGCTCATGTCGGCGCTGGCGGCTTCCACCGCGTTGGCGATGATCGCCTTCAGCTTGGGGGCGAGGGCGTCGTACTTCTGCTTGTTGAACAGGATCTCGTACTGCTCGGCGGACTGGTGGAAACTCTGCAGCATGCAGACCTTGGACACGTCGGGGAAGCCGAGGATCCGGTCGGAGGTGGCGTTGTTGAACTCCGCCGCGTCCAGCAGGCCGCGGTCCATGGCGGGCACGATCTCGCCGCCGGGCAGCGCGTTCACCGCCGCGCCCATGCCGCTGAAGATGTCGATGGACAGACCCACCGTCCGGAACTTGAGGCCCTTGAAGTCCTCGGCCTTGGTGACCGGTTTCTTGAACCAGCCGAGCGGCTGCGTCGGCATCGGGCCGTACAGGAAGGACTGCACGTTGAGGTTCAGGCCCGAGTAGATCTCCGCGAGCAACTCCTTGCCGCCACCGTACTTGTGCCAGGCGAGCAGCATGTTGGCGTCCATGCCGAAGGCCGGGCCCGAGCCCCACAGCGCCATGGCGGAGTTCTTGCCGTACCAGTACGCGACGACGCCGTGCCCGCCGTCCAGCGTGCCCTTGCTGACCGCGTCGATCAGGTCGAACGCCTTCACGACCGCGCCCGCCGGCAGCACATCGATCTTGAGGTCGCCGCCGGACATGTCGTTCACCTTGTTGGCGAAGTCGGTGGCGTACTCGTGGAAGATGTCCTTCGCCGGCCAGGTGGACTGCCAGCGCATGGTGACCGGGCCCTGCGCCTTGACGACGGCCGGGAAGCCCAGCGTGGCGGCGCCGGCAGTCGCGGCGGCGGCGCCGGAGAGGAACTTGCGGCGCGAGGGTGCAGCCGACTGCTTGGGATTGCTGCTCATGGGACGCTCCTTTGGTGAATGGGTTGGCGGGCTCGGGCTTCTGGTGGCGCCTTGTGCGCCTCGCCTGCTGTATTTCTCCGGCCCGGTGACGCGGCAGGAGCGGTCGTGGCCCGATGCTCTGAAGCGGGGGAGATGGTAGCCCCCCCCAATCGCGAAATCAAGCCGCAGCGGCGAGGCATCAGCGCGGCGAACCGGAGGTCGGAGCCCCTCGGGACCCGGCAGGCACCGAACCCGGCTCCCAACCGACGACGGCGAGCATGACGAAGAACCCGACGACGTAGGCCAGCGCGACGTGCCACCCGTGCCGCACCCAGCGCCCGACCGAGCGGGCCTCGGGGTAGAGGTTCGAGAGCGCGACGCCGGCCGAAGAGCCGAACCAGATCATGGATCCGCCATAGCCGACCGCGAACGCGAGAAAGCCCCAGTCGTAGCCGCCCTGCTTGATGGCGAGCTCGGTGAGCGGGATGTTGTCGAACACCGCCGACACGAAACCCAGCCCGAACGCCGTCTGCCAGGAAGCCGCCGGCAGGTGCTGGACCGGCATCATGGACGCGCACAGCACGAGCGCAAGCAGGAAGATCGTTCCCTTCAGCGACTCCGGCAGCAGCTTCCAGTCCGGGCGGCGCAGGCCGGCGGTGGCGAGGATGACGACCCAGACGGTCGCGCCGAGAAAAGGGAACGCGTCGGAGTACTCGCCGAAGCGGGTGTTGACGAGCACGTTCACCGCGATCGCGGCGACCAGGATCGCAGCGACGATGCCGACCCGCACCCAGTCGATCCGGGTCGCCGGATCCGCGTCCTTGACGATGGGCGAGTAGGCGTGCTGCTGCTTCGCAGCGAAATAGCCGCTGATCGCGAGCGCGACCACCGCGGCGACGTAGGCCTCGAGGACCTCCACCGGCGAGATCTTGGCGATCCACATCATGGTCGTCGTGGTGTCGCCCACCACGCTGCCCGATCCGCCCGCGTTGGACGCCGCGACGATGGCGGCGAGATAGCCGATGTGGACCTTCGCGCGGAACAGCGTGTGCGCCATCGCGCCACCGATCATCGCGGCCGCGATGTTGTCCAGGAAGGACGAGAGCACGAAGACCAGCACGAGCAGGACGAAGGCGCCCTTCCAGTCGTCGGGCAGGAACTTCGGCAGCACCGCAGGGACGCGGCTTTCCTCGAAGTGCCGCGAGAGCAGCGCGAAGCCCATCAGCAGCCCGAACAGGTTCGCGAGGATGACCCACTCGTGCGCGAAGTGCGCAGCGAACCCTGCCAGGCCCGGACCGGTCGCGAATCCGGATACGAGGATCTTGTAGGCGGAGATGACGGCAAGCCCGGTCAGCGCCACCTGGAAAGTGTAATGATGGAACAGCGCGACGCCGGCGAGCGTCAGCCCGAACAGGACGAAATCGATCGGGATGCCGAAAATCGCGGGCATCGGAGCCTCTCCCTGGATAGGCGCGGACCCGCGGCGCCGTTCGGCCTTGTTGTCGCGCCTGTGAATGCCGGCAATCGCGGGGTGCCGCGAATTATACGCACGCGCTGGCGCATGCCACGCCCCGGCTCGACTGGGCTCTCCCACACCCCTACAATTCGCCGACCATGCACGCCGCGCTTCCGCACCTCGCGCTGCCCGTCGCGATCCTCCTCCCCCTCCTGTTCGGCACCACCCTAGCGCTGGTGACCGGGAGGATCTCGCGCGCGCTCTGCGCGTGGACGGTGGCGGCAGTGACCGCGGCGAGCTTCGCCCTGGTGCTCACCCAGATGCCGGCGGTGCTGCGCGGCGAGACGGTGCAGGCGTTCTACTACTGGATACCCGAGATCGGGCTCAACCTCTCGTTTCGCCTCGACGGCCTCGCCCTGCTCTTCGCCGGCCTGATCCTGGGCATCGGCCTGCTGGTCATCCTCTACGCCGCCTACTACCTTGCGCCGGAGGACCCGGCCGGCAAGTTCTTCTCGACCATGATGCTCTTCATGGCGGCGATGCTGGGCATCGTCCTCTCGGACAACCTGCTGCTGGTGGTGGTGTTCTGGGAGCTCACCAGCGTCTCCTCCTTCCTGCTGATCGGCTACTGGAGCCACCGCGCCGACGCGCGCGCCGGGGCGCGCATGGCGCTCGCGATCACCGGTGGCGGCGGGCTGGCGATGCTCGCCGGGGTGCTGCTCCTCGGGAACATGGCCGGCAGCTTCGAGCTCGCGCAGGTCCTCTCCCGCGGCGACGTGATCCGCGCCGATCCGCTCTACCCCGTGGCGCTCGCCCTCCTGCTGCTGGGCGCCTTCACCAAGAGCGCGCAGTTCCCGTTCCACTTCTGGCTGCCGGAGGCGATGGCCGCGCCCACGCCGGTGTCCGCGTATCTGCATTCGGCGACCATGGTGAAGGCGGGCGTCTTCCTGGTCGCGCGGCTGTACCCGGCGATCGGCGGAACGGCGCTGTTCGAGTACACGGTGATGACCACCGGGCTGGTCACGATGGTGTTCGCCGCCTATGTCGCGATCTTCAAGCACGACCTCAAGGGGCTGCTCGCCTACTCGACCATCAGCCACCTCGGCCTGATCATGTTCCTGCTGGGGCTGGACTCGCCGCTGTCGGCGGTGGCGGCGGTGTTCCACATCATCAACCACGCCACCTTCAAGGCTTCGCTGTTCATGGCCGCGGGCATCATCGACCACGAGACCGGCAGCCGCGACATGCGCAAGCTGAACGGGCTGTGGCACTTCATGCCGCACACCGCGACGCTCGCGATGGTCGCCAGCGCCGCGATGGCGGGCGTGCCCCTGTTCAACGGGTTCCTTTCCAAGGAGATGTTCTTCGCCGAGGCGCTCGAGCTGCATCACCTGGGGCTGCTCGGCGCGCTGGTGCCCGTCGCCGCCACGCTCGGCGGCGCGTTCGGCGTGGCGTACTCGGTGCGCTTCGTCCACGACGTGTTCTTCAACGGCCAGCCGGTGGGCCTTCCCAGGACGCCGCACGAGCCGCCGCGCTGGATGAAGGTGCCGGTCGAGTTGCTGGTGGTGGTATGCGTCGTCGTCGGGATCGCGCCGGCGTTCACGGTCGGTGCCCTGGTCCAGGTCGCGGCCGCGGAGGTGTACGGCGGCGAGCTGCCCGAGTACACCCTCGCCCTCTGGCACGGCTTCAACCTGCCGCTGCTGATGAGCGCCGTCGCGGTCGCGGGGGGCCTCGCGATGTACTGGCTGCTGCAGCGCAAGTACAACCTGCACCTGCACACGCCGTCGGGCTGGACGCTGCGGCTGCTGTTCCAGAAGTCGATGGACGCGCTCTTTCACTTCGCCGGGCGCGTGACCGCCTGGACCGAGAACGGCTCGCTGCAGCGCTACGCGGCGTGGATCGTCGGTGCGGCCGTGGTCGTCGCGGCGGCACCGTTCCTGGGCGGGGACACCACCCTCACCGGCACGCGCGCCCTGCTCGCGCCGACCCCGGTTGCGGTCGCGGTCTGGCTGCTGCTGGCCGCTGCGGTGATCGGGATCGTGCGGCTGCATCGCCACCGCCTCACCGCGGTGATCCTCGTCGGCGCGGTCGGCCTGGTCACGGCGCTCACCTTCGCCCATTTCTCCGCCCCTGACCTCGCGCTGACGCAGATCTCGGTCGAGGTCGTCTCGACAGCACTGCTGCTGATGGGGCTCGCGCTG
>Ga0209254_10001176_pt1 | contig 23160 bp, 27 predicted proteins | sample FrelakmetDIP11DI_FD_187148 | JGI IMG/M metagenome (GOLD analysis project Ga0209254, IMG submission 187148) | Freshwater lake sediment microbial communities from the University of Notre Dame, USA, for methane emissions studies - DIP11 DI (SPAdes)... | ecosystem: Environmental > Aquatic >...
GCCTTTCACCTCGAGCCGGCGAGCGTATGCTTCGAGCTCAACTCTCGTTGTCTCCCGCGCGACGGGAATGAATCGCCCGAAGACGATTGAATCCCAAACGTCACGCGGAAGCTTCCCGAGCTCGAGCCTGTCCACGATGACCCATGTCGGAACCATGACCACGGCCGCCGTCGACCGTGGCCATGACTCCGGAATTCTTTTTGACCGTTTCATTTCCCTTGCAACACCGCCAGTGCAGCTTTCAACCGTGTGACGATTGCGTCACTCGCTTGCACTTTTTCTGGCAAATCTCGCTCCGCCTGTTCGACGTGGTGGAGAAGCGCCCCCAGAATTTCCTCGAAATTCCATTTCTTGATGGTTTCGGCGGCGGACACTATGGTTTCCTCGGCGGTTACTTCGTCACCCTCGCCTTGCCATCGCGACCATTCACCCATATATTTGATACGGTGGAGTTGCCCTGCTTCGTCGAGCCACAGCCCGACTCCACGGTACTCCCCCCGATTTTGGTCCCCACGGTATGCGCGTTGCACAGGGTCTGCCTCTCCCGCGAGGAAAACAGCATGGAACCCAAAGCGCTTGATGCTCTCGCTGTCCTCCCGCTGGAGAGGGCGGATCCCCATGGTCCGCACTAGAGGTATGACGACTTGACACACCGTCTCAAGCGCCGCAGTTTCGAGCTGAACACGGGCATTTTCCGAAGCTTCCAGCGCTCCAACGACGGGAGCAAGAACCTTTGCCCTGCTAACCAACGCATTGACATCATTGACATCCATCGTCATTCTCCTTTCCTCTTCGGTCACGCGTCCTCGAGATTGTCTTTGAAATAGGACTCGAGCTCATCGTACTCCCCGGCGGCCTCGAGCCACTCCTGCGCTTCCTCTCGCGTGAGAGGGATGACACCATTCCTTCGAGTTTTTCTGCTCGGGCGCAAGCGCATCGTCTTGCCAGAGACGCCCTTGTACTTCTTCGGGATGTACTCGTCGTAGGCCCCGGTCTGCGCCTCGTCCTCGAACTCGTCGCGGAGCGCGGCGGCGGCCTCTTCGCGCACCTTCTTCGGGAACATCTCGTTCCACCTGCCGCCCGGCGTGCCGTGCTGCGCCTTCTTCGCCCCGTTGTCGACGAGGTACATGAAGAGTTTGACGGCCAGGTTCCGGTCATACTTCCCCTGGGCGTGCTTCGTCATGAGGTTCTTGAGGATCGGCAGGTGTTGCTGGCGGTACAGGTCGCCCTCGTTGTTGATGAAGAGGACGAGTTCCTTGGCGTCTCCGTTCATGTGATGACTCCTCCAGGCCGGTGCATTCGTGCATCGGCCGCCTAATCTCGAGCAAGCCGAGCTCGAGGAGCTCGGCCCAGCGAGGCGCTTCCCCACCTTCCAGCTCGATAGTTGAGCTGGGTAGGCTGGGGCGCCGGTGTCACCGCAGGCTGCGGCGCGAGTTGCGGCGCCGGGTCAACAGGTTGTTGGCGCCGCAACTCGTCGAGCTCTACCCAGCCCCCTTTCACGCGTCCTCGAGATTGTCTTTGAAATACTTCTCGAGTTTTTCCACCTCCCCGGCGGCCTCGAGCCACTCTTGGGCCTCATCTCGGGTAAGCGGGATGATTGTCGCTGAGCCCCGCCACTCATTTTGCCCGCACGATTCGGCATACTTCGACATAGGTCCCCCGTGACCAGCGAGGAACCAATTCCCACGAGGAGACACATAGAGTGTCTCCTCGTAGTGGTGGAAATCCCCCCTGTGTCCTCTGGCATTTTCCGCGACCTCGGTCGCGGTCTCTGTGTTATACTTTTTTCCGTCGATTACCATTTTCATTTTCTATCCCCTTTCTCTCTCTCTTCTTCGACCGTTCAGAAACTCATAAATTCACTTTTTTTTCATTCCTTTGAGTTTTTCTGATAGTTTGCGTTTTTGGCGCCCATGGGCCAGAAACGCAATTTTCGCCTTTTCTTTCCAGCACAACTTGCAAGAAGTACAGGTCACCTCCGGCTTTAGCTGCGCCGGGCAGATTCGGAAGCCTTTTGGTAAACTTTCCTCGTTGGGAATGACGAGCGCAGGAGTGTAACCCCGCGATTCTACACAGGGAATATCGTCGACGCTTTCAATTGATGCTCGGATGGAGATCCCTCCCCATGCGGAGCGGGGAATTTCCCGCCAACGGTGGGTATAGCCCCATAGGGGTCCGCCCCCGTTTTCTCGGTAGATGCGCTCAGCCTCGGCGAGCGCTTTTGTGGTCGCGACGGTCACCGTTTCGCCTACCGTATGCAAGCGAATCGGCAATTTTTCTCGCCGGGAGAGAGCGCAAGAGATAATCTCCCGCGCCTCGAAAAAGACCATTTCTTCCGGTGACATGCCTGCTGCCGCCCGTGTGATAACAGGCATGATGAAGAGTCGGAGCGACCCATCCTGCCCGTAGCAGCCACTATCCCGTAATGGACAGGTAGACGGGCAAGTCGCCAGAGGTAGGAACGTGGTGTAGCACATCCCGACCTTGGCGTTTTTGCTCTTTCTCCCCGATAAAAACATTGGTCCCGTGAGCCGGAATCGAACCAGCTCGTGCCACCAGGCACGGGAGTGTCGGTCTACTCTTCGGGCTCCTCGGGCGCGAGCGCTGCGAGCGCTTGCGCCCAGTGCTCGAGAAGCCCGACGGGCGCGGGCCAGCGCCAGTCGACTGTTCCGAGGTCTCTGGCACCAGCTCGGATGAGCTGGGCCCGAATCCATGGGGCGTAGGACGCCGGCAGCGCTGATGCCGGCAGCCACGCCAGCATTTCGTCGGCGACGACGGCGAGCAAAACGCTCCCGTCGGCGACGACGCTAGCAGAGAGTGTGCCGTCGCCGGCGACGGCGGCGACGGCTTCGTCCCATGCCGCGCCGCTATTCGCGGCATGGCGCGGGATGATGGCTCGAGACGACTCCGGCGCCGACGGGTCGACCGTCAGCGCTGGGATGCGGGCCGAGCATCCACAGAATCCCGTGCCGGCAACGCCGGCTGCTCCCTCACGGTCGAGGTGGGCGAGGACCCTCCAGGCCTCTCTCGAGGTCGAGATGCCAGCGACCGCCGCCGCCAAGAGGCTGCGGACGGTTTCAACCCTGTCAGCGTGGCGTACGGGCGCCGTCGCACGCCGTACGAGTTCGATTTCGTCCTCTCCCAGGCCGGCCTGGGCGAGGAGCTTTTTCTGCTCTTGCCATGTAGTCATTCAATCCTCCTCCTCGCTGCTCTCTGCGTAGATGTAGGGGTAGCTCGGGCTGCCCCAAACCCCTCCGGTCCAGGCTTCGGTTTCCGAGAGCCTCATCGGTTCCCTGCGCGGGTACAGCTTGCGAATCGCTTCGCAGGCCGACCCAGCCTCAACAACTCGGGTCTTCTCGGACTCAGTTCCTCTGAGTCCGATAACTTCGACCTTAAACCTCATTTGTCCTCCTCCTCCTCCTCGAGCTCGGCGAGCGATTGCCGCCTAATCTCGAGCAAGCCGAGCCCCACCTTCCAGCTCGATAGTTGAGCTGGGTAGGCTGGGGCGGCGCGAGTTGCGGTGCGAGTTGCGGTGCGAGTTGCGGCGCCGGGTCAACTGATTGTCGCCGCCGCTCCTCGTCGAGCTCTACCCAACCCTCGCCGGTCATTTTCTGTCTCCTCTCTCTTCGACTACAGTGCAGCATCGGCATTGGCACCGTGCTGCAATTTCGAGTTTTTATCTTTTCTGACGATGCACCAGTGCTGCGTATTCATCGATTTTTTTCAAAAAGAATCTTTTTTTTCAGCACCAATACTGCACTATGTTGGCACGAGTGTTGCAATATATACCTATACATATGCACCAGTGCAGCGCTAAGGGGAAGGTGGTGCTGCAAGTCAAGAATCATGCCAGAAATGGATGCTGCACTGGTGCCGTTGTAGGTGCTAGTAGGTGCTAGTCGTACACTAGCACTAAAGGTAAGTAATGGTGAGTAAGTGTAGCACTAACGAGCTCATGGTGCTACGTGGTGCTCTTTCGCCAGGTGGCATATGTCAAAGCTGCACCACCCAGGGTGTACGCTGCACCTAGCGTCCGATGTAGAATGCGCGCTATCCGGTCATCGGGGGCACTGCGAAGCTCGTAGTCAATCACGAGCTCCTCACCCAAGGCTTCCGCCACGAGCTCACCCGCTCGAACTTTGGGAGCTGCTGAGAGTAGCCGATAAGCAAGTTGAGGGAGAGAGTAGCCAGGGAACGCTTGGGCGAGAGCCCTGGTATCGGCGCTCTCAAAGAAGGTCTCGAGGTCGAGCTCCTTGCGTAGCCGTCGAGCTCGAAGCGCGGTCTGAAGGTCGAGCCCGTGGGCCTGGATGACCAAGGTCCAAAACTCCCGGGGTTCGAGCTCAAATCCCTCGAGCCAAGTCGCTTGCGCCAGCTCGTTCAATTGCCGACAAGCCCCCCAGAAAACTAAACGCTCGGCCATACCCGGGTAAATCTGCAAGCGCTTCTGTTCCTCGGCGCTCAGAGGGAACGGACAATTGGGCCGCTCGTGGAGAAACCCCAGGACCGCGACAATTCCGCGAGGAATTCCCCCGCGCTCTCCATCTATCGCCGTTTGATGGAGTAGGTAATACTTCCTCGCCTGTCTCGCCAGGTCTTCACAGTCCAGCTCCCGAGCCCTTTGGGATATCAGGGCCAGGGTCGAAGTTGAATTCTTCGAGCTCGAGCTCGAGCTCCCCGTTTGCGTCCGTTCCACTTTCCACCTCATCAAATAACAACTCTTTCAAGTTCTTCTGACTCTTCACCGCCGTCGCCGCGAGTTGCAAGTAATGGCGCGCCCGCTCGACCGACAGCCCGAGAGCTCGAGCGACATCTCCCAATTGTGTCCCGTCCTGGTATCGCTTGATGAACTTCCACGCGCAGAAAAAAGACTCCCGGTCCCGGACTCCCCAAACACATTCCGCCCGCTCCCCGAGGAGACAGGGACGCGGGGGGTTGCGCTGGTACCCAGCGAGACAAAGCCCATGACCCAAAGTTTGCTCGAGAAGGACGGAGAACGGGGAGTCTGCAGGGTCGACAGGTTGATGTCCCCAGGGGTTCGGCAAGCGTAGGAGCACCGGACGGCGCTTCAACATCACATCACTGTCCCACCAAGCTTGCCTAGCGCATCCTTGAAGGACTCCTCAAGGATGACCTCGAATGACTCTCCCTTTATCCGTTGGTAGAGTGACTGGACGATGATGAGCTTCGCTTCCTGATAGGCGGCGAGCCACGCGCTCTCTGACCACTTACCGGCAGGTCGCTCATCGAGAAACAACCCCCGCCAGAAGAGGGCCCGGTACGCTTCCGAGACGTTCGAGAAACGAATCGAACCCTTGTCTACAAAATCTTGAAGCGAGCGGCGAAGGTCGGGAGGTAAAACTACCGTGGCAGTCCGGTTGACTATCTTTGACATTTCACGAGTGTATATGAGAAGTGTCTCACTTGACAACCAAAAGTGTCTCACCCGTCTTTGGTTCAGCTCGAATGGCTACCCGCCCTGTGGATTCCAGGGTTGTGTTCATTTCTTCAGTGAATATCGTGAGCACAGCTCGAACGACCTGGTCTTCCTGCGGACAGTAGGCGACCAGCTCATCATGAACGTCGACACAAAGGCGAGCCGACATCCCCCGGTCGACGAGACATAACCCCCCCTGGTTCACCTCGAAGTCGAGTCGGTAATCGATTCGACCTGCGGCGCGACATACGAGCTCCCGAGCTGTCGTCTGGACTGGCAGGTTCATCACCTCGGTTCGCCGAATGTGCTCCCGGTCCCGCAGGGGGAAACGAACGAACCGCCCGGTCGTGTACCCGGTCAAGAGCTTCCCCGTCCGGTTGACGTTGATAAACCATCCGTCCATTGCCGCGTACATTTCAGCCCAAGTCCGTTTGAGCTTGCGCTGGACCTCGGTTGTCAACTCCTCGAGGTTCAAGTCGGCGCGCAACTGGTCCTCTTCGTTTCGCTCCGGGGGGAGGGAAACTCGGATAGCTTCCGCCAAGCTCTTGCTCGTTCCCCCGTAGATAGACTGGAAGTCGGCCATTTTCGCAACTCCACGTAGGCGCTTGCGCTCCCCCTCGTTTGCCCGGTCGAAGTCGTCTACAAAGATGGTCTGCGCCATTTGAGTATGAAGGTCCGGAGCTTCTCCCCGATCCGCGAGGTCGAATTGTTCGAGCAGCCGAGAACAGCCGGTTATCGCCGCCGCCGTCCGGAGCTCGAGGGTCGCGAAGTCGGCGCCGACGAAGATATAACCGGGAGGTGGAATGAAGAGACCGAGAAACTCAGGTTCGATATTCTGAGGGTTGAATTTCTCGAGGGGGTCACTGGAGTTCTTCCCGCCGCCGCCTGCGTAGCGGCAAGACGGCGTCGTGTGACTCTTGTACACCTGATGAATGACTCCGTCCGGATAGATCGGAAGGCTCGTCAACCACTCGAGTTGCTTCTCCGTGTGTTTCCACTCCTGCCACTTCTGAACGAATGGTTCTCGCGACATGTGGTAAAGCGCTTCTTCCGATACCGCGTAGTCTCCCTTGGCGTTCTTTCCCTGTCGAACCGGAAAACCCAAGACCTCGTGCATGACAATTCCCGCTTGACGGTCTGAGCGCAGGTTGACCGGGGGAACAGTCCCGGCAAGCTCCTCGAGGAGCTTGACCGTCGTTCGCACGACTTGAAGAACCGAAGCATCTTTCTTGTCTTCAGCGGTCAACACTCGAGGGTCAAGGACATCGGGAACTAGGGTGTCCAGCTTCGCCTTGGCTTTGACCGCTTTGACCTTGAGGTCTGACCTCCAGGTCAAAGCCTGCGCCCGAGCGAAACAAGTTTTCAAAGTCGTGACCTCTGTTACCGTCTGCTGGGCCCGAAACTCCTTGACCTTCAGAGTTTGCAAACTCGAGAAATAGAGGCGATGGCCTTCGAGCTCTCGAAGGAATCGAATCTGAGCTTGCGGTATGCCTGACATCTCGAGAAGCTCGGTGTGAAGCTCCCACGACTTTTTTCGTCGATCTCGAACCATCTGGTCTCGTAGGGGGAGATTCAACCTCATCCCCGCTTCACTCATCTTCCAAGCGATCTCAGTATTTCTCCGGTCAAGCTCGTATGCCGCGAGCAATCCTTCTCCCTCGAGTTGTGAGACCAGCGCTTGCCAAAGACCATCTGTCACCCGGACGTCCCGGGAGTTATAGACCGCGAGGTCCTCGAGAGGCGCGGTCCACTCCTTTGCAAATTCACTCTTCCACGCTGGAACGTCGAGATACATCCCCGCGCAGTATGACAAGCTGTGACGAACCCCCACCATATACAGTGTTTTATGGGCTATCATGGAATCGTGAGTGACCCCTTGAAGCCTCGCTCCGTGACGGCGCAGAACCGGAACGTCGTATTGCATGTTGTGAAAGACCTGCGCCACGTTCGGGTCTCCGAGGAGCTCAAAGAGTAGCTTGGCGACCTGCGCCCAGTCATCCTCGCTCGAGTAGTACCGCGCCCACTCGTCCGCAAGCCAAGGGATGACCATCGCTTCGTTCTGGTCTCCAATTCCAACCACACGTAGCCGAGCGGTCCAGCGGTTCGGCGCCTCGTTCTCCTCTCGAGGAATCGTTTCGACGTCACAGGAGAACCAACCTCGAGCTCGCAGGCGTGCAGTAAACGTGGCGAAGACCTCGGGGGAAGGCGCCAAGGTGTATTTGTCCACCCACGGCTCAGGGGGTCCCTTCTCCAGATAGCCGGCGACCTTCCTCACGTGGGAAGCGAGCACGTCTGATTCTTGTCCGCCCCCATGAAGCACACGGGACGGGTGAATCGTCGAGACCAGAAGGACCGGCCCCTCAATCCCGGGAACAGTTATGCTCGAGTAAGTCCCTGCGTGCTCGTCGATCTTGGCCGTCCAGTCCCCGGTCAAAGAGCGGAGAGACCACGCTCCAAGAGCCAGTACGAAGCGTGGCCTCTCCGGTAGAGAAGCGAGAAGAGAGAGAAGAAAGGGTTGACAACACTGCGTCGCTTGGAACTTGTCTCGTTCCTCGTTGGCCCACTCGCCGGCGAAACAACTGATAGCGTTGATGAGTACACATCGGTCGAGCTCGAAGGAGACGGACCGACAGATACTTCTCAACAGATTCCCCGACCGACCGACAAACAAAGCCCGCTGCTTCGCCTCGGTCTTCCAGGGCTGTTCACCTACGACCACAACGCCGTTCCAGTCTGAGGGGAAGTGTCCCCGTACAAGAACCTTCTTGGGCTTGTTACACGGACAAGTCCGGCACGGGCTTTCGATTACTTCACCCATTTCTTCTCCTCCTCAATTGGTAGGTTTCTTGCGTAGGAAACTCTAAATTAGTAGCTGGTGCAATGCCTCTGTTCTAGAAAGGCACGTCGTCTTCATAAGGTTCACGAGTAGCTACCTGGTTCGCTGGCGCTTGGCGCGTCTGCCCCTGAACCTGCTGGTAGGGGCGCAGGTTTGAGAACCTGACCCAAGTGTCCTCATAGTCAAGGTCGCCGGTCACCAGAGCGCCGTGAATGTCCGTGTCGAACGCTTCGCGAACGCCCTTGGGTGTCTGTGTCTTGATCATCTGGACGCCACAAGCCTTGACCAGGCCCAAGATCTTCTGAGTGTACTTGTCCGTCGTATACCACTGACGGAACGTCTGTGTTGCATAGGGGCCATCGAGAATCGTGAATTGATAGGTCAACTTCTCCCCGCAATACTGGCCGATTTCGTTGAGCCGGGGAGCTTGCTCGAGAAAGTCTACCTGGCAATTGTACGGTCCCGCCGCGAAATACTGTGTAGGGGGCTCGACAGTCACCATATTGCGCTGTTGCACGGGCGGTTGAAAGTTCGTTGGTTGTTGCATTGTAGCCTGCTGCTGTGCGGCAGGTTGCTGCTGCTGTGGCTGTTGTGCAGCTTGCGCGGCCATCTGTGCTTGCATTGCTTGCATCATGGCCATCATCTGATTCATATCCATTCCACCACCATTACCGTTTGCCATTGTCTATCTCTCCGTTTCATTGTGCGTGGGGATGAGGCCACGGCCAGACCCCCGGTTTACATCTAGGATGGTTCGGGTCTGTCTTCGACAAGGGAAGCAGACCGAGTTTCGCCGCTATGACGTCATAACAGCAGTCCATAACTGGTTCAGAAAAACTCAGATTGAGTAACCTCGATTCGGCCAAAGCATACTCCACTATTCCATTCTCTTTTTCCTCCTTGTCCGCTCGCATCACCCGTTTGAAATGGGTCAAGTACCTCGGTCCAACCGACTCTTGGAAGAGAATCAGGTTGGCTTTGTTGAGTAACAAATTCTCTGTTTTCCCTGCCAGGTCGGGCTTCAGGGAAATGACTGTCCCCGTTCGATTCTTTCTCTTCGTCGCCGCTGAGACCTCTACGATGACATGGAGGGGAAGACTCATGAGCTGGGCGAGAAACTTCCCACCCCAGTTGGCTACGTATCCCCATTGTCTCTGAGAGTCACGCTCGAGTTGTGTCGCTTCGAGAAATACAGCCTGCTGAATGTCGGAGAACCCGCCGATGACCAACGTTTGATACGGGTAATTCCCTGTCTGCAACGTCTGGTAGGCGTCGTTCACGAGCGCTTCGAGCTCCTCGGTTATCTTCCTCCCGGATCGATTGTTGATCCACTGGATATGGGTCTGTCCGACAATTGACACGGGAAAAAGCAAGTGCCCGTCTGTCTGACAGAACGTATCATATCCGCTCTCTGCTACAGGATGGACGAATAGGGGAGCGGGAAACGTTGAGCAGAAAACCGTCTTCCCACTCTTCGCTCCACCCCATATTGCTATTCGCAAGAAACGGGGAGACAATCCTCCAGCCTGCACAAACCCAGGGATCATTTCTCCTCCAATTCTTTCCCGACCAGGGACAGCATCTCTTCTTCCACCTCGCGGCGAGAAGGCTCGACAGGGTCAAGCCCCTGCGCCTCTCGTTCGAGGAGAAGGGCCAGTGCCTCTTCAGCGTATCGGTCACTTTCCATCATTTCACCGTAAAGTAGAGTTCACAGGTGTCGTCCGGGTCATGACTACGGTCACCGTCCAGCCAACAAGAGGAATTGAAATGTAATGCACTCGCAGGGGCGAATTCTTCGGAGATGTCATACACCGTTCCGGTCAAGGCTGACGTGCAAGCTATGTCAAAGTCGGTCTGGCTATACTCGGCTACCTCTTCCTCTCCCTTGTCTTTCGCCGCAGAATAGAGGCCCATGGCGATTCCATGTTGAAGGGAAGAGCAGTGGTCCCCCGCGTACCAGTCATCCCAAAGTGACGGGGGAAACTCGACGGCACAACCACTTGAGACGACAGTAAACCCTACACCGAGCATAAACCCCAGCGCTAAAACCAGACAATCGAATAGTCCTCTCGTGTCTCTCAACATATCGGTCGCTCCCTTGTCGCAAGTATTTCTTCCAACTCCTGGTTTTTCTCCTCGAGCTCTTTGTTCTCTTTTTCGAGATTGTTGACTCTGTCGCGAAGCTCACAGTTATCATCATCGGAGTCACTGTTGCGATTCTCCAACTGGCCAATCCTGCTCTCGAGCTTTTCGTTCTCCCTGCTCTCGTCTGCACATTCTTCTCTTACCTCGCCAAGCTCGTCTTTTACCTCGTCGAGCTCCTTCTGGAGCGAAAGGAAGTCAAGCTCGTGCTCTTCCGCCTCTTTCAAGTCCGTCTGGATAGACAGAGCTTGCAGAGCTGACACAAACTGGACGACGACTAACTGCCCGTCGAGCCTGACCTCGAAGAGACTATGTCCTGTGGCGTAACGCGCCGGCTTGATCTTGAATTCGAGCATTATCTCATCCCCCTGACGATGATCGCCCAGAGGTCTTGGTTGTCAGCCATTTTGACTTGCTGGACCTCGTCTAAAGTCAATATGAATATCCGAGTTACGAGCTGTCGCTGTCCCTCTTTGTTCCCCACGCGAATTACCACGTAGCAGGGTCGCTTGTCCGTTCCCATCTGGTCAAAGAGTTTCTTTCCCTTGTCCGCCGAGGGAAACTCTCCGAAGTAAAGAACGGGAACCATCAAGTCTTCCCAGGGAGCTTCACCAATGGCTTTGGGTTCCGTCAACTCTGTTTTTGTCGTTGACGATACTGTTGCCTGCTGCGCTGCTGGTGTCAATAATTCAAGATCTTCCTTACTCCGAAGCTCTACGGGGTAGATGTCCTTGGTTGCGGTGCAGGTGAAGCGGATACGACCAGGAGCCAGAAAGATCACATCAGGCCCGTCGACCTCTCCCGTACACCACCCAATATCTGAACCTACATAGTAAGGTTTTCCCCTCTCTGCCACTGCTGCTTTCACCGGCTCTCCAACTCTCGACAGAATGACGGGCTCTGCTTCGAGGGGCACGGCGTCAAGTGGGTCTACAGCAGCGGCGAGAGCAACCTGTGAGATCGCCGCTGCACCTGAAACTGTGATGGGCGCTGGCGCCGGCGCCGGCGTGGACGTCGGCGTGGACGCGCGGAGTCGCTCTATCCAACTCTCGACCAGGGACAAACGAAGAGCCTCAGTGTCTCCGAAGAGCGGATAGAAGCGCTGGGCGTCTTGCTTCGCCGCTCTCAAGATCAGTTCGTCCCCGTTCGCCGCCTGTACCCAGGAAGACCACTCGGCTTGTACGGGCGTCAGAGGGAAACTCCCAAGCTCCTCGAGCGCGAGCTCGAGAGCTGTCTTTCGCTGGGAGAAAAGTTCTGGGGGAAACACCGTCAACCCCGATTGAATAGAGAGACAGTGCTCGATTCGTTCACAAGACTTCCCATATCGCCGCTCGAAACAAGCCGCGTGGTTCTGGTGAGCCTCTTGCCAAATACCACTCACGTCGAAGGTCTCTTTGTTCTCGGTCTTGTCCCAAGCTTCTTGAATCACGTTCCAGGTCTGCAAGAAACCCTGTGCTCGATGTGTCATCTGATAGAGCCAAAGCGCTATTCGGTTTTGGTCTAAGGGATAGACCAGCCGGCGAAAGCCCCACTCCTTATGAGCGCCATCTGGCTTGTCCAGGACGTTGATGATCGCGTGGGTCATCGGCGGATAACCCTTCGCTACCGCAACCTTGTTCCACAAATAACTGTGGATGGAAAGCTGCGTATCCTGCCAGAATGCTGTTTCAAACACGGTATCAAAGCGTGAATGCGTCTTGTGGTCCACCGTCGCAACGATGGGCCGTCCGTCCTGACCCCGAAGCTTGACGATAAGGTCAAGCCGAGCGGACAAAGGGAACGGATCATCTGTCTCGAGGACCATTTCAGTTCCTATGATGTCGTCTGGGTGAAAGGCGAAGGTCGCCACGTCCTCAAGTGACATGTCCTTCTTCTTCTCATGGTAGAACCCGGCGTAAGCGGTCATGAGCCCTTGGGCTTTGTCCGCCAGCTTGAAGAGCTTCATCGCATAGGGGTTCGAGTTAGGACCGGCTATCCCCGCCCAACGAATTACGGCATCAAGGAGCTTCAAACACTTCTCGAGCGGTTCTCCTCTATACCAGAGATAAAGCGCTGAATGCGTCATGAGCCCGAAGATCAACGCTTCGGAGTGAACCTCGCGCTTCACCTCCATGAGCTTATCGAGGCGATACATAACCCCGTCAAACTCACAGAGAAGAGCACGAGTCCAAAAACTCTTGCCCCAAGGCGTTGGCCCACCTTCGACCTCGAACCCGGCTTCTTTGAAGATCTCGTCGAGCTCAACATAGTCGCCTGTCAGTGATATCAACATTACTTCTCCCCTCTCAATTCTTCATCCTTCTGCAAAGCCACTTCGATAACAGAAATGCAAGTGAAGACCACCTCACCCGCTTGGCGGTCGCCGTGCTTGATGCACGCGCCGCCGACAAACCCGAGAGCGTCAATCAACGCCAGAAAGAAAGCTCGGGTCGACCACCTATCTTCCTCCGGCATTCTCAGGAAGATCACGGACGGAGAGACCCCGTCTCCCTCTTTCCCTATCCCGGTTTTCGTCTCCCAGAAGTAATCAGCTCCCGGACGTGGACCAGTCAACAGCCCGATGATCCGCTCGGCGCGGCGAACCTTCTTCTCATTCCTCAACATGTTTTTTCCCCTACTCTTCGAGTCCGTCTAGTATCGACCGAAGAGCCCTGTTTGCGTCTCCCTGACCTCGGAGAAGACCAGCGAGCGCCGGGCTTCCCTTGGTCCCCAGCACACTATCTGTCTCGAGCGACCGTGATAGAACACGGTCACAAAGCGATATCTCGAACGGAACTTGCAGCGTGACGAGCCGGGTCGTCACCTGTGGCGCTGTCTGGTTCAAACGGATGAGCCTGGACAACGCTTGTTCAAGCGTCTCGGGCAACCAAGGAATCTCCACGACAACCTGGTCGTGGCAACAGCGGGCGAGCCGATCATAACCCGTCCCGAGCTTCGCAATTGTCGCTATCAGGACCGCTGGCCGTGGTGTTGCTTCCCACTGGTCAACAGCAGATTGAACGAATTGTTCGGTCATCGAACCGTCTACACGATGGACCGATAAATCCTTGTCCTTGCCGAGTGTCTCTGAAAGCAAAGCCCCCGTGGCTCGGAACCATACCCAGACTAAGACCTTTGAGGGGGGCAAAGATCTGGCGACCTGGGCGATCAGCTCCGAAGCCACGGGGACCTTGAACTTGGCCAAGGACGAGATCACTCGCGCAACCTCGCCCTCGAGAAACTTGTCAAGCTTCTCGCCGCCACGCGACGAGAGCTTCTTCATCAGCCCCTCGAGATCAGCGTTTACCTTGCGATACTCTCGCTCGTCAAGGAAAACTGATACCCGCTGACGAAGGTCTTTCGGAAGAGTTGATGAGACCTCGTGACGAGTCTTCGTCAATACGAGGTCCTTCGTCCGCTCTTTCAACTCTTGCGTATTGGTTGCGCCCGTGGGCGTCAACCCACCGTAGGCGTTCTCTTGAGCCCCGCAGTAGCGTGTGAGGAACGAGTAGTAATTCCCCCACGCTTGCGCCTGTGAGCCCCTCGAGGTCAAGAGCAACTGGGTGTAGAGCCGTTCTATCCCGCCTGCGAGTGGCGTTCCTGAAAGGAGGACAACTCGCTCCGCGTGTGAACAAAGGGAGAGAAGCCCCGAGGTCCTCTCGCTCTTCGGTCCACCGAAGATGTGACTCTCATCGACGATGACCATGTCGGGGGCCTCAAGCCCTACGTCTTGAACAAACTGGGTCGCTCGTTCAAGGCGCTCTTGCCCCTTGGTTCGCAAGGCGACGAGTCCCCTGTGTTGGCTCTTCTGTCCCAAAACGCGACCCCAACCGGCTACGACATCGTGACCGAGCAAGTAGACGTCAGGGGTCAACGAGGTATTCAACGGGTCGTACTTTTTTTTTGGTCCGTCGGTCAACACCTCGGCGTGAAGCTTGTACAACCCCCGGAGGTCGAGAACTTCGACTCGTCCAAAGAGGAAACGAAGCTCGTCGAGCCAGACACTTTTTACCGAGGTGGGCGTCACTATCGCCAGATGTCGGGGTTTGAGAGCTCGAGCAGCGGCGAGCGCGCAGTAGGTCTTTCCAAGACCCATGTCCAAGGCCAAGAGGCATGAACCTCTGATGGCCCAGGCGATCGCCTCAACCTGATAAGGTCGCGGACGACGTCCCGACACACCTTCGAGCTCGAGACAAACGTCTAGAGCCCGTCCGAAGTAACTTGAGTTGACCACGGAATCCCCTTGTGCGCCTCAGACTGTAAGCACAGTCGAAATATTCTGTCAATCGAGAAAAAGAGAAAGCCCCCAGTTTCCCGGGGGCCGCTCTGCACAAGAGTATAGGGGAGACGAATACATTGTAAATTGTAGAGCGAAGTTGTCAATAGTAATACCGACTCTTTCACTTGATCTTTGACGTTCCTTGCTCAATAGTAGACGGGCACAGCACAAGAGCAGTAGAGGGGACATGTCAAAACACTTGGTTGAGCTTCCGCCTCTGTGGAGCATGGAATCACGCCGGGCCAAAGCCGAAGTTGAACACAAACACAACTGGGAGAACATGAGCTTGTTTGTGTCGAACGTTCTCGGTAGTGGAACGACACTCAGAAACAGCCTGAGAAAGGGAGAATGGGCTATGAGAGATTGGTTGATTGAAGGTCTGCTTCGGCGTAATAGCGTCTCACTATTCGTCGGAGAAAGCGGCGTCGGTAAGACAATGATTCTTCTCGACCTCGCTTACTCGGTGGCAACCGGGCAGAAGTGGTTGTCACACTATGAATGTTGCAAAGGACCAGTTGTGTTCCTCGCTGGGGAATCCTCGATGTCCGCCCTTGAATCTCGTCTAATCGGCTTGAACCATGGGAGAGGGAAAACCGCCCAATGGCTTCAAGACAACGGACTAGACTTCTTGACTATCATCGCGCAACGAGAGCTCGGAACGAGCAACTTCCCTCTCTCCAATGAAGAATGGTGGAAGAAAGCCGAGCTCCTCCTCGCGCAAAGTATCGAAGGAGCAAAGCCCATCCTATGGATCTTCGACCCAATTATTTCATTGGTAAAAGACCCGGATAAGGAAGAGTCCAGGGAAGTCATGTCCCGGTGCTTCCAGCTCGCGACTCAGTCAAACGGTCACGTCCTCCTCGCGCATCACACGAGGAAACCTCCGAGCGGGAAAGTTACCGAACGACAGAATGACAGAATAAGAGGTGATTCGTCTTGGCGAAACCTCGCTGATGACATCCTCTTCTTCGAGAAGGTTTCTCCCGGGTTCACAAGCGCATTTCTCAACAAAGCCAGAGACGAAGCTACCAGCGGAGAAGACCACCCACTCTTCCATATCAAGAGCGACTTCTCGGGGATTACCGGCTTCGACTTCTTCAAACTTCTCGAAGCTTACAACATCGAAAACAATGAAATGGCTGTCCCCGGTTCAATCAAAAACATTTCACTTCAGTGGGTACCTTATGTGGAGAAAGCTACCGAGGAATACACTGATACAAGCGTGAAAAAAGAGGAGCTCGAGGAAGAGAAAGAAGAGCAGGAGGAACCTCGCCCCAAGCAAAGCGCCGTGTCTCGGTTCGCGGCTACTATCAGAGAACAGAACCGAGAGGCGCCTACTAACTCAACAGGGAAGGTCAACGGAACCAAACTTGAGTTGCTACCAAGTGACGGCGAGACCGAAGAAATGGGAGAGGAAGAGGAGGACTCTACCAGCGAAAATGGCCGAATTCGTCTCAAAGGTAAGCGGGGGAATAAAGAGATTCCAGAAGACGGACAAGACGCCGTTGGTACGATGATCCTTCAAATACTCGAATCTTCCAACAGTGAAGCCCTGTCTCTCTATCAGATATGGTCCAACCTCAAAGCCAGTGCGTCCGGTGTAGGCCAGTCCCGCATACAGAACCGCCTCGATAAGCTCCACCTCGTAGGCCACGTTCAGATTAGGCAGAACGAAAAGGGAGCGCTGGTCTACTCTTCCAGCAGAAAACAAAGTCAAACGGCTGAAGAGGCTTTCTAGTTCCGTCAGGGTTCCGTCAGGGTTCCTCGCCTTGGCCTGTGGAAGCGTCTCGAGGTCTTCCCCTGTCTGTAGGGAAGGATTGAGGCTCTCGAGGCTTCAAGGGGTCTTCCCGGCCCAGGGATAGGGTGGCTCGGGAATTCTTTCTGGTCCTGTTTGGGGAATTCTCGAGACATAATTCGGCCCAGAAGAAGCGGCTCTGCCACCGTATACGAGAAAAAGCACCATTTCAAGCCTGTCTCAGTCGTTTTTGTCAGTAAATGTAGGTATTTGTCTCCAAACTAAAAACCCACTTGGAAGTTTCACGAAGAATTAAAAAAAACGGGCTAAAATTGCCGTTTGGCAGCCTAGTGTGTTTCTTTCCCCCGGAACATAAGTTTTGCCCTTGACAAGACCCCCTTTCGACTATACGCTCCAGAGCGCCGGTTCACCCGGCGGTCTGGAGCGTATTGTCGAAAGGGGGTCAGAGGGCTAAACGATGAGAGGGGGGGAAGAAAACACTCTGAGATTTTTAAATCAAAAATAGATTCCTCTCAGATTAGAATCCCGTTGATCTCTCAAAAACCACCCAAGGGGAAAGAAAATGAATGAGACACTTTTCCGAGACACCTGTGAGACATGTTCCTGGTGGAAGCAGTATCACGCCGAGGTCCTAGACCGAAACGTTTCAGCTCGGGACTTCTCAGTCGAAGAGTTGACTCGAGCTCAAATTTGTACCCGAGCGGGTCAAGGCTGTTTCTTTCTTTCCCTGAAGGAACACACCTGTGCTTTGCATGAGACGAAGCTCGAAAGAGCGTTCTGGTGGGTCAAGTGGGTGTTCCCCTGGAGAGCTCTGAAAAAAAGTCGACGATTAGGTAAGAAACAGCTTGAAATTCGTTTCCAGGAGGTAGATACTCGACACGCCCTTCGATGCGGGGTGAAGTGTATCTACAAGGCTCTCCTGCGCCTCTTCGACTTCTGGAAGACGAACCCACCCATTGACGAAGCCCTCAAGGACGCTCCCGAGCTCTATGTCATCAAGCCCTACCAGGTAGTTCTCCAAGCTCTAGATGATGTCGGCTCTATGGCGGACGATCCAGCGTTTTCCGGTCTAATTCAGAATCTGGGAATTCTTCGCCCAGAAATAGCTAGCTTTCGCAAGGAGAAGAAGTCATGAAGACTCCCGAGCAAGGAGAAGCGTTACCCTTCGCGTTGAACTTGGTCGACTTTGACAAACCCCAGGGGGAGGTTCCCGAGGAGGAACGAGTCAACCGAGACAAGACGCTTGAGACACGCAAGCACCTCTTAGACGACCTTGGGCGATTGCCTCGAGCGGCTCGAGGTATCCAACAAACGCTCGGTGTCGGCTTGGCCCAACCCACACCAGCAGAGATCAAGCAATACTCTCAAGCGAGAACCGACCAGCTCTTTGCCGTTTGTGGAGAGTGCGCTCGGTTCTCCTACGCTGCTGGACAGGAAGTGTTGAACAACGGGGGCGCGTGGGCGATCAAGGAGAAGCTCGGGGAAGCGGCGGCGTACCTGGGCGACTGGCGGAAGTTCGGCTGGTGTGAAGTGCTCTCGGGCCCGTGTGACTTTCGAGCCCCGAAGTGCGACAACTACCAGGCGAAGAAAAAGGGGCTCTTTGGGCGAATTCTCGGAGGGACGTGGAAGCGTCTCAGGGATATATAAAGTAAAGGGGAGAAGATGACTCACCTCATATCTTGGTGTCTTCTGGTCTTTGGTCTGACGTACCTCATCACTGCTTCGGCGATAGCGAAAGTTCCTCGAGCTTGGTTGAAGAGACGCCGGGGGATTCTCGGGCGGTTCTTGCGCGGAGTTTTGTCCTGTGCTCCTTGCACGTCATTTTGGGTAGGACTCGCATTAGGTGAAGACTTTCTCTTGCCTTCAGACGTGTTTTTCCCTATCGTCACTGGACATATATTAGGGGCAATCATGGCGGTTGGGTTGGTCTCTGGCTTTCAATTTGTGACCGCTGTGGCGATAGCAGAAGAGGGAGATGGAGAGAATGACGAATAAGACGGCGATGCAGCAGATCAAGGAGCTGCGGAATACGATCGAATCGAGTTACGGGGCGACGCCTTCAAACTACGGTCCGTTCGAGCGCGGGAAGATTTCTCAGATCGTGATGAGCTTCCCGGAGGTCGACGTTTCGGTGACCGAGCTTCGCCCTGTGTCTATCTTCGGCAAAGCTCGAGAGCCGGTTGACGCCGGTTTCTATCCACGGGTCAAGACCGAGGACCTCCTTGATATCTCGGGCTGGTTTCACTCGACTGCGAGCGGCGGCGGGAAGTACATTATTGAACTCTTCGAGCCAGACAACCGGCAATTCATCGACGGCTACACAGTGAAGATTGACGGCCCCAGTAAGAAAGCACCACCAATTGTGAGGCAAGAAGAAATGCACCGAGCAGACATGTCCTTGAAGACGACACAGATCGCCCAGCAATTGATCGCCTCGGGCATCGAACCAGCGACCGCTTACGAGGCGGCGAGGAAGATGGCCCAGGACAATCCCCAGGCTCATCTTCTCTTCTCCGGGATGGGGGGAATGGGCGGCAACGGCGGTATGGGTGGCGTGGGTGGCAACGGCGACCGAATGAATGACCGCACGGATGACCGGATGAGACGAGACATGTTTCCTCCCAAGGAAGAAGACGGGATGGAGAAGCTCTTCCGTATGATGCTCATGAAAGACCTCGTGGGCGGGGGGAAGAAGCACGAGGACGACTCCGAGACGCGCGCCATGCGGGACCAGGTGAAGCGGCTCGAGGACCAGTTAGCCGAGGAGCGACATCAGGCAGAGCTTCGAGAGCTTCGTTCTCAGATGGAGAACATTGCGAAGAGCTTCGAGCACAAGCCGGCAGAAGCGCCCAAGACCGATTGGCCCGTTCTCGCCTCAACTATGGTGACCGCGCTCGGTGGGATGTTTTCATCGATGAATTCCCAGCAGCAAGCGCAGGCAACCCAGCAGGTCTCCCTTCTGAAAGAAGTTCTTGGCGGGCAGAATTCTGGAAAGAGCGACATGGTCAACGCCGTCATGAGCAACATGATGGGGATGATGCAGATGCAGGTTCAGCAGCAACAGGCTCGTATGCAAGAGCCGATGCAACAGATGCAGATGATGGGGGAGATGGCAAGGATGACCGGCGGGCTTCTGCAAGCAATGGTAGAAATGCAAAAGCAACTCTCCGGCGACGATCCCGCTTGGCTCAAGTTGGCTCTGGATATGATGGGCGAGCTCCCCAATGTGATTAGAAGCGTCGCCGAGCCGGTCAAAATGAGAACCATCGCGGTTGATCCCAACCAACAACGAAATGGGGGAACGCACGAGTCCAAGGACGAGTACCTCGTTCGAGCAGAGTACGAGCGAAGCCTTCAGGGCCAAGCAGACAAAGCGCTTGCCGAGCTTGAGGAGAAGCGACTCGCGGAAGCGACCCGCACGTCAGTGACGCCCCCGCCCCCTCCACCAGCAGCACCTCTGACAGAACCAGCGGCGCCTCTGGTAGTAGCACCACCAGCAGCGGGAGGAACGCCAGACAACCCTATGAGGGGAGATGAGCCGGTCGCCGGCGACGAGTCGGGCGAAGAGCCAAGCGACGAGGTCAAGCTCGAACGGGCTCGGGCTCTCGTTCAAGCTCTTGGGTTTGAGGTCTTGGTTCCTCTTCTCGAGTTCGACGGTTGGGTGGAGTTCTTCTCTTCGATGGCAGAAGAGAGCCTCGACCCGGAGGAATTCGGTTACCGTTTCGTCGAGTTTGTCTTGGCGACACAAGAAGCAGGATCGCCCCTCGACCCAGCGCTCGAGGAGCTCGCGCTCAATTCCAAGCTTTGGACAAAGCCCCTTGAGAAGAATCTCAAATGGCCGAAGCAAGCGGCGCGTGACTTTACTTTGGGAATTGACCGCTTCTTGAAGGAGCACAAAGTTTCGCGCAAGAAGTAATACGACGGTCGTGCTGGTAAACAGGGAGAGAGAAAATGCTGTCGTTTAACAGGATCTCGACGTGGGAGCCGGGATTCGTCGCGGCGATCCGTCGCCACTACACGGGCTCTCGTGGTGCTCCTGTTGGCAAGAAGATGGCGTGGGAGATTCGCGATGACGGCATGCTTCGCGGGTGGATCGGCATCGGAGAGCCGGCCTTTAAGCTCGCGCCTCGCCGTCTATTGGGGCTCGAAGATGCCAGGCCAGCTCCTCGGACGGTCGGCAACTTCATCTTTCGTTTGGAGCTACCGGGCACCACCAAGGCCAGCGGCATCCTGCGGGAATGGCACCTAGTTGCCGAGCATGATTGGGCAGACGAATACGGCTGGACGATCCAGCACTGGGAGACGCTGATCGATCCATCCAAGACGGCCAGCGTCGTCTGCGGAGCGTGCTACCGGCGAGCTGGCTACCGACACATAGGCAGCACTACGGGCAAGTCGTGTAGTCGCCCTGCGGGGCATTCGCATGGTCCGAGGGTGTGGCGCGACGGGACGGTCAAGGAGTTGTTCTATCGAGGTCCCCTTGTACGGACAAGTGTGGACTTCTGCGGAGGGACGGGCCATGCGCTCAGAGATCACAAATGAGCCCTGTCCGTGTAGCGGGGCAGTTGCGAAGGCAACTAAGCCTATCCTCACCCAAGCGTCTATTCTGGACGGGTGAAGCTCACCAAGAAGCGAGTCAGGACTCCCGACCAGCGTATTCGGATGATTGAGCGCGTCGTCGCCCAAAGCGCCCTTGAGGCACAAGGGGTCAGGCTTCGCCAGATTGTCATCCAGGACATGCTTTCGACCGCCAAGGACCGAGACGACCTCGGCCAGATTCGAGCGGTTTTCGACTGGGTCAAGGGAAACATACGATACATCGAGGACCCGGTTTCTCTCGACCTCTACCCGTCCGCGCTCGTGACGCTTTCGCTCGGGGGTGGGGATTGCGACGACCACGTCATCCTCATCGACTCCGCGCTCGCGGTCATCGGCTTTCAGGTAGGAGCTCGGGTCATCTGCACGGACTCCGGAGAGTGGCACATTTACGCGCTGGTCTGGACGCCGAAGAATGCTCCTGACCTTGTAATCCCGCTTGATACTACCTGGCCCGGAGCTGAAAGAATCGGGCAAGAATACCCGAAAGAAAGTGTGTCTTACTCGAAGTCTTGGGTTTTCAACTTCAAGAGGTAAAACATGACACTCGACCGTGCGGATTACAATAACTGGCGGGAAGCAATGGCGGCCCATGACGCGATCAAGATGGATAACGCCACTCTCCATGGTTTGGGTCTGGCCCCATTGGGTGATCCCAGAGTCATCAAGAGGTACATCCAGCAGAACATCCTGGAATATGTGGGCGCCCTTCACAACGGAGAGTTTCCAAGGATCTACGCCATCCCGATAAGAAATAGTGCGGTCCCTCTCCTTCTACCCGAAACGGGCTTGTCGGAAGCGACGATAAACAGCTTCGTTCGAGCGGCGGACCAAGGACTCGAGCAAGTCTACGCGGTAACAGAGCAGGTTCGTGGGTCGATGGACCGTGAATCGAGCGGGAATTGGAGCGAGTTTTCCCCCGAGACGGTGAACGGGCTTGCAGTGACAATCACGTCCATCATGGACGCGGCGATTGACTCGCAAGCGCGGGTTCCGACTGACGAGAATATCGACCTCTCGATCACGATTCTGAACGGAATAGCGGGAATTTGTGACTCTGTCGCCAGCATGGTTGGGGGAATCGCCCAGGTTGTTTTGATCGTGGTTGCGTGGCTCTGTCGAATCGTCGGATATATTCTCGACGCGATTCGAGGTTACTTCCGTGATTCGAACGAGGGATATAACGCTGAATGGGACGGGACCGAGCGCCGACGAATCCTTTTCGATAAGGTGAGAATCCTCGTCCAGTGTGAAAACGAGGTCCTCACCAATGACAAGCTGCACGGAGCTTTCGAACGGATGGGCGTGGACCTCGGTAATCGTGACGCGGTATGGGATGAGATCAGTAAGATGCTCGTCGCACTGTCTGATTACCCCGTGGTGGGCGACAAGAGGACCAACGCGATGACCATCTGTCGAGCCCTCGGGGGAGCGGCAGAGAGTTATCGTATGTGTATCCAGATCCAAGGTTGGCTCTCCTATGTCGGAGCTGGAGACAACAAGGCGAACAACGTTTTCAACTGGCTTTACGATGCTCGCCGGGTGACGACGATAGTTGACCGTCACGACTACTACCTGAACCACAGGAACGAAATAACGGGGTCTCAAGACAACTTCAGATATATAAATTCCGACGAGGAGAAGTACGGAGAAGACTGGTCGAAGAACACGGACAAGAATTGCAAGCGCTCGAACATGTTCACGGGGTCTCCCGAGTGGTTTCTACACTGCGGGGGACTAGATGTCACGGACGCGAAGCGGTTCAGGCGGTTCACCCTGTCTCAATTGAAAGACGTCTACATGTGGCTTGCAACCAAGTTGCAGGTCAAGGGTATTCCGGGAACGGGGTTTACCACGGCCGTGCAGACATATTCGAAATACGGGGGGGATTGGGCGGCGTCATCCAAAGCGGGGTATGGCGGTTGGGGACCGAACCAACAAATGGGTGTGACCGCGTTCAACCAAATGGCGGCATCGGAAGGCTGGACCACCGATAATGCAAAGGACCTCGAATACCTTCCTCCAGCTTTTCGCGTCCACGTCTACCAGGTCCGCGTTGGACCCTTCCATTGCCTGGCAGTGAAGGGACTCGAGCTTAGTCAGGTAGCAACACCTGTCAGGAAAAACTACACCTACAC
>Ga0209254_10001177_pt1 | contig 23160 bp, 21 predicted proteins | sample FrelakmetDIP11DI_FD_187148 | JGI IMG/M metagenome (GOLD analysis project Ga0209254, IMG submission 187148) | Freshwater lake sediment microbial communities from the University of Notre Dame, USA, for methane emissions studies - DIP11 DI (SPAdes)... | ecosystem: Environmental > Aquatic >...
CTACCGCTGGCCCCGGCCAGTCAGCGGACGCCTTGATATTGAACAGATTGTGGCTGCTGCCACCCGCCACGGTATGAATCACGTGTGCGCCCCAGCCGGTCTCCAGTGCACCTTGAGCCAGCACGAGCAATGGGTTCAGGCCGGTGCCGAGAAGTGTCTTCTCCAGCACAGGCAACACTCTGGCCACAAAATCGGCGGGTCCATCGAATGCACCGTCCTTGGTACCCATCGCAGTGACTTTTAGCGGCTGATCGTCGTCGGTCGAATCGAGCAGATCCAGTCTGACGATCATATCCGGGGGCGCGACCGGAGACACGATCGGCCCCACTTCGGCCACCGCATCCCCGCTCACGGGAAACGGCGCCGTTGCATCCGCGGTAATCGAGACCGCACCATCCGATGCAACGGGAGTCGCCATCGTCGCCGCGACATCGATCGGCATCGCCGGCGTGTCCACCTTCGGGTGCTTTGCTTCGAGCGTTCCCGACATTTGTTTGACGATCACGTCCGCGAGCCCCACGCCACCGTTTTCCGCGATATGCACGGCCCACTGGTGATCGAGCATTTCCTGCTGCATTCGCGTCGCATCGCTCGACATGTAGTCGTTCTCGGCGAACGCACTGCCGGCCTGCCGCATGCTCGTCATCACCATGTCGATGAACAGCGATTCGAACTGCTGTGCCGCGGCGCGAATGCCTTCCTTTCCCTGCGTCTTGATCAGGTTGAGGCGACTGACATCGCTGTAGGCAAACCCCGATAGAGGTTTTGCTGCGGCGACGGCTGCGTTATCCATGACGCGAGGTCATGTCAGATCACCACCAGCTCGGCCCGCAGCGCGCCTGCTTCCTTGAGCGCTTCGAGGATCGCCATCAGATCACCCGGTGCCGCTCCGACCTCGTTGACCGACGTCACGATGTCCTGCAACGACACACCCGGTGCGAAGTAAAACATGTGATTGGTCTCCGCCTCGATCGCGACGTTTGAATTGGGTACGACCGTGGTGCGGCCGCCCGAGAGTGCGTTCGGCTGGCTGACGATTAAATTCTCCGAAATAGTCACCGACAGACTGCCGTGCGTGACTGCCGCCGGCATCACTTCGACACGCTGGCCGATCACGATCGTGCCCGTGCGCGAATTGATGATGACGCGCGCCGGCGCGGTGTCAGGCTCGACACTGAGGTTCTCGAGCACCGATAGGAATCCGACCCGCTGGCCCGGATCCTGCGGCGCATGCACGGCGATCGATGTTGCATCGATTGCCATCGCGACGTCGGGACCAAAGGTTTGATTGATACTCTCGGCGACCCGCCGCGCGGTCGTGAAATCGCCCCGATTGAGATTGAAGGTCAACGTAGCGCTTTGGCCGAATCCGCTCGGCGCGGCCCGTTCGACCGATGCGCCGTTCGGTATTCGACCCACACTGGGGATGTTGACGGTGACTCTGGATCCATCGCTGCCTTCGGCGCCAAAACCACCGACCACAAGATCGCCTTGGGCCAGCGCGAATACCTCGCCGTTGACCGCTTTCAGCGGCGTCATCAGCAGCGTGCCGCCACGCAGGCTTTTGGCATTGCCGACCGATGAAACCGTGACATCGATTTGTTGTCCCGGTTTGGCAAATGCCGGCAGCAATGCGTGGATCGATACTGCGGCTACGTTTTCGAGTTTAGGCAATGCGCCATCGAGCGGCGGCTGAATACCGAACTGACGCAGCATGTTGTTGAACGTCTGCAGGGTAAACGGCGTTTGGCTGGTTTTGTCGCCCGTACCATCGAGCCCCACCACCAGACCGTAGCCGATCAGCTGGTTGGAACGCACACCATCCACACTGGCGAGATCTTTCAGGCGCTGACCATGCGCCGAGGCACCCGACACGAGTAACAACACAACGATCCAGCTACGTTTTGTCATGCTCAGAACGGCAGCAACGGGCTGAGGAAGAAGCGCGTCAGCCAGCCAGCGGTATTGCTGTCGGCGAGTTCGCCGGTGCCGCTGTAGGCCAGGCGTGCATCGGCCAGCTTCAAGGACGACACCATGTTTGAACCATCGATGTCTTCCAGCCGCACGAGTCCGCTGACCCGCACGTATTCCTCGCCACGATTCAATTGCAGCCATTTTTCTCCCTGCACCTGTAGAAGACCGTTGGGATACACCGCCGTCACTACCGCGCTGATCGTGCCGGTCAGGCTATTGCTCTGATCACTGCCAGCCGCGCCATTGAACTTGTTCGAATTTTCGATGCTGTTCAGCAGACCACTGGCGCCGGAAATGACCTCACCAAGAATCGTCGGTTCGGGCAGTTCGCTGACCGCGTCCTTGCTGATCGTTGTTTCGGCCGATTTCGACGACCGGGTTCGTTCCTGCAGAATGATCGTCACGATGTCGCCGGGACGCGTCGCCCGTCGATCGTCATAAAGATCCAGGCCATAACCCGCCTGATACAGACCGCCGGGCTGCGCCGGCGGGGGCGGCGCGAGCAACGGATAGGCCGGTTCATAGCTTGGTTCCGACCGCTTCGGGGTAATTCCGACACAGGCGATCGTCGGTAAGGCGAGTGCGACAATCAGCGCGAACTTGTACATCAGCGCCCCTTAAACGTTCTGGGTAAGGTATTGCAGCATCTGGTCGGACGTGGAAACGACCTTCGAGTTCATTTCGTAGGCACGCTGCACGGAGACCATGTTCACGAGTTCTTCGACAACGCTGACGTTCGACGTTTCGAGCGTTCCCTGCAGAATGTAACCCAACCCGTTCGTCCCGGCGGTACCGGACTGCGGCGATCCGCTGGCCGGTGTTTCCGCAAACAGATTGCCGCCGTTGGCCTGCAACCCTGCGGGATTCACAAAATTGACGATCTCGACGGTGCCGACTTGTGTTGCTGCCGGATTGCCTTTGGTCATCACCGATACCGTGCCGTCGACGCCGATGGTGATGGTCTCGGCGTCCTCCGGAATCGAAATCACCGGCTCGAGAGGATGTCCCTGGGAGTTGACGATCTGGCCGTCCTGGTCCATTCGAAACTGGCCGTCGCGGGTATAGCCGATGCTGCCGTCGGGCATCGTGATCTGGAAGAATCCGCGCCCTTCGACGGCGAGATCGAGCGGCGCTTCGGTTGTCTGCATGCTCCCGATGCCGAACATTTTCTGCGTGCCGGCGATACGTACGCCGGTACCCAGCTGCAACCCCGACGGCAGCGTCGTGTCCTGCGAAGATTGTGCCCCGGGCTGCTGCAGTACCTGATACAGCAGGTCTTCGAACACCGCGCGATCACGCTTGAAGCCGATCGTGCTGACGTTCGCCAGGTTGTTGGAGATGGTGTGCAGGGCCATGTCCTGGGCGGACAAGCCGGTTTTACTCACCCACAGTGCAGACATCATCGTTCGTTACTCCTGACTCGGTACGTCACGCAAAAAGTCATGCGTAAATCAATTGATCCGCAACAGTCGTGTGGCGGTCTCGTCGTTCTCCTGCGCCGACTTCATCAGTCGGACCTGCAGCTCGAACTGGCGAGCAAGTTCGAGAATCGACGTCATCTCATTCACTGCATTGACGTTGCTGTTCTCGAGAAACCCCGCTACCAGCGCGACCTCGGGGCTGGACTGTAGCGGCGCGCCGGCAGTGGTATGCAACAGCCCGTCTTCACCCTTACTCAGTTCGCCGCGTTCGGGCTTGACGAGCTTCAGGCGATCGAGCTGCACAAGCGCCTCAGGCCCCTGCCCTTCCGGCTGAATCGTCACCGAGCCATCGGCGCCGATAAACAATGCATCGTAGGAAGGCACCGAGATCGGTCCGCCTTCGCCGAGTACTTCGCGTCCCGCGCCGTCCCGCAGCGCGCCCAACGCATCGACGACAAAATCACCACTGCGTGAATAGGCTTCGACGCCGTCGGATCCACGCACCGCGAAAAAACCTGCGCCGGTGATCGCTGTATCCAGATCGCGACCGGTTTCCATCAGCGGCCCTTGTTTGAAGTCGCTGCCGGGTTGTTCCGTCAATGCATAGACACGCCCATTAAAACCGTCGCCATAGACCTGCACCGAGCGCGCTTGCGCAAGATCCGCTCGAAATCCCAACGTCGAGACATTGGCCAGATTGTTCGAGTGCAGCGTCTGGGCGCGGTCGATCTGCGCCGCACCGCTCATGGCCACATATAGGAGTTTATCCATGCGTTACTCGACGTTAGATGTTGATGATCGTCTGGGTGATTTCATCGGCGGTCGAAATGGTTCGCGCATTTGCCTGAAAATTCCGCTGCGCGATGATCAACTGCACGAGTTCATCGGACAATTCGACGTTGGAGTCTTCCAGCGCGCCGGAGGTGATGGCGCCGAGGGATCCGGAACCGGGACCGCCGACCACCGGCTCTCCGGAGCTGTTGGTTTCAACCCAGGCGCTGTCGCCGATTGCCTTGAGACCCTGGACGTTCGCAAACGACGCCAACGCGAGTTGTCCGAGCACCTGGTTCTGACCGTTGGTGAAGCGCGCGGCAATAACGCCTTCGCTGTCGATATTCAAACCGGACAACTGACCGGTCGTGTAACCGTCCTGATCGATCTGACTGACCGAAAAATCGCTGCCGTACTGGGTCGATAGACCGAGCGAAATTTCGAAGTTGGAACTCGTCGGCGGCTCGGCAATCGGCAGTGAACCACCCGCCAGCACGTTTTGCGGCCCGACGGCTCCGTTGGGAGCGCTGTTGACATCGAGCGGAGTCCAGTTGGAGATCAGTACTTCGTCGGTACCCGACGCATCGATGGTGCCGTCCGGGTTGAACAGTACGTTGAACCGATCTCGCGTCGGGATGCTGTTCGCCGGCGGCGGCAGATTCGGATCGGGATCGCCGACGTCCTTGCCGTCGACCTGGACGTACATGCTCCAGCGATTCGCTTCCTCGCCGGGCACCCCGGGTGTGAAGCGTTCTTTGACGTAATACAGCGACATCACGTGCGCGTTGCCGAGACTGTCGAACACCGTCATCGAGGTTGCTGCGTTGTAGGAGTCCTGGTTGGTCGGATCGAACGTGTTGAGCTGGAACGGCGTGAACGCCGCGGGATCGAGATTGCCGAAGATGTTGCTGGTCGCGGGTGACGCGTTCGCCAGGGTGAAGCCCTCCTGCAGCGAAAAGCTCACGCTGCCGCCAATAGCAGCGGCCGGTGTGCCAACCCGCGACAGCGTCACGGGAGCGCCCTGGGTACCGCGTACGTCCAGCGCGTCGGCACCGGTGCCTGCAACGATATTGAATACCAGGTCGTTGCCGACCTTATCGGTCACGACCAGATCGCCAAGCCCGTTGACGGTCGCGCTGATCGTTCCAAGTCCCGGTGCCGCGTTGATCGAATTCGCCAGGCCGGTCAGCGTGCTGCCAGCCACGGCGACGCCGTTGAGCATGATGCTCATGGTCCCGCTCGCATTGACGAGGCCACCCAGTGGAATCGTGGCGGTGGTAGTCGCCGATGCAGACACCCCCGGCACATTGGTGCTCGCAAATACCGATGCGATCTGCGCGGCGCTTGCGCCGGGTGCGGTTGACACGCTCTGTGAGGTTCCATCCGGATGGACCACCTGGACGGTCTGACCGGCGTAGCCGTTCGTGACACCCGGCGCACCCGGAATAGTCACCCCGGTCGCGAGATTCAGGGTCGCAACCAGGTCGGCCGGCGTCACGCCGATGTTGGATGTGTCGAGATTACCGACGGTTATCGTCGATGGTTGGCCGGACACCGTCGCAAAAAACTGCAGGCGGCCGGCGTTGTTGGGGTCTTCGCGTACGTCGACGCCGATACCGCTGGGCAGCAGTTCATCGCGTATGTCGGTGATCAGATCGTTGACGTTGAGAATGTTGGAATCGAGGTTGATCGTGACGGTGCCGTTGTTCGCCAGCGCCCCGGTCAGCGTGATGTCGAAGCCGGCCGCGGTGATGTTGCCATTGGCTCCGAAAGCACCGGCGGTGCCAAACGGGTCGGGGGTGGTGTTGCTGGATCCCGGATTGCCGGCCTGACCCAGCGCTATTCCGCCGAGCGCTGCGACCGCATTCGCCCGCGTCACCCCCGGGCCAAATGTCGCATTCGCATTGGGGTCGATGCGGATCGTCGAATTCTCGCCGCTGGTGGTCGAATAAAACTGCAGCCGACCCGAGTTGTTGGGGTCTTCGCGGACGTCCACGCCGATACCCGTGCTGGAAAGATCATTGCGGATATCGTTGATCATGTCCTGCAGATTGGTGATGTTGCTGCTCAACGTCACCGTGACCGTCTGATTCTGCGATGGTGTGCTCGATCCGCTCTGCGCGACTTCGAAGGTCACTTGGTTGTTCGCCGGCGAAAAGTCGAACGGCGTAATCAAATTGGCGGCCCGGATATCCGACGGCGCGTTGACGCCGTAGTTGAACGGCGCCGGCGCGCCGCCCGAGTTGAGGACAGATGCGGTCGCCGCCGGCAGGCCGGCATTCACCACACCGATGGCGGCTCCTAGACTCGAAATCCGCGTGCCGATCTGGCTCAAGACACCGTCGCGCGCATCCAGATTGAGTGTGGCCTCGACCAGCGTCGTCTGCCGCGGTGCGAGGTTGGACGTCTGCAGCTTCAGATCGCCAACAACACCGCTGAGGGCGCCGGTCGAGTTGGCACCGAATCCCTGTACACGATCGGCGTTGTTCGTGACGAGGAATCCTTGTGAGTCGACCCCGAACATCCCGGCTCGTGTATACGCACGCGCACCGTTCTGATTGATCACGAAAAACCCATTGCCATCGATAGCCAGGTCGAGGCTGTTGTTCGTGAACGAAATGGTGCCCTGGTCGAACTGCTGGGCGACGTTGGTGAGCTTGACCCCGCTGCCGATTTCGTTCGAGCCGGTACCGAGCAGCGACGATGCGTAGACATCGGCGAACTCTGCACGCGAGGACTTGAAACCGACGGTGCTGGCGTTGGCGATATTGTTACCGGTAACGCTCAAGTCGCTGGACGCTGCGCTGAGTCCGCTGAGTGCTGTGTTGAATGACATTGATGAGCTCCTTGACTACTGAATTTCTTTGACGTCAGTCACCGGCACGGTCGAACCGCCGGCGAGGTTCAATAACATGCCGTCTTTGCCGAGCGACACGCTTATGACGTACTCGGGAAGATCGACCAGGAATTGTTGTGCGCTGCCGCTGCCGTTCGCATAAGCCTTGACGCGATACACGCCGGGTGCCTGCGGTTCACCTGAGCTGTTGGCGCCGTCCCAGGTGAATCGTGTGGTGCCCGCTTCCTGAGGACCCAACGACAACCGTCGCACGTTTGCGCCGCTGCGATCCGAGATCTCCACGATCAGGTCGTCCGTTGCTTCGCTGACATTGACATTGCCGGTGAGACCGCCGCCCTGCATCAGCGTTTGATTGGTCGGCACGAGTACCGAACGCCCGACGAGCGACGATGCCTCGGAGGTGACCGTGGAGCGCATCGATGCTGCCATTGCGCTGACGGATTCGTTCAGATTGGTGATGCCTTCAAGAGACGAAAATTGTGCAAGCTGCGCCAGGAACTGCTCGTTCTTTGCCGGATCGAGCGGGTCCTGATGCTTCAACTGCGCAATCATCAGCCTGAGGAATTGATCCTTGCCGAGTGCTTCCTGACCGTTCGCCCCCCTCCCTGCGGGATTGAGGTCGGCCAGAGTGCGAATGCCGGTAGCGGTGATAGTCATGGTGATTCAGCTCTTTATTGGCTATTGGCCGAGTGTCAGCACACGCTCGGCGAGCGTCCGAGCGGAGTTGAGCACTTCGACGTTCATCTGGAATGCGCGCGTCGCGGAGATCATGTCCGCCATCTCCTGCACCACATTGACGTTCGGATAGGCGACATAGCCCGCTTCATTCGCCAACGGATGCTCGGGTTCGTAACGCATCGTCAGTGGCGCACTGCTCTCGACAATGCCGAGTACTTTTACGCCCAGCGCGTTGCCGTCATCGCCGCCAGCGGCGGCGTCGGTATCCGCAACAGCGTGCGCGGCGAAGACCGGATGCCGTGCGCGATAGGTATCGGCGAAGTTGCTGGTGACGCTTTGCGCATTTGCGAGGTTGCTCGCGGTGGTATTGAGCCGGACGGTCTCCGCGCTCATCGCGCTGCCGGAGACGTCGAAAATGTTCAGCAGCGACATGATCACTCTCCTCGAATCGCACTGATCAGGCTTTTGAAGCGGCCATCCAGAAATCGTAGCGACGCTTGAAACTGCACCGCGTTCTCGGCGAATGCAGCTTGCTCGACATGGATGTCCACCGTGTTGCCGTCGATCGCAGGCATCAACGGCACGCGATACTGCAGATCACCGTCGATCGAGTGAATCGCCGGCGCTTCGATGTGATGCACGTCCGTGAGCCGCATCGCTTCGGATCGCTGCGTTTTGTCGCCGATCGCATCGTTGAGCAGAGCATGGAACGGCAGTTCACGCGCTTTGTAGTTAGGCGTGTCGGCATTCGCGATGTTGTTCGCGAGCACCGCGGTCCGCTTGCCCAACAGCTCCAGAGCCTGCGGGGCCGGACCCAGTGCGCTGTTGAAGTTGATGCTCATCCTGTACCGCTCGACCGGGATTCCCACGGCGACTGAGCAACTGCCGTGCCAATCGGCCAGACAACACACAGATGCCTTTGTTTTTATTGATATCGCAGTCTCTCTGCGAGGATCTGATCAAGGCGAATGCACGGCCACCGGCAAATTTTTGCAGGGCTAACGGCAAGATCGTGCCGCATTCGATATGGCCCCGCGCGACAACCACCGCGCTTCTGCTATTAATTGCAGGCGTCGTTGCTCATCGGTTTCGCGCTTTGCGTCAACAGAGCAGACGTGGAGGCCGGGAATGAAACGCTCTATTGTCTTGTTGTGGGTCGTGGTCGCGATCCAGGTTGCAGTAGCTGACGATGCGCCCGCCGAACTGGACGCAAGCGATGTCGGTGCAAAAGTGCACACGTTCCTGTTGTCCGCCGCACGCGCCGAATATCCGAATGCCGACGTGCGCGTCAGCGTGAACCCGCTGGATTCGCGCCTTCGCTTCCCCGTCTGCGACAAGCTGCTGTTGACCCCCCATGGCCAGAGCAGTTACGGACGAATGTCTGTAACTCTGCGGTGCGATGCCCCACGCACCTGGGCCGCCTCCGTGACCGCGGTCGTCGAAGTCTGGCGTCCCGTCGTTGTGGCGCTGCATGGTCTGCCACGCGGGTCGACGATCAACGCCGATGACATCACCCTGGAACCGCGCGATCTCGCCGACGTTCGCGACCAGTTCATCGACACGCCCGAGCGTGCGATCGGCTGGACCACACGCCGACCGATTGGTCCCGGAAGCGTGCTCAGCGCCCGCACGCTGGTCGCACCGATCACGGTCAGCAAGGGCGATCAGGTCAATATCCACTCCGGGCAAGGCATGGTCGTGGTCACAATGCACGGCACCGCGCTGGCCGATGGCATGTCAGGCGAACAGATCGCAGTGCGCAACCTGCAGTCGCAGCGGATCATCAAAGCCTGGGTCGTGGCACCCGGTCTGGTGTCCGCCGGGCCGCGGCATCCCTGATGACGGCGGTGGAATCAACACATGCGCCATGTGCGTGGTTGAATATTTCTACTAAAGTTGCCAAGAACGGTGCCGATATAGCGGTGAAGCGGACCTAACAGGCGCGGGGCAGCGATGGCAATCAACTTGAACAACATCGGTTCCAACCAGATTCGCGACCAGAGCCGCGCGGCAACGGCGTCCGATCCGAATCGATCTGTAACCGGCGACGCAACAGCGCCGCGCGGAGCCGCCGATCGTGTCGAACTCAGTGACAGCGCCAAGTCGCTGCAGTCGCTGGCCCACGAGATTGCCGACCTGCCAGCGGTAGATGCGGCACGGGTAGACTCGATCAGGCGCGCGATCACAGAAGGCCGCTATCACGTCGATCCGGTGCGGCTCGCGCAGAAATTCCTCGAGTTCGAGAGTGACCTCTGAGGCGCTCAACTCCGTGACGATGGCTCTATACGAGACGCTCGAGCAACTGGTCGAACAGTTCACGCAGCTCGAGACGATACTCGGCGAAGAGCGGACCGCGCTCGAGCGGCGCAATTGTGATGCGCTGCTCGACACGATAGATAGAAAACACGCCTGCGCGGTGCAGATCGGGCAACTCGAAGCGCAATTGGAGCGGAGCCTCGACGGCACGCCGCTACGCGACATGCTGAATCTGCTCACGCCTCACGAATGCGGTGAGCTTGAACCACTTCACACTTCGTTGACAGGGGTCGCCACGCGTTGCCGTCACCACAACGCAGTTAACGGTAAGGTCGTTCACCGCTCTAGACAATCGGTTGCAGAACTCGCAAGGATTCTCAGTGGTACCGATGCAGATTCAATCTACACGGCGCGGGGTACGCAGCGTCAGTTTGGCGAAGGCCACGCGATCACCCACGTCTGACTTTTGCGTCGCTGCGCCATGACCCAGGCGCAAGTATCCGACGACTTCATTGCAAGCCAGTTCCTCACCGATCGCGCGGCAATCGAGCGCCTGTTCCGTTTGTTCCGCGACCAATGCGCCGCGCTGCAGCTGCGCTTTGGTCGTACCCGGGACGAATACAGCGCGCGGGTACTCGAAGTGACCTCAACGCAGATGCTGATCGAAGACATCCGCCCGCGCACCGGCATGCGTCTGATGCGTGACCGGGAGCTGTTTACCCTTACCGGACGCCTCGACGGCATCTACGTTCGCGTCGACGAAGCACGCGTCACGGAAATCGCCGTCGACCGCGGCGTACCGTATTTTGCGCTGCCACTGCCGACTCAGGTCTTGTTCCAACAGCGTCGTCGCGCCGCGCGCTTCCGCCTGCCATTGAGCGTGACGAAGGACGGCGCGTGGATCATGCTCCATCGAGCCGATCGTCCGCTGAGTGGTCATCTTTTGGACATCTCGGCCGGCGGCTGCCGCGTCATATTCGACGTCAAATCAGACCCGCAGATCCTGCAGGACGAGGTTGTCGAGCGTTCCCAGATTGAGATACCAAATCTGTTGAAGCTGTCGGCACGCACGATCATTCGCCACCACAGCCTGAATAAACAAACGGGTCAGCTCACCTGCGGCATCGAATTTTTCGAGATGCCCGTCAGCGATCGCCGGCGCCTCGAACAATTCATCGGCAAGATCGCGAAGCTCGCTGATCCAACGTAGGCGCGCCGTCTGCGTAGTGCCAACATTGCTGCTGCAATCGTCGCTGACACACTCGGCGTTATCCAATCGAGATCATCTGACAGCTGCCGCTAGGCAGCTACATCGTCGAGCATTGGGACGACGGTCGAAATCAAGCGAAGCATCCGCGATCAGCAGGGATTGCCAACCGGCAGCGCAAATGACGCGGTGAAATCCTGTCCGACGGTCGAGGTCACATCACAACCGGCGCGACCCGCCGAAGCAACTGTTGCGTCAGAAGTATTTCGAGGAGTCATACGCAGCGCTTCGACCTCGACAACACGCGCCTTGAACGCGCTCAGATCGGCACCGGCCAGAGTTTCTCCCGCCGGCAGACGTACACCCCGCGGGTTGACCTGGCGCGTACCGACGAGCACTTCGTAGTGCAGGTGAGGGCCCGTGGCGCGACCGGTGGATCCGACGTACCCGATCACCTGACCCTGCCGTACCCGCGTGCCCTTCGACACGCCTCTCGCAAACGACTGCAGGTGCGCATACGCAGTGCTGTATTTCGATTTGTGCTGAATTCGGACGTAGTTGCCATAAGAACCGGCCCTACCTGCGGCAGCGACGACCCCATCGCCAGCGGCACGGACCGGGGTGCCGGCGCCCGCCGCGAAATCAATGCCGCGATGCATCCTGTTGTAGCCGAGTATGGGATGGCGGCGCATGCCGAAGCTCGACGAAATGCGCCTCGCGTCGACCGGCGTCTGCAGCAGTGCTTTGCGGATCGAACGGCCATCCGGCGAAAACAGGTCCGTGGTGCCGCTGCGCGGCGTGAAGCGGTAATAGGGCTTTTCTTTGCCTCTCAATACCAGCTTGGCGTAGTTGAGATCGCCTGCCTTGGCGACTTGACCGTGTTCGTTGTCGAAGGTGTCGTAGACGAATTCGAATTCGTCGCCGGGGCGGATGTCACGCTGAAAATCCACGTCGAAGCTGAACAGCGCAATCGCCTCGGCCAATAGATCCTGAGGTACGCCCGCGGTCATTGCTGCATTGAACAGACCATTGTCGAGCGTGCCGCTCGCCACATTGCTGACGCGATGCAACGGGCGCGGAATCGTTACCGCGAGGAACGGGTCGCCATCGCCGGTATCACGTCGTGACACCTTGACCTCCCGCTCGACACTCGGCTGAAAATGCAACGATTGCAGCGTTGCCAGCCGCGGCGGATCCTCGGGTTGCAGCATGACGCGCAGCGTCCAACCGGGCCTGACATCGCGCGGTTTGAACACACCGTCGAGCGCGCGCACGGCAGCGTACGCATCCGACATAACGACGCCGGCGCGCGACAGCAACGCAATCAAGGTATCACCCGATTCGACCACGAGATCGACCGCAACCGGCACATGCGTGTCCGGACCTAACGTCAACGAGTGATTGATCAAGACTGCGGCGGGAGCAATCAACGCCATTGGAAACACCCGCTGTTCGGGAATAGGTCGCGACGAGTCGTTGACGACGGCAGCGGCGCGCTGTGATGAGTCGAGGCCGACGAGCAACACCCCGACCAGCGCGACAACGAACAGGTGCCTTTTCAAACGACGATCCCCACCGTGCTCCGGCTGGGTTACTCGGTGATGGGCCGACAAAAGCATCAAATCGATTTCCAGAGCGATTGGATCAATGGTGATCTTGAACCGGCGGTCGTTGACACCGGAGAGTACGAGCTTGTGTCGATCGTAACCGTTGGCGCCACGCCAAACGTTGACCGACTCGATGATCCGTTCATTTGCATTGACGAGTTGTCCTCTTCAATTGCGTCGATTCGTGCGCTTATCGAAACCCGCGAGGGGATGGTTGCGGTCGTAAACCGAGCCGTCAGAGCAGGCTAGGAGGCGCCCGCGGCACGTGCGATGAAAACGAGGGCGAGATTTCCAGCCAGGGCAAAGCTATTGCGACCGCAGCGGCGTTCGTCAGTGTCGGTGCGGTAGGCGCCGAGACAGGCGTTGGTGGCGCTGCGACAGGCCCGATCGCATCACACACGCGGCACGGAGCACCGTCCGGGTGCAGGTTCTGGTCGGCCGAATGCGCCAAACCGATCGACTGGACGATCACCAACGTGTACAGCAGCAGCGCAACGTTGCTGCGGCTTTGATGGAGCATTTTGCGAAGTAACCAGATCATGGGGGGAGCCTAGCGGTGACGCCGGACGATGGCAAATCCAAATTGGTGCACGCCAGCACATTGCACGCCAGCTGAATCACCCAAAGCCGATGGCGCGGCAGGGGTTCGACCGCGGTATTCAAGCGTTCACTGGCTCGCATCGGCTGGCGTCATCAAATGTTCACCGCACTGTCACCGTCCTGCCACGGAGCGGCCCCAACCTGCTGCATATGAGTACCCAACCGTTGTACCCGGTCCAGGAACCAGAAAAAACTCACTACCGAAGCATCTTTCTCTCTGACATTCATCTTGGGACGCGCGGTTGTCGTGCCGACCTGCTGCTCGAGTTCCTGAAGCAGCACACCTGCGACGAACTCTATCTGGTCGGTGACATCATCGACGGCTGGCGATTGAAGACGGGGTTTTATTGGCCGCAGACGCACACCAACGTGATGCGGCGGTTTTTGACGGTGTCCAAACGCGGCACCCAAGTCACCTACGTCACGGGCAATCACGACGAGTTCCTGCGCAAATATTCCGATATGGAGATCGGTAACATCAGACTGGTCGACACAGCCGTGCACAAAACCGCTGACGGGCGTCGCTTCCTCGTCGTTCACGGTGACGCCTATGACGTGGTCACGCGTTATCACCGCTGGGTGGCGCTGTTGGGAGGCATGGGATACGACGCGTTGCTGGCCCTGAATACTCACCTCAACCACTGGCGTGCAAAGTTCGGCTATGGCCACTGGTCGTTGTCGGCGTGGGTCAAGTACCGTGTAAAACGCGCGGTGAGTTTTGTCAGCGGCTTCGAAGATGCGGTCAGCCACCATTGCCGCCAGCAGGGATTCGACGGCGTGATCTGCGGCCATATTCATCACGCCGAAATCACCGACTACGACGATATTCGTTACATGAACTGCGGCGACTGGGTGGAATCGTGCACCGCGCTCGTCGAAGACGGCCGCGGGACATTTGCTCTGATCCGTTGGGGCGACGAAATGAACAACCTCGCCCGGGGTGTCGTTCCGCTCGCGACGGTGCAACGACTGCGCGCATGAAGCTGTTGCTGATTACCGATGCGTGGGAACCACAAACCAACGGAGTCGTCACGACGCTAAAACAGGTAAGCGGCGAATTCGAGAAACTCGGCCTCGATGTCTGCGTATTGCATCCGGGCTTGTTCAACACCGTACCAATGCCGAGCTATCCCGAGATTCGCGTCGCCATCAATCCCTGGCGGATCGGCCGCATGATCATCAGGCAGCGCCCCGACACAATTCACATCGCCACCGAAGGACCATTGGGAATCGCCGCGAGGCTATTCCTTGCGCGGCGCTCGATACCGTTTTCGACGTCGCTGCACACGAAGTTCCCCGAGTACATCACCGCACGCACGGGGCTGTCCCCATCGCTCGGCTACGCCTTCCTGCGCTGGTTTCATCAACCCTCAACCGCAACGTTGGTGACAACGACATCACACCGGCGCGAACTCGAGAGGTGGGGCTTAGGCCATCTCGTCGTCTGGGGACGCGGGGTCGATACGAAGCAATTTGCACCGCGGCGACAACTTCCACGCGCGCGCCTTCGACTGCTGTACGTAGGCAGGGTAGCGGTCGAAAAGAATCTCGACGCCTTTCTGAATCTGACGTTCGACGCAACAAAAATCGTCGTCGGCGACGGCCCGGCGCGAGCGGCGTTGCAGGCGCGCCATCCCGAGGTCGAGTGGGCGGGATACCGATACGGTGCCGACCTCGCCGATTACTACGCCAATGCCGATGTGTTCGTGTTCCCATCGCGCACCGACACATTCGGGTTGGTAATGCTCGAGGCGCTGGCGTGCGGCACACCCGTTGCCGCGTATCCGGTTACCGGACCGATCGACATCGTTGTCGAAGGCGTCAACGGCGCCCTCGATGCGGACCTCGGCGCTGCGATCCGACGCGCAATGACGATCGATCGAAAACAATGTCGGCACTTCGCTCTGCAACACGGTTGGAATGCCATCGCGCAACGTATGGCCGCTCATCTCGCCGTGATCGACTGGAATCGTCCAGACGTCGCCGGCAAACCCGTCTCGTTTTACTTGCACACCAACCCGGCAATCGCCGACCACCTTCGACCGGTCAGCCGACGCACCGTCGCCTGAGCCATTGCAACGCGCCGTCACCGGTCATGCGACCACTGGCAAAACACGCCGTCAGCAGATAACCGCCGGTCGGTGCTTCCCAATCCAACATTTCACCCGCACAAAACACGCCCGGCAACGTCCGGATCATCTGGTGATCGTCGAGCGCACCGAAGACCACGCCGCCGGCACTGCTGATCGCTTCTTCGATGGGGCGCGCCGCCATGAGCCGCAGCGGCAGCGACTTGATCGTGGCGACGAGCCGCTCGACGTTGTCGAAGTTCTTTTGCGAAAGCATTTCGTGCAGCAGCGCAGACTTCACTCCATGCAGCCCGATTGTCCGCTGCAGGTGACGGGACCAGGAACCCGTTCCGCGCGGCCGAGCGATCTCGTCTGTCAATTGCAGTGGGGTCTTGTCGGGTACAAGGTCGACGTGGATCGTCACCTCGCCGTTGACGTCGATGACTTCTCGCAGCGCCGCAGACAGCGCGTAAATCAGACTGCCTTCGACGCCGCCAGACGTGATCATGAACTCACCCCGCCGCCGAACCGTTCGGCCTTGCGCGTCAACAAACGAGATCGCCACGGTCTTGACCGGCTGACCGGCGAATCGGGTGCGCAGGTGCTCGCTCCAGACGACATCGAAACCGCAGTTGGCGCTGCGCAGTGGCGCCACCCTCACCCCACGCGCGCCCAGCACGGTCACCCACGCGCCGTCTGAACCCAGTCGCGGCCAGCTGCCGCCCCCCAGCGCCAGCACCGTGGCATCGGCGTCAACGTGCCGCTCACCAGCGGGTGTAGCAAATGCCAATGGCGCTCCTTCCGCACAATCGCGCCAGCCGAGCCAGCGATGCCGCATATGAAAATTGACACCCGCGCGACGCAGTCTCTGCAACCACGCACGTAGCAGCGGTGCCGCTTTCATGCCGGCTGGAAATACGCGTCCCGAACTACCAACCAACGTATCGATTCCGAGCGTATGCACCCACGCCCGAAGGTCATCAGGGCCGAAACGATCGAGCATCGCTTCAATGTAAGGCCGCGCGTCGCCGTAACGCGCAACAAACGACTCACGGGATTCGTTATGCGTGAGATTCAGACCGCCCTTGCCCGCAAGCAGGAACTTACGTCCCACCGACGGCATCGCGTCGTACAGGTCGACGTGGACGCCGGCATGGGCCAGTACGTCGGCCGCCATCAGTCCGGCCGGACCGCCGCCGATGACGACCACGCGTGATACCGGCTGCGGTTCCATGAACTCAACCTGGCTCGCGCGATGCAGGCGCGATCACTCGAATGCGTGCGCCCCTCACCGTCACCGTCTGGCCCGCGCGAATCTTGCAGGTCTTGCGGAGCTCCTGCGCCCCATCCACCTGCACGATACCGCTGGCGACCAACGCTTTGGCGCCGCCGCCGCTGTCCGCCAGCCCGGTGAATTTCAGCAGTGCTGCCAACGCGATGTGGTCGCCGCGTAATTCAAAGTCAATCGACTGTGGCATCACTAACCTGCGCTCGCGCCACGGCGGCGGACTCATTCAAGCCGAATTCGCGCGCCAGCAGCGCATATGAATGCCGCCGCACCGCCGGATCGTGGGTCCACGTGTTGATCACCAGCTCATCCAGGCCGAACGTGTCGGCGAGGCCGCGCAGCTTGGCCGCTACCTGCGCCGAATCGCCGACGAGCGCCTTGCGCTGCGTCGCTTCAACCGTCGGCATCTCTTCCGCGGTAAATCCCCTGGCTGCGATCACATCCGGCGACTGCAGCGGACCCAGTGTTCCGCGCAGCCGATCGACCCGCCATCGATCCCGGCTCAGTGCCTGATGACGCGCCTGTGCTGCATCATCAGCCGCCAGCGCCCAGACGCAGAGCGTGGCGCATGGTTGTGGATGGCGTGTGCTCGGTCGGTACAAGGAACGATACAAATGCAACGCTTCTTCAGTGCCTTCGCCGTCGCTGAAAAAGTATGCAAATGCGTACGGCAGTCCAAAATGTGCCGCTAGCTGCGCGCCGTAGTTGGAACTGCCGAGTATCCAGATCTCCGGCGCGGCGCTGCCGCGCGGATGAGCGATGACACCCCGATGGGTCATGCCCGTCGTCCACGCCTGCAGATCGCGCACCTGTTCCGGAAAATGCTCAGCCGCGCCGTATGCGTTCGGGTTCAGCAGCACGGCAGTATTCATGTCGGCGCCTGGCGCCCGCCCGACGCCAAGATCGATACGGCCCGGCGCAAGCGCCTCGAGCACACGAAACTGTTCCGCGACCTTCAACGCCGAATAATGCGGCAGCATCACCCCCGCGCTGCCGATCCGGATACGCCGGGTCCGCGCCGCGATTGCGGCCATCAGTATTGCCGGAGCGGTACCGACGATGGTCGGCAGGCTATGGTGTTCGCTCAGCCAGAAGCGGTGGTATCCGAGCGACTCGCAATACGGCGCGAGCTCCAGCGTGTTGCGGATCGCGGCGTCTTCCTCGAGACCCGCTACCGCAATCGATTGATCCAGCACCGACAACTTCATCGTTCGCGCCATTTTTTGCGCGGGCGGTGCCGCGCATCGGGGAATAGTCATCTTCAATACATCACGCCAATTGTTTCAGTTTTAGTCAAGCGGTCGCGCGATGGGCCGCGCACCGAATCTCGCCCATAAGAACGTCACGAGAATTACAGCGCGACGACATTGACGTCACCCCCGAACACAGCCTGCACGGTGGGCACCAGATGCATGTGGTGGCTCAAGAAGATGACTTGCGTTCGCTCCGCAAGCTTCGCGAGCGCCTCGAGTCCGGCCTTGGCGCGCATGTCGTCGTAGTTGATGAAGAGATCATCGGCGATGAACGGTAGTGCGTGGCCCTGACCGAGGTGCAGTTCCAGCGCGGCGAGGCGCAGTGCAAGGTAGAGTTGGTCGCGCGCGCCATCGCTCATGCCCGCAATGCCAACGCGCCCGCCATCGGGGCGCAGGCCGTGCAGCGACAGCGGCTCGCTGTCGAAATCGACCGTCAACTTCTGGAATGAGCCAAGCGTGAGCGCGCTGAATATCTCGCTGGCGCGACTCAGCATAGGACCCTGTTTGGTTTCCCGATATCGGTCGATGGCCCACTTCAGCAGGCGTGACGCCGTGTACACCTTGATATAACGCTCGGCAGCATTAGCCATCTTTGCCAGCGCGTCCTGGCGATCCGATTCGGCGCGCGCGGCGGCGGCCTGGCCGGCAATCCTGTCGAGCTCACTGGTGGCCGTAGTCAGCTCGGCCGTCAACGCGTCCTGTTCCTGTTGCACCGCTTCGATCTCCAGAACCACGTCGGCCATCAGCACCGGCACCTGCGCGGGATCCGTAGTCGTGATCTCTGCTTCGAGCGCTTCCAGAGGCAAGCCGTCACCGCCCTCTTCCACCACCTTCAGCGCGGCAGACGCCTCAACCTCTACAAGCCGGCGCCGATCGGAACGAGCGATCAGCTCGCGCAGAGCGTCATGGCTGACGACCTTAGCGAGGTGCAGCAGAGGCTGCATAGTGGCCCTGGCTCGATCCACGCGCGCGCCGGCGAGGGTCGCCTGAGATTCATGCTTTTCCAAATCCTTGCGCAGACGCTCGATTTCTTTCTGCTCATCAAGCGCTTTGGCCAACCGCACGGTCAATTCCGGGATCGCAGTGCTGGGATTCTCCTCTATGAGGTCGGGCGCGGCCGCCGACACGACGACTGCCACCTCCTGTGCGAAATCGCGCAGGTCCTGCTGCATCGCTTCGATTCGCGCCTTCCGGATCTCGCGAATCTCCGCAAGTTTGGTGTCCATCTCGGTGATCAGAGTCAATGCGCCCTCCGCGACCGCGACGTCGATCGATTCCGAAAGGCCGAGCTGCGCGGTCGCGCTGCGCCACTGGGTCGACCACGTGTCGAATTGGGCTTGTGCCGCCGCGGCCTTCTCGGTTTGCCTGACCAATGTATTGGCAGCTGCGTCTCGTTGTTTGTTCAGTTCGTCCTGTCTGGCCTTGGCTTCGGTTGCACCATCAACCGCATCAGATGCGATCAAAATCAACATGCCTAACGGGTCTGCACTGTCGACGGTGATGGACGCGCTACTCAACGCTGCGCGCAAGGCAATCGCTGCGACGTTTGTCGTTTCCTGGGTCTTATGCAGCGTTTGCTGCACGTCGACCAACGCATCATCAGCGGCTAGCGCTTTTTCTCTTGCGGCGCGCCAGGATTGAAACTCCTGTAGCGGCAGCCCCACCAGACCGATCTCTGCGGTCAGCTGAGCCCAATCGACATCCAGCGATTCAAGCGCAGCATCGTTGGCAGCCAGGCGCGCTGCATTCTCTGCGACTTGATGTTGCAGGCGTTCCAGTGCGTCCAACTTCGACTGAAGTTCGCTGACCTCCCGGGCCTTGTCGTGGCGCTGGTCAGAGAGGCTATCGGCGAACGTGAGTTTGACCTCGAAGCGTGCCGCCAATTCGTGCGCGGGTCTGTCGCCCGACTTGATGGAGCGCCACACGGCGTCGCGCTCGGCGCGTACCTCCGCCAGCTCTTCCCAGCTGACCGGGTGGTGCGCGTTGCGGTACTGGGCGATCTCCAGTTCTTGTGCGTTGATGCCGGCACTGAGTTCGGTGTGCTTGTCGGTCAGCAGCTTACGGCTCATTTGCGCGTCGGTGTGACGCATCATGCGTTGACCGACATCCGCCTCTGACGGCAACACCAGGCCGCGCAGAGCAACCAGGTCCAGTGACCATCGCCCCAAGCCGGCGACGGCCGACGTGAGTTCTCGCATACGTTTCGCAACCAGTGCCTCGTCGCGTGCGATGCTTCCCTTCAGATCGCCGAGTGCGCGCGCCGTTGTCAGCGCCGCACGCAATGCCGGCGGCACCGTGGCGATCAGCAGACCCTCGAGCTGAGCATCCAACGAATCCTTTTCAGCCGCCTTCTCGGTCAACGCGTCGATCGCAACCTGCCGTGCCTGGTCGATAACGCCGAACCGCTTGATCGCGCCCGCAACCGCGGCACGGGCTGGCAACGCAGGAAGGTTTTCGGATAACGCGGCTTCGTTCGTAGGTGGCCAGCCAAGCTGACGCACCAGTGTCTCCACACGCTGCCAGTGCACGGCGATCTCCGCCTGGCGGAGACCGACGTCGCGTTCGTGGTTGCGGACCTGTTGACGGCGCTCGGCCAAGGCGCCGATGTCGACTGCGTGGTTCAGCAGGCGCTCGTCCGGTTGAATGTTTGCGAGTTGCTCTCGCACCTGCTGCGCCTCAACCGTGTAGTGCTGTTGATCACTCTCCGCGCCGGCAAGCTCCAGTTCGGTGTCTGATAGTTGTTTGCCTGCTTCGTGGGGGAGCAACACTACGTCGCCGAGTTGCTGCAGCTCGGCCTGCCGCGCACGCAACGTGCGCACCGCCGAGGCAACCCTTCGCACGCGCTCGAGGCGGATGCGCTGCGCTTCGAAGTCGCGGTAACGGCCACGTGTCAGTTCGCGCCGCTGCTCGAGGTCCTGAACCTTGCCACGCGCCTCCAGCCAGTCCTTCGTGCGTACCGTGGCCGCTTTCAGCGCGGCGTCGGCGCGAGCCAGATCATCGCTAGCGATGTAGTAAGCCCGTTCGCCCGAACGCCGCGGTGCCCAGAGCTGATCCGCCTCGGCTGCAAGCGTTTCACGCACGCCGCCCAGACTCGCGATGCCGGCAGCCGACTGGAACAGGATCTGTCCGATGTCAGTGGACGCGCTGAGGATCGCATTGCCGCCCGCCTCCAGCCTGGCGTGGTCGAGACCAAACATCTGGTCGAAGAACGCGCGATCGGTGCCGGATAGAAAGGTCGCCAATGCCGAATCGGGCAACGCGTTGCCGGCGGCGTCGAGCAGCGTCTTCTTATTTGCCTTTGCGCGAACGAACTCGAGGCATGCGCCGCCGTGCTCGATGGTTGCGCCCAGCCGCATCTCGGGCTTGGCATGCACAAAATCGTAGGTCGAGCGTGCCTCGATGCCGTACAACAGATCCAGTATGGCGCTGCGGGTGGTGGATTTGCCGGCCTCGTTGGCACCGACAATCAGGTGAAAGTCACGGCTCGAATGCGGAAACAACAGCACCTGATCAGTGAACTTGCCGTAGCGAAGCAGATTGAGTTGTCGAATGCGCATCGGTTTCAGTGCTTCCGCGGCTACTCAGGCGGGAATCAGCGCGCCCGAACCAACTGGGCAATCAAATCCGTCGTGACGGACTGGACGATGCCACTGACATCGCCTGCGCGGATGGCCTTGAAATCGGCGACCGCATCCGTCAACGCCAGTGGCGCTTTGCCGGTCAGCTGTTGTAGCTCCTCGACAAGGCTGCGCATGAATACCTCGTCCGCTGGAACCTGCGCCAACAGCGCCTGCAGGTCGGCGATCGCATCGCCGCGTTCGGTGATCTGACTTCCATCCGCGGCGGGCGTCGTCATAACCCTGACCTTTTCGATCCACAAGCGGTCGCTACCCAGGGCAGCCGCTTGCGCCAGGATCTCTTCACGCAGCTGCGCGTGCATACCGAACAGTTCACCGTGCGCAGCGGTGCGTCCGACAACGGTCACTCGCACCGATATGGGTTTGGTGTCGGCAATGCCGGCCAACAGGGATTCTAAGGCGCGGCCCGCAAGCGCGACCACCGCGGGTAAATCGTCGGCAGCGCTTGCGTCCACCTCCACGTGCTCCCAACGCATCACGTCAACGATCAGACGATCAACCGAGACGATGCCGGTATCGTTTGCCGTGACGAGCACGGCACCGCGCGGGCCGGGTTCACGAATGTGCCGGCCTTGCAGATTGCCGGGGAATACCACCCACGGGTTCCGCTGCAGCACCGCGTGTTCGTGTACATGGCCCAGCGCCCAGTAGTCGTAACCCTTGGCGTTGAGTTCTGCCAGCGAGCACGGCGCATACCTCGCGTGCGCGGCAGAACCTTCGAGCGCCGTGTGCAGCACGCCGATATTGAGCCAACCCGCGATTGGATCGGGATAGTCGACGGCCAGGTTCTCCAGCGTTGCGGCATTTTTGAAGCTGCGGCCGTGTAACGCCACGCGTAGAGCTTCGAGCCGATGAGTCACCGGTTTTCGCGCGTCGAACGCATGTACGTTGGGCGGAAACGTGAGCCGTTTGGTCATTTCGTTTTCGGCGTCGTGGTTGCCGTACAGCAGGTACACCGGGATGGCCGCTTTGTTCAGCCGCCCCATCTCGCGCACAAAAAAGTGGCCAGTGTTGTAGTCCTTCCAGGTGCCGTCATACAGATCACCCGCGATGACGATGAAGTCGACCTGTTCGTCGATGGCTTCGTTGATGAGATTAGAAAATGCGTCGCGCGTTGCCGTGCGCAGCGCGTCCACCGGAGCGTTCTGGTACGACGCGAGGCCGCACAGCGGACTGTCGAGGTGGATGTCTGCGGTGTGAATGAACTTCATTGCCTACTCGGTTTTTAACTCGCTCGGTCTCGAGCGGAGCATCCCATCAGCCTGGTCGCAAGACTGGGTCTGCGCTGCCAGGAGGTGGTCAATTTGCCGTTGTCAAGGCGTGACCGTTCGAGCGCGCGGCTTGTCTGATGCAGTTTGCGACCGGTCGGATTATCGGTCCCGGAGTCTGCTTAGCGGATGAGCAAGACGACTTACTCCTCTGCAGGGCGCGGGAACTAGCTTACTCGTCTCCTGTCCGACTTATCTGAGCTCGCGCGGGGAGAACTTCCAGTTGAAGTTGGCGGCGAGAAAGACCAAGTCGACATTATTGAACGAACCCAC
>Ga0209254_10001179_pt1 | contig 23135 bp, 22 predicted proteins | sample FrelakmetDIP11DI_FD_187148 | JGI IMG/M metagenome (GOLD analysis project Ga0209254, IMG submission 187148) | Freshwater lake sediment microbial communities from the University of Notre Dame, USA, for methane emissions studies - DIP11 DI (SPAdes)... | ecosystem: Environmental > Aquatic >...
CCCGAAACGCGATCCCCGCCTCGTCTGGCGTGTGAGTGACCGCCGCCTCAGGATTGAAGATGAGCGCACGCTGTTGCCACCACAGGTATGCGCAGGCGGCGGTATAGGCGATAGCGATGAGGGCCATGGAACCGAGGGTGAGACGTCCAAGAAGGCGGCCTCGAGCCGTCACGATCGTTCGGGTCGTGCGTTGATACTGGTCCGTCGTCTACCGTTAGCTACGAGCCCGGTTGCTGGGCGCGCGACCGCCTACTGCGGTCGGACGGGAAACGGGGCATGCGAGCGCGGCGCTCGCGCCGCCGCAGACCCAAATCCGGTCCAGCATATCTTTTCCCTCGAACAACGCCTCTGCAAGACGCTGCAGCAAGGCTTCCGGCGTACTGGGCTGTGTCCGCCACGACCCTCGGATCAGATAGACCTTGCTCTGCTTCCGGATGACCTTCAGCACTCGCACCTCTTCGCCTTGCAGCGACGCCGTGGACGGGATGTGCGGATGTGCGAATCTTGCGTCCGACGGCCCGGTAGACGGTAACGGGCTCGCACGCGACCCCAGCCGTCGGCGGACGCGCCATTAGTATTGGCGTCCGGGAACTCCTTCTGGAGCATCGCTAGCATTTTCTTGACCACAGTAGCGTTGGCCTTGTCCCCGATCTCGGCGCACCTCTTCAGCGCTGCTGCGAAATGATCCTTCGCCGAGCATGGCGCCCCGCGGTCCCGGTCAGTGATGCCCAGGTACATTTGCGCGAGCGAGGCGTGCTTCGGGGGTCCGAGGTGTAGTTCCCCCGTCCGCACCTTTGCTCATTCGACATTCCACGCGTCGTCATTCGGAAGGGGGTCCGCGCCTATTGACAAAGTGGGAAGCCCTTGTAGATTTGATCAGAGCGCCTCGGGAAGTCCGCAGGGTCAAGAGCGCTGCGGTCCTAGGCTAGCGCTGCGGGCATGATGTGGGTCCGCAAGGCCCTCGAAGTGTCTGGGGACGAGGAGGCGCGCCGATCAGCCCTCGTCTGGCGGGCCCATTGGTAGCGGGCAGGGCGGCAGCCCGGTGCCCGTGCGCGCTTGCCGACCGATGCGCTCGAGCACCCCGAGGCAATAGCGGAAGGCATTGCCATCGCGCGCTCCGGCTCGCCGCCGCATGTCATCGCTCTCGGAGAGCTGGTGAGGGTGGTCGATTTCTTGTTCGAAGGCCCGGGAGACCCGCCGTATGTGGGTGCCCGTCGGCGCATCGAAGAAGTCTTCTACGAGGCCCCCCCCCAGGCGACGTTCGAGTGTTCGTGCGGGGGGTTATGGGGCAGTGATGAGGCCGGTGTCATCGCAGTGATCTGCGCCAAGGGAGACCGTCCCGTGCTGATGTCTGTGGTCGCCGTCGCCTTACCCGGGCCGGACTCTTTGTTTGAAAGCGCGGCAGAACGTCGCGCTCTGGCGCTTGCTCTTCAACGCGCCAACGATCTTTGAGGCTGTTTCTCCCCTATGGCGCGCGTTTCTGCCCTGACCCGCCACCTCGCGCACGACCCCGACTTCAAGGCAGGCTACGAGCGCGCAATCGGAACTCGCGCGCATGGCCGAGCTCGATCAGGCGGACATCAGCCGCATAGAGAATGGTCCGATGGGGCAAGCGCGGCATCAGCCATGAGGTCCTGGAGCGCGTCCTGCCCGTGTTCGGGCTGCGGATCAGTCGATCTGTACAGCCGCTGCCTGGCGCGGTGATGACGCCCGCGGCACGAGAAGCGATCGCCACCATGACCGAGATGATGGCGGCTGAGTGACTCTCGCGCACGGGAATCTGCTCGCGGAGGTGCTCGGATTCTTCAGCGGCGTGCTCTTGCTCGTGCCGACCTTCTCCTTGAATCAGCTCCTTCGCGACGTCGAGAGCGCGAGGAACTCGTTCCAGACGGCGAAAACGTCGTTCGGCAAAGCGGTGGGAGAGGCGGCCGCGCCGACCTTGCAAGGAGGCGCGCATGCCGAAGTGGTCCGAGAGAGACCAGGGGCTGCTGCAGCTCGGCGCGCTCCTGCTCGCCATTTCGTTCCTGATCAAGGTGATCGTCGCCCTGCAGAGCTGAGGCCAACGGCGTCGCCATTCCTTTGGCTCGTGCGAATCGTCCGCCGCCCGGCCGCGAGGGTCGTCGGTTTCGATGCTGGTGAGGGTTCCTTCGGTCGGTCGTCGCGGGAACCGAGGGTCTCTTCGATGGCAGCGTGGCGGCGCGTCATCGAGCAGGCGACGATCGAGCGAAAGTAGCGTCGACAAAGCGCGCGACCTCGGCGAGCGCCTGCGCGACCGCCGCGTTCGCGGCCACCACGCCCCCCTCGGGGTCTTCCGACGGCGCCGGCTGTGCGACCTCGATCGTGCGTGTGGCGATCACCCGGCGCTCGCGGACGTTCACGAGCTGCACGCGCAGCACGAGCTCCACGCGGCTCGGCGCGCTCGTGAAGTCCTGCGCGAGCCGCACGAGGTCGGTGTCGAGGCGCAGGTCCGCCGACAGCGCCGAGGGCGTGCGCACGACCGCTGCGTAGCCGCCGGTTGCGTCGAGCGTGCGGATCAGCAGCGGCATCAGCATCAGCGCCGGCGTGTCGGCCCAGCGGTGCGTCGCGAAGTAGTCGACCGTGTACGGCTTGCGCACGTACGCGATGCCGGCGGTGTCGAAGCCGGGAGCACCGCGCGGCGTCGCCACTTCGAGCACGACGTTGCGCCTCTCCGCGGCGGCCTCGGGCGCCGGGCGCGCGTCGAGCACGTGCAGCACCGGTTCGTCGGCGCGCGGGCTCGGCAAGACGCTGCAGCCCCCGGCAAGCACGGCGAACGCAAGGACAGACAGTCGGCGGCGGATCGTGAGAGCGGCCTGCGCTATCCCGGTCCTCTCGGTGGCAGGTGTTCGGTGCGCGGCGGACATCCCGTTCATTCACCGGGGCCGCGCCGCGCCGGCGGCCGCCCTGTCAGCAGCAGACCCGGATTGCGCTCGACCGCGTCGCCGACGCGCTTCAGCGTCGCCGTCAGCGTGCGCAGGTCGGTCACCAGGTCGCGCACCTCGGCGAGCGTCGTCCCGGTGAACTGGACGAGGTCGGCGCCCGTGCCGTCGAGCGTGCTGCGCGCGGCGTCCGCTGCGCCGCGCGCGCTGTCGAACGCGCCGCGGGCGCTGGTGCCGGCGGATCCGACTTCAGTGGCCATCCGTTCGAGCGCGTCGACGGTCCGCTCGGCGCGGGCGACGAGCCGCGGCAGGTCCGCGGTCGCGCGCGCCGCATTGTCGACCGTGCGCGCGGCGCTCGCGAGCGTCGCGTCGATGGTCGCGCTGCGCTGCGCGAGCGTCCGCGACAGCGTTCCCAGGTCGGCCAGCGTCTCCCGCACCGCGCGCCTATTTTCCTCGTCGAGCAGCGTGTTGACGTTGTCGGCGACGCGCCCGAGGTTGACCAACAGGACCGGCAGCGCGGTCTCGAGCCGGCTCATCAGCGATGGCGCCGATGCGATGACCGGGTACGGCTCGCCCGGGCGCGCGACCAGTGGCGGTGAGTCGCGCCGGCCCGCCGTCAGTTCGACGAACGCGATGCCGGTGAGGCCCTGCGTCTGAAGCGTGGCGACCGTGTCGGACTTCACCGGCGTGCCGCGTTCGATGTCGAGCGTCACCTCGACGTGCTCGACGTCTGTCGGCGCGAGCAAGATCCGCCGCACGCGGCCGACGTCGACGCCGCGGTAGCGGACCGGCGCGTTCACGTTGAGCCCGGACACCGAGTCGCTCATGTAGGTGACGTACGTGTCGTAGCTCTTCCGGTAGTACTTGCCGCTGGCGAGCCACAGCAGTCCGGAGATCATCGTGACCGTGAGCACGATGACGAACGCGCCGACGGCGGCCAAGTTCACCTTCGATTCCATGCCTGCTCCAGCGCCGCGCGGCCGCGCGGCCCGTGGAAGTACTGGCGGACGAGCGGATCGTCGGACTGCGACAGTTCGGCCATCGTCCCGACGCCGGCGATCGTGCCCTTGCCGAGGACGGCTACGCGGTCTGCGACCCGCCACATGAGGTCGAGATCATGCGTCACCATCATGATCGTCAGGCCGAGGCCGTCGCGCAGGCCGCGGACGAGGTCGTCGATCCCGGTGGCCGACAGCGGGTCGAGGCCGGCGGTCGGCTCGTCGAGGAACAGCAGCTCGGGATCGAGCGCCAGCGCGCGGGCGAGCGACGCGCGCTTGCGCATGCCGCCGGACAGCTCGCTCGGGTACTTCGGCCCGGCGTCAGCCGGCAGGCCAGTCAGCGCGATCTTGACCGCCGCCATCTCGCGGATCAGCTGCGGCGGCAGGTCGGTGTGCTCGGACAACACCATGCCGACGTTTTCAGCGACCGTCAGCGACGAGAACAGCGCGCCGCGCTCGAACATCACGCCCCAGCGGCGCCGCAGGGGCAGCGCGTGCGCGTCGTCGAGGCCGATCACCTGCTGGCCGAACACGCGGATCGAGCCGGCGTCGGGCGGCTGCAGGAGGATGATCTCGCGCAGCAGCGTCGACTTGCCGGAGCCGCTGCCGCCGACCAGCGCGAAGATCTCGCCGGCGTGCACGTCGAGGTCGACGTGCTCGTGCACGAGCGCCGCGCCGAAACGCGTGCGGATGCCGCGGACCTCGACGACCGGGTCAGCGTAAGGAACGGGCGCGTTCATCGCTACAGGTCCAGCCACAGGAACACGATCGAGAACAGCGCGTCGGTGACGATGACAAGGAAGATCGACTGCACGACGCTCATCGTCGTCTGCGTGCCGACGCTCTCGGCGCTGCCGGTGACCTGGAAGCCCCGGTAGCAGCCGACCAGCGCGACGATCATCGCGAACACCGGCGCCTTGGCGAGCCCGGTCCAGTACGACGACGGCTGGATCGCCTCGTCGAGGCGGTCGACGAACGCATCGAAGCCGACGCCGAGCTTCGATTGCGCCATCACCATGCCGCCGAGCACGCCGGTGACGTCCGTGTAGACCGTCAGCAGCGGCATCACGACGACGAGCGCGAGCAGCTTCGGGAGCACGAGCAGCTCCTGCGCGCCGACGCCGATCGTGCGCAGCGCGTCGATCTCTTCGGTGACCTTCATCGTGCCGATCTGCGCCGTGTACGCCGAGCCCGAGCGGCCAGCGATGATGATCGCCGTCAGGAGCGGCGACAGCTCGCGCAGCATCGCGAGCGACACGAGGTCGACGACGTAGATGTTGGCGCCGAAGCGCTGCAGCTGGTCGGCGCCCTGATACGCGATGACGATGCCCATCAGGAACGACAGCAGGCCGGTGATCGGCAACGCCTCGACGCCGGCCGTCTGCACGTTGTGGAGGATCGGCCGCCACCGCAGCGTACGCGGCTGCCGCAGCGTGCGCAGCAGCGCGAGCGTGGTTTCGCCGATGAACGCGAGGTAGCCGACGCCGCCGGCGGCGAGGGCCCACGCATCGCGGCCGGTGCGCGCGAGCCAGCTCGGCGCCGGCCCGGCCGGCGGCTCGCCGGGAACTTCGCGCGCCGCGATCAGCGCCACCAGCGCCGCGAACTCCGGCTTGAGCCCATCCAGACGCGCTGCGCAGCCGCGGGCGGCGAGGTCGCGGACGGTCCGGTGTAGCAGCCACGCGCCGGCGGTGTCGAGCTGCGCGACGCCGGCGCCCTCGATGAGCAGCTCGCCGGCCTCGGGCCAGCGGATCGCGCCGAGCTCCCGGTCGAGCGCCGCTGCGGTATGCACCGTCCACGCGCCAGTGCAGCGCACGACGCGCACCGCCCCGCCCGGCCCGGAAGCCACCGCGGTCAGTTGCGCGGGCGCTCGTGCGATCATCATCGGTATCCGCAGGGACCGTGCGACGTTCGAACCATGTTAGGGATCTACGGGCCGCGGACACTGACACCGATCAACCGTGGAGCGGCGCCGCGCCATGGATGCGTCGGCGCAGACTCGATTCAGCCGGTGGGCGCGTCATCCTGTGGGCAAAGCGACGTTCACCCGCAGCTCGTTGAAGGGTCTGCCGCACCGGAATCGCGTATGCGCCAGAGCGAAGTTGAGGCGATCAGGACTGCACGTCCCTCGGCGACGAAGCGCGCGGCGTCATGGAAAAGCGGGGATGTGGGGCTCAGTCCCCTCGATCTCCGCCGATGGAATGTGCGCGCGCACCCGCGCCTCGATCTCTTCCACCCGACCCTTCGGCACATCTGCCATCACCAGGATCTGTCCGCTCTCGATGGCGCTCTCGAACTGCTTGAGCCGCGAGTTGCCCGCGCTCAGGCCCACCATGCCTCCTACCCACGCGCCCACCCCGGCGCCGGACAGAGAGGTGGCGAGCAGAATGCCGCCCGCCACGATCACCGCCGAGCCGGGGATCGCCAGCCCGACGAGCCCCGCAAGCAGGCCAGCCGACGCCCCGAGCTTCAGTCCGCGTTCGATGGCGGGAACGAAATCCGACTTCTGCGGGATGCTCGCCTCGGGCAGTACCTGGGCATGGTCAACCTTCCCTCGTCTATACGTCGCGAAGGCCCGCGGACGCTGACGGAAGGCGCCGCCTGAGAAGCGTTGATCTGTCTGCGCCGATCCAAATGTGAACCACCCTGCCGACCGAACGGTGACCCGGGATGGGTACCGGTGACATGGTGTCCGGCTGTGGATAAGTGTACGAGGTTGAATCCGCGTAGGGCGTAGCCCGAAGCGGATTCGCGCCCCGCGGGACGCGCTCAGGGATTGTGTGGCAGCGACTGGCCGGCGTCACTCTTGCGATGGAGTCCGCGCGCCTTTGCGCGCCATCAGCGGCGTGCCGTTGCTGAAGCGCACCGCGCGCGTGCGATCCAGGCAATGGTCGGTTGCGCCGCTGACGACGACCGCGCAGTCGTAGCGGACGGCCAGGTGCCTGCGGCGTCCCGCGCCGTATCCGACGCTCGCGTTGCTGTCGACCCCTTTGCCCGACGCGCCGGCACCTGCCAACGCGAGCAGGATTGTGACGGCGCCGGTCCCGAGCAGCCGCAGCGCCGTCTCGGTCCGCAGCCGGCTCGCGCTGGCGCCCACGGGATCGAGCATGAGAGGTAGCGCGCGCCCGCCCGGGATCGCGAGCGCGCGGTCCCTCGCGCTGATCGATTGCGGATCGCGCGTGCAATGTTGAGCACGACGGCAGCGGCGTATGCGAGCAGCTCGTCGAGCTCCGCTTCGGCATGCGCCATGATCGGCGAGGCGCCGAGCGCGAGCAGCGCGTTGGCCGTCTGCTGCATGACGACGAAGTCGGTGATGTTGTGAACGAGCGGTCCCCACTCCCTGACCGCGCGCAGACCCGCCGCGATCGCCGCAGCGCCGAACTCGGCATCGCCGGGCAGCGACGGATGCGCGAGGGCAGGGGTCACTTCACGCCCGCGATGAACGATGCGATCAGCGGGTTCACTTCGGCGGCCGCCTCCATGTGCGCCATGTGGCCCGCACCGGCGAGGCGATGGACTGCCACGCTCGCCGGCAGCCCATCGGCGTGTTGCGGCGGGATGATGCGATCCTCATCGCCCCAGATCACTTGCGCCGGGATGCGGGCGACGATGTCACGCAGGAGCGTCCGCTGCTTCCCGTCTTCGAACTGCGCAGCGATCGTCTTCTCGAGCGCGTCCGTCACGCCTTCGAGGCGCTTGTACTTGAGCACGTCGTCGACGAGCTGCCGATTGACGAGCGCCGGGTCGGCGAACAGCTGCGCGAGGAGCGGCTTCAGCGCGTTGCGACTGTTCGCTGCGGCAAATCCGCGCAGATAGTCGACGTTGATCTCCGTGCCCAGCCCCGCGGGACAGACCAGCGTCAGCGATCGAACGCGGGCAGCGGAGTCGGCGGCAATGCGCAGTGCGACCGCAGCCCCCATCGAATGGCCGACGAAGTGAGCCGCACCGACCTCGACCGCATCCATGAAGTGGGTGACGCACGCCGCGTACTCGTCGACGCCGCCGGTATCGAGGCGCTTGTCGGATTCCCCGTGTCCCGGCAGGTCGATGGCGACCACGCGGCGCTCGTGCGCCAACGGCTCCTGATTGAAGAGCCAGTTGTTGAGATCGCCGCCGAAACCATGGAGAAGGAGCAGCGCGTCGCCACCCGCCCCCATCGCAAGGTAGCGCACGCGCCGGCCCTGCACCTGGACCACCTGCGGCTGCGGCCCGCCGGCCGCAGCCGCTTCGATCGGCTTGACGTTGGCCTGGAAGTCGGCGACGAGCGCATCGATCTCCGCGTCCGGCACCTCGGCATCCGCGACGACGCCGAGCAATGCCCCCACCGGCAGAACGTCGCCGACGGCGGCCACCTGCCGGCGCAGCACCCCGTCGGCGGGGCACTCGATGACGTTGGCGATCTTGTCCGACTCGACGTCGAGCAGGTCCTCGCCCTTGCGCACCCGATCGCCCGGCTGCTTGTGCCAGACCATCACCGTGCCCTTGTCCATCGATAGGCCCCACTTGGGGACGGTGACCGGATGCACGTCCGCCATCGGCGCCGCCCTCTCAGTTGTACTCGACCACGCGTCGCACAGCAGTCTGGATGCTCGCCGCGCTCGGGATGTAGAGGTCCTCGAGACTATCCGCGAAGGGCACGGGGGTGTGGGGCGCTGTGACCATCTGCACCGGCGCCTTGAGATCGCCGAAGGCCTTCATCGCGATCAGCGACGAAATGTCGCTTGCGATCGAGCAACGCGGATTCGACTCGTCGACGACCACCACGCGCCCGGTCTTGCCGACCGATTCGAGCACCGTGTCCTCGTCGAGCGGCGAAGTCGTGCGTAAGTCGATCACTTCGCATTGCACACCCTTCTTCGCCAGCTCGCCCGCGGCCTCGTTCGCGAGATGCACCATGCGCCCGAACGTGACGATCGTGGCGTCCTTGCCGTCGCGCACGACGTTGGCTTCGCCGAACGGAATGGCATAGCTTTCCTCGGGCACGTCGCCGGTGACGCCGTAGAGCATCTTGTGCTCGCAGAAGATGACGGGGTCATTGTCGCGAATCGACTGGATCAAGAGCCCCTTGGCGTCATACGGCGTTGCCGGGCACACGACCTTGAGGCCGGGAATGTGCGTGAAGATGCTCACCAGCATCTGCGAGTGCTGACCGGCGGCGCGCAATCCCGCGCCCACCATCGTGCGGATGACCACCGGCGTCTCGGCCTTACCGCCGAACATGTACTTGAACTTCGCCGCCTGATTGAAGATCTGGTCGAAGCACACGCCCATGAAATCGATGAACATCAGCTCGGCGACCGGTCGCATTCCGGCCGCGGCCGCGCCGATCGCGGCGCCGATGAATGCCGATTCCGAGATCGGCGTGTCGAGCACGCGATCTGGGAATCTCGGATAGAGCCCCTTGGTGACACCGAGAACTCCACCCCACGCGTCGCGCTCACCCGGCGAGCCCTCGCCGCCGGCATTGTCTTCACCCATGACGAGCACCGTCGAGTCGCGCTCCATCTCCTGGCGCAGGGCTTCGTTGATGGCCTGCTGATAGCTGATTTCTCGTGCCATGTCGGTTTCCCCCGGCGATCACGGATAGGACGCATAGACGTCGGTCAGAAGATCGGCCGGCTTGGGCTTCGGAGCGGCCTTGGCTTTCTCCACCGCGCGGTCGATCAATGCGAGCACTTCCTTGTCGATCGCATCGAGCTCGAATGCTTTGATCTCACCCGACGAGGTGACGCGGTTGCGGAAGCGCAGAAGGCAATCCTTCTCCTGGCGCAGCTTCTCGACCTCGCCAGGGCCGCGATAGGTCTGTGCGTCGCCTTCGAAGTGGCCGTAGTAGCGCATGAACTTGACCTCGACCAACGTCGGACCGCCGCCCTCGCGCGCGCGGCGCACGGCCTCGCTCGCCGCTTCGTAGACCGCGAAGAAATCGAAGCCGTCGACGATCACGCCCGGCATGCCGAAGGCCGACGCGCGGTCGGCGATGTTGTCGCACGCGACCGACCAGGTGGACGAGGTCGACTCGGCGTAGCCGTTGTTCTCCGCAACGAAGATTGCGGGCAGATTCCACACCGAAGCGAGATTCATTGCCTCCAGGATGGTGCCCTGGTTCGACGCGCCGTCGCCGAAGAAGCAGACGCCGACGCCGCCCTTCTTCTTGTATTTCGCGGCGAGCGCGGCGCCGCAGATGAGCGGGCCGCCCCCACCGACGATGCCGTTCGCGCCCATCATGCCTTTGGACAAGTCCGCGATGTGCATCGAGCCACCCTTGCCGCGACACGATCCCGTCGCCTTGCCGTAGATCTCGGCCATCATCTCGACCGGATCCACGCCTTTCGCGATGCAATGGCCATGGCCGCGATGCGTGCTCGCGATGTAGTCGTCGTCGCGCAGGTGCATGCAGAAACCGGTGGCCGAGGCTTCTTCGCCGGCGTACAGGTGCACGAAGCCGGGAATGGTGCCGGTGGCGAATTCCGTATGCACCCGCTCCTCGAACTCGCGGATCGTGCGCATCGTGCGATAGGCCTGCACGAGCTGCGCGTTCGAAAGCTGACTCATCTCGTCTCCTCCTTGTTGGATCCATCTGCGGCAGCACGAGCTGCCGCCCTCCTTGGCCGCCGGCACGCTGAACCTTCCGCGCGCCGGCATGCAATCGCATGCAGTCGCAAGCGTACAAGGGGGCAAGCCCCCTCGTGCTCCCCGATCACGGGAAGCCGCCGCTTTGCGACGGTTCTCGCTTGAGCACACCGTTCGCGGCCGCCCACGAGAGCGTGCGCGGCACGTCGACAGTGTAGGGTCCATCGGCCGCGAGCGCAGCGACCAGGCGCTGCCCGGGCGCGATCTCGAGCTCGCGCTCGCCATCGAAAGCGATAGTGCCCGACGACGTTTGCAGCGCGACCGGGCGGCCCGCGTGCAGATCCTCGATCGCAGCCACCCCCACTTCGGCGACGAGGCCGGGACCGATCGGCGCGGCGACGGTGGCGAGCAATCCGGGCGCATGCGGCGGTGCGAGACGAAGGTACAGACCATACTCCGCGTCGCGGGACACCGCCCGTAGCAAGCCGGCGATCGACGACAGGCCGATCGCGTCCGGCTCGGCGAAAGCGACGACGAGCTCGGAGAGCGTTTCCGGCTGCCAGAGCGCGCGGGCGCCGACATGGGTGAGGTTCGAGACGCAGACGTCGACGAGCGCGATCTCCACTGCGTCTCCGCCGGACGACGTCACGCGGATCATCTTGTTGCGACGCAGTGCGACCTCCGCCGGCACACGACCCAGGGCCACAAGTCCCGCAGCAAGCCCTGTGACCGTGGCCTCGCGCAGATCGGGAAACACGTTGTTCGTTCCCGTCGAGAGGGTCGCCAGCGGGATGGTGCCGCACTTCGACGCAACGGCACGATGCGTCCCGTCGCCACCCAGCACGACGATCGCCGCGACCCCGCGCTCGACCATGCGCGACACCGCTTCGAACGTGTCACGAACGCTCTGCTCGTTGCGCATGTCGAGGACCTCGAGGTCGGGCCAGGCGAGCCCCGGCGAAGCGTGCAGACGCGCCCGGGCGCGGCTCACGTTCGCGCAGATGCCCGTGAGGTCGGGCATGATCACAGCGCGCGGCACGCCAAGCGCACCGAGCGCGGCGAGCACGCGCTGCACCATGTTCGCCTTCTCCGCGGTCGGAAAGACCGATGCGTGGCTCACCAACCGGCGGATGTCGCGACCCGACGCCGGGTTCGCGATGATGCCGACGGTGACGGGCGACCGGGCCAAGGTGCGTTCAGCTGCTGGGAAGAATGAATGAAAATGGAGGCCGTCGTGCACGGCCGCCTAGTCGATACGCGATGCCGGCATCATTCTAAAGAGAACTCCGCTGCCGCGAGGCAGCGGAGTTCTTGCGCGGCGTGGCTCGCGCCTGCTCGAGGTCGAGAGCGCTTTGGTTGGCTCGCGACACGCTCGCGTCGCGGGAGAACACCCGGCTCCTCGTCGACACCGGCAACGCAGTGGCGGAGGCCGTCGTAAGATTCTTTCGCCGTGAGTTCTTCGTTTTTTTGCGAAGATGATGAGTGCATGACACCTGAATAGACATTGGGGAGTGATGCTCGCGAAGGTACAGCGAGGTAGCCAGGACGTTGCAGCCGTAGTGGGTCACGCGCCAGCGACGCGTGCGCGGAATCCTGACGATCAGTCCGTGGGCCGTAGGCGGCGGAAGCAGCGGCTGACTCTGGCACGTGCTTTCTTCGGATCGTCTGCACACGAGCGCAGTAAGCGCGTCCCTGGCAGCTGGGCGCGGATGTCCCGGTGGGTGAATCCGCGCAGGCAGTGCTCGCCTTCCATCAGGCCCTTGAACAGAGTGGCGTCTTGTTGCGCCAATGGATTGAACCCCGGGCACGAGCGACCGGCGGCATCCCTCTTTGTGCTGTCAGGCGCTGCAGCGCCTGCTTACCCTGCGTGGGGTCTTCCACCACAGCGAGGGCATTCCGGTCACGGGCGTTGGCCTGCAACGAGACCTCACGATAGCGAAACAGATACGCCACACCCTTGCGCAGCTCCACCCACTCGGTGCGCTGCTTGCCATTGCTCAAGACTTGCCTTCATCATCAATCGCCTGAAGCTCACGCCCGCCCTCATGCGCTGCCTGGCCAGCACCAATGTGATCGAGAACCCGTACGGGGCCGTGCGTCGCGTGACGCAACGAGTGAGCCGCTATCGTGACGCGGACATGGCAATGCGCGGGGCAGCCACCGGGTTCCTCGAAGCGCAGAAGTCGTGCCGCAAGTACCGCTGCGTTACGCGTCCGCGCTGCGAGCACTCACCGACCCGGCCTAACGGACGGACCCGCTCAACAGCTTCGCTCCGCTGGCATGCGCTCTGCACTCTGGGCGCCGTCAAGCATGAGTCATGCGCAGGTGGGGCCCACGGGGAAGGTGGGACATGAGCGACACGTCCTGGGGCGGTGCGACACAAGCTCCGTCCAGCGATGCCGAGACGCCGGCATTCTGGCTGCCCCGCGCGCAATTGCAGCGCCTGCTCGATCTGCTGACGGCGCGCGGCTACCGCGTGCTCGGACCGGTGGTGCGCGACGCTGCGCTGCACTTCGACACGGTCACGGCCGTCACCGATCTCGCGGTAGGCTGGCGCGACGAACAGAGCCCCGGCCACTACCGGCTCGAACACACCGATGCGCCGCAGGTCTTCGGCATCGTGCACGGGCCCGGTGGCATCAAGCGACACGTCTTCACGCCACGCGAGCCGCTGCTGCAGATCACGATGCTGCACGCCGAGCCGGACGGCCCGGCTCCGGGTTTTCGCGCCGAAGCGCGTTTGCCGGAGCCCGAACGGGTCGCGCTGCTCGGCGTGCGCGCCTGCGACCTCGCCGGCCTCGCGATGCAGGACCGCATCTTTCTGCACGATCGCTTCCCGGATCCGCACTACGCGGCGCGACGCGCGGGTCTGCTGCTGATCGCGGTCGGCTGCACGCGCGCGGTCTCGACCTGCTTCTGCGTGTCGATGGGAACGGGCCCCGCGCCGACCGGGGGCTACGACATCGCGATGACCGAAATGGAAGACGGCTTCTTCGCGCGCGCCTACAGTGACGCCGGACGCGACCTGCTCGCGGCGCTATGTCTGGCGCGTGTCGGCGTCGCCAGCCGCGATCGCGAGCGCGACGCCTTCGCGGCGTGCGCAGAGTCGATGACGCGCGCCCTCCCGCACGACTCGCTGCGAGAACTGCTCTACGACAACCTCACGCACCCGCGCTTCGACGAGGTGGCCGCCCGCTGTCTCTCGTGCGCGAACTGCACGCTGGTCTGCCCGACCTGCTTCTGTCACGACGTTCGCGACGAGCCGTCGCTCGACGGCAATGCGAGCCTTCGCGTGCGCGAGTGGGACTCGTGCTTCAACCCGGAGCACGCGCAGGTGCACGGCTTGAACTTCCGGCCGCACGTGCGCGAACGCTACCGGCAGTGGCTGGTCCACAAGCTCGCGAGCTGGGTCGATCAGTTCGGCGCGTCGGGATGCGTCGGTTGCGGGCGCTGCATCAGCTGGTGTCCGGTCGGCATCGACCTGACCGAGGAAGTCGCCGCGATCGCCGCGACACCGGGGGCGAAGTCGTGACGGCGCGCGCGGTGAAGTCCGCGCCGATCGCGATGCTGCCCGAGCCCGCGGTGATCGTCGCCAAACGCTCGTTCGGTCCGGAGATCCGCTCGTACCGCCTGCGCCTGCTCGATCCCACCGCGCGCCCGCGCTTCGACTTCCTGCCCGGTAACTTCAACATGGTGTATGCGCCCGGCGTCGGCGAAGTCGCGATCTCGATCTCGTCGGATCCGGAGGACGAAGACCTCGAGCACACGATCCGGATCGTCGGGCGCACCACGCGCGTGATCGAGCGACTCGAAGCGGGCGACGTGCTCGGGCTGCGCGGGCCCTACGGCCAGGGCTGGCCGCTGCTCGACGCGCGCTTCAAGGATCTGCTGGTCATCACCGGCGGACTCGGCTGTGCGCCGGTCACCGGCGCGATTGACTACGTGTTCCGCCGCCGCGCGAGCTACGGCCATGTGACGATCCTGCACGGCGTCAAGAAGGCGGCGGATCTCGTCTTCCAGTCGCGCTTCGAAGCCTGGCGGAGGGAGCCCGACACGACGGTGCTGCTCACCGCCGACCAGCCCGACCGGGCGTGGCGCGACCGCAGCGGCGTCGTCACCGAGCTCTTCGACGACATCGAGATCGACGCCGGACGCACCGTCGTGTTGATGTGCGGACCCCAGGTGATGATGCACTACGCGATCCGGCATCTGCGCGGCTGCGGCGTTCCGCCCGAGCGCATCTTCCTGTCGATCGAGCGCAACATGAAGTGCGCGGTGGGGCTCTGCGGGCACTGCCAGCTCGGCCCGGCCTTCGTCTGCAAGGATGGCCCGATCTTTTCGCTCGCGAAGATCGGACGCTTCTTCGGGGAGCGCGGGCTATGAGCGGGGCAAAGCCGAAGCTCGCCGTCTTCAAGTTCGCCTCCTGCGACGGCTGTCAGCTCCAGCTGCTGAATCGCGAGGAGGAGCTGCTGCCGCTCGCCGAGCGCGTCGAGTTCGCGCACTTTCTCGAGGCGTCGAGCCGCGTCACCGATGGCCCTTGGGACGTGGTGCTGATCGAGGGCAGCGTGACGACCGCGCACGACGCCGAACGCATCCGGGCGATCCGTGCGCAGGCCAGGTTCCTGGTGACGATCGGCGCTTGCGCGACCAGCGGCGGCATCCAGGCGCTGCGCAACGTCGCGGACGTCGAGAGCTGGAAGCGGCAGGTGTATCCCCATCCCGAGTGGATCGAGACGCTCGCGACGTCGACACCGATTTCTGACCACGTGCACGTCGACGCCGAGATCCAGGGCTGCCCGGTGAATGGTGAGCAGGTGCTGCGGGTGCTCTCGCGGCTGCTGCTCGGCGCCACGCCGGACTTGCCGCTCGCGAGCGTGTGCATTGAGTGCAAGCGTCGCGACGCGACCTGCGTGCTGGTGTCCCGCGGCATTCCCTGCATGGGCCCGGTGACCCGCGCGGGCTGCGGCGCGATCTGCCCGGCGCTCGGACGCGACTGCTACGGCTGCTTCGGGCCCGCAGCCGACGCGCATCCGGCCTCCCTGGTTCGTCACTTCGAGGCGTCGGGGCTGACGCGCGCCGACGCGCTGCGCCGGCTGCGCCACATCAACGGATGGCGGGGCGAATTCCGCACGCTCGCCGAGACGCTGGAGAAGGCCGGTGACTGAGACGCGGACGATCCACGTCAATGCGCTGGCGCGGGTCGAGGGCGAAGGAGCGCTGCACCTACGCGTCAAGAACGGGGCCGTCGTCGATTTGCGCCTTGAGATCTACGAGCCGCCGCGCTTCTTCGAGGCGCTCGTGCGCGGACGGCGCGCCAGCGAACTGCCCGATCTGCTGTCGCGGATCTGCGGCATCTGCCCGGTGGCCTATCAGATGAGCGCCGTACACGCTATCGAGGCGGCCTGGCAGGTCGAGGTCCACCCGCGGGTGCGCGCGCTGCGGCGGCTCTTCTACGCCGGCGAGTGGATCGAGAGCCACCTGCTGCACATGACCTTCCTCAATGCGCCCGACTTTCTGCACCTCGACGACGGCATCCAGATCGCGCGGCTGCACCGGGCCGAGGTCGAGCGCGCGCTGCGGCTGCGCAAGCTCGGCAATCGCATCCTGATCCTGCTCGGCGGGCGCTCGGTGAATCCCGTCGGCGTGAAGATCGGGGGTTTCCATCGGATTCCGACGCGCGCCGAGCTCGCCGACCTCGGGGACGAGCTGCGACGAGCGCGCGGCGAGGCCGAGGCGCTGCTGCACTGGTTTGGCACGCTACCGGTGCCTTCGCGGCCGCAGGACATCGAGCTCGTCGCGCTGCGACACCCGCTCGAGTACGGAATCTGCGAGGGACGGATCGTGTCGTCGAAGGGTGTCGACGTGGCGGCGCCCGATTGGGACACGGCGTTCGAGGAGGCCCAGGTTCCGCACTCGACCGCGCTGCACGCGCGGCTGCGCCGCGACGGCGGCCGCTACCTGGTCGGTCCGCTCGCACGCGTGACGCTGAACGCCGACCGGCTCTCGCCGCGCGCCGGGGCGGCGCGAACGCGGCTGGCGCCTCGCTTCGCCGCGCCCGATCCCGCGTCGAGCGTGTTCGCGCGCGGCATCGAGGTGCTGCAGGCGGTCGACGAGTCGATCGCGGTGATCGAGGGCTTCGAGCCGTTCACGCCGTGGCCTGATCCGGCGCCGCGTGCGGGAGTCGGCCACGGCGCCACCGAGGCGCCGCGCGGGATCCTCTACACGTCGGTCGAGACGGATGCAGACGGGCTGGTCCGCAACATCCGCATCGTGCCCCCGACCTCGCAGAATCAGGCGCAGATCGAAGCCGATCTGCGCGCCCTTGCGCCCGCGATCCTGACGCTCTCCAATGACGACGCGCGCCGCCTCTGTGAAGCGGCGATCCGCGACTACGACCCCTGCATCTCCTGCGCGACGCATTTCCTCACGCTGACGATCGAAAGGCGTGATTCATGCGCGTCCGCGTGATCGGTGTCGGAAGTGGATTCGGCGACGATGCGGCGGGTCTCGCGGTTGCGGAACTGCTCGCGCGCGGCGCACTGCCGGCGCAGATCACCGTGTCGCGCTGCGAGCGGCCGATGCCAGATCTGCTCGACGCACTCGGCGAGGCCGAAGCGATCGTGCTCGTCGATGCGATGCGCAGCGGCGCGCCGGTCGGCAGTGTGCGCCGGCTGCTCGCGGCGGAGATCACGCGCTCGAAGGCCACTTCCTCGCACGGCTTCGGCGTCGCCTCGGCGCTGCTGCTGGCGCGAACGCTCGGATCGCCCGCCGAGCGGATCGAGTGGGTCGGGATCGAGGCGGGTCCGCGCCGGCTGGGCGATTCACTCAGCGCCGCGGTTCGCAGCGCGCTGCCCGAAGCGGCTGCGCTGGCATTGGCTCTCGCCCGCGAGATCGCGAACTTGGATTCGCGGAGTTGATGCGATGCACGAGGCGAAGCTCTGCTTGTCGCTGCTGGCGCTCGCCGAGCCGCATCTCTCGCAGGCCGAGGGTGGCCGCATCGTCGGCCTGTCGTTCCCGGCCGGGGGGGATCCACGCATCCCGGACGGGCTCGACCAGGGGCGCGTTGAGCAGCCAGGCATCGGCCCGATCAGCACGGGACTTGCGCGTCCAGACGGCCGTCGGTGTCGTGGCGCGCGGACAGAGTCTACCCGGCACGAGGCTGGCGCCTGCTCGGAGCATGACAACCGCATGCGGGTGCCACTCGGGCGACATCGCCTCGGCGAGAAAAAAGGTCGCTCAAGCCGTTGCGGAAGGGGTACTCTGGGTCTACCCATAAGGGAGGAGTGCCTGCCCTTCCGCGGCAGGTGGTTCCAGGAGGAGTTCGACATGACTTACTTGAACGCTGCCCCGACTGGCGGATACGTCCAGGCGCAACCGACGCACTGGTTTTGGAACGAGGACGTTCCCAAGGGCGCGCCCTTCCTGAGCATCGAGGAGTGCCAGCGACGGGGAATCCAGCCGCATGAGAATCGCCTGGCGGGCAACGACGTTCCCGCGGTGCTCTTCTCGAGCGCATACTATTTGTTGGAAGGCGAGGCCGGGCCCAAGCGCGGTTGACTCCAGCTGCCCGAGTCCAGCCACGTAAGCAGGCGGTGGCGAGATGGCACTCGCGGGGCGTCACCTATGTGCTCGTCCTGAAGCGGGACGCTCCTTTCAGTAACGGAGCAGGTATCCGGGCCTGCCCGGCCTTCGGCGGGGCGCTGCGCATCGTCGCCTGCATCGAGTCCGGTCGTGATCGAGAAGATCCTCGCCTAGCTCACGCCTAGCTCGCGCCTAGCTCGACGCGAAAGCGGCGGCAGGTAGGGCCTCCCGGCCGCCGCCCTGCCGGACCCCGCCCGGCTGCGGTCGACTCGAGGCCCTGGCAGCCGATCGGCTGCGCTCGAGGGGCGACACGGTCCGGATCGCGGCGACGGTGAGCTGGCGCTTGCTGGGGTAGACGCGGTGGCGGCCGCGATTTCGGCGGCCGAGGCTGGACCCGCGGGTCTGCGCCGCCGCGTTTCTTCGCCTTGGACTGAACGGGGCAGGCAGCTCCAAGAACGAGCAGGGCCGTTCATCCATCTACACTCGCGGCGCCCGCATTGTTGCGATTGCTTCGGATCGCCGTGGACCCGTTCGCCGCTGGCGCTGCGCCCTCAAGTCGAGGAGGCGAAACATTTGCAAGACGTGGACGTCCGCGCTGATCATCGCAGTGGCGATGGGCACCGTCACTGCGGTTGAGGCGCAGGAACCGGCCACTGGCAAGTGGACGGGAAACTACATGCGCAGGACGAACCAAGGCCTGCAGGGGACAGGCCTGACCATCAACATCGACAGTGTGCAGGACGGTGTGCTGAAAGGTTCCGCCACGATCTACGGTTCACAGTGCGCCGGCGACTACCCCGTCGAAGGAAAGGTCGCGGACGGGAAGGTGCAGATACGGACGACCGAGCAGGGTGGCCGGGCGGGCGACTGTGGGCTGCGACTCAACCTCGTCCTTGAGGGCAATCGGATGAAGGGGACGACGGGGGCGGGACACTCCGCCGAACTGTCACGATAGTCTGGAGGACGTGCGTTCAGCCGAGCGCCGGGAAGAAGCTGCGCGCGCGAACCCAGTCGAACGCCGGCCCCGGAGCGCTCTTGCGTTCGGGCGCGATGTCGCTGTGGCCGACCACGGCTTCGAGCGGATACTCAGCGCCACGAGGCGGCCGAGCAGGTTGCCCCGGTTTCCGGGCCTGAACCCGAAGCGGAACGCCGCGCGCGCGTCCTCCGGTTGAGGCATAGCGCAGAGCCCGGTTGCTCATCCGCGCGAGGCCGCAGAGATGACAACCGACGCTTATTGCGCGAACATGATCGCGGCCGCTGTGCCAAGGAGCGGGGCAAACGAGCAAGGCTAAGGCAAGAAGCTGCAGGCATTCAGCTGGTGGGTCGCCCCGGGAGCGTGATCTCGTGTCGGACCCGGCCAGCTGATACTCGAGCCGTTCGCACTCGGTGCCCACGCGTGGAGAAAGGCGGTGCACTCCGAGCTTGTCAGATCGGCGTCGGGACCCATGCTTCCCTTGTTTTCCGGAGGGATGGGCAGGCGATTACGTTCATGCGAGCGCGCTTTACACAAGGAGGACAGTTCCATGACGACCGGCATCGACCCGAGCAACCCCGTGGCCTCGTCGCAGCAGACGCTTGCCGAGGTGTCCAAGCACTGGTTCAACGCCTACAAGACCGCGCTCGACATGCTCCTCGCGATCTCCAACTCGGCGCTCGCCGGCGCCGAGCACATGCGCATGACGCAGCTCGCGACCGATATTGAAACGCAGCACCAGAACCGCGAGGCCGCTGCCAAGCTGGGTGGCGCCAACGACATCCAGGGGGTGATGAAGGCGCAGGAGGCGCTGTCGCAGGCCTACCTGGACGCGTTCCTGAAGTACTGGAGCACCACCGGAGAGATGGTGCAGCAGACGCAGAGCGAGATCTCCAAGGTGCTCGCCGCGCACATGGGCGACTTCGGCAAGGGCCTCGAGAACGCGATGCCCGGGATGATGGCGGGCCTGCAGCCCGGCCAGATGCCGGCCACCTTCACCGCCGCCATCGACGCCATGCGAAAGTCGCAGGAGTCGATGATGAAAGCGATGAGCGGCTTCGCCGCGGTCGCGACGCCGCCCGGCAAGGCCAACGAGAAGAAGTAGCCAAGGAAGAGTGGCCTGCCGCAAGGCAGAGGACGCCTGCGCCAACGCAGACCAGAAGGCTTCCGGGCGCGCGAAGGGGTGTGGGGGTCGCTTTCGGTAGAAAGAGAGAGCGGCGCGGCACGGGGAGTCGCGTCGCGTGAACCCCCGGTACCCCGGACGCGCACAGCCTCGAGGACGTTCTGCGCATGCCTTGCGGCGGGAGGCTCCCGCCTCTTCTGCGAAACAGACTCGTAGTGGTTCCAGGTGGACGCTCACCCAAGCCTTCTACCAGCTGCATTCGAACGGCTCACAGAACCGTACATTGGGCCCATCGGGACGACGGTATTCAAGTTGTGGTCGCGTTAAAGATCGGAGCGGTCGAAGATCGCACGCCGTGAGGACGGCGGCTGGGAAGACTTTTTCTGTGTTCCGTCGCAATGGAGCGTCCGTTGCGACGATCGCATGTGAAGGGACCTTGTCTATGACGCCAGAGCCCGCCGATGCATTGGAACAGGGGTTTTTCGAAACCGCTCAGGCGTTGGCACGAACTTACCTGGACTTCATCTCCCCGCCGCAGGGCTTCCCTTCTTCATCCGCGGGCCCTGCGGGGCCGTTAGCCGCGCCGGATTGGGAGGCTCTCGCGAACCTGCAACGCGAGTTCATCGCCCAGCACGTCAAGTTATGGCAGTCGATGTTGCAGCGCATGTCGGGCGGGCCAGCCGAAACGGTGGTCCAACCGGAACCGGGCGATCGCCGCTTCAGCGCCCCGGAGTGGGCCGAGATACCGCTCTACGACTACATGCGCCAAGCCTACCTTCTCAATGCGAGCTTCGTGACGCAACTCGCTGCGGCGATGCCGATCGCTGACGGTCCTGCGCGCACGCGCATGCAGTTTCTGACGCGGCTGTTGGTCGATGCGCTGGCGCCATCCAACTTCGCGCTGACCAATCCCGAGTTCATCAGGACGGCGCTCGACAGCAAGGGCGAGAGCATCAGCGCCGGAATCAGGAACCTGCTGGCCGACTTGCAGAGGGGCCGCATCTCGATGACCGACGAGGCGGCGTTCGAAATCGGCCGCAATATCGCGACCACCCCGGGCTCGGTCGTTTATGAGAACGATCTGATCCAGCTCATCCAGTATGCACCGACAACGAGTGAGGTCGCCGAGAGGCCGATACTGCTCGTGCCGCCATGCATCAACAAGTATTACCTCATGGACTTGCAGGCGGAGAACTCGTTCGTCCGCTATGTGGTCGACCAGGGCTTCACGGTGTTCCTCATCTCCTGGCGTAGCGCCACCAGCGAGCAGCGTCACCTCACCTGGGACGATTACCTGGAAATGGGCGCGCTCACGGCGATGCGGGTGGTGCGTGAGATCACCGGCGCGGAGAAGCCCAACGTGCTCGGTTTCTGCATCGGCGGCCCCCTCATCTGCGCGGCGTTGGCGGTGCTCGCGGCGCGCGGCGAGGACCCCGTGGAGAGTCTCACGCTGATGACCGCGTTGCTCGACTACTCCGAGCCTGGTGAGATCGGCTCGCTGGTGACGGAGATGACGGTGGGGGCGTACGAGGCGGCGATCGGGAAGGGCGGCGTCATGCGTGGTCGCGATCTGGCCGCTGTATTCTCAGCCCTGCGCGCCAACGATCTGATCTGGCAGTATGTTGCGGGCAACTATCTGAAGGGCGAGACACCGGCGCCGTTCGATCTGCTGTATTGGAATTCCGACAGCACCGACTTGCCGGGGCCGTGCTTCACCTACTACGTGCGCAACACGTACCTGACCAACAGCCTGCGCGTACCCGGGAAACTCGAAATGCTCGGCCAGAAGATCGACTTGGGCAAGATCCAAGTGCCCGCTTACATCATGGCGGCGCGCGAGGACCATCTGGTGCTGTGGAATGCAGCTTACCTATCGCGGAAAATCCTCGGCGGCCCCAGCACCTTCGTTCTGGCCGCGAGCGGCCATATTGCCGGCTCAATCAATCCGGCATCGAAAAACCGCCGCAACCACTGGGTGAATGACCACTCGGCGGCCAACGCCACCGCCGAGGAGTGGCTGGCCGGCGCCGCCGAAAAGAAGGGGAGCTGGTGGCCCCACTGGATCGAATGGCTTGGCCGGCGCAGCGGCAAGAAGATCGCGGCACCCAAGACGCCCGGCAATGGCCGATACCGGGAAATCGAGCCGGCGCCCGGCCGCTACGTAAAGGCAAAGGCGTAGATCTGCGATGCCTGCACGCGCGCTCGCCATCAGCCACAGCTAGCCCCGATCGCCTGCAGAAATTCGACTGTGAGCCGCAGCGAGTCTGCGACAAAGCGTGCCGAGCATCGGCGCGGGTTCGCGGGCCGTTATGGCTGGTCAGTGACGCGTTCCTGTTTCAGCGCCTCGGCGGCGCCAACGGCCTCGGCAACGCTGTCTCCATTCCGAGGCGTGTGGATCGTCGGTCGAGGACAGCAGCCGTAGAATCCGATGCGGACAATCGGTATCACTTGGCAGCATCGACTCGATCACCTCCTGCGCGATGATGGTCTTTCGTGTCCTTCCGGTGAGCGTGCATGACTTGACCTGATTGCCGCTGGTAGCGTCTGGTTGTCGCCCGAGTTGGGCGAGACCAAGGAGGACGCGCCGATGCCAGCCCAGCAGAGCCCAGCGATACCGGTCGATGTCGAACGTGTTCGCCAGCGCATCGAGCGCTGGCGCCAATCGCGCGTGCCCGGCGCGCCGATACCGGCGGCGTTGTGGGCGGCTGCGGCCAACGCCGCGCGACGCCACGGCGTGGCGCGCCGCGTGGCTGGTCCTAGTCGCGGTCGCGGCGCTCGTCGTGTGGCGACGCCGAAGACTTGCCGTTGCAGCGCATTCGAGTTCGCCGTCTTGATCTTGAAGCGCTGGCCGCCAGCCTTCAACCGCCACTGGCTGGTACTCAAGCAGCAAGACGCTATTGCCACCGAGCCTGGCCTCGCTGGTGAGAACGCCAATAGCATCGAGCAAGCTGCCGAGCAAATTCTTCAGGACTACTTGCTAAGGTGCTATGCGACTG
>Ga0209254_10001180_pt1 | contig 23126 bp, 21 predicted proteins | sample FrelakmetDIP11DI_FD_187148 | JGI IMG/M metagenome (GOLD analysis project Ga0209254, IMG submission 187148) | Freshwater lake sediment microbial communities from the University of Notre Dame, USA, for methane emissions studies - DIP11 DI (SPAdes)... | ecosystem: Environmental > Aquatic >...
AGCTCCTCAACGCTTTCGGCGCTGCCTGCCGTTTGCGCCAGACCCAGAAGACAACTCAGTAGGTGACCCCATGGTCGAACGAAGAAACTTCACATTCGGTGAACTCGAAAACTGGCTCAACGAGCGACGCGTGACTGAGATCGAGTGCCTGGTGCCCGACCTCACCGGCGTGGCCCGCGGCAAGATCCTGCCGCGCGAGAAATTCACCGAAGACCGCGGCATGCGCCTGCCCGAGGCGGTGGTGGCGATGGGCGTGACGGGCGAGTTCCCCGAAGAGGGCCCCTACTACGACGTCATCAACCCGAACGACCGCGACATGCACCTGGCGCCGGACGCCAGCACCGTGCGCATCGTGCCCTGGGCCACCGACCCGACGGCTCAGGTCATTCACGACTGCTTCGACAAGGACGGCAAACTGGTGCCGTTCGCGCCGCGCTCGGTGCTGCGCCGGGTTTGCGAGCTGTTCGACGCCGAAGGCTGGGCCCCTGTGGTCGCGCCCGAACTGGAGTTCTACCTGGTCGCGCGCAACACCGATCCCGACATCCCTCTCAAGCCGCCGATCGGCCGCAGCGGTCGCGCCGAAACCTCGCGCCAGGCCTACTCGATCGACGCCGTCAACGAGTTCGATCCGTTGTTCGAAGACGTGTACGACTATTGCGAAAAGATGGAGCTCAACGTCGACACCCTGATCCACGAGGTCGGCGCGGGGCAGATGGAGATCAACTTCTTCCACGACCACCCGCTGGGCCTGGCCGACGAGGTGTTCTTCTTCAAGCGCACGCTGCGCGAGGCGGCGATGCGGCACGACATGTTCGCCACCTTCATGGCCAAGCCGATTGCCGGCGAGCCTGGCAGCGCGATGCATGTGCACCAGAGCGTGGTCAACAAGGCCACCGGAAAGAACATCTTCAGCAACGAAGACGGCAGCCCGTCGAAGGAGTTCTACTGGTACATCGGCGGCCTGCAGAAGTATGTGCCGGCGGCGATGGCCCTGTTCGCGCCCTACGTCAACTCCTATCGCCGCCTGGTGCGCTCGAACGCCGCGCCGATCAACATCCAGTGGGGCACCGACAACCGCACCGTCGGCATCCGCAGCCCGGTGGCGACGGCGGCCGCGCGGCGGATCGAAAACCGCGTCATCGGCGCCGACGCGAACCCCTATGCCGCACTGGCCGCCACGCTGGCCTGTGGCTACCTGGGCATCAAGAACCGCATCGAGCCGTCGCCGGAGTGCAAGGGCGACGCCTACCTGGGTGACTTCCAGTTGCCGCGCAGCCTGGGCGAGGCGCTGGACCTGTTGCGTGCCGAGAAGGACCTGGCTGAAGTGCTTGGGGCCTCGTTCGTGACCGTCTACACCGAGGTCAAGGAAATCGAGTACGCCGAGTTCATGAAGGTGATATCGCCATGGGAGCGCGAGCACCTGCTGCTGCACGTTTGAAGGACCTGACGATGACCCGCACGACCCAAGAATGGCAAGCCGCCGACGCGGCGCACTTCCTGCACCCTTTCACCGACTTCCAGGCCCTGGCCAAGAAGGGCTCGCGCGTGATCACCCGCGCCGACAACATCTACCTGTGGGACAGCGATGGGCACAAGTTGCTCGACGCGATGAGCGGCCTGTGGTGCGTGAATGTCGGCTACGGCCAGCAGGCGCTGATCGACGCCGCCACGCGGCAGATGGGTCAGCTGCCGTTCTACAACGCCTTCTTCCAGACCGCGACGCCGCCGGCCATCGAACTGGCCGAAGTGCTGGCCGAGATCTCGCCGCCGCAGTTCCAGCATGTCTTCTTCTCGGTCTCGGGATCGGAAGGCAACGACACCGTCGTGCGCATGGTCAGGCGCTACTGGGACCTGCTCGGCCAGCCCGAGCGGCACGTCATCATCAGCCGCAAGAACGCCTATCACGGCTCGACGATGGCCGGGGCCTCGCTCGGCGGCATGAGCGGCATGCATGCGCAAGGCGGGCTGCCGATCCCCGGCATCGTGCACATCGAACAACCGTACTGGTTCGAGAACGCGCCGGCGGGCATGTCGCGCGACGAATTCGGCCTGGTCGCGGCCGCCTGGCTCGAGGCCAAGATCCGCGAGCTCGGCGCCAGCAAGGTGGCGGCTTTCATCGGCGAGCCGATCCAGGGCGCCGGCGGCGTGATCATCCCGCCGGCCACCTACTGGCCCGAGATCCAGCGCATCTGCGACCGGCACGGCATCCTGCTGGTCAGCGACGAGGTCATCACCGGCTTCGGCCGCACCGGTCGCTGGTTCGGCTGCGAGACGATGGGCTTCAAGCCCGACCTGATGACCTTTGCCAAGGGTGTGACCAGCGGCTACATCCCGCTCGGCGGAGTGATGGTCGGTGAGCGGGTTGCCAGGGTCCTGATCGACAAGGGCGGCGAGTTCAATCACGGCTACACCTATTCCGGCCATCCGGTTGCGTGCGCGGTGGCCTTGGCCAATATCAAGCTCGTGCGTGAACTGGGCCTGGTCGAGCGCGTGCATGACGACGTCGGCCCGTATCTTGCAAAGGCCTTTGCACAGTTGCAGGAGCACCCGCTGGTCGGCGAGGCGCAGACCTGCGGCCTGATGGGAGCCTTGCTGCTCGTGAAAGACAAGCCAGTCGGTGCTGATCGGGGCACACCGTTCCCGTCCGGGCAAGAAGTCGGCATGGTCTGCCGCGGGCACTGCTTCGGTAACGGCCTGGTCATGCGCGCGGTCGGCGATCGCATGATCATCGCGCCACCGCTGGTCATCACCCGCCCCCAGATCGACGAGATGATGGCGTTGATCCGCCGCTGCCTCGACCTGACCCTGGCCGACGTGCGCGCGCGCTGAGCATTCACCCCAATGACCGACTGTCATTCCCCGCCTAGACTGTTGCGTTGACTGCTTTCCCTTTCTTCTCACCCGGAGGTTCTTCCATCATGGTCAAACCGTTCTCATCGCGTTCTGTCGGCCTGCTCAGCGCGCTGGCGCTGGCCCTGGCTTCCACGGGGCTGCGTGCCCAGGAGGAAGAGAAAGTCCTCAACATCTACAACTGGTCCGACTACATCGCTGAAGACACGATCAAGAATTTCGAGAAAGAGACCGGCATCAAGGTCCGCTACGACAACTTCGACAACAACGAAATCGTCCACGCCAAGCTGGTCGCCGGCAAGACCGGCTACGACATCGTCGTGCCGTCGTCGAATTGGGCCAAGCTGCAGATCGACGGCGGCCTGCTGCGCAAGCTCGACAAGGCCCAGATCCCGAACCTGAAGAACCTCGACCCCGCGGTGCAGGCCCAGTTGGCGCGCATGGACCCGGGCAATGACTACATGGTCAACTGGCTGTGGGGCTTCACCACCGTCGGCATCAACGTCGACAAGGTCAAGGCCGCGCTCGGCAGCATGCCGATGCCCGACAACGCCTGGGACCTGGTCTTCAAGCCCGAGTACATCAGCAAGATAAAGGGCTGTGGCGTGGCCTTCCTCGACTCGGCCACCGAAATCGTGCCCGCAGCGCTGCACTATCTCGGCAAGCCATCGTTCAGCAAGAACCCGTCGGACTACACCGGTGCGGCCAATCTGCTGAAGTCGATACGCCCGAGTGTCACGCTGTTCAGCTCATCGGGTTACATCAACGACATGGCCAGCGGCTCGATCTGCCTTGCGCTGGGTTGGTCGGGCGACATCAACATCGCACGCCAGCGCGCCATCGAAGGCAAGACCGGGCAGAACATCCAGGCCCTGATCCCGAAGACCGGCGGCCTGCTGTTCTTCGACTCGATGGTCATCCCGGCCGACTCTCCGCGTCCCGGCAACGCGCACAAGTTCATCAACTATGTGTTGAGACCCGAGGTCTCGGCCAGCTTGACGAACAAGGTCTTCTACGCCAACCCGACCCTGGCCTCCAAGCAGTTCGTCAAGCCCGAGGTGGCCAGCAACCCGACCGTGTTCCTGCCGCCGGCGGATTTGAAGAACATGGTGGCGCCTGACTCGCTGTCGAACGACTTGCGCCGCTTGATGACACGCACCTATACGTCGTTCAAGACGGGCCTCTGATGTCGCAACACGCCGTCGGTGTCGCCGCTCCGGCGGCGTTCCTGCAGATCCAGGACGTCGTCAAGGATTTCGGTGGCCACCTTGCGGTCAACCATGTCAGCCTGGACATTGCCAAGGGCGAGATCTTCGCCCTGCTCGGCTCGTCGGGCTGCGGCAAGAGCACGCTGCTGCGCATGCTGGCGGGATTCGAGACGCCGACCTCGGGCCGCATCACCCTGGACGGCGTCGATCTGGCCAGCATGCCGCCGTACCAACGGCCGATGAACATGATGTTCCAGAGCTACGCGCTGTTCCCGCACCTCACGGTCTGGGACAACATCGCTTTCGGCTTGCGCCGCGAAGGGCAAGCGAGCGCCCAGGTGAACGCGCGCGTCGAGGCGATGTTGAAGCTGGTGCAGCTCGGAAAGTATGCCAAGCGCAAGCCGCACCAGCTTTCGGGCGGCCAGCAGCAGCGTGTGGCACTGGCACGCAGCCTGGCCAAGCAGCCGCAGATGCTGCTGCTCGACGAACCCCTCGGTGCGCTGGACAAGAAGCTGCGCGAAGAGACGCAGATCGAGCTGGTCAACATCATCGAGCAGGTCGGCGTGACCTGCGTGATGGTCACGCACGACCAGGAAGAAGCCATGACCATGGCCTCGCGCATCGCCGTGATGAGCGAAGGCAGCTTTCTGCAGGTCGGCGCGCCGGCCGACATTTACGAAACCCCGGCAACCCGCTTCGTTGCCGATTTCATCGGCAACGTCAACCTGATGGATGGCACGCTGGCGATCGACCGGCCCGACCACGTCATCATCGATTGCGCCGACTGCAAGCACTACGTCGGCCACGGTATCACCGGCACCGAGGGAATGGCCGTGTCGGTGGCACTGCGGCCCGAGAAGATCACGCTGACCCGCGAGGCACCGGCCGACACGGCCTTCAATGCCACGCAAGGCACGGTCAAGGAGATGTCCTACTTCGGCAGCTTCACGGTCTATCACCTGGCATTGGCCAGCGGCGCACTGCTCAAGGTCAGCCAGGCCAACACCGAGCGCCACGTCGACGACGCGCTGACCTGGGGCGATCGCGCCTGGGCCCATTGGTCACCCTCGGCCCATGTGGTCCTGACCGCCTAGGACACGCGATGCTGCAACGCCTGCGCTCGCTGGCCACCGGCCGCACCGCCGTCATCGGCGTGCCCTACCTGTGGCTGCTGGTCTTCTTCCTGCTGCCGTTCCTGATCGTCGCGCGCATCAGCGTGTCGGAGATGGAGAACGTCGCCTTCAAGGACCTGGTGAGTTTCAAGGACGGCTTGCTGCAGTTGTCACTGAAGTTCAGCGGCTACCAGTTCATCGCCGAAGACTCCCTGTACTTCGACACCTACTTGCGCAGCGTGCAGTACGCCGCCGCCACGACGCTGCTGTGCCTGGGCATCGGCTACCCATTCGCCTACTTCATGGCCCGCGCCAAGCTCACCGCTCAGCCCGCGTTGCTGATGCTCGTGATGCTGCCGTTCTGGACTTCGTTTCTGCTGCGTGTCTATGCCTGGAAGGGCCTGCTCAGCGAAGGCGGTTGGGTAGCCGATGTCATCGTCGGCCTGGGCCTGGACCAGCTGCTGTTCGCAACCGGATTGATCGAAGCCCCGGGCCGCCTGATGAACACCCCGTTCTCGCTGGTGCTGGGCATGACCTACACCTACCTGCCCTTCATGATCCTGCCGCTGTACGCCAACCTGGCGAAGATGGACTTGCGCCTGCTCGAAGCTGCGTCCGACCTCGGCGCCACCGCCTGGGTGGCGTTCTGGAAGATCACGGTGCCGCTGTCCAAGGCCGGCATCATCGCCGGCTCGATGCTGGTGTTCATTCCGTGTGTCGGCGAATTCGTCATCCCCGAGTTGCTCGGCGGCCCGCGCACGCTGATGATCGGCCGCGTGATGTGGGACGAGTTCTTCTCCAACAACGATTGGCCGATGGCTTCGAGCGTGGCGGTGGTGATGGTGCTCTTGATCATCGTGCCGCTGGCGATATTCAACAAGTACCAGGCCGAGGCTCAGGAGGCGCGTCGATGAACGCTGCGACGATCAACCGCTGGTTCGGCCGCGGCTGGCTCGGCGCCGGCTTCGTCTTCCTCTACCTGCCGATCGTGGCGCTGGTGTTGTACTCGTTCAACGACTCGCCGATCCCGAACGCCTGGCGCGGCTTCACGCTGAAGTGGTACACGGCGCTGGCCAGCGACAACGAAATGCTGGCCGGCCTGTGGCTTAGCCTGAAGATCGCCTTCCTGACCGCTTGCGGCTCCGTCGTGCTGGGCACCCTGGCCGCTTTCACGCTGGTCAAGTACAAGCGCTTCGCCGGCCGCACCCTGTTTTCGGGCATGGTCAACGCGCCGCTGGTGATGCCCGAGGTGGTGGTCGGCCTGTCGCTGTTGCTGATGTTGGTGAGTGTGCAGCGCGCCATCGGCTTCCCCGAACGCGGGCAGATGACGATCTGGATCGGCCACATGCTGCTCGGCATGGCCTACGCCACGGTCGTGATCCAGGCCCGGCTGCAAGACCTGAATCCACAGCTCGAGGAAGCGGCGATGGACCTCGGCGCCAGACCGCACCAGGTGTTCTACCTGGTCACGCTGCCGATGATCACGCAGTCGATGCTCTCGGCCTGGCTGCTGACCTTCACGCTGTCGCTCGACGACGTCGTGCTCTCGGCCTTCCTGTCGGGCCCCGGTGCGACGACGATGCCGCTGGTGATCTTCTCGCGCGCGCGGCTGGGCCTGAACCCGAGCGTCAACGCCGTGGCCACCATCATCGTCGTGATCGTGGCCATCGGCGTGCTGATGGCCAGCTACCTGATTGCCCGCGCCGAACGCCAGCGCACGCTCGAGATGGCGGCGGCCAACCGGGCCTAAGTCGACAATCTGTCAATGCCGAAACCCGAAGTACCCACTAGAGGAGTCCCCGTGATGAAGAAGACAAACGTGATTCGCCCGACCCTGCTCGCCCTGGCGATGGCCTGCGCTTTCCCGGCGCAGGCGCAGTCCAACGCCGAAGTCCTCAACGAGTTGCGCGCGCTGCGCGACCGGGTGTCCGAGCTGGAGAGCAAGCTCAAGGCGGCCGAGGCCAAGACGCCAGCCGCCGGTCAATGGGGCATGACGCCGGAGCAGGCGCGTGAGCTCAATCGCGTCACCGTCAAGACCGAAGCAATGGAAGACGCACGTGACGCTTCCGGGCTGCGCCTGCTGAAGATCAGCGGCTTCATGGATCCGACTTACATCTACAACAAGGCGCAGAACACCAGCGGCTTCCAGTTCCTGAACAAGGTCGACCCGGAAAACGGCGGAGACGGCTACAACTACGACAACTCCTACTTCGGATCTGCCGTGATCGACTTCCAGAAGGAAACCGAATCCGGCACACGCTGGCGCCTGACGCTGGCGCCCAATCGAGGTGTCGGTGCCGTGATCGACGGCACGTCGCCGGTGCACGAGGCCAGCGTCTCGGTGCCCCTGGGCAGCCTGCAAACCCGGCTGATTGCCGGCCAGATCCCGGATTGGTCGGGTTACGAGTACCTGCCCTCGACGCAGAACAAGCTGATCACTCACAACCTGCTGTTCGACTTTACGTTGCCCACGGCCTACACCGGTGCCGGCATCGACATCACCGAAGGCAAGTGGATCATGAAGGCAATGCTCGCCAACATGAATTCGACCAGGCGGAGCCAGGGCAACAACACGCCGGTGATCGCCTACCGGGCCGACTACTCCCGCGGCGAGTACCAAGGTTTCGGCTTTGCCGGCGTGTTTGGCGACGCGACGAACTTCAATGTCGATCCGATCACCGGCAATCAAGCGGCCGACTCGCAGGTGAGCCTGTTCGAGGTCGATGGCTACTTCATCCGTGGCGACTGGACGCTGCAAGGGCAACTGAGCTACGGCTCGCAGAAAAATGCCGCCATCGCACCCGACCCGGTGACGGGTGCGTTGCGTAACGCCAAGTGGACGGGCGTTTCGGCACTGGCGGCCTACAAGTTCACGCCGCGCTTCGAGGGCACGGTACGCGCCGACTACATCAAGAACGACAAGAACGGCGGCGGCCTGCTCGGCTTCACCGGTTACTGGGATCCCGCCAATGGCAGCCTTGGCGACAACCGCAACGGCATCGGCGTCGATCCGACACTCGACTGCGTGACCGACCCGACGATCGCCGAATGCAACCGCGGCGCCAACAGGACCGCGCTGGCGTTCGGCCTGTCATACCTGTTCGACCAGAACACCACGTTCAAGGCCGAGTACCGCCTCGATAGCGCTGACCTCCCCGTATTCGCCAATGTCAAGGATGGCACGTTCAGGAAGAACAACAGCGTGTTCGGCGCGTCGGTCCTGGTCAGCTTCTGATCACGCTCGACGGCATGGCCACGGCAAGCATCGACTGGCACGCGCGGGCCCGGGCCGCGGTGCTGGATGGCCGTGCCGTCATCGATGGCGCGCGTTGCGACGCCGCGGCGGGCGAGACCTTCGTCAAGGCCTCGCCGATCGACGGCCGTACGCTCGGACCGGTGGCCCGAGGTCGCGAGGCCGACATCGACGCCGCAGTCAAGAGCGCGCGCGCGGCATTCGACGACGGCCGCTGGTGCGGCAAACCACCCGCGGCACGCAAGAAGATCCTGCAACGCTTTGCCGACAAGATCCTCGCCGCCAAGGAAGAGCTGGCCTTGCTCGAATCGCTCGACATGGGCAAGCCGATCCAGTACTCGCTGTCGGTCGATGTGTCTTCCACCGCCCGCACCATCGCCTGGTATGGCGAGGCGATCGACAAGGTCTATGACGAGATCGCACCGACGCCGGCCTCGTCGCTGGCCCTGATCACGCGCGAACCGATGGGCGTCGTCGGCGTGGTGGTGCCCTGGAACTACCCGATGATCATGGCCGCCTGGAAGCTGGGCCCGGCCTTGGCCACCGGCAACTCCGTGGTGTTGAAGCCGAGCGAGAAGTCGCCCTACACGGCACTGCGTCTGGCCGAGCTGGCCATCGAAGCCGGGCTGCCGCCGGGTGTCTTCAATGTCGTGCCCGGTTACGGCCACGAGGCCGGCGAAGCCCTGGCGCTGCACATGGATGTCGATGCCATCGGCTTCACCGGCAGCACACGGGTGGGCCGCAAGATGCTCGAGTACGCAGGGCGCAGCAACCTGAAGCGCGTCTACAACGAGCTCGGCGGCAAGTCGGCGTTCCTCGTCTTCGACGACTTCGCCAGCGTCGAGCGCGCAGCCCAGACCGCCGCTGGCAGCATGTTCTTCAACCAGGGCGAAAGTTGCAATGCGCCGTCGCGCTTGCTGGTGCATGAATCGGTTGCCGACCGCTTCGTCGAGATCGTCGCCGCCGAAGCCGCCCAGTACCGCCCCGCCGACCCGCTGCTCAGCGCGACCACGATGGGCGCCCTGGTCGACGAAGGCCAGTTGCGCACTGTGATGGGCTACATCGAGGCTGGCACGAAAGAAGGTGCGCGTGCCGTCACCGGCGGCCGGCAAGCGCTGATGTCCAGCGGTGGCTTCTACGTCGAGCCGACAGTGTTCGATTGTGTGGCCAACGGCATGACCATCGCCCGCGAGGAGATCTTCGGCCCGGTCATGAGCGTGATCCGCTTCAAGAGCGAAGCCGAAGCCATTGCGTTGGCCAATGCGTCCAGTTACGGCCTGCAGGCCAGCGTCTGGAGCGACAACATCAACCGCGCCCACCGCGTGGCGCGCGCGCTGCGCGCCGGCACCGTGCATGTGAACCAGTATGACGAAGACGACATCACCGTTCCCTTCGGTGGCTACAAGCAGAGCGGCAATGGCCGCGACAAGAGCCTGCACGCGCTGGACAAGTACACCGAACTCAAGACCACCTGGCTGCGCATCGACCCGGCCTGACTATCCTGAAAGGGGGTTCCGCATGAACCACTCCAAGAACGAACAACTGATGGCCCGCAAAGCGGCGGCGACGCCGCGTGGCGTCGGCGTGATGGGCAGCTTCTTCGCCGAGCGTGCCGTGGGTGCCGAGCTGTGGGACATCGAGGGCCAGCGCTACATCGATTTCGCGGGCGGCATTGCGGTGATGAATGTCGGCCACGGTCACCCGAAGGTGCTGGCTGCGATCGAGGCGCAATTGCAGCGCTTCACCCACACCTGCTACCAGGTGGTGCCCTACGAGGGCTACATCGCACTGGCAGAGAAGCTGAACCAGCTGACGCCGGGCACGCATGCGAAGAAGACGGCGCTGTTCTCGACCGGCGCCGAAGCAATCGAGAACGCGATCAAGATCGCCCGGGCGCACACCAAGCGCAGCGGTGTCATCGCCTTTGGCGGCGCCTTCCACGGCCGCTCCATGTTTGCCGTCGCGCTGACCGGCAAGGTGCAGCCCTACAAGGCCGGCTTCGGACCCTTCCCGCCCGAGATCTACCACGCACCCTTCCCTTGCCACTGCGCCAGCCTCGACGAAGTCAAGAAGGCCGTCCAGCACATCTTCAAGGCCGACATCGAACCGAGCCGCGTCGCGGCCATCGTGTTCGAGCCCGTGCAAGGTGAAGGCGGCTTCAACGTCATCCAGCCCGAAGCCGTGAAGTGGCTGCGCGCGCTGTGCGACGAACACGGCATCGTGCTGATCGCCGACGAGATCCAGACCGGCTTCGGCCGCACCGGCAAGATGTTCGCGATGGAGCACTTCGGCGTGATCCCCGACCTGATGACCATCGCCAAGAGCCTGGCCGCGGGTGTGCCGCTGTCGGCCGTCACCGGCAAGGCCGAGATCATGGACGCGCCGGCACCCGGTGGCCTCGGGGGCACCTATGCCGGCAACCCGCTGGCCGTCGCCGCGGCGCATGCCGTCATCGACGTGATGCGTGACGAGAAGTTGCCTGAGCGAGGTGCCATGCTCGGCGCGCAACTCAAGGCCGTGCTCGACGGCCTGCGCGCCGAGGTGCCTCAGATAAGCGACGTGCGTGGGCTGGGTGCCATGGTTGCGGTGGAGTTCACCCATGCCAGCGGTGACCCCGACGCCGACTTCACCAAGCGCGTGCAGGCCGAAGCCCTGGCGCGCAAGTTGATCCTGCTGACCTGTGGCGTCAACGCCAATGTCGTGCGTTTCCTGTTCCCACTGACGACGCCGCAGGCGATCTTCGATGAGGCACTCGGGATCCTTCGCGCGGCCATTCTGGCGGCGCGATGAAAGCGCTGCGCGAAAGCCTGACTGCCGCTGGCGTGCACACGCTGCTGGTCCACTTCACCGACATGCACGGCGTGGCCAAGGGCAAGCTGGTGCCGCTGGCCCATCTCGACGATGTACTGACCGTCGGTGCCGGCTTCTCCGGTCCCTCGATCGCCGGCACGGGTTTGGAGCGCACGGGGCCGCGCTCCGAGTACATGGCGCGCGCTGCGGCCAGCACGGCGCGGCCGCTGCCATGGCTGCCGGGCGTGGCGGCGATCGTGGCCGATGGCTTCGTCGCCGGCGAGCCCTTCGATGCCTGCCCGCGCCAGGTGCTCAAGCGTGCGGTCGCGCGGCTCGCGGAACGAGGCTGGACACTGAAGGTCGGCATCGAGCCCGAGTTCTTCCTGCTCAAGGCGCACGAAGGCGGCTGGATGCCTGCCGACGATGCCGATCGTCTGGCCAAGCCGAGCTACGACTTGAAGAGCCTGGCGCGACAGATGCCCTTCCTGCGTGAGCTGCGCGACGTGCTCGAACGCTGCGGCCTGGATGTGCTGCAGCTCGATCATGAAGATGCGCATGGCCAGTACGAAGTCAACTTCGCCTTCGCCCACGTACTGGCCAGCGCCGACCACGTGATGCTCTTCAAGCTCGCCGCGCACGCGATAGCCGAACGTCACGGCATGGTCTTTTCGATGATGCCCAAGCCGTTCGCGAACCAGCCCGGCAGCGGCATGCATTGCCACGTCAGCTTGTGGGAAGGCCGCAACGACAACATGCGCAATGTCTTCATGCCGCACCGGGCCGACGGCTCGATCGACAGCGCCAGGACGCTCTCGCCAAGCGGACGCCAGTTCATCGCCGGCGTGCTGGACCACGCCGGCGCCCTCACGGCGCTGGCGGCGCCGACAGTCAACTCCTACAAGCGCTTGACGGTCGGCGAGTCGATCTCCGGCACGACCTGGGCCCCCGCCTACGTGGCGCACGGTCCGAACAACCGGACCGCCCTCGTCCGCACGCTGCACGGCCGCTTCGAGTGGCGCGCTCCCGATGCCAGCGCCAATCCGTACCTGATGCTGGCGGGTCTGATCGCCGCCGGGCTGGACGGCATCGAGCGCCAGCTCGATCCGGGACCCGACTGCGAGGAGGATCTGTTCGCGCTGACCCTGGCCCAGATCCGCGAGCGCGGCATCGCGTTGCTGCCGCAACACCTGTCCGAGGCCGTCGACGCCCTCGAAGCCGACGCCACCGTCTGCGGCGCCCTCGGCGACACGCTGGCGCGCGAGTTCGTCGCCGCCAAGCGCGACGAGTACACGGCCTATGCCCGCCACGTCAGCGACTGGGAATTGCAGCGCTACGCGACCGTCTTTTGATGACCGCCGATCCACCCGCGCCATGAGCAGCATTGCACCTGCGCAAACCCGCGTCATCGACTCCCACACCGGCGGGGAGCCGACCCGCTGTGTCATCAGCGGCGGGCCCGATCTTGGCGGCGGCACGCTGTTCGAGCGACGCCATCGCTTTCGCGAAGTGCACGATGCGTGGCGCCGGGCCCTGGTCTGCGAGCCGCGCGGCTCCGACGTGGTGGTGGGCGCGCTGCTATGCGAGCCGCTGGACGCCTCGAACGCATGTGGCGTGATCTTCTTCAACAACGTCGGCTATATCGGCATGTGCGGCCACGGCACCCTCGGCGTGATCGCCACGCTCGCGCACCTGGGCCAGATCACGCCCGGCGATCACCGCATCGAAACACCGGTCGGCACGGTGACAGCCACCCTGCACGCGGACGGCTCGGCCAGCGTCGCCAACGTGCCGTCCTATCGGCATGCCAAGCGGGTGGCCGTCGATGTGGCCGGCCACGGCGTCGTCCACGGCGACGTGGCGTGGGGCGGCAACTGGTTCTTCCTCTGCGACGACCATGGCCTGACGCTCACTGCTACCGCCGTTGGTGGACTGACCGCCTTCGCGTCGCGCGTGCGCGAGGCACTGCAGCGGCACGCCATCACCGGGCGCGACGGCGCCGACATCGACCACATCGAACTGGTCGGCCCGGCGGCCGACGCGGCCAACCATGCGCGCAACTTCGTGCTCTGTCCGGGCGGCGCCTACGACCGCTCACCCTGCGGGACAGGCACCAGTGCGAAGCTCGCCTGCCTGGCGGCCGACGACAAGCTCGCGCCGGGCGTGGTCTGGCGCCAAGAAAGCGTCATCGGCAGCGTGTTCAGTGCCAGCTACTCGCTCCCCGCGACGCCGCTGGCCGATATGCCTGTGGATGCGGTGTTGCCGACGATCCATGGCCGCGCGCACGTCACGCTCGACGCGACCCTGGTTTTCGACCCGGCCGACCCTTTTGCGTGGGGTCTGGGCTGACGCCACGGCGCATGGCGCGCGCCAGCGTAATGGTTTCTTCCGAGGCCCGGCCGATCGCTCTACTTGGTCATAATGCCGCGTCCCGGTACGCAGCGCGCGCGCCGGTCACGCCCCATCCACGCACCTAAAGGAACGACTGTGAATGCAAAGTTTTTGATTGCTGTTGCAGGGGCGCTGAGCCTGCTGCTGGCGCCGGCTGCACGGGCCGACAAGCTCGACGACATCATCGCCTCGGGCAAGCTGCGCTGCGCCGTAGTGCTCGACTTCCCGCCGATGGGATCGCGAGACGAGAAGAACGAACCGATCGGCTATGACGTCGACACCTGCAACGATCTCGCCAAGGCACTCGGCGTGAAAGCCGAGATCGTCGAGACGCCCTTCCCCGACCGCATTCCGGCCCTCGTGTCCAACCGCGCCGACGTCGGCGTGGCCTCGACCTCGGACACGCTGCAGCGCGCCAAGACCATCGGCTTCTCGATCCCCTACTTCGCCTTCAAGATGGTGGTGTTAACGAAGAAGGGCGCCAACATCAGCACCTACAACTCGCTCAAGGGCCGCAAGACGGGGTCGGTCACCGGCACCTTCGAGGCGATCGCGCTGGAAAAGGACGTCAAGAAGTGGAATGACCCCAAAGGCTCGTTCCGCGCCTACCAGACGCAGGCGGACGTGTTTCTCGCGCTGGCACAGGGGCAGATCGAGGCGACCGTCGTCACCTCGACCGTTGCCAATGCGACTGTCAAGGCCGGCAAGTACAAGGACCTACAGGTCGGCGGCGACGCACCCTATGACATCGACTACGTCTCGCTGATCGTGTTGCGCCAGGAGTACGGCCTGATCAACTACCTCAACCTGTTCACCCACCTGCAGACCCGAACCGGCCGCGCGCAGGAGCTGTATGCGAAGTGGGTCGGCGGCACGATGCCCGACCTGACGGTGAAGGGTGTCTATCGCTGAGTGACGAGAGGGCCGGGCCAATGAACTACACGTTTCACTGGCACCAGGCGTTCCAGGCGCTGCCGTCCATGCTGGGCGGCGCGCTGGTCACGATCGAGATCGCCGTGCTGTCGATGGTGATCGGCACCGTCTGCGGCGTCGCGCTGGCGCTCGCGCGCAACGCAAAGTCCCGGGCGGCGCGCAGCGTCGCCACGGTGTGGATCGAGGCGGCGCGCAACACGCCGGCGCTGTTTCAGATCTACATGATCTATTTCGGCCTCGGCTCGCTCGGCATCTTTGTCGATTCGTTCCCGGCACTGTTGATCGGCATCGCCTTCAACAACGCGGGCTACCTCGCCGAGACCTTCCGCGGCGGCCTGCGCGCGATCCCGCCGACGCAGGTGCGCGCCGCGCGCTCGCTGGGCATGAGCGCACCGCAGGCTTTCCGCCTGATCGTGCTGCCCCAGCTCTTTCGCACCGTCTTCCACCCGATGACCAACCAGATGGTGTGGGCCATCCTGATGACCTCGCTCGGCGTCGTGGTCGGCCTCAACAGCGACCTGACCGGCATCACGCAGGAACTCAACGTGCGCACCTTCCGCACCTTCGAGTTCTTCGTCATGGCCGCCGCGATCTACTACCTCATCACCAAGTTCGTCACGCTGTCGGCGCGGCTCCTCGCGTCGCGGCTGTTCCGCTATTAGCACCTCGTGATGATCGAGACCGACTTCGCGCGCACCGACCTGTGGTTCATGCTCCGGGGCGCCGGTATGACCTTGGCACTCACCTTCTGGGCGGTGCTCGGCGGCACGGTGATGGGTTTCGTCTTCGGTGTCGTTCGTGCCGTCGCACCGGCATGGATCAATATGGCGCTGGGCGCGGTGCTCGACGTCTTCCGCTCGATCCCGCTGCTGATCCAATTCATCCTCGCCAACTCGTTCAAGTCGATCATCGGCATCGACATGTCGGCGTTCACCGTCGCCTGCGTGGTGCTGGCGCTCTATACCTCGGCCTATTGCGCCGAGATCGTTCGCGCCGGGGTGCTCGCCGTGCCCACCACGACGCGCCGCGCCGCGCGCTCGCTAGGGCTGACGTGGTGGCAGGACCTGCGCCTCATCGTCTATCCCATCGCCCTGCGCGTGTCGCTGCCGTCGTGGGTCGGCCTCACGCTCGGCGTGATGAAGGACACCTCGCTGGTGCTGTGGATCGGGCTGGTTGAGCTGCTGCGGGCGTCGCAGGTCGTCGTCACCCGCATCCAGGAGCCGCTGCTGGTGCTGATGCTGTGCGGGCTGATCTACTTCCTGATGAGTTACCCGATCTCGCGCTTCGGCGCGTACCTTGAAACCAGGTGGCGCGACGATGATTGAGATCCAGGACGTTCACAAGTCCTTCGGTGCCCTCGAGGTGCTGCGCGGCGTTTCGATGACGGTCACCAAGGGCGAAGTCGTCTCGGTGATCGGCGGCTCGGGCTCGGGCAAATCCACCTTGCTGATGTGCATCAACGGGCTCGAGTCGATCCAGGGCGGGCGCATCGCCGTCGATGGCGTCGACGTGCATGCCAGCGGCACCAACCTGAACCGCCTGCGCCAGCGCATCGGCATCGTGTTCCAGCAATGGAACGCGTTCCCGCACCTCACCGTGCGCGAGAACGTGATGCTCGCGCCGCGCAAGGTGCTGGGCAAGAGTGTCGAAGAGGCCGACCAGATCGCGAGCACCAAGCTGCGTCACGTCGGCCTCGGCGACAAGCTCGACGTCTACCCGTCCAAGCTCTCGGGCGGCCAGCAGCAGCGCATGGCGATCGCCCGGGCGCTGGCCATGTCGCCCGACTACATGCTCTTCGACGAAGTCACGTCGGCGCTCGACCCGCAGCTCGTGGGCGAGGTGCTCGACACGATGCGCATCCTGTCCGCCGAAGGCATGACGATGATCGTCGTGACGCACGAGATCGCCTTCGCGCGCGAGGTCTCGCACCGCGTCGCGTTCTTCAAGTCCGGCCGCGTCCACGAGATCGGCCCCCCCGAGCAGGTCATCGGCAATCCGCGCGAGCCCGAGACCGTGGAGTTTCTCAAGTCGGTGCTTTGAGGTGGCTGCGACGGCCCAGCCTCAGATCACCGCCGAGAACATGCCGCTGCCGCCGCTGGCCGCGGCAGAACTGGCGTGCGACGTGCTGGTGATCGGCGCGGGCACCGTCGGCCTGGCCATCGCGCTGCGCCTGCAGCAGGAAGGGCGCCAGGTCACGGTGATCGATCGCACGGGGGTGGCGGCCGAGGCGAGCTTCGGCAACGCCGGCGCGCTCGCGTTCACCGACATCCTGCCGCTCGCCTCCCCCGGGATCCTGCGCAAGGCGCCGCGGTGGCTGCTCGACCCGTTGGGCCCGCTGTCGATCGCCCCCGCGTACCTGCCGCGCATAACACCCTGGCTGTTCCACTTCTGGCGCGCGAGTTTTGCGGAGCGCGTCAAGGCCAGCGCAGCGGCGCAAGCGGCGATGATGGATCTGTCGATCGTCGAGACCGATGCGATGCTGGCCGCGGCCGGTGCGACCGAGATGCTGCGCAGCGACGGCGTGCTGCATCTGTACGAGAGCGAGGCCGAACTCGCGGCCTCGCAACCCGGCTGGCAGGCACGCGCCGACCATGGCATCGCCTTCACGCACCTGCACGGCGCACCCGCGATCGCCGAGCTGCAGCCGGGGCTCTCTTCGGCCCTGGTCGCGGCCACCTTTCTGCCCGCCTGGAAGACGGTCACCGATCCGCTGCTGTTGACGCTGGCGCTCGCGCGCCGCTTCACCGAGTTGGGCGGGCGCCTGCGCCGCGGCGAGGCGCTGGCGCTCGAGCCTTCGAGTGGCGGCATCGTCGTGCCCCTGAGGGTGGCCCAGCGCATCACTGCGCAGCAGGTCGTGGTGGCTGCGGGCGCGTGGTCACACCGTCTCGCACGCACGCTGGGTGAGCGCATCCCGCTCGAAACCGAGCGCGGCTACAACACGACGCTGCCGGTGGCTGCCTTCGATCTGAAGCGCCAGCTCACCTTCGGCGGCCACGGCTTCGTCGTCACGCCGCTGTCCTGCGGCGTGCGCGTCGGCGGCGCGGTCGAGTTTGCTGGCCTCGACGCGCCGCCCAACTACGAGCGCTCGGCCGTGCTGCTGGCCAAAGCCAAGCGCTTCATGCCGGGCCTGGCCACAGCGGGCGGCACGCAGTGGATGGGTTTCCGCCCTTCGCTGCCTGACAGCTTGCCGGCAATAGGCGCGGCCGCGCGCGATGCGCGTGTGACCTACGCCTTCGGCCATGGCCATCTGGGCCTGACGCAGGCGGCGGCCACGGCGCGGCTGGTCGCCGACATCGTGTTCGGGCGCCCGAGCGCGCTCGACCTCTCGCCGTTCCGCCCGCAGCGGTTCGCTTGAGCAACTGAGCAGACTGATTCAGGAAGGAAAGCCCGGCGATGAAAACCCAGCGCGTGATCTCGGTGGTCCGCTGCCACGCCGAAGGCGAGGTCGGCGACGTGATCGTCGGCGGCGTGCTGCCGCCGCCCGGCCGCACGATGTTCGAGCGCATGACCGCGATGCAGAGCGGCCAGGACGGTTTGCGCCGCCTGCTGCTGTGCGAGCCGCGCGGCAGCGTCGCGCGGCACATGAACCTGATCACGCCGCCCGCGCGCGACGATTGCGACATCGGCATGATCACGATGGAGCCGACCGAGTTTGTGCCGATGTCGGGCTCGAACCTGATCTGCACCGTGACCGTCGCATTGGAGACCGGCCTCCTCGCGATGCGCGAGCCCGAAACCATCGTCCGGGTCGACACCGCGGCCGGACCGGTGCGCGCGCGCGCCACCTGCCGCGACGGCAAGTGCGTGTCGGTGGAGTTCGCCAACGTGCCGAGCTTCGTCGACCGCCTGGATGCCACGCTGGAGATCGAGGGCCTCGGCAGTGTGGTCGTGGACATCGCCTACGGCGGCATGTGGTACGCCATCACCGATGCCACGCGGCTCGGCTTTCGCATCGAACCCGACGAAGCGCGCGAACTCGCCGCCCTCGGCGAAAAGATCCGGCTGGCCGCGCGCGCGCAACTGCAGGTCGTGCACCCCGAGAACGCCGCCATCGCCGGCGTCAGCATCGTCCAGTTCAACCATCCCTTCGCTGGTGTGGGCCAGGTCACGCGCAACACCTGCATCGTCGCGCCCGGCCGCTCCGACCGCAGCCCCACCGGCACCGGCACCTGCGCGCGCATGGCGGTGCTGCATGCCCGCGGTGCCATGCGTGTCGGCGACTCGATGGTCCACGAGTCGATCATCGGCTCGCGCTTCACCGGCCGCATCGTCGGCACGACCACGCTGGCCGGCCGGCCTGCCATCCTGCCGACGATCGAGGGCCGCGCCTGGATCACCGGGTTGGCCAGCGAGATGCTCGATCCGACCGACCCCTACCCGACAGGCTATGTGCTGGCCGACACTTGGGGCGTCAGCGGCACGACCTCGCAGTAACGCACTTTGCGCAGGTGCGTCCACCGGAAAGACTGAAGACCCGTACCCGACCCGTTGCTGACCTGCGTCCGGTCGATTTGATCGCGCGGAACCTGCCGTTGGGGTACCGGTGTGATTGCAACCGAAAGAGTCTCTGCACATGAACTTTCAAGCCATTGGCATAATCTGCCAATCGCTGGTCCTTTTCGGAGCCAACAACATGCCTACCCGCAACGTAGTTCTGAGCGACCATCAACAGGCGCTGGTCGAGACGCTGGTGCAGTCCGGTCGCTACCAGAACGCCAGCGAGGTGCTGCGTGACGGGCTGCGCCTCATCGAGGAGCGCGAGCGCATTGGGCAAGCCAAGCTCAAGGCCCTAAAGCAAGCGGCCCGCCAGGGTTGGGCGGATATCTCCGCGGGGCGGTACGCCGATGTTGCCGATGATCGGCTTGAGGACTTCGTTGGGCAGTTGGGTCGCCGTGCTGCCCAGCTGGCCAAGACCGCGAGCTGATGCTTCGCTATCGACTGTCGGACACCGCCCAGGTAGATGTCATCAACATCCTTGCCTGGACGCACGAGCAATTCGGCGAGGCCGCCCGGCTGCGCTACGAGAGCCTGATCGTCACGGCGCTTCGCGACGTGGCGACACAGCCAGACCGGCCGGGCAGCATCGCGCGACCTGAACTCGGCGCGGGTGTACGGTCCTGGCACCTGCGACTGAGCCGGGATCACGTGGCTACAGGTGCGGAGGTCGTCCGCCGGCCGCGCCACTTCCTGGTTTACCGCTTTGAGCCCGCCCTGCTCGTGGTCGGTCGGGTACTGCACGACGCCATGGAATTGGCGCAGCACTTGGACCCCGATACGCCCTGGGAATAGCCGCTGCGAGGGGGATTGCGGGGGCTGCTCGCGCGGCGTATGGTGAATCCACGTGTCGCGGCGCGAGTCGGGGCACGCAGCAGCGCGCGCTCCGCAGCCCAAGACCAGACACTGCGCCCGCGCAGTCGAGCATCATTGCCCAACCCACCAGGTTGGAAAGGAGCATCAAATGATTGGCGAACGCATCGGCGAAAACGTTGGCAAGGTCACCTCGCAACGGGTTCTGCCACCTGCCAACGGCGCACCCCGTGTCGAGACGTCGTTCCAGGCCTCGGGCTCGATCTACGGCGTGGCCGCGAACGACATGGGCACCTACGTGTCCGTGATGCGGCCTGACGGCACGCTGTTCGGCGAAGTCCACGGCGTACTCATGGGCAAGGGCGGCGAGGCGGCCAGCTGGACCGGCCAGGGCGTCGGCACGATGAAGAAAGACGGCTCCGTCAGTTACCGCGGTGCCCTCTACTACCAGAGCGCATCGCCCGCTTGGTCACGGTTGAACAGCATCGCCGTGGTCTTCGAGTACGAGGTCGATCCACAGGGCAACACCAAGGGTCAGCTCTGGGAATGGAAGTAGCTTGTTGAGGCGGCATCAACGAACTTGAACCGTTCACCCTGAGCTTGTCGAAGGGCTTCGACAAGCTCAGCCCGAACGGTTTTTCAAGAACATCCATACAACCCACCTGGCGCCGGGGCGCTGGTGCCGGGTGCCAGCGTCACGAGCAAGTCGACATCGCTGCCTTCGCGTTCTCCGCCGCAAACCATCGAGCCGAACACACGCACGTCCGTGATCCCCGCGGCGGCGGGCGAGCGACAGAAGCTGTTCGCGGTGGGATTCGATCAACGCGTGCATGCGGCCAGTCTAGCGGCGAGTGCATCACGCCAAGTCGCGCCCGTTTGCCCTACTACGTAAGCCACTGCTTACCCGTGCGCGGCGCAGCAAGCCAGGAGGGCCCTGGATACGAACGTCTTGGCACGGTTCTTCGTCGATGACGCCGACGATGCGCAGGCCGCCAAACAGCGGCCCGCGGCCATTGCAGCGCTCGCCGAACGATCCTTCGTCTCGGTGACCGTGCTGCTGGAGCTGGAGTTGGTGCTGCGTGGGTTCTATGAACTGCGAACGAGGGACATTGCCCGCGTGTTGCGGGCGCTGGCGAGCATCGAGCACATCACGCTTGAAGATCGCGGCGCCGTCCTGGTGGCGGTCGATGCGTTCGACACCGACCCGGAGCCGACCTTCAGCCGGCACGGCCTGAATGAACGAAGTGCTCCGGTTGGCGATGTTGCTTCGTTGCCCCGCGAGTGCACATGTCCATCCTTACGTCGCTGGTGTTCCATCGACCAGCCGCCGCACCAGTGCGGCGATCTCCGCTGGATGGCTGCTCGGAAGAAAGTGACTCCCGCCTTCGATCGTGACGAGATGCGCCGCAGGGATCGAATCGTGCAGAAGCTCGGCGATCCTGAGCATGGCCGGATGGCTGTTTCCTCCGCGAACCACCATCGTCGGAGTGTCGATCGACCGCAGCGTCTCCTTGCTGGGTTCGAAAGGCGTTCCTGACGACCAGTCACGCAGGTTCACCGCGGTGGTCGCGACGATGTAGCTCCGGACCTTCGGCGGCATCGAGTCGAAGGTGCCTGGACCGCCGTAGAAGTCGATGACGTGCTGGGCCGCCTCGGCATCGCCCCGGGCAAAGTCGGCGAAGTAAGGACCCGTCATCGACTCGAACATCCCGTAGTGCTCCAAGTCTCCCACCGCGCGCAGCAGGCCTAGAGGGTTCGCTTCCACGAGCAGCAGGCTCGCGGGCCTGTGTCGGCCGATCAGGGCATGCACAATGGCGGAAAGTCCGCCGTACGAGTGCCCCACGACATGGGGGGAGGTGCCGATCCGGTCGATGATCTGGTCGATGAGCCCGACTTGCTGCGCCATCGTGGCATTGCCGTCCGGCCGGATGTCTGGCGTGGCTCCGTAGCCCAGCAGGCTGGTCGTGACCGTGCGGTAGCCGTCACCGAGATACCCCAGGACCGCTTTCCAGCCCGTGCCCGTGCCGAAACTCCCGGGCAGGAACAGCACGGCTGGGCCGGAACCCGTCTCGGTGTAGTCGAACGCAACGGTTTGCTCGCTCACGACTTCCTCCAGGTGATGTGTACACAGCCGCGCGTTGCGGCGCTGTGCTCGCCCAGCGGTACATCCCTGGCCTGGCAGGCAGCGGTCGACCCAGAGCAAGCAACTCCGGAGCGTAAGTCGGCAATGTACAGCTTGGTCGTGTTGCCCGGTCGAGCCAGAGAATGTCCGCCTTCGGCCGGTTCGACGGCGCCTTGGAAGCACAAGGCGACGATCCGCTCCTGGCCGGGTCTGGCCCATGAAACGTCCAACCGATAGCCTGCTCAGCGGGACCTTGCTGACGTTCATCACGCCGGCTTCGATCAAGTCCCAGGCAACAAACCCGCAAGCTCCTTCAACAGCGCGTCAGGCACTGCAACACCGTTTCGCTCGCTGCGCTCGCGAGCATCATGACGACGGTCGGAAGGCAGACGGATGCCAGGCTGCTTGCGCGCCTCTGCGAAGAAGCCCTCTGCCTGTTCATGCCAGGCATCAGGCTGGCCGGAGTTGAAGACCTCGGGGCTCATCGCGATCAGCAACTCGCCGCCCAGTGGCGGGCCCCCGTCACCGTTGTCGAGCGCGGCCGCAGCCAGGCTGGTGGGCTCACCGATCAAGGGCCCTGCGATCAGCTCGACCATCATCGACAGCGCCGAACCCTTGTAGCCGCCAAAGGGCAGCAGCGCGCCCGCGAGGGCCTCGGCCGGTTCCAGCGTGGGCTCACCTGCAGCATCGATGCCCCAACCCGGCGGCAAGGGCTTGCCGGCGCGGCCCATGAGTTCGATTTCACCTCGGGCCACCGCGCTCGTGGCGAAATCGAAGACGAAGGAACGTGCGCCCATCCTCGGCCAGCCAAACGCGATCGGGTTGGTGCCCATCAGGCGGCGGTTGCCGCCATGCGGCGCGACGATGCATTGCCCCACCGTGAAGGCCCAGCAGACCAGCCCGGCATCGACGATGGGATCGAGGTCATGCCAGAGCGCCGAGTAGTGGTAGCAGTGGGTCAGCGCGAGCGCGGCGATGCCATTGTTCTGCGCCGCTTCGATGAGCGCGGGCAAGCCGACGGCATGGGCGGCAGGGGCGAATCCGTTCTGGCCATCCACACGCAAGAAGCTGCCGGCCACTCGCTCGAGCCGAGGCTGCGCCCCGGCGCTGACCCGGCCGCTGCGCAGGCTGCCGACATAGCCGATCAGCCGGTACAGGCCATG
>Ga0209254_10001181_pt1 | contig 23119 bp, 20 predicted proteins | sample FrelakmetDIP11DI_FD_187148 | JGI IMG/M metagenome (GOLD analysis project Ga0209254, IMG submission 187148) | Freshwater lake sediment microbial communities from the University of Notre Dame, USA, for methane emissions studies - DIP11 DI (SPAdes)... | ecosystem: Environmental > Aquatic >...
TAATAATGGCGACTGGCTAAATACCAGCAACCCCTGCCAGTTCCTTGATAAGAAAACTAATATGTGCGGCATTTATGAAGTACGCCCCGCTGACTGTGCAGGTTTTCCGCACCTTGCCCGTAAAAAGATGACCGACTACATGCAATGGCACCGGCAAAATGTTGAATATTGTCCGGCTACGTTTAAGATGGTTGAGAAGATGATGGACAGGGTTAATGCAGGCAAATAATAACCTGAATCCATAATCGTCATTGTGATTAAGTATAACGTGTTGTGATATTAAAATTTATCATACAATAAATCAATGATATACTGGTCCACAGAGGGCCACAGAGAAATATTTGAGAGCCGCAGAGAATTTCCTGGTTTTCTCTGTGGTTCTCAATTTCCTCCGTTGCCCTCTGTGGCCTGAATTCTGATATTTGTATTTACATCATTTCAGTTATGATTCATACAAATTTCTAAAAACCAATTTAAACTTAGGTTCCATTGCTACTTAAATCCAAATAATGCTGAGTGATACTGGTTCATTAGAGGAAGCTTTGACCAACGAATGAGAGCTTTCTGCTACTTGTATAATATCTATATATTAATATTTAATGGTCATTTTAATAGCACAACACGTTAAGTATAAACATCCTCTATCAGAAAAAATTCAGGTTCAAGTCCTTTAAACATTTTTATCGCAAGAATATCAAACCGTATCTTTTTCCAGCCAGGGTTCTGGTATATATATTCCTCACCTGCATCGATCATATTTCTGAGTTTCTTTTTGTTGACCTGGTCCTCCGGGTTTCCAAATTTGAGCGAGGTCCTTGCTTTAACTTCTATAAAGTGAAGGGTCTGGTCCCTCGTGGCAATAATGTCTATCTCATATCGGGCAAAACGCCAGTTTTGATGGAGTAAAGTATAGCCCCTTCCTATCAGCCATTCAGCCGCGAGAGCTTCCCCTTTTTGTCCTTTTTGCTGATTAGTGGCCATGTATTTTACTATTATCTATATTCGAAGATAATTTTTTACAGGTTCATCTGTATCTTACATTTTTGAACCGGAACTCATAATTCTTATCCGCAAATTTTATTTATGTATCTATTGACTGGCAGCATCAAACATTACGCCTGGGGCGGTACACATTATATCCCTAAATTATTGTCTGTGCATAATCCCGAGTTGAATCCGTTTGCGGAATACTGGCTGGGAACCCATGCCGGCGGACAGTCACGTGTATGGCTAAGCGAAAACGCTTCAACCGGACTGGCAGACATGATTCGCTCCGAACCCCGCCGTTACCTGGGTAAAAAGGTATTGGAACAATTTGGTGAATTGCCTTACCTGCTCAAAGTGCTTGATGTTAAAGGCATGCTTTCTATCCAGGTTCATCCGGATAAAGAGTCGGCACGCAAAGGGTTTGAAGCGGAAAATGCAGCCGGAATACCACTTGATGCACCGCATCGGAATTATAAAGATCCCAACCATAAGCCGGAAGTAATGGTGGCGATAAGCGAATTCTGGCTGCTTCATGGTTTCAATGCCAACCTCTCGCAGATACTCGATACACACGATATATTAGGGCCATTGTTGCCTTTGCTGGAAACTAAAGGTTTAAAGGGTTTGTACCAGTATGTCATGGAATTACCACAGTCTGGTGTTGATGAAATGTTGCGCCCGCTGGCAGAGCGGATCGTTCCACAATTTGAAAATAATCAACTCTCCAAATCTTCGCCGGATTTTTGGGCAGCAAAAGTGTTGGCTCATGCAAAACCTCTTTATGAAAATATTGACAGGGGGATTTTCTCCATTTATTTTTTCAATATTCTTCAACTTAAGCCCGGTGAAGCTGTATTTCAGGCTGCGGGCATACCGCATGCATACCTGGAAGGACAGAATATCGAATTGATGTCTAACTCTGATAATGTTCTCCGGGCAGGTCTTACCCCAAAGTATATGGACATCCCCGAGTTGATAAAACATACCAAATTTGAATATATTCAGCCTGATGTTCTTACCGGGGAAGTTTTTGGAAAACTCATCAGTTATAATTGTCCGGTTCCCGACTTCAGGGTCCATGCCCTGAACCTTAAAGCCGGAGAGTCGTTTTCAGATCATACAAGTGGCCCTGAAATATGGATTATGCTGAAAGGACAGGCTGAATGGTCGGGTTTCAGGTCCGTCCATTCCCGCCAGGGGGAGGCCGTTTTTGTTCTTCCGGACGAATATTTTACTGTTCATGCCCGGGAAGATTCGCACCTTTTCAGGGCACTGGTTCCATAAGCTGTCCACAGTTTGAGGAAAACTGCCTGTGTAATTTCTTGAAGGGGTTGGATAATTACTTATTTTTGCTGCTCAAAATTGCATCCTTTATGAAACTTGATAAGAATATACTGATCTCATTTGTCCTGCTGATCATCATGGCCGCACTTTACAGGGCAATGCCCGGAAGGATTTGGGGTTTTGCACCTCATATCGCCATGGCCATTTTCGGGGGGTCAGTTATTAAGGACCGTAAACTGGCTTTTTTATTGCCGGTTCTGTCTCTTTTCTTATCTGATTTGATCTATCAGGTGCTTTATCTGAACGGGCTCACGCCTATCGCCGGTTTTTATGATGGCATGATAGGAAACTATATTCTCTTTGGTTTGCTTACTATTATTGGCTTTGCCATCAGGGAAACCAATGTGGGACAGATATTTGCCGGAGCAGTTGCAGGTCCGGTCCTTTATTTCCTTTCTTCAAATTTTATGGTTTGGATCGGCGGCGGTGGGTTCGCCAGGCCTAAGACTTTTGAAGGATTAATGCTGTGTTACGCTGACGGGCTTCCTTTCTTCCAAACAAGTTTATATGGTACTTTCTTCTTTAGTACCTTATTATTTGGAGGTTTATATCTTACAAAGAGGTACCTGGTAAAATCACCTATTCGCACCGTTTAGGAAATAAAACGCAGTAAACGCTTACTGATTTACTGACTTTCCTCATAGCCTTCATCAACTTCCAGGTGATGGCCGTCTGCTGCTGCAGTGGCTAATTCATCACAGCGATTGTTGTAGGGATTTGAATCGTGTCCTTTTACCCAGATAAATTTGATATGGTGCTTTTGTGCCAATTCATGGTAACGGCGCCATAGGTCAGGGTTTTTCTTACCCCCTTTAAAATTAGTCCGCATCCAGTTATTCAGCCAACCCTCATTTACAGATTTTACTACATACTGACTGTCTGAGTACACAACAATATTGAGGCCTGATCTATTAAGAGATTCAAGTGAGGCGATCACAGACATCAATTCCATACGGTTGTTGGTTGTAAGCCTGTATCCTTTGGATAATTCTTTGCGTACACCTTTCCAAATTAAAATAGCGCCATAGCCACCTCTGCCGGGGTTCCCCCTTGATGATCCGTCCGTATAAATGGTCAGTCCTTTTTCGTGTATCATGCCGCGAAAATTTCTCCTTTAAGGAAAAGTACCGCATGGCCACTCATAAGAACACGGTCGTTATGGAGTTGACAATCAAGCCAGCCTTTTCTGGCCGACCATTGAACGGCTTTGAAATCCGACTTTCCTGTTACAGAAGCCCAGTAAGGAGTCAAAAGGCAATGTGCTGAACCCGTTACCGGGTCTTCGTCTATGCCTGACTGTGGGAAGAAACAACGGGATACAAAATCCACCTCGTTTCCTTTGGCGGTAACCAGGATGCCTCTTGAAGGAATGGTTGATAATTTCCTGAAGTCGGGTTTAAGTGTTGCTACCATCTCCTGGTCATCTAAAACTACCATATAATCGAATTTTCCTTTATATACGGTCCTTACAGAAATACCCAACCCTTCAAAAAGCCCGTCTGGAATTTCGGTTATGGGTTTTGGGGGATCTGAAGGAAAATCGAGTGTGAAGCTGTTCATGGGCCCCGGTGTGACAGTCAGCCAGCCGCTTTTTGAGTTAAAACGGATATTTTCTTCCTTATATCCCAATTGGGTGTAAAATACAAAAGCAGCCGCCAGTGTTGCGTGTCCGCAGAGTGCCACCTCAATGGCCGGGGTGAACCAGCGGATATGATAATCATTACCTTCAGGAACAACAAATGCCGTTTCTGCGAGATTATTTTCGAAAGCGATCTGTTGCATCTGATCTTCGGGTAACCATGCAGGTAGTGGACAAATGGCTGCGGGGTTACCTGAATAAATTTGTTTGGTGAAAGCGTCTACCTGGTATATCGGAATGGTCATAATTTAAATTTGAAGTAAAAGTAAAGTTGAGCGTAGAAATATCGGGTGTAAAATAGGTGTGCCTTATTTAAAAGATTCAGGGTAGTTACTTTTTAGACCTGTAGTTCACTTCATCGATCCCTATGGAAGAGCCGCGACCATTATTGCCGCCGTCTTCTACAAAATACCGGAAAGCAAAGCGGCCCTCGGTTGGCGCATCGAGCCCTGAAACAATGGCTTCGAATCTCGTCCAGCGATGCGGATAGGCAAGTCGCGCTTCCGGATCGCGATTTAAAAATGCTGCATACCCGAAGGTTTTGTAATCCGGGTTGATGTCCAGCAGCAGCACATCAAAGTCTCCGGGGTTTGTTCCGTTGCCGGTAATTTTTCCGGTATTTTTCCGGTTCATTCTTACTTGTAACCTGTTTGCAAAATCAGTTGAATCGTTATTGAAAAAAAATAATTCCGCTCTTGTGAAAAAGGAAATGGTATCACCGTTTTGCATGGTGATCAATGGGGATATTGCCCAGTTGCTGATTACGCCTGCAGCTGAAGAAGTGGAATTGAAATCCGCCCAGATATAACCGCCAGGTCCGGTTGTGGATGAAAAGGCATTAAAGGTTGGAAGAGACGGATTGCCCCATTGGGTTGAACCTTTTTCCACGCTGTTATTGCTGAAGATCCATCCCTTTCTTGCAGCATCATTAGCATCATCAAAAGATTCTGAAAAACTGCTTTCGGGTTTGGGTTGACTCTCTGTATTTTGGTCCTTGGAACATGCCTGCAACAATAACAGGAGGCCGGACAATAGGATTACATATTTCATGGATTGGATATAGTTAATTACAACTCTTTCCTTTTATAACTGCATAAAAATAATCAAATTTCTGCGGCATGCAATTCTCTACAAATACTACAGGCTCAGACCTGGAACACGCCCAGTTTCATTTGTCCGGTCACCGGGCTTTGATTGGCTGCAGCGATACTTTCTGAAATCACCATTCGTGTTTCCAGCGGATCAATTATAGCGTCTACCCAAAGTCTTGCTGCTGCATAATAGGGGGATGTCTGGCTAAGATATCGCTGGGTTATATCACTGAGCAGCTTTTGTTCTTCTTCCGGTGAAACTTCCTTTCCTTTGGCCTTCATTGCTGAAACCTGTATTTGTAATAAGGTCTTAGCCGCCTGTTCACCGCCCATAACGGCAATCCTTGCAGTTGGCCATGCAAATATGAAACGGGGATCATAGGCTTTTCCGCACATGGCATAATTACCGGCGCCATAAGAATTTCCTACAATTATGGTAATTTTTGGTACGATGGAATTGGCAACCGCATTTACCATTTTAGCTCCGTCCTTAATTATACCCGAATGTTCGCTCCTACTGCCTACCATAAATCCATTGACATCCTGGAGGAAAACGAGGGGGATTTTTTTCTGGTTACAGTTTAATATAAAACGCGCCGCTTTATCTGCACTATCGTTATAAATAACACCACCCATCTGCATTTCACCCTTTTTGCTTTTCACCATTTTTCGCTGGTTAGCAACAATACCAACAGCCCAGCCATCTATCCTGGCATATCCGCAAATGATGGTCTTGCCATAGTCCTGCTTAAAAGCTGTAAATGATCCCTCATCAACCATTCTGTCTATAATTTCCTGCATATCATAGGTCTTTGTTTGATCCGCAGGAAAGATCCCATACATATCAGCGGGGTTTTTGCCAGGTGCTTTTGGTGCTATCCTGTCAAAGCCGGCAGATTCCGGACGACCCTTTTTTTCCATGATCTTCCTGATCTGGTCGAGGCATTCCTGTTCTGTTTTGAATTTATAATCGGCTATGCCAGACAGTTCGGTGTGGGTAACGGCACCGCCCAGGGTCTCCTGGTCTGTATCTTCACCAATGGCGGCTTTTACCAGGTATGGACCTGCCAGGAAAATGGAACCATTGCCTTCCACCATCAGGGTTTCGTCGCTCATAATGGGGAGATAAGCGCCACCTGCCACACAGGGCCCCATCACAGCAGCGATCTGTGTAATGCCCATCGCGCTCATACGTGCGTTATTGCGGAAGACACGTCCGAAATGTTCTTTATCCGGGAATATCTCATCCTGCATGGGCAGAAATACGCCGGCACTGTCTACCAGGTAAATGATGGGCAAGAGGTTTTCCATAGACATCTCCTGCAGCCGAAGGTTTTTCTTAGCTGTTATGGGGAACCAGGCACCGGCCTTTACAGTTTGGTCATTGGCCACAATGATGCATTGCCTTCCTGCGATATAGCCCATTCCGGCAACGGTGCCGCCTGCCGGGCAGCCACCTTGTTCCTCGTACATGCCATCGCCTGCAAAGGCTGCCATTTCAATAAAAGGCTTGTCTTTGTCACGCAGGTATTCAATGCGTTCCCTTGCCGTAAGTTTGTTCCGCTCACGCTGCTTCTCAATGGCTTTTTTACCGCCACCGAGGTAAATCTTTTCCAGTCTCCGCTTCATTTCGCTAAGTGAAAGCTTCAACTGGTCCTCATTTTTATTGAACTGAATGTCTGTATTCATATGATTTCGTTAACTGTCCGAAAGAAATAAAAGAAATTATTTCAATACGGGAAGCGTGATTTTTGATGCCCTTCCGGGTTCATGATAAATTCGAATCGTTGATTTTATAAAGTCGGATTCTTTTGCTTCGGGTATCCGAAGGAATTTTTGCGGATTCCGGTCAACTAACGGAAACCAGGAACTTTGTACCTGGACCATTATCCGATGCCCTTTAAGAAATGTATGAGCAACGTCCGGTAATTCATACTTTACTGCTGAAACTTTACCCGGCGTAAATGGTTCCGGTTTCTCGAAACTGTTCCTGAATTTACCCCTGATCACTTCCGCTCTCACCAACCGCTCCATACCGCCCATTTGTAATTGTTTTGGATTTGGTGATGGGTTGGGGGTTCGCTCTGGCAATACATCAATGAGTTTAACAATAAAATCCGCATCTGTTCCGGTGGTACTCACAAAGAGATCCGCCGTAACCGGGCCGGATAAAGTGATATCCTCTGTCAAGGTATCAGTCATAAACACAACAACATCCGGCCGCCTCGAAGCAAAACGCTGGTCCTCCGACATGTACTCATTGTTTCTTCCGCGGGAGATCAGGTTTGTATAGGGTACTGGCCTGGCCGGGTCGCTGGTATATTCCGTGTAACCTTCAGCGTTAGCATCGCTGCGCGCAGAGAGGCTGCCATTTTTCCTGAAATAATACGGCACTGGCTGCATATTTTCAGGCGGCCATTGTGCGTATTTTTTCCATTCATATTTTCCGGTTTCAAAAATATAGGCTTCCGGTAATGATAGCTGGCCCTTGTCTTTCAGGTAATAATTGAAGAACGGTGTCTCCATTTCTTCCTGGTAAAATTTACTGGTATTTTGTTTGAAATCATGTGTGGCATAGGTACTCCAGTTTCCCGAAGACCATGCACCATGTGTCCATGGACCCATAACAAGTTTATTATTGTTTACCGGGTTGTTTTTTTCTATGGCTCGATATGTTTCCAGTGCACCAAAAAGGTCTTCCGCATCAAACCATCCGCCTACCACCAGTATGGCTGGTTTTACCTGTTTGAAGTGGGAGCGAATATTGCGTGATTTCCAGTATGCATCATAGGTGTCGTGCGTGATGTATTCGTTCCATATTTTGCTTTTGTTATTGTAATATGCTGCACTGTTGCTGTTGCTGATGGGCCCCATTGTAAGAAAAAACTGGTATGCATCTTTATAATTTGCATTGAAAATGCCATCGCCATAATCTTCAACAGGACCATTCCGTGGCGCGTCAAAATAATTCATGAACCCGAAATTATCCATCAGGAAAAAAGCGCCTTTATGGTTGGCATCATCACCAATGAATTCATCGGTTACAGGTGCCTGTGGGGAAACTGCTCTGATTGCCGGATGAGCTTCTGGCAAGGCTGCACTGGCATAAAACCCCGGGTATGAAATGCCCCAAATACCCACACGACCGTTATTGTTGGCCATATTCTTCAGCAACCATTCGATCGTATCATATGTGTCGCTGCTTTCATCAGTTTCTTTGGCTTTTTGTGAAGCATTTCTGTGGGGTGTCATCTCTTCAAAACTCCCTTCGCTCATATACCTCCCGCGTACATCCTGGTACACGAAAATAAATTTCTCTCTCATGAGTCCAACATTAGGTCCAAGTCGATAAGGGTATTGGTCTGCACCGTAAGGCGCAATTGAATAAGGCGTCCTTACCATCAGGAATGGATATTTTATACTGCTGTCCTTTGGCATATAAACAGCCGTAAACAGGGCAATACCATCACGCATAGGAATACGCACTTCCTTTTTTATATAGTTATCCCTTAGGAATGCCGAATCTTCCTTATATGTCTGTGCATATAGTCCATATATTGGCAGCAGCAATAAAAATAATCCATATACAAAACGTTTTGTGTAATTACTTTGAGAGCACCGGCAGAATAATGGCTGAAGCATTTTTTGCGTCATGGTGAATTTTTATGTTTGCTTTTTGGAAGTCTTTATCATCGCAGGTATAAATATTGATGAACTGCTGCGGGTTGCGGTCAACCAACGGAAACCAGCTGCTCTGCACCTGGATCATCATACGGTGTCCTTTTTTGAAAGTATGGGCAATATCCGGTAATTCAAATTTCACCCGCTCCGGTTTATTGGGCGTAAAAGCAGCCGGCTTTTCGAGGCTGTTGCGATATCTGCCACGCATGATCTCTCCGCGCACGAGCATCTGGTAACCGCCCATCGGATATTCCTGGGGCCCTGCGTTATACCGCATATCGTCCGGGAATACATCAATTACTTTTACAACAAAATCAGCATCAGTGGTACTGATGCTCACCAGCAGGTCTGCAATTACAGTACCCGTTACCGTTATGTCATTTGTCAGTACCGGCGACTGGAACACAACCACATCCGGCCTGCGGGAAGCAAAGCGCTGGTCATCTGTCATATATTCCCTGGTACGTCCATTGTGTACATCTTCCGTATAGGGAACGGGATGTGCCGGGTCGCTGATATATTCGCTGAAACTATTGGCAACAGTTGGTTTAACGCCATCAAGTCCGCCACCAGGCTGGAAATAAAAAGTTTCGTTCTTGCTTTCAGCCGGCGGCCACTGATCAAATTTTTTCCATTCATTGGCGCCTGTCATGAAAATAGTTGCTTCAGCCAGTTGCTCAATGCTGCCTTTCCCCTTCAGATGATAATTGAAGAAAGGAACTTCAATATTATTCTGGTACCATTCTGCCGTCTTTGAACCAAACCTGACATTGCCCAATGAACTTCCGTCTGGTCTGCTCCATTGTCCATGGTACCATGGCCCCATGACCACTTTATTGAATGCTTTGCCGGGATTTTTCTCTTCCACAGCTTCATAAAAACGCCATGCGCCAAAGCAATCTTCCGCATCAAAGAGTCCGCCTACCGTAAGCATTGCCGGTTTTACATTCACTACGAAGTTTCTTATATTACGGGCCTTCCACCAGTCGTCGTAATTTGGATGTGCATACAGGTCCTTCCAGAACCTGATGGAATCACCCATCAATTTGGCGAAATTTTTTAATGATCCGGTCTTCAGGTAGAAATCATAATTATCCTGTGTTTGTACATTATATCCGCCTCTGTATGTCATTAATGGTCTTGGCCTGGGTACGCCGAAGCCTGTATAAAAATTAAACGCATCAAGCAGGAAAAAAGCACCGTTATGGTGAAAGTCATCACCCTGGAACCAGTCGGTAACTGGTGCCTGTGGACTTACTGCTTTCAGTGCCGGATGGCCGCTGAGTGCAGCCATGCTTGAATAGAATCCGGGGTAAGAGATACCAAATACGCCAACCTTCTCATTATTATGCGGAATATTTTTTACCAGCCATTCAATGGCATCATAAGTGTCACTGGCTTCATCTATATCCTGGTTTGTTTTTTTATTGGGATTGAATGGACGGATATCTTCAAATTCGCCTTCACTCATAAAGCGTCCGCGAACATCCTGTGTTACAATAATGTAATTCTCGCGCAGGTATAATCTTTGATAACTGTTCCAGAAGCCCTTAAAGCTTTTTTCTCCGTACGGAGCGCTGGAATAGGGTGTCCTGGTTAACAGGAAAGGATGCTTTTCACTGGAGTCTTTAGGAACATAAATGCTGGTGAACAACTTTACGCCATCGCGCATGGGTACCATCCGCTCAATTTTGTAGTAATTATCCATGATCCATGCGGAATCAAGGCTGTTTTGAGCAATAACGGATAAACTGAGAAAGGCTGTAAGTAGAAAGAATACTAATTTTTTCATAACACAATCTTGAATTGTAAATGTAACAAATTCAAGATTGTGTTATGCCGGATTTAAAACGGAATATACATGAAGCGGGGATATTTTAAATCACTTTGGTGATCTTAAGCATGTTGGTAGGCAAATGCATCTGTACAGGGATACTGCCGGTATTCACAACAATATTGCCCTGTTTCAGGAACCCTCTTTCTTTAAGGATCTCTATCTGATCAGCCACAATATCGTCTATACTGTCTTCCTCCGTATAATAGAATGCCCTTACACCCCAGCTTAAAGAAAGCTGGTTTACAAGTGTCCTTTCTTTAGTGAAAATGTACAGCAGGGATTTTGGCCGGTAACTGCTGAGCATAAAGGCTGTATAACCACTCTGCGTCATGCCTATCAGTGCATCTGCTTCCGTATCTTCTGCAAGTTTACAGGCGTTATAACAAACTGCATCGCTTAAAAAAGTAGGTGAATGGGGCAGGGGCTTCAAGTCCTCTTCGCGGTTGAAGCGATATTCATTGCGTTCAACCTCCATAATTATTTTTTTCATAGTTTCCACCACCAGCACGGGATGGTTACCGGCAGCTGTTTCGCCACTGAGCATAACGGCATCGGCGCCTTCAAGCACCGCATTGGCTACATCCGTACTTTCACTCCGGTTAGGTTTGGTACGTTCGATCATGCTTTCCATCATCTGAGTGGCCACGATAACAGGCTTGGCGCGATGCAGGCATTTACGGATGATTTGCTTCTGGATCAAAGGAACCTGCTCTACCGGGAGTTCAACACCCAAATCTCCACGGGCTATCATTATACCATCAGATTCAAGGATGATCTCACGGATATTGGTAAGCGCTTCCGGTTTTTCAATTTTGGCAATCACCTTGGTCTTGCTGTTTTTTTCCGCAAGTTTACTCTTGATGATCACAATATCTTTTACACTCCGTACAAAAGAAAGGGCTACCCATTCCAGTTGTTGTTCGATGATGAATTCAAGGTCAATCAGATCTTTCTCGGTTAATGCCGGCAGTGAAATTTTCGTATCAGGCAGGTTGATGCCTTTTTTGGATGACAAAACACCACCCAGTTTTACTTCAACTTTCACATCACCTTCACGGGTAATTTCTTTCACCAGTACTTCTATCTTTCCATCATCGATCATGATGATATTACCAATTCTCACATCACCTGCCAGGTTGGGGTAGGAAACATATATTTTCTCCAGGGTTCCCATCACCTTGGTATTAGTAAAGGTGAGGATATCGCCTTCCTTAACTTCCAGGTAGTTGCCTTCAATTTCTCCGATGCGCAGTTTGGGTCCCTGTAAGTCGCCGAGAATGGCAATATTATATGGTTCTGTAGAATTGATCTTACGGATATGTTCTATGATTTTTAATTTGTCTTCATGTGATCCATGGGAGAAATTGAGCCTGAAAACATTTACGCCAGCTCTTACCAGTTCAAGCAGCTTATCATAGGTGTCGCAAGCCGGTCCCACAGTTGCAACGATCTTTGTGCGGTGTACCGTATGCTGATAGCCCGCCTGATTGTCCATCTCCCTGTGAAGATATTTTGAAACATTTTTGCTCATAATAGATTATCCTTATTTTTTTACTGCGGTTGAATGGGGTTATTTACTATCTGATACGGATAAACGAAATATTTTTCAGCTGGCGAGTATCTTTACGATCTTCATCCATTCATCACTGATTTTCTGTTTTGCTTTAACGGCATTGTCCAGCGGAGTGTAATGCATTTTATTATTCATGATACCAACCATCACATTATGACGGCCTTCGATCAGCGCTTCCACCGCAGAATATCCCATTCGGCTGGCTATCAGCCGGTCGAGGCAGGTTGGTGAACCACCCCGTTGGATATGGCCCAGTATAACCACGCGCATATCTACATTAGGCATTCTTTCTTTGATCGCATTAGCCACCTCATTGCCACCGCCAAAATCATCACCTTCTGCTACCACTACCAGGTTTACCAGTTTCTGTCTTTTTTCTTTTTCGTGGAGCGAACGAAAGAGTGACTCTATATCTGTTTTCCTTTCCGGTATCAGGATATGTTCCGCCCCGGTGGAAATACCACTGTGTAACGCTATATAGCCTGCATCACGGCCCATTACTTCAATAATAAACAAACGGTCGTGTGCGTCTGCTGTATCCCTGATCTTATCAATGGCGCGAACAGCTGTATTTACAGCGGTATCAAATCCTATGGTGAAGTCTGTACCGGCTATATCTTTATCAATAGTGCCGGGTATGCCGATACAGGGGATATCAAACTCATTGGAAAAAATCTGTGCACCCCTGAAGGATCCATCACCGCCGATGATAACCAGGCCGTCAATACCTCTTTTCTTAAGGTTATCGTATGCCTTTTTTCTGCCCTCTGGGGTCATGAATTCCTGGCAACGGGCAGTTTTGAGGATTGTTCCGCCTCTTTGTATGATGTTGGCCACACTCCTGGAATTCATGGGAACGATATCATCTTCTATCATTCCCGAATATCCGCGGATTATGCCAAATACTTCTAAATCGTGGTATAAGCTTGTTCTGACTACGGCCCTTGTACATGCATTCATGCCCGGAGCGTCACCTCCGGAAGTCAATACACCTATTTTCGTAACTTTCTTTTGCATTCCTGATCTATTGGTAGGGTAAAAGGTGGTTTCCTGGAAGCTAAATCGTTTAGAACAGTTATTTAACTGTGCGTAGCGTCAAAAATACACAATTCCGGGTTATTATGCGGATGAAGATACATTGGTTTTTATTTAAAATAATCCCCATTTTGACCATGAATCAGGGTTATTTTTAAAAAATAGTATTAAAATAATTATTTAGTGACATGAAAATATTGCTGACTGGTGCAAATGGATTGCTGGGTTCTTACCTGGTGCCTGAATTGGGGCGGTTCGGACATGAAGTGCTGGCCACTGGTATCGGGCCTTGCAGATTACAGATCCTGCACCCATGGGGTAACATTGTCTACCGGTCTTTGGATATTACCGATTCGGCCCAGGTAACGGAGGTATTGGAATCATTTTCACCGGAAGTCATCATTCATGCGGCAGCACTTACCCAGGCTGATTTTTGCGAAACCCACCAGGTTGCCTGCTGGGATGTAAATGTTACTGCAACCCGGTTTATAATAGAAGCTGCCAGGAAAATAAGGGCATTTTTAGTATATGTTTCCACCGATTTTGTTTTTGATGGAAAGGCGGGCCCATATAAAGAATCAGATATTCCTGCTCCGATAAATTATTATGGCTGTAGTAAGCGCGTTGCCGAAAAAGCCGTAATGGAAAGTGGTTTGGATTGGAGCATAGCCCGGACTGTTCTAGTTTATGGCAAAACAGATACCGTGGCCAGAACAACCATTATTTCCTGGGCAGCAGAAAAGCTGCGTAAGGGAGAAAAGATTAAAGTGGTAAGCGACCAGTTTAGAACGCCTACTTATGCGGGCGACCTGGCCAAAGGCCTGAGGCTGATTGCAGAGAAAAAACCAACGGGTATTTTTCATTTATCGGGAAAAGAATTAATGACCCCCTATGACATGGCCATTAAAACAGCCAATTTTCTGGGGTCAGACAAAAACCTGGTAGAAAAAGTGGATGCCTCCGTTTTTTCTCAGCCTGCGATCAGGCCCCTGAAAACCGGGTTTATTATTGATAAAGCAAGAAACGAGCTGGGGTTTGACCCCATTACTTTCAGCGAAGGCCTTGGCCTGGTGCTGGAAAAATAGTATGCCATGAATGCAGTCAGGTCAGTTGATTTTTTTATTAGCCAGCACCAGAAAGCGGTAAACGACCTGGAAAATTATTTCCATGACCCTGATATGGAAATACTGCATGAATTCAGGGTTGAAGTAAAAAAAATAAGGTCAGTACTTTTCCTGATAGAGCAAATAACCGGCAGTAAAAAAGTTAAAAAAGCGCACAGGCAGATCAGGCATATATTTCATAAAGCCGGTGAAATAAGGGAATTGCAGTTGGAATCAGTCTGGCTGCACAGGCACCGTAAGTTTAATTTGCTCAGGCTGATGGAATATGACAAAGAAATTAAAAAATCCGACAGATCTTTCCATTTGGAAGTGCCTGAGATGCTCCATTCTTTCAAAAAGATCCGTGAAAAGATTGAGAAAATATTTCCGTATTTAACACAGCAAAAATCTGATCATTATATTACTAAAAAATGGCAGGAAACCCTACTTGCAGTGCTGACTGTAAAAACAGAAACAGGATGGCATGAAACCAGGAAAAAAATTAAGCAGCTCTTGTATGCACGGAATTGGATAGCAGAAGCTATTGTACTCCCGGTCCCGGTCAATCGAATATTCCTGGTGCTTGATAATTTACAGTCTCTCATCGGTCAATGGCATGATCTGAAATTGCTTGAAAAGAAGCTTCTTTCGCTTGAAAAAAAGTCAAAAGGACATGCAATGCTAATCAGGGAGCAGCAATTGGCGATCAAAAAGCTGCAGTTGGAACAGGATGATCTTGCAAAAAAAATAATTATCTCATTCCGGAATATCCGAAAAAATATAATTGCTTATCGTTGAATGCAGCATTTCCGGTTTCAACGCGGTAAATATTCCTTAGTTCATCATCAGTACATTGACGCTTCTCTGTAAAATATTAAAAGCTATCTCCGCCATCAGGTTTTCTTTATCCAAAGTTGGGTTTACTTCTGAAATTTCAAAGCAGCATATTTTCCTGTTTTGCATGAATTTAGAAATAAGGTCCTCAACTTCTCTTTCCTTTAATCCATTGCTGACGGGCGTTCCCGTACCTTTTGATATCGAAGAATCCAGGCTGTCAACATCAAAACTTACATAAATATCGGTACAGTCGCTAAGGTAACGTGTTACTGCCCGGACCACATTTTCAGGTCCTTTTCTCCTGACCTCATTGGTGGTAATTACTTTGATGCCGTGTTTTTCTATGAGCAGTCTTTCTTCTTTTTCAAAATCACGCAGGGAAATGAAAACAATGTCCTCGGGTAAAACTTTGGGACAGATCTTGCCGATATTTTTTAAGCCCTGCCATAACTTTTCTGTTTTCTCATCAAGATCATGCACTTTGCAATCTTCATTGTCTTCATCAATTGAAATCGATAATGGCATGCCATGCATATTGCCGGAAGGAGTGGTATAGGGTGTATGTAAATCTGCATGTGCATCAATCCAAATAACACCCAGTTTACTTTTGGGTTTTGCAATTTTGATACCCGCAATAGTGGCGCCGGCAATGCTGTGGTCACCGCTTAAGACAACCGGGAAAAAGCCCTGCTTCATGGAATCACAGACTGCTTTGCTAACCCTTTCATACATTATATGAATGCCCTGTATCCTTTTTGCATAGGGAGATTCAATGGGCTCAAAAAGGAGCTTATTTTCGTGTGGAATTTTTTCGGAAGGGAAGTGGATGAAGAAATTACTCATAAAATCCAGTGCTGCAATTTTTATCGCATCTACTCCCAGGCTTGCGCCCCTTGTTCCGGCCCCGATTTCCGAGGCTACTTCAATTAATTTAATATTTTTCATATAAGAAAACTTGGTTCAACAATCGTTGATAAAAAAACAGTAAAAAAGGGATACTTATTCCGGGATATAGTAATTGACCGGCAACAGGATGGAGCCAAAGGAATGATAGTGTATTGTATACCGTGAGTTGATCATAACAGCTTACTTAGTCAAAAATAGGGTTTTCCGCCAAATAGTCAAACAGATTTGACAGAACTGCAAATTAATCCGTAGGAAAAATGTTAATGCCCCTTATGCTGCCCTGTGTAAATAATGGGCTGAATCGCAGGAACATATCTTCGCTGTACCACTTTTCTTTCCGTGTTTTTTTAATCACTTCCCGGTGTTCGTGCATGGTGTAGGCAAATTTTTTCATATCATCCAAACTTTTCCAGATGCTGAATGTAGCCTGCCGGATAAAGGGCATTTCACCAATGCCGAGAGATGCAATCAATCCATCTGCATGTTCCATTTGCCTGGCAACAGGCGCTACATTTTTCCAGAAATCGGGGAGCTTTTGCAGCCGGATAGTAGCCCTTGTAAGTACTGCTACCGGACCTTCCTGGATTTTATTAGTATTTGGTTCAGGCTTCAATTTTACGCCGTTCCAACTGCCATGGCCTTCTTTCAGCTCCAGCACAATGGTCCAGGTTTCACAGTTGAAACGCTTCCACCAGTTGGCGATAAATGTTCCGTAAATAGCCGAAAGCCCGTTAACAGGATCAGCACGCAATGCGGAAATATCGGGCTTGATTTTAGTGAAGATTAGAACTGCCCATTGGTTCCAGTCTGGGTGAATGTCAAAAGTGCCATTCTTCCCGCATCCCATCAGTTTGCTGAAAATGATATCTTTTTTTCCTGACAGGGGTATCCTGAACAAGGCCATGGAGCAGATGGCAAAATATATAAACTTAGAAGGGTACCGGGAAACGGTTAGGACAGCGTACATGAAATAAAGTTAAGCATTCACAAGACCTGGATAAGCTGATTATATATGCTTACAATTAAACGCTGTTTTGGTTTAAAAACTGATTTATTGATTTCCGCCGCTGCCCATACGCATGATCATCCGGCCATCACCGCCCTGCATATCTTTCATGGGTTTAATATCGAAACCTTTAGGAATTTCAAATACTTTATCTTCTATAGCGGCGTCAAGTTGAACTTTTGTAACCGTCATATGCATTTTCATCCCGTTCGTTCGCTCAATCTGGTATTCCATGGGAAAACCTTCAATCTGGTCAAGGCCATTCACACCAGCCATCGACATCATGCCTCTTCCGCCGCCGCCACCAAAGGAAAAACCTTCAGCCATTTTAAAATCCGGGCAATACCATACTATTGTGCTATTGACTTCGCCACGTTGATTCTTTGATTTTATAATGGCTTTCTTACAGGTATAACCTGCAATTTTTTTCGTTTCATTTGTATACTCTATTTCAGGTTTGGCCGGCCTGGCTATGGGTATACCGGCCTTTTCCAGAGAATCTCGCCTGGCATTTCTGGCAGAATCCATTCGAGAGCGCATAGCCAGTTCGTCTTCTTCAGTTGAATAGAAACCTACTTTCCGGCCCATTGCCTCCGTCAGGGTAGTGGTTTTTTTATTTTTCCGGTCAGTTATTATGATGTTGTTCCCAAAATCACTGGTACTTTCCACTTTTGAAAAGTCACCCCTGTAATACATAGTAGTATTGGCTTCCATGCCACCGGCACCACCCATCATCATCACCCTGTCGCCTTCACCGGGAGAATTCCCACCCATGTTTTCAGGGAAGGTAATTTCAGTTTTCATTTTGATGATCGCTTTTTCAACAATTTTAACCTGTGCCGAAACGGAAATGGTTAAAAGGCTGCAAATGGCCGGTAAAATAAATTTCATAAAAGTAGTTTTTGACTTAATGCAATCTTTAGATGCGCTTATGCATATTTTACTTTCGGGTAGTGCATAACAGGCATGTGTGACTCTGTAAAATTAAAAACGTATAATCCAGCAGGAATACAGCGGCATTTACTGGTGGTAAACAAAATTTTGATCGGTCATGCCTGTACTGCCAGTATGGGAATATGGCTGTGATAGGCAAGTTTTTGCGTATGGCTGGTTTTAAACAGGCTGTTCAGGAAATTATGCTTTTTAGGCACGGTGATGATCAGGTCTGCTTTTCGGTCCTGTGCAAACAGGTTGATTGATTCAACAAAGTCATACATCCGAATGAAAGAATATTCAGGATTGTATCCTTCGAGCAACTTATCGAGTTTGGCCCTTTCTGTCTTATACTCTTCTGTCAGCTCAACAAAATGTTCATGATCAACATTAACCACATGGAGGTATGGTTTGAACAGGTCAAGCAGGGTTCGCAGGCTTTCTATGGGTGTTGTGGCTTGCACATCCTTGAAATCGCTGGCAAAAATCACCGTTTTTATTTTTTGGTATTGGGCATCCGGCGGAATGATCATAACAGGGCATATATCCTGGTGTATGACATTAAGTGTATTGCTGCCAATAAGGATCTGGTCAAGGCTAGTGGAACCTGTAATCCCCATAACAATCAGGTCAAGATCAAAGTGATGGTAAAGCCTTTCGAGATTGGAAATAAGGTTTCCTTCTTCGGCTAAGCATATTACCGGTGCAGAAGAAATATAGCCAAGTTCAGTTTTAAGATTCATCAGGGCCGCTTCAGAGATACGTTTTCGGGACTCAGTATCGCTGAAAATGGAAGTGCCGTCCTGTCCGGAAATTATGGAATCGTAGGCATTATACAGAATAACCGAACAATCTTTTATATCATTGGCCATTAATGCCGCAAAACGGGCGGCATTTTTTGATGTATCTGAAAAATCAGTTGGAACAATAAATTTTTTCATACGGGCAATATACGAAAATAAAAAAAGCGCGCTAAAGATTTGAAGTTCCATTTGGTATCCACTACACTATAAAAGCAAAAAAATCATCATTTGAAAGTGATTTTTTGTAAAAAGGGGTGGAAAATTTAATTCGGGCACTTATCTGCTACGATTGATTTATTAATTTCATTTAATATTATGTCATTATGAAAAAATTATTTTGCCTGATCTGGCTTTGTGTTTTTTTGATCCCTGTCTTTTCTCAGGAAAAGATTTCCATCATTCCCCAGCCGGTGGAAATAAAAACAGGAGAAGGTTATTTTGCCCTTAATCCGTCTTCTTCCATCTCACTATCTACTTCTGATGCAGAACTGAAAAGATTGGGAGAATATGCGTCCTCAATTTTATCCAGGGCGACAGGATTTCAGATGCCTGTAAGGGCAGGCGGGGTAATGACCAATAATATGGGCAATATTCTTTTTCAGATAAATAAGGATATTGACCCCGTGGTTGGGGAGGAAGGATACCGATTGAAAATCAGCCAGGGATTGGTAACCATTTCTGCCAATAAACCAGCCGGTCTTTATTATGGTTTTCAGACATTGTTACAATTGCTTCCAAAGGAGATAGATCAGAAACAAACCGTTTCTAATATAAACTGGCAGGTGCCTGTTGCAGATATAATGGACTATCCCCGGTTTGGGTGGAGGGGCTTGATGTTAGATGTATCAAGGCATTTTTTCACGAAGCAGGAAGTGAAAGATTTTATTGACGAAATGGTCAGGTATAAATATAATCTGTTGCACTGGCATCTTACTGATGATGAAGGCTGGCGAATAGAAATTAAAAGCTATCCCAAACTAACGGAAAAGGGTGCATGGAATGTTAAACGGGTAGGTACTTTTGGGAATTTTGCTCCTCCGGCTGCTGATGAGCCTCGTGATTATGGCGGATTCTATACACAGGAAGATATCCGCGAAATTGTTCAGTATGCCAAAGATAGGTATGTCAATATCCTTCCTGAAATTGATGTACCCGGACATAGTCTTGCAACCATTGCATCTTATCCTGAATTGTCCTGCACACCTGGTGCCGATAAATATGTAGTAAGGTCAGGTGAGAAGATCATGAACTGGTATTCTGGTGGTTTTACGGCATTGGTTGACAATACCCTTTGCCCCGCAAATGAAAAAGTGTATACTTTCCTTGATAAGGTTTTTGGTGAACTGGCGGCATTATTTCCTTTTGAATATATACATATGGGTGGAGATGAATGCGCCAAGAATTTCTGGGAAAAAAATCCGCAGATACAGGCGCTCATGAAAAAAGAAAAACTTAAAGACATGCACGAGGTGCAAAGTTATTTTGTAAAAAGGGTTTCAAAAATTGTCAATGATAAAGGGAAAAAGATGATAGGCTGGGATGAGATACTGGAGGGCGGGCTTGCTCCAAATGCAGCTGTGATGAGCTGGCGCGGAATGAAGGGTGGCATTGAAGCTGCCAAAATGGGTCACGAAGTAGTGATGACACCAACCACCTATGGGTATCTAGATTATATGCAAAGCGATGCGGTGATAGAACCTCCCGTTTATGCAACCCTTCGGTTAAAAACAAGCTATGCTTTTGATCCGGTTCCGGAAGGCGTTAATCCTAAATTAATTAAGGGCGGACAGGGAAATATCTGGTCAGAGCAATTATATAATACACGTCATTTGCAGTATATGACCTGGCCCAGGGGAATGGCCATTGCAGAATGTTTATGGTCGCCTAAAGGGGTTAAAAACTGGAACAGCTTTACGCAAAAAGTAGAAAGTAATTTTGACAGAATGGATATCAGGCAGGTTAAATATGCCCGTGCCATGTTTGATCCCATCTTCACGGTTAAAAAGGATAGCCGGGATTCCATGCTTATAGAATTAAGTACTGAAGTTGAAGGATTGGATATCCATTATAGCTTCGATAATTCACATCCGGATAATTTTTATCCGAAGTATACAGTTCCCCTGTTTGTTCCAAAAGAAGCGGTAACGCTCAAAGCAGTTACGTATAGAAATGGTAAAGTAGTGGGCAGGCAGATTGATATGCCTGTTAAGGAACTGTACAAAAGGGCCGCGGCATTAAAAAAATGAGAGATTAAACCAGTGAGTTGTAAAGACAGTTGTAAATAATACTTTCAAAACAGCTTAAATATGTAATATCAGTAAATTTTTCAACCCGGATCCGGCACGCTTATCCGGGTTGAAAAATATTGCTACATTTGGCGTTATGGGTAAATTATCCGGGAAGGTAGTTTGGATAACTGGTGCGTCATCCGGAATTGGAGAGGCATTGGCCAATGCTGTATGGCAAGAAGGTGCGCACCTGGTTTTATCTGCCAGGCGGCAAAGCGAACTTGAAAGGGTTAAAAAATCATTATCGCCTTCAGGTTTCCAGCGGGTCATGATTTTACCTATGGACCTGGCGGATACATTAGCTAGTCAAAATTTAGCAGATGAGGTGTTACGGGAATTCGGCCAAATTGATATCCTGGTCAATAACGCAGGTGTCAGTCAGCGGTCTTATACAATTGATACTCCTCTCGCCATTGACAGGAAAATCATGGAAGTGAATTTCTTTGGTACGGTAGCATTGACCAAAGCTGTTTTGCCTTCCATGGTAAAAAGAAAAAGTGGGCTGATTGTTGTGATTAGCAGTATTTCAGGAAAGTTCGGATTTTATTTACGGTCAGCATATGCTGCATCCAAACATGCATTACATGGATTTTTTGAATCCCTGAGGATGGAGGTGTATAAAGATAATATACAGGTTATGCTTGTTTGTCCCGGCAAGATCAGTACATCACTTTCCCTGCATGCATTGACTGCCGATGGACAGGTACATAACCGGATGGACGATGCCATTGCGGCCGGGATACCGGCGGAGCAATGTGCAGACAGGATTTTAAAAGGGATTTTTCGTGGCGAGGAAGAAATATTTGTTGGTGGGAAAGAAATTCGGGCTGTGTGGATCAAGCGATTTTTTCCAAAGCTATTTTCAAAGTTGATCCGTAAACAAAAAGCCGAATAAAACGAAGTTTCATTTATATTTCACTGATAAGATAATTCGACCTTAAAAGATAAAGCAGGCATGATTAGTTTACCAACCATTGCAGGAATTCAGCAAATAGGCATAGGAATACCTAATGTACATAAAGCATTTGACTGGTACCGGGAACATTTTGGAATGGACATACCCATTTTTGAAGAAGCGGCAGAGGCCAATCTTATGCTTCGTTATACCGGAGGAAAGCCGCACCAGCGACATGCTATCCTGGCTTTGAATATGCGTGGTGGCGGAGGTTTCGAAATATGGCAATATACCAGCAGAACCCCCGAAGAAAGTAAATTTAAGCTGCAGGTTGGCGATCTGGGATTCTATTGTGCCCGTATCAAAACGATTGATGTAAAGGGCACTTATGCATTTATGAAATCCAAGGGGGTTAACCTGGTTTCAGAACTAACCAAAGATCCCGGTGGGAGTGAAACATTTTATCTCCGTGATCCCTGGGATAATCTTTTTCAGATTGTGAAGAGCGATTCCTGGTTCGGGAAGGGGTTCAGGTTAACCGGCGGACAGGCCGGATGTATGATCGGTGTTTCAGATATGGAAAAGTCAAAAAAATTCTATGCAGAAATACTGGGTTATGATACGGTTATATATGATTGTGAGGGTGTATTTGAAGATATTAAAAATTTACCCAGTGGAGACCATCGGGTCCACAGGGTGTTGCTGAAACATAGTAAGCCCCGATCTGGGGCTTTTTCCCGTTTGCTGGGAAGCAGTGAAATTGAATTGATAAAAGTTTATGACAGGAACCCGCGGAATATCTTCGAAAACCGTTTCTGGGGTGACTGTGGTTTTATTCATCTTTGTTTTGACATTACGAATCAGGCCGCTATGAAAAAAATGTGTGCTGATAGTGGTCATCCTTATACAGTTGACAGCGGCTCAACCTTTGATATGGGTGAAGCAGCTGGTCACTTTTCTTATATTGAAGATCCGGATGGTGCACTGATTGAATTTGTGGAGACAAAGCGTATTCCTATTCTTAAGAAGTTGGGATGGTATCTTGACCTCAATAAAAGGGATGCAACAAAGCCTTTACCTGATTGGATGCTGAAGGCTTTGAAGTTCAGCAGGGTCAAGTGAGCAGGATTCTGAGGATTTGATGGATTGGCGGGATGGATG
>Ga0209254_10001182_pt1 | contig 23117 bp, 16 predicted proteins | sample FrelakmetDIP11DI_FD_187148 | JGI IMG/M metagenome (GOLD analysis project Ga0209254, IMG submission 187148) | Freshwater lake sediment microbial communities from the University of Notre Dame, USA, for methane emissions studies - DIP11 DI (SPAdes)... | ecosystem: Environmental > Aquatic >...
GAGGGCGAAGGCGTGGTTGGGCACGCCGCTGTTGGTGTGAACGCCGCCGCCGTCGTCCTCGCTGCAGTAGTACTGGCTGTCGCTGACCTTGCCGGGATCGCCGGCGCAGTTGGGGTGCCACATGTCGCGCAGCCCGTTCCACAGGGTGTCCTCGGCGACGATCCAGCGCACCGAGTCGTCGATCGTGAAGCTGATCTCGACCGCCACGTCGGCCGGCTGGGCGTCCTTGATCGCGAGGCCCAGGCTCTTGGAGATGAACGCCGCGGGGATCCCGAGGGCGGGGCCGCCGCCGGGCATGTCGTAGACGACATCGTTGATCGTGTTCATGACCAGCACGCCGGCGGCGCCTGCGACCTCGGCGTTGGCGACGCGATCGCGGTAGCTGCAGGCGCCATAGCGGAACTCGACGAAGGCAATCCGTCCCGGCTCGAACCCCACGAACGGCTCGCAGCCGTCGGCCGCGATGCCGACCCCGTCGTCCACGAGCTGCACGATGCCGAGCGTCGACCACGGCGGTAGCGGGTTGAAGGTCGCACTGCCGGCCAGGTACTCGCCGGCGACCGAATCGGGTGACTGCACCAGGAGCCGGACCGAGTTGCTGCCAACAAAGTCGGTGCAGGTGCCCGTCCCGCGGATCGGAGCTGGGTCGTCGTTGCCGACGCCGTTGATCATGTCGGCGATCTCGCCGAAGATGTCGGAGTAGGCCTCGTTGAGCGCGCCCGGCTGCCACTGATAGATCAGGTCGTGGGTGGCATCGGTGTAGGCATGGGTCCACTCGTGGGCCACCACGTCGTCGCTGGTCGTGTTCCGGCAGAAGCCGGTGTAGCTCCCGGTCCACCACGCGTTCGGGCAGCTCAGGTTCTGGTCCTCGTAGATGGTCCGCATGACCGCGTTGTGGCCGTCGTAGGAGAGGAAGTCGCCGCCGCTCAAGTTCGCGAACAGCTGGTAGGTGTCCTGGGCGAAGTCGATCACCCCGTTGATCTCTTCGTCCTCGATGTCGCCGATGCCGGAAAATGGCAGCGGATCGCCCTCGTCCCACACCCGGGCGCCGAGGTTGCGGTGGTAAATGGTCCGGTGGAGGTGCTCGATCCCGGTGATCTGATCGACGACAAAGCCCTGGTGGGCATCGACGTAGAGGAACTCGCGGACGTCGGCGCCATTGCCGACCTCGACCTCCCAGACCAGATGATCGCTGCCGGGCCGGCCGGCGACCAGGCCGCTGCGAAAGACCAGCGGTCCGCGAGCCTCGGCCACGAGGTCGGAGGCGCCGCTCTGCTTCGCCACCAGCGCGGTGGCGGTCGCTGCCGCCTCGTCCCCGGTCACGTTGGGAGCCACCGATGCCAGGCCGATGTCGGGCACCACCGTGCCGTTGACCGTCACCAGCTCACCATCGGCGTCGAAGTGGAGCCGCAGCTCGGCACCGAACACCGGCACCCCCATGTGCTGCTGGCGGAAGCGCAGGTGCTCGCCGCCGAGCCGGTCGGCAAGGAGACCAGCCGGGACCAGATCGCGGACCGCGTCGTAGAGCCCGAACGCCTTACCGTAGCGCGCGAGGAAGGCGCGGCTCCGGCTCGGCGCGCTGTCGCCGGCGAGCGCCAGGCTGCCCGGGGCGAGTTCGATCAGGCGCGGGATGCCGGTCACCCGGTCGCGGTCGATCTGCGCGGCGCCGCCGCTGGCGCGCTCGAGATCCTGAATTGCCTCGTCGCGGGTGGTCCCGGGGGACGCCGCCGCAGCCGCGAGCGCGACGCCCAGACCCGCCATCAGCGCGATCGTGCGAAGTGACCTTTGCATTCGTTCCTCACAGCAGGGAGTGGAAAAGGGGCGCCGCTTCACAGCCGAAGCGGCACCGGGTGTCCCGGTGGATGAATCTAGCACAGCACCCAAACTATTCCCCGCGCGAGCCGTTACACTGAGTGCGGATCGCAGATGGCACTCCTGAGCGGGTTCCGGCAGGCACTGCACGAGCTCACCGACGGGCTGGACGTGCGGGACGCGCCCGGCTCATTCCGGCGCGACACGGTCAAGGCCTACGGCGTGCTCGGCCGAGAGCACCTGGATCGTCCCGAACCCGCCGGCTTCCTCGGCCGGTGGTGGTTCCGGACGCGGGTCCTGTTCCTCGGGCTCTCCTCGAAGCTGTCGCCGCCGCGGCGCCTGCTGTTTCTGGTTTGCATCGCCCTCGCGCTGTGGGGCCTCGTCGACCTCCCCGGGGACGGTGTGGGCCCGCTAGCCGGCCGGACGCCGCTGGGTCTCGCCGTGGCCGGGCTGGTCCTGCTGCTCGCGCTCGAGCTCGCGGATCGGGTGCTCGTGCGCGACGAGCTTGAGGTCGCCCGCCAGCTCCAGCGCGAGTTGCTGCCGGAGCGTGCCCCGGAGGTCGCCGGCTACAGCTTCGCCTTCTCCTACCGGACGGCCAACACCATCGGCGGCGACTACTACGACTTCCTGCCGGCGGGGGACGGGCGGCTCGGGCTGATCGTGGGCGACGCGAGCGGGCACGGGATCGCGGCCGGGCTGGTGATGGCGATCGCGCATGCCGCCTTGCGCGCGGCCATCGACCTCGATCCCTCGCCACGGGCGGTGATGGACCTCGTCAACCGCGCGCTCTACCGCAGCGGCGGCCCGCGTGCCTTCATGACCTTGTTCTACGGCCTGCTCGATCCCGGCTCGGGTCGGCTCGACTACGCCTGCGCCGGGCATCCCTACCCGCTGCTGCGGCGGGCTGACGGGGAGGTGGTGGAGCTCGGAGCGGGCTCGCTGCCGCTCGGGCTGCGCGCTGCGGTGGCGCCGGCGCAGGGCAGCGAGTGGTTCCACGCCGGCGATCTTTTGGTGATGTACACCGACGGCGTGCCCGAAACGTTCGATGAAGCCGGAAACGCTTTCGGATTCGACGCGCTCCGCGGCGAGGCGGCGGCGGGGGGGTCGGCGTCGGTCGTCCACGAGCGGATCACGTCGGCCCTCGAGAGCTTCGGTGGGGGCGCGCCGCTGGTCGACGACCGCAGCCTGCTGATCATCTCGCGGCGCGGGGAGCGGGAGGCCTGATCAAAGCGGGCGCGGGGGCGTCGTCCGTTCAGTCGAGGGGCACCGGCAGCACGGTCCGAGGATCCGAGCTGCCGCGGCTGACGACCGAGCCGTAGATCGCGATCGGGCCGTCGGTGGTGACCGTCGCCACAAAGCTCGCGGGGCCCAGGCAGCGCACCGTCGGGTCGTCCTTCGGCTCGAGGTGGATCTGCAGCCAGGACCTGGCCGGAACCTGGATGGCGTGCGGCAGCTCGATCTCGGCGTCGTCGACGAGAACCCCGCCATCGGCGGCAGCCGGCGGCACGTCGAGCACCGCGACCACCGGCAGGTCGCCTGGGTTGGCGAACCCGAGGTAGGTGTCGAACTCACGGGGCCCGCAGGTGTTGCGGTGCCAGATCAGGGAGGGGAGCAGGTACTCGCCCGGTCCCGGGAGCTGGTCGACCGAGATCGCCTCGACCTCCTGGCCGGGTCCGGCCAGCAGACCGCGACGGTTGTGATCGGTGGGGGCCGGATGGTTGACGGTGCGGCTGATGACGTGGATTGGACCGTCGGCGGACAGCACCAGCGATCCGATGGCCCGGTCGGCGCAGCCGAGGTCGGTGGCGAGGCCGGAGGCGGTCCACACCACCGACGACAACGGCGGGACGACCCTGGTCGGCGCAGTCGGGCGATCGCAGGGACGGCTGCGCTCGAGCACGCCCGGGAGGAAGTCGATCAGCGAGACCTGGACCGGCTGGTCGCCGAGGTTGGTGAGGTAGATCTCGGAGCTCCAGAGGGTCTCGTCCTGGCCTCTGGCGTTGTGGGCGACGAACGGGATGAGGAAGCTCTCCGCGCCCGCTATCGCCGGTGCGAGCGCGAGAATCGAGACCGAGATCAGGAAGATCATTAGCAGGGCAGGTCGCATCGTGACTCCATGAGCGCGCGGCGACCCTCTACCGCCGGCCGCGCGCGTCCCGTAATCTTACTACGGAGCTCGGGGGCGAAACGTCGGATCGTGACGCGCGCCGGCGAGCTGCGGCGCGAGTGGCCGCAACGGAGGCTTTGAGGGCGATGTCGGAGGCTGGACGGATTCACGGGGCGTTCGCGCCGGTGCCGACCCCGATCGGGCGGGGGGGCGCCTTCGATGAAGAGGCGCTCGGCCGCCACCTGGGATGGCTCGCCGAGTCGGGGCTCGACGGCGCGGTGGTGCTCGGGAGCAACGGCGAGTTTCCTTCGTTCACGCTCGAGGAGCGGCGCCGGGTGGCGGCAGCGGCGGCCGCGGCCCGCGGCCGGCTGAAGCTGGTGCTGGGGGTCGGCTCGTGCGCCCTCGGCGAGGTGGTCGAGATGGTCGGCGAGGCCGCGCGGCACAGCTACGACGCCGTCCTGTGCCCGCCACCGTTCTACTTCCGCAGGCCGTCGATGCGCGGCCTGGTCGAGTTCTTCGGACACGTGCTCGATGCATCCGCGGTGCCGGTCCTGGCGTACCACATCCCCCAGCTGACCGGAATTCCGATCGACGACGAGCTGCTCGACCTGATCGGCGGCCACCCGCGGCTGGCCGGCGTCAAGGACTCGACCGGCGATCCCTCGGAGCTGCGGCGCCTGGTCGGCCGCTGCGCCGGTCGCAGCTACCTGGTCGGATCCGACCGGCTGGTGCGAGCCGCCCATGAGGCGGGCGGCACCGGCAGCATCACGGCGGCGGCCAGCGTGGTTCCCGCCCTGGTCGTTGAGGCGGCGCGCAGCAACCACGGCCAGGAGGCGCTGGTGCAGGCGCGCGGGCTGCTCGAGGAGTTCGGGCTGCAGGCCGCGGTCAAGGCGCTGCTGCGCCACCGCGGCTTCGGGTACTACGGCTCGCGGCCGCCGGTGATCGGGCTCGAGGACGATCCCGGCCGCACGGCGGACCTCATCCGGCGGTTCGCGGAGCTCAGCCCGGGCTGACCGGGCTCACCGTCAGCACGAGCTTGCCGAAGATCTCGCCGCCGGCGATCAGGCGATGGGCCTCCGCGACGCGCTCGAGGGGGAGGGCGCGGTCGACGACCGGCCGCACCGAGCCGTCGGCGATGGCCGTCCCGAAGCGGTCGAGCAGGGCGGCAATGGTCCGGCCTTTGAAGTCGTCGGAGCGGGAGCGCAGGGTCGAGCCGAGGATCGAGAGCCGGCGCGAGAGAACCCGGGCGAGGTCGATCTCGGAGCGCGCACCGCCCATCAGGCCGATGACGATTAAACGACCGTCCACGGAGAGCAGGCGGAGGTGGTCCTCGAGGTAGGGCGCGCCGATGCAGTCGAGGATGAGGTCGACACCGCGGCCCGCGGTAGCGTCCAGGACTGCGGCCGCCAGATCGACGCTGCGATGGTCGAAGGCGTGGGTCGCGCCGAGTGCGAGGCAGCGCCGGCAGCGGTCGGGCGAGCCGGCAGTGACCAGCACCGTGGCCTCGGCGGCCACGCCGAGCTGGATCGCGGCGGTGCCGACGCCGCCGCTGCCGCCGTGGACCAGGGCCGCCTTGCCTGGCTCGAGGCCGCCGAGCTCGAAGAGGTTGAGGAAGGCGGTCAGGAAGACCTCGGGGAAGCCGCCGGCTTCGGCATCGGAGTAGCTCGCGGGCGCGGCCATCACGCACGTCTCCGCAACGACGACCTCCTCCGCGTAGCCGCCGCCGGCCAGCAGGGCCATCACGCGGTCGCCGGCGCGCCAGCGCTGGACCGATCCGCCGACCTCAACCACGGTGCCCGCGCACTCGAGGCCGAGGATGGTCGAGGCGCCGCCAGGCGGCGGATAGAGGCCGCGGCGCTGGAGGAGGTCGGCCCGATTGACGCCGGCGGCCGCGACCCGGATCCGGACTCCTTCGGGGGTCAGGGGCGGGGCCTCGACCTCACCGACGCGCAGGACCGACTCGTCGCCGAACCCGTCGCAGATCACCGCTCGCATGGTCAGAAGGATAGCCGAAGAGCAGCGGCGGGTCGTCGATCTCCGGTTTCCCGGCCCGTTTCCGCGCCCGCGCCCGAACACGCCGCGCCGCTGAGATCCGTATCTCCTAGGGGGAATCCGGAAGCGGGCGCGGAAGCGGAAGGCAGGGACACCCCCCGTTGGCCCCGCGCCCCGTCGAGAGGCGCTACAATGCCGACCGCCGTTCGTCGGCGTGGAGGTTGACCGTGCGTGAAGCGGCCATCGAGGCGAAAGATCTGGAGACCTGGGCCGGCTACCTGCTCGAGCACTCGCTCGGCGGGATCACGCCGCAGGACCGGGTGATGATCAAGGGCGAGCGCGTGTGCTGGCCGCTGATGGCGGTGCTGGAGCGCCGGGTCATCGAGGCCGGAGGAGTTCCGGACGTCTATCTGATCCCGCCGAACAACGACCGCGGCCGGGTGTGGTCGGCGGCGATGGGGCGTGCGGCGTCAGGCGAGCAGCTGGCGCGGATCCCGGGCTGGCACGGCGAGCGGTACCAGAGCATGACCAAGTACGTCGAGGTTCTCGGAGGCGAGGACCCGGCTCAGTTCCGCGGCCTGCCGGCGGACCGGGTGCAGGCCCTGGCCGCTGCCGACCGGCCCTTCGCTGACGTGCGCATCTCGAAGCCGTGGGTGATCACGCTGTACCCGACGCCGGCGTTCGCCGAGCTCGAGGGCATGGACCTTGAGGACTACACCCGCTTCATCGTGCGGGCCTCGACCACCGACCCGCGGCCCCTCCTCGAGGCGGAGCAGCTCCTCGAGCCGGTGTTCGCCAGCGCGAACGCGATGACCATCGTCACCGAGCACCCCGAGCAGCGTCGCGAGCTCACCCTGGAGCTGGACCTGTCGTCGGGCCGGCCGATGATGTCGTATGGCCTGCGCAACTTCCCGGACGGTGAGATCTTCACCAGCCCCGACGCCGGGGGCACCGAGGGTGAGATCTTCGTCGACCTGCCGGTCAACTATGGCGGCAACGACATCAAGGGCATCTACCTCCGATTCGAAGGGGGGCGGATCGTCGATTTCAATGCCGCGATCGGGCACGATCACCTGGCCGCCATCATCGGGACCGATGAAGGCTCTCGCCGGTTGGGCGAGGTCGCCCTCGGCATGAACCCGGGCCTCGACCGCGTTCTCAAGCACCCGCTGTTCGTGGAGAAGGTCGGCGGCACCCTGCATATCGCAATCGGAGCCAGCTACGAGGACTCCTACGTGGAGAACCCCCGCTCGGAGGAAGGTGCAGCCCGGATCAAGGAGCTCGAGCGCTCGGGTGCGCTCAATCGTTCGGCGCAGCACGTTGACATCGTGACCGACTTTCGGCCTGGCGGCTGCGGGCGCCGGGTCCGTCTCGGCGACGTCGAGTTGAAGGCGGCCAACGGAGTGTGGGTGGTGGCTCCTTGACGAGGGGACGCTCCGGCGGCGCGGCGCCGTCCGCGAAGGCCGGGCGAGAGGTCCGCGCCTCAACAGTCTGGAGGGCATCATGACCGAGAAGAAGACACCCCGGCCGGTGGAGGGCAGCCAGGCGCCGGTCGAGCGGCGGATGGACGAGATCGCGCCGCCGGTCATCCTCGAGGAGCTGCGCAAGGGGGTGCTCGGCCAGAACACCGCCCTGCGCTTCGTCTCGGTGGCAATCTACAAGCACACTACCGGCAAGGTGTCTGGCAACATCATGCTGATCGGCAACTCGGGAACGGGCAAGACCACGATCATGAACAACATCCAGCGGATGTACCATGACGTCCTCGAGTACCGCCCGTTTCGGGCGATGACGATCATCAACGCCAATCTGCTGGTCGACGCCGAGCGGATGGAGTTCCAGCCGTCCCGCCTCTTCTCCGCCGTGGAACAGCGGGCGCGGTCGCTGCTCGGCCCAAAGCCGGGGCCCGACGCGCTGCGGGCGACCATGGAGCAGGCCACCATCTGCATCGACGAAATCGACAAGATGTCGTCGATCGTCGCCGGCAAGCCGAACCCGATCGGAGTCGTGCTCCAGCAGGGCCTGCTGACTTTGATGGAGGGCGAGCAGGTCGCCTACCGAACCTTCGCCAACGTCGACGGCGAGGACAAGCAGGTCACGATCACCATCGACACCGAGCACATGATGTTCATCTGCGGCGGTGCCTTCGAGGGGCTTTACGACCAGGTCTACTTCCGCGTGGTCAGCCCCAGCAGCGGCGAGAAGCTGAAGTCGCATGCGATCCACACCGCCGACGGCCAAGTGCGGATCGAGACCCGCTTCGAGCTCGCCGACTACATCAAGCCGGAGGACCTCTTCACCTACGGCATGGTGCCGCAGTTCATGTCCCGGTTCGACAACGTGGTGCTGCTGCGGGACCTCGACGTGCAGATCCTCAAGGAGATCCTCCTGTACTCGGTGGACTCACCCTTCAACCGGTCCCGCCGCTACTTCGAGGTCATGGACATCCGCCTCGAGATCGACGACGTCGCGGCCGCGATCATCGCCGAGGAGGCCGAGAAGAACTCCCGTACCGGCGCCCGCGCGCTGCGCACGGTGTTCGGCCGGATCATCAATCGGCTCGAGTTCGATCCGTGGCAGCACGAGGGCCTCGAGAAGCTGCCCGGCGGCGGCCACCGGTTGGTGATCACCCGCGACATGGCGCGCCGCGCCGCCGTCCGCAACGGGGGCTGATCGGTGTCCGCTACACTAGGCTGAGGGTATTCGGAGCTGAACGGTTGACCCATCGCTGGTCGTTTCGTTTCGACCTCGATCTCAGGAACTCCCTGGGTCGGCGGACCCGCCCGGAGGCGGTGGTGGTCCAGGAGGATCGCAACCTGGTCATGGGGCCGCAGGCGATCCTCGATCTGGACGCGGCCGATGATCTCGATGCGGCGTACCTCGCGGTCCGCGACCACCGCCCGCTGCCGCTGGGCGGCTTCCTCGTGCTGCGCGGCCGCGAGCCGGGTCAGCCGCTGACCTACCAGGCAGTGGTTCACGACTTCGAGCTCAACCCGAGCTGCCGTCCGGGTGACGTGCGCCGCAGCCTGTGCAGCGTGGTCCGAGATGCGCAGGGGCGAGGCCTCGGATTCGTGGCTGCCGAGGCTCTCGGGCGGTGGCACGGCCGGGGGCTGTCGCTGGAGGAGATGATCGAGGCCTTTCACGACACGATCCTCGAGCTCAGCACCCAGCTGGAGGGCCCGCTCCGACTGATGTTGATGCTGGACGACCTCGATCAGGTGGAGCAGGTCTCGCACATGCTGCGATCGCGGCTGCTGCGGCGTGCGAGCCGCAGCTTCCGCACAGTCGACGGCGACGCCGCGGTGGTCGAGGTGCGCGACGGCGTCGCGAAGTACCACTTCCGATTCGTGCCCGGGACGCCCTCCGGATACATTGTCACCCGGGTCAGGTCGGGCCCGTGAAGGAGAGGTCCGCGGTGGGGCGGCTGTTCCTCGTCTTCGACCATCCGCAGAAGGGCGAGCAGCGGATCGCGCTGTCCGGGGAACAGAGTTGGCGCATCGGCGCCAGCCCGGACAACGACATCGTCTTGGCGCACAACGACATCTCACGCCATCACGCGATCCTGCGCGTGCGCCAGGGGTTGGTGCACATCACGGATCTGAACAGCAAGAACGGGACGTTCGTCAACGGCCGCCGAACCGCGTCCGCGGCAGTCAGGGTGGGGGACGTCATCCACCTGTCGTCGACGCGACTGGTCATCGAGGAGCACGACTCGGCCGAACCGCCAGCCGGGACGAGGGGCGACGACACCAGCCCGCGCGCTCCACGGGGGCTCGCGGTGGAGGAGACCCAGGGCTTCGCGGGTCGGGCGAGCGCCGAGGACATGGTGTCGCTGCTGGTGACCACGGCGGTGGCGGTACGGCGCGGCGCCATCGGTGAGCCACTGAGCTGGGCAGTCGAGAGGTTCGGCCTGGAAGCCCTGGTCGTGCTCTACCGGGACGCGGACGGCAACGTCTCGATGGTCTCGAGCGCCGGCGACCTCGGGCCGCTGATCCGCTCGAGCGAGGCACTGGCGCGGATCGCCCGCGAGCACGGCGGGAAGCAGGCAGGGACGCACATCACCGAGATCAGCGAGCTCGGCGAAACCCTGCTGGTGGCGCCGATGGAGCGGGACCACATCCTGATCGCGCGCTTCGAGGGCGCACCACCGGCGGTGGCCGACCTGCGGGCGGTGATCGCCGCGGTGGAGGCCGTGCTGTGCTCAGGAAACCCGCCGTGGCCCGCCGGCTCGTCGCCCGGCGACCGCCGCGACCCCGAGCTGCGCCGATTCGGGAGCCCGCTGCACCGGATCGCGGGGCTGTCCGACGTCCTCAACGAGTGCAAGCGCCGCGCCGCCGAGTTTGCGGGCAGCGCGCGGCCGGTGCTGCTGGCCGGCGAGCCGGGGACCGGCAAGGCGCTCTTCGCCCGGGTGATCCACGATTTGTCGAAGCGGAGCGCGGGGCCGTTCGTGGTCGTGGCGCCGGCCGCTCCGGATGAGCGCGAGATTCGGCTGTTCGGGGAGGATGGCGCGGGCGGTGCAGAGCGGCGGGCGCGCGGCGGCACCCTGTTCGTCAGCGACCTGAGCCTGGTGGCGCTCGCTGACCAGGCGCGCTTGCTCGAGCAGCTGTGGCCCACCGGGCCGGCGGCGCTTGCCGGAGCGGAGCAGACCCGGCTGATCCTGAGCGTCCCGGGCTCGGTCGACGATGGGCAGGCCAGGGGCGTGCTCGATCGCGAGCTCGTCACCGCGCTGCACGGGTTGTGGCTGGAGCTGCCGCCGCTGCGTGAGCACACCGAGGACATCCCGCTGTTGGTGACCCACTTTCAGCGCGAGGTGGGAGGCCGCCGCGGGGGGGCGGGGAGTGGTTTCACGGTCGGCGCCCTGGAGGCCATGGCGTCGTACGGGTGGCCGGGAAACGTCGGCGAGCTGAGGGCGGAGGTGCTGCGGCTGACGACGCGCGCGGCGAGCGACCTCGTGGTGGAAGTGGGTGACCTCGCCCCGCACATCCGCGAGGGGCTGGCCGCGATCGACGCTCCGCCCCCGGATCTCGGCGCGCTCGCGACGCGACCCCTGGCCGATGCCCGCGACGAGTTCGAGCGCTGGCGGATCCAGCGGGCGCTGGTCGACGCCGCCTGGAACCAGTCGCTGGCGGCGCAGCGGCTCGGCCTGTCGCGCGCCGGCCTGTTCAAGAAGATGCGGAAGCTCGGCCTGGCCCGGGGCGAGACTCGGCGCTCCTGACCGCGCGCCGGCAGGCGCGGCATGACAGCCAAACCGAAAAGCCCTATAGTTGGAGGGTGCGGCTGGAGGAGGCGGGCGTCCGCTGCGCCCGCGCGGGCGCAGAGGAAGGTCCGGACTCCAGACGGGCAGCATGCCGGGTAACACCCGGCCGCGGCAACGCGAGGGAAAGTGCCACAGAGAGCAGACCGCCCTCGGATCCGACCGGGGGTAAGGGTGAAAGGGTGCGGTAAGAGCGCACCGCCTCTCCGGAGACGGAGAGGGCACGGTAAACCCCATGCGGAGCAAGGCCGAATAGGGGGGTCGAGGGTCGCCCGTCCCCGCCGTCCGCTGTCGCGGACGAGGCCCCCGGGTAGGCTGCTGGAGCCTCGCGGTGACGCGAGGTCGAGAGGAATGGACGCCGCCCTCCGGGGAACAGAATCCGGCCTACAGCCTCCTCCGGCCGCACGTTTCCCCTGCCCCGTCCCGCCCAGGGGTTCGGGGATAGGGAATAGGGGTGGGGGTCCGTACCCGTCTCCGTTTCCGATTCGTCACTGAGAACGTGGAGGGTCGTCCGGTCGCGGACCCGGGCGCGGGTGGCACGACCCAACGCCGCTGGATCTGGGATCGGCCGGCCCCATCCAGCTCATTGAACCGCAGATGACGCGGAGACCGCAGAGATCATTGCGGAGGAGGTCTTCTGACTCGGCTCCGCGTGCTCTGCGCCCTCCGCGGTTCAGATGACGAGATGCCGACTCGGTGCACGTGTCAGGGCGTGGGAACGGAGACGGGCGCGGGGACGGAGACGGAGACGGGGGATTGCGCGCCGCCTTTGCGCAGACGGGTAGGGGATGGGGTATCGTTCGATCATGTCCAACCGCTTCGTGCCGCTGTCGCCCGGCGAGCCGATCGGAGTCGTGGCGCTGTCCGGGCCGGTCGATCGGAATCGTCTCGAGGCCGGTGTGCGGATCCTCGAGGGCTGGGGAAACCCGGTGGTCCTCGCGCCGAACATCGAGGCGCGGTCCGCGTACCTGGCCGGCGACGATGATGCGCGAGTCGGCGGCCTGGAGTGGGTGGTCGCGCGTGGCGCGACGTTGCTGATGGCGGCGCGCGGAGGCTTCGGCGTGACCCGGCTGCTGCCACGGCTTCGGCTTCGGGAGCTCGCTGCCGCCGGGGTGCGCTTCGTCGGCTACTCCGACACGGTGGCGCTGCTGAACGCGATGGCTGCGGCCGGCGGGGCGGTGCAGGTTCACGGGCCGATGGTGGCTGCCGGGCTGGCACGCGCCGAGAACGCCACGCGCCTGCGCCGGCTGCTCGAGGGTGAGCTGGTGGGGCAGCCGCTGTTCCGGTTCGGCCCAGGCCGGGTGGTGCGGCCGGGCCGGGCGGCCGGCCATGCGATCGGCGGCACGCTCTCCGTGCTGGCGGCGCTGATCGGGACCCCCCACGAACCACGATGGGAAGGGAGCGTGCTCTTCATCGAGGAGGTCGGCGAGCCCCTCTACCGGCTCGATCGGCTGTTGACCCAGCTCCGGGCCTCTGCTAGATTGCGCGGTGTGAAAGCATTGATTTGCGGGGGCTTGCGAGGATGCGGCCCGGTCGCGGAGCGAGCCTCCCGATGGCCGGAGCTGGTGGCGGAGGCGGCCGCCCCGGAGGCGGCGGTGGTGGTCGACCTGCCGTTCGGGCACGGCGCGCGCAATCTCGCGTTTCCGATCGGGGCGACCGTCGAGGTCGACACCGATTCCGGCGCGATTCGGTGGAGCGAGTGATGGCGAGGTTCAAGAGCACTGGGTCGAAGCGGACGTCGCCGAAGAAGGGCAGCCACGACTCGCTCGAGCCCCTGCGCACCCGTTTCGCGGGGGGAACGATCATCTTCTCCGAGGGTGATCTCGGGCTGACGATGTACGTCATCGAGTCCGGCGAGGTCGAGATCTGCAAGCGCGTCGGGGGCAGCGACCGGGTGCTCGCGAAGCTCGGCAAGGGTGACTTCTTCGGCGAGATGTGCATGCTCGAGGACGCCTACCCACGGTCCGCGACGGCGGTGGCTGTCAGCGACGTGGAGGCGGTGATCATCGACCAGTCGGCGTTCACCTACATCCTTCGTCACAACCCTGAGATCGCGGTGCGCATGATGCGCAAGCTGACCGACCGGCTGCGCCGCACCAACGAGCTGCTCGAGGAGGCCGGCGGCAGTCGGGTCGAGCTCGACGACTCGGGGAACGGCGATCGCGTGGAGGCGACCCCCGACCCCAAGGCGCGGCTGGTCGAGATCGGAGGGAGCGGCATCGTCTTCCCGCTCGCCGACCAGCGGGAGACAACGGTCGGCCGGATCGACCCGGTGACCGGAATCCACCCCGAGATCGACCTCACGCTGATCGACGTCAAGCGGTCAACGTCGCGGCGGCACGCGCGGATCCGGCGCGAGGACGACGGCAGCTACAGCGTGATCGAGGACGTCGGGACCATGAACGGCACCTTCGTCAACGGTGTGCGGCTGTCGGCGGGACGGGCCTTCCCGATCCGGCCCGGTGACACCGTGACCTTCGGGACCATCCAGTGCCGCTTCGAGATCGACGGCCAGGACTGAACCCGCGGCGGGCGCCCGGACAAGGCCGCGCGGCCGGCTGCGCCCGACGATGACGGTGGGCGGCGGCGGTCCAGGGCCTCTTGACCCGGTAGACACGCTACGGGGGATCGGTCCCCGGCTTGCGGCGGCGCTCGGCGAGCACGGGGTCGCCCGCGTCGTCGACCTGCTGCTGCACCTGCCGATGCGCTACGAGGATCGGACCCAGCGCGTGGCGCTGGGCGGCGCGCTGGAGGCGGACAGCCGGGTGCTGGTGTGGGGCCGGGTGACGGTCAGCTCGGCGCGGCACACCCGGCGGCGCGGTCTGCGGATCGTCACCGGGGTCGTCGACGATGGCAGCGGCACCGTGCCGGTGGTGTGGTTCAACCAGCCGTGGATCGACCGCCGGCTCCAGGGCGATCTCCCGCTCTCCCTGTTCGGTTCACTGCGCCGCGGCCGGCGGGGTGAGCTCGAGCTCGTCAACCCGGAGGTGAACGACATCGAGGACGGGGGTGCGGAGCGGATCGTGCCAATCTACTCACGGCTCGGTCCGCTGGGCGGCCGCCGGCTCCGGCGGGTCATCGAGCAGACGCTGCCGGCGATCGACGCGTGTCCCGATCCGCTCCCTCCCGAGCTGTGCGGGGAGCTCGGCCTGCCGGAGCTTTTGACCGCGCTGCGCGCTCTGCACGACCCGCAGCCCCCGCCGGGCGACGGCGAGCGAGCCGAGCTGGTCGATTCGCTGTGCCGCCACGAGACCGCGTTCCACCGCCGGCTCGCGTTCGACGAGCTGCTCGCGTTCGCGTGCGGCCTCGCGGAGCACCGCTCCCGGCGGCAGGGCCACGCGGCGCTGCGATGTCGCGCGAGGCCTGCGGTCGACGCACTGGCGAAGTCGATGTTCCCGTTTCGGCTGACGGGCGCGCAGCGCCGGGTGATCCATGAGATCGCAGCGGACTTGGCGCGGCCGCACCCGATGGCGAGGCTGGTCCAGGGCGACGTCGGCTGTGGCAAGACCGCGGTCGCCGCGCTCGCGATGCGCCTGGTCCTCGACAGCGGCCACCAGGCGGCGCTGATGGCGCCCACCGAGCTGCTCGCCGAGCAGCATGCGCGGACTCTGGAGGCGCTGTTCGAGCCGGCCGGCTGCCGCGTTGCGTTGCTCACCGCGTCCCAGGCGGCCGCGGATCGGCAGGCGGTGCTGCGCGGGCTCGCCGAGGGCTCCGAGCGGCTGGTGGTGGGCACCCACGCGCTGATCCAGGACCGGGTGGCGTTTCGTGAGCTCGGGTTGGTGGTGGTCGACGAGCAGCACCGCTTCGGCGTGATGCAGCGGCAGAGCCTGGTCGACAAGGGCCGTGAGCCGCACCTGCTGGTGATGACCGCGACGCCGATCCCGCGCTCGCTCGCGTTGACCCTCTACGGCGACCTCGACCTCTCGGTCATCGACGAGCAGCCGCCGGGCCGGACGCCGGTGACCACGGCCATCCGCGCGGGGTCGGCGTTCCCGAAGATCTTCGCGTTCCTGCGCGAGGAGCTGGCAGAAGGCGGCCGCGCCTTTCTCGTCTACCCGACGATTGAGGGAGGGGAGGACCCGGGGCTGCCGGCGCTCGAGCGGCGTGCAACCGAAGTCGCGGCGGCGCTGCCGGGGGTGGCGCTGGGGGTGGTTCACGGCCGCATGGCCCGCGCCGAGCGCGAGGAGGTGACCGAGCGCTTCCGGCGAGGGGACGTGCAGGTGCTGCTGACGACGACCGTGGTCGAGGTCGGGATCGACGTCCCCGAGGCGTCGGTGGTCGTCGTCGAAGGGGCGGAGCGCTTCGGGCTGTCCCAGCTCCATCAGCTGCGCGGGCGGGTGGGACGCGGGGCTCGACGATCGTACTGCGTCCTGGTCGTTGGCGCGGGCGCCACCGACCAGGCGCAACGCCGGCTCGAGACCCTTGCGGGCACCAGCGACGGGTTTGCGATCGCGGAGATGGACCTCGAGCTGCGCGGCCCCGGCGAACTGAGCGGGGTGCGGCAGTGGGGGCCGGCCGGTTTCCGGTTTGCCGACCTGCTGCGGCACGGCGACGAGGTCACGCTGGCCCGCGACGTGGCCCAGAGACTCGCGGCCGACGGCCGCCTGGCCGCGACCCGTGCTGCCCTCGCCCTCTACCACCGGATCGAGACCGCATTGCCTGCCGGATGAGCCGGGGCAGTGGCACAATAGGGGCACTAACATTGCAGCGACGCGGCCCCACGGTCGCGATCGAGAAGGGAAGGCGATCCGTGAAAGATCGCGTCAATCAGGACGCCCCGGCCCTGGTCGTCCAGCCGGTAGAGCTTGCCGGCGTCGACCGGTCACTGTCCACAATGTGCGAGATCCCGGGTAGCCGCATGTTCGAGATCAGCGACGCTCTCAAGCTGTACCGGAAGGCGCATCCTGATGGGACCACCTTCGACGCCTCGCAGGGCGACGGCGGAGCGAGCCTGCCGGGGGTGCCGGGCGAGGTGCTGGACGAGGCCCATCGGCTCCAGCGCGAGCACGGCACGGGCTATGACAAGCCGTTCGGGACCGACGCCTTCCGCAAGGCCGTGGTGGAGGACTACTGGGGCCTCGACGCCGCGACCGGCTGGGGCCCGGCCAACGTGATCGCCTGCCAGGGCGGCCGCGACGCCCTGGTCAAGGCCTACGACGCCGTGCAGGCGCTCGGCCACGGCCGGCGGGGCGACTTCGTCGTGACCTCGCGGGTGCCGTGGATCTCGTACAACTGGGGGCCGTACGAGGTCGGGTCCAACGTGATGCTCGCCCCAGGCCGCGAGGACGACGGCTGGCGGATGACGCCGGGCGCGGTGACGGCCTGCGTCGAGGCGGCGGCGCAGCACGGGGGGCGGCGGGTCGCGCTGGTCGTGATCACCAGTCCCGACAACCCGACCGGCCGCAGCCTGGCGCTCGACGAGCAAGTCGAGCTGGCGCGCGCGGCGTTTGCCGCTGGCGTGCCGTACGTGCTGTTCGACTGGATCTACCACCGGATCAGGGCGTCCGGGCCGTATGACCTCAACCGCCTGCTCGGCGCGCTTGACAGCTCGGAGCGGGACCGCTGCATCATCCTCGACGGCATCACGAAGTCCCTGGGCGGGAGCAACATCCGCAACGCGCACCTGGTCGCCTCGCAGCGGCTGGTGAAGTTCGCGCAGAACCGGGCATCCCACGCCGTGATCCCGTCGTTCCACAGCCAGGCGGTGGCCATCGCTGCGTATCGCATGGGCTTCGATCGCGCGGCGGCGACGATCGTCGGGCCAACCTTGGCCAGTCGCCAGGTGATGGCGGAGTTCGTGGCCGAGCGCGGGATTCGGGCGATTCTGGGCGACGGCTACTACGCGTTCCTGGACATGGGACCGTGGCTCGACCGGGCCGGGATGGACGACACCGCCGCGCTCGGGGCGGCGTTCGGAGAACGGTTCGGGCTGGCGGTGGTGCCCGGCGTCTACTTCAGCGACTTCGGGAAGCGGTGGATTCGGTTCTCGTACGCGCTGCCGCCGGAGGTGACGCGCGGCGCGACGGCGCGGCTCTGGGAGGCCTTGGCGTCGCTCTGACCGCTGCGGGAGGGGCCTGTTACCATCGACTCGAGGCGCCCGGTGCAGGCGAGGGAGGAAGGCTGTGGCACTCGACACGCGCAGTTCGATTGGCGGCCCGGTGGTGATGGTTCTCGCGGGCCTGGTCGCACTGGCTGCGCCCGCGGCGGCGGACATCTCCGGCTTCGTGCTCGAGGAGGGCACTGGCGCACCGATCGCGGGGGCGAGGGTTCACCTGCAGGCGGACCCATCGTCGCCGGTGGTGGTGAGCGCGGGTGACGGCAGCTTCACCCTGCCGATCAGCCCTGCCGGGATGGTCATGGTGACCGCGGGGCTCGAGTACGACCGGACGGCCGGTGCCAACTTCGCGACCGGCGGCGTGCTGGCGAGCGACGGCCAGACCGGGGTGACGATCTCACTGCTCCGCCTCCCGGTGGCCGATGACCCGACCTACCAGTCGTTCCTGCCACAGGTCGCCGATTGCGGCAACTGCCACGAGGAGCAGGAGGCGAAGTGGCGGCTCAGCAACCACGCCACCGCGGGCGGAGACGCCTGGGTGCTGGACCTGTTCTCCGGCGACGGCACGCCCGGGGGAGCGGCGGGGTACGTCTTCCTGGACAGCCACGATCCCGGTGAGACCGGCTTCTGCGCGACCTGCCACACGCCGATGGAGGACATCTTCGATCCCGGCAACGTCATGCTCAACCAGGTGACGTCGCCAGCCGCGCTGGAGGGGATCAGCTGCATCGCCTGCCACCAGATGGACTCGGTCAACGACAACGTCCAGGCGCTGCACCACCTCGGGAACTCCAGCTACCGCTTCCCCGACGGCAGGCCGTTCATCCCGACCCAGGAGTTCGTCTGGGGCCCGCTCGACGACATCGTCTTCGGCGGGATGAAGGCCTCGTACGCACCGCTGTTCTCGGAGTCGCTGCTCTGCGCGTCGTGCCACGAGTACAACCGGCCGGGCACCGCAATACCAGGCCAGAGCACCTACACCGAGTGGCTGGCCTCGCCGTACGCGGTCCCTGGCGGTGGGTTCCGCAGCTGCCAGGACTGCCACATGCCGGAGGAGGACGTTCCCGGCTATCTCGTCGACCCGATCGGCAACCCGCCCCTGCGGCCGGCCGAGCAGATCCACCAGCACGAGTTCGTGGGGGCGACCGCTGAGCAGCTCGGGGAGCACATCCACCTGACGACAACCGTTGCCGAGGTCGGATCCGGGCTCGCCGTCCGCTGCGAGGTGACCAACGAGACCGGGCACGCCTTTCCGACCGGCGTGTCGCCCCGCAATGCCCTGGTGGTCATCGAGGCGACCTGGCACGGCCTGCCGCTGGACCAGACCAGCGGACGCACGATCCCGTTCTGGGGGAGCGACGACGAGCCCGGCGTCCAGGACGGCGACTATGCCGGCCTGCCCGGGGCCGGGTTCGCGAGGGTCCTGGAGGGCCGCATCAATGACCAGGGGTTGGTCGTGCGGCCGGTGCTGTTCATCGACGGCGAGGCGGTGTACGAGGACACGCTGATCCCCTCGGGGGCGACCGACGTCACCGAGGTCGTCCTCGCGGTGCCGGCCGCGGCGCAGTCCGGCGACGAGGTGGTGGTCGAGGCGCGGCTGCTCTACCGCCGGGCCTGGCGGGCGCTCGCGGTCACCAAGGGATGGCAGACCACGCCCCAGGGAGGCCCGATCGAGATCGAGGTGGCGCGCACCGTGGACATCCTGACACTGACCCAGGGTGGCGGCGGCGTGCCGATCCCAGCGAGCCGGCCCATGGCGGCCGTGCTGCTGATCGTGCTGATCGCGGCGGCGGCGATGGCACTCCTACGCCGCACGGTGTGACAGCGAGACGCTCATTGACGGCAGCCGGCGATTCGAACGTCAGTTGAGCCTGAGGAACGGAACAAGGTTGCCGGCAGTGGTGGCGTCTTCAACTCTGCCGAAAGGATGCGCGCAGCGCATCCCGAGGAGCGGGTGGGGCAGAGACCGACCACGACGACCACCTCGGGTGGGCGTCCAGAGGCCTCGGCCCCAGCCGCTCCTACGGAATGGTCGCGGACCACGCGGTCGTGTCCCCGGACTCGAATCCGTCGGAGAACCCATTGAACGTGGTCCACTCGCCGAGCGGCGTGAGCACCGGCCCCGCCACCTTGCACTGGTGGATGTCGACCCCGACCACGTCGCGGACGCCGCCCCGGTAGTACATCACGACGTCGACTTCGGTCACCGCCTCGCCGTTGACGATGCTCGCGGGGTTGATCGCGCAGCCGCCCCCGGCGTCGGAGAACTCGTTGGCGTGGTACAGCGTCACCATGAGGTCGTTCTGGGAGAAAGCGTCGGTGGGGAGCAGGCGGTCCTGCGCGCCGGGAGTGAGCCGGTAGCCGCGGCTCGACGCGGAATCGAGGATCTCCCAGGTGACGCCGCCCTCCTCCCAGGTGCGCTCCGCCTCCTGCGAGATCGGTCCGGGCAAGCTGCCGCCGACCTGGGAGACGGTGTCGTTCCCGGCGTCGTCGATGTCGAAGTCGAATCGCCAGTAGGCGTGGTGGCGGTGGGTCGCGCCCGAGCACGAGGTGTTGTAGGTGCCGAAGCCGAAGGTGGGCAGCACGGTCCCGTCCTGGTAGAACTCCCAGCGCAGCGAGTAGCGGTACCAGCCGGCCTGCGCCTGAGAGGTCATGCGCAGGTGGTCCGGGTAGAACTCCACCGAGACGCCCTCGAGGCACGGCCCGGGCCCACCCCACGGACAGTCGCCGGGCGGAACCAGCGGGTTGGTCGCGTGATCGCACACCGTCTCGGCCGGGAACGGGGGCTGGTAGTAACCCGGCTCGATCAGGTTGTCGGTGCGGTAGGTCTGCTCCGAGTCGAGCCAGTCGCGGAAGCAGCCGCAGCCGCCCTCGTTATAGTCGACGTTGAGCATCGGAACGTGGGCCCGCTTGAAGACCAGGACGCCGCGGTAATAGGCGTCGCGGATCTCGAGGCCGGAGCCGGAGGGGCCGCTCGAGTCGGCCGGCCGCACCCAGCAGAACTCCCACACCGGGGCGCCCTCGGGCCAGCTCATGAGGTGCTCGCTCGCCCCTTGGCAGGTCGGCGAGCCGGCGCGAGCCGGCAGGGAGCCGCCGACGAGAAGCAGCGCGAGAACGAGGAGAAGGTGTCGGCGGTTCATCGCGGCACCCCCTGGTCCCAGCTGTCGCGGTGGACGATCGAGCTCGTGCCGTTCTTGGTCAGGTCGACCACGGCCCGGAACAGCGGCACTTCGCCGGCGTCGGTGCGGAAGGCGAAGATCTGCAGGCACCGGGAGCGCGGGCCGCACGGCTTGCCGGCCGACTCGTCGAGGATGAAGCCGCCGTCGACGTAGGCCTTGTGGGCCTCGATGATGGCGCCCATCGCCGGGTCGGCGGAAACGACGGCGATCGCCTCGTCGATCTCCTCGCGGGAGGGGGTGGGGATGCGGGGGCCGGGGCGGCGGTCGACGAGCTGGCCGTTGCCATCGTAGATCTGCTCGAAGGCCAGTCCCTGCTCGTAGTCGAAGACGAGCTCGACGCGGCCGCGCGTTGCGTGGCCGTCGATCTCAACGTCCTCGTCCCAGGCGCGGAGGACGCGGACGCCGTCGGCGGCGCCCGCCATGCCCGAGCCGATCGCGGCCGCGAGCGCCACGGCGCCGGCGACCAGCAGTCGAACGGGGTGTCGGGTGATCATTGTCTGCATCCTTTCAAGGCGATTCTTTCCTTTCACGTCAGGTGCTCAAGGGACCGCTGCGGACCAGGCAGAGACGTCTCCCGACTCGAAGCCGTCGGCGAACACTTGGCCGATCGGCGAGGTGTCGATGATCCGGTAGACCGCGCCGGTACCCGCGATCCGGTCGGCGAGGTAGAGCTCCCCGGCCTCGTCCTCGCCGAACGTCGAGACGTTCAGGAGGCTGAACAGGAGGGGTGTCGATGACCAGGCCGAGCCGTCGGCGGTCGCGGCCCACAGGGTGCCGGTGCAGTAGTCGGAGTAGAGGTAGGAGCCGTTGAGATTCGGGAAGGCGGCGCCCCGGTATCGGTAGCCGCCCGTGACCGAGCAGCCCTGGCTGTGCGGGTACTCGAGGATCGGGAAGACGTAGTCCTCGGGACCGCCGCAGCCGGTGGTATTGAAGGGGTGGTTGCCCTCGTAGCAGCGCCAGCCGTAGTTGGCGCCGCCGGGGCTCGCGGCCGGCTCGAAGTCGATCTCCTCCCAGGTGGCCTGACCGACATCGCCGATGAAGAGGTCGCCGGTCGAGCGGTCGAAGCTGAAGCGCCACGGGTTGCGGAGGCCGAGCGCCCAGATCTCGTCCTCACCGGCCACGCCCACGAAGGGGTTGTCGGGCGGGATCGTGTAGTTGCGGTCGGGGTCGGCCGGGAAGTCGTCGCCCTGGGGGTCGACACGGAGGATCTTGCCGAGCAACAGGTTGGGGTTCTGCGCCCGGTTGCCAGGGTCGCCGCCCGAGCCGCCGTCACCGATGCCGATGTAGAGGAGGTTGTCGGGTCCAAATGTGAGCGTGCCCCCGTTGTGGGTGGCAAAGGGGTGCGGGTAGCGCAGCAGCACCGTCTCGGAGCTCGGGTCGGCCCGGTTCGGGTCGGTGGTGTCGACGGTGAAGCGGGAGATCGTCGTGAAGTGGTCGACCTCGGGGTCGCCGGTGGTGTCGGGCGCGCTGTAGTGAACGTAGAGCAGGCCGTTCGTGCTGAAGTCGGGATCGAATGAGAGACCCAGCAGGCCATTCTCGCCTCCCGAGATTGACTGCGGGCGAACGTCGAGGAAGGGAGCCGGGAGCAGGTTGAACCCGTCCCAGATCCAGACCAGGCCGTCCTGCTCGCCGATGAACAGCCGGCCGGTGCCGTCGCCGGCGTTGGTGATGATCACCGGGTCGGTCAGCCCGCCGACGAGAAGCTCGAGTGAGAGGACGGGCTCAGCCGCGCCGAGCGGCGCCGCTGCCGCCGCGAGCGCGAGGAGTGCCATCACCGGTGCGAGGCTTCCAACTATGGTGTGGTTTCGGTTCAAGCTCTCGCCCCCTGCGTGTGCTCATCGAGTCGGTTGGATCGCACTGGAACGCGACACCCTCTCAAAACCGCAGCATAAGGGGGGCCTATTCCAGGGCTGGGTCCGAAGCTGGTCGAATCCGTGCCCTGCATCGACTGCCAACGCCAATTTCGATGTCCGAGCTCGGCTGGCGTGTGCGTTCGCCGTGCACTCGGTGACCGCAACAGCCAGGGCACGGGACGACGATGAGCAGCCGAGCTCGGAGATCGAAGGGGGCTCAGGAGAGGGGGGCGATGCACTCCGGCCCGTCGTTCGCCGGGCTGTTCACACGGCGGCCGACTGCAAACGCTTCCATCTCGCCGCCGGGGTGGGGCAGCAACAGTTCGTCGAGGCGGGGCGGAGCCAGCGGCTCGGGCGCCAGCCACTCCTCGAACGCGGCGGGGGGCATGATCACCGGCATGCGGTCATGGAGGTCGCGCACCAGTTCATTGGGAGTGGTCGTGATGATCGTGCAGGAGTCGATCGGCGCGCTGCCGTCGCGCGGCCGCCACCGCTCCCACAGGCCAGCGAAGGCGAAGGCACGCCGGTCGGCAAAGCGGATGAGGTGCGGCTGCTTGCCGGCGCCGACCTTCTTCCACTCGTAGAAGCCATCAGCCGGGATCAGGCAGCGCCGGTGCTTGAGGGCGGACCGGAAGGCCGGCTTGGTGGCCACGGTCTCGCCGCGGGCGTTGATCATGCGGTTGCCGATCGAGGGGTCGTCGGCCCAGTGGGGGATGAGGCCCCAGCGCACGTCGGCCAGCTCGCGCCCCTCCTCGCCGGTGCGGGCGACCAGCACCTCCTGGGTGGGCGCGATGTTGTAGCGCGGCGCGAGATCGACCGGCTCCGGAACGTCAAACAGCTCCGCGAGCACCCGTGCCGACACCGT
>Ga0209254_10001183_pt1 | contig 23114 bp, 20 predicted proteins | sample FrelakmetDIP11DI_FD_187148 | JGI IMG/M metagenome (GOLD analysis project Ga0209254, IMG submission 187148) | Freshwater lake sediment microbial communities from the University of Notre Dame, USA, for methane emissions studies - DIP11 DI (SPAdes)... | ecosystem: Environmental > Aquatic >...
AGGTCGCCGATATTTCCGCCGGGAAAGAAAACAGGGGATACCACATAACTGTCGGTACTGAAAGCCAGCGGGCCCGGTAATGTAAAACTGGCTCCATCGTGCTGCTGGTCCAGCAGGTCGTTTTTAAATATTTCCAGTACAGTTTTATTCAGTAATTCGTGCATGAGCAAACCACCACTGCCATGTCCCAGGGTGATGATGTCGAAGTCCAGTTTCGGTAAAGGGCATTGCAGGTTCATACGTTTTGCGTGCTTATTTCATTGCAGTTAAGGGTTCTCCATAATATTGATAATATGCGGCACAGGCGCCTTCACTGCTTACCATGGGCGCGCCAAGGGGATGCTCCGGTTTACAAACACTACCAAAATTAGGACACTGGAAAGGTTTCTTCAGTCCTTTCATAATGTCGCCACTGATACATTCCTTGTTCTCTTCAGCAAGTGGGATGTCAATGTGGAATTTCTCCCGGGCATTATACAAACGATAATTATTCTTCACTTCAAAACCACTGTTTGGGATATTGCCAATGCCCCGCCACATCCGGTCAGAAATATCAAATACTTCATTCAGGGTTTCCTGCGCCAGCAGGTTTCCGGCTCTTTGTACATAGCGGGTATATTGATTTTCCACACTGTATTCCCCTTTCTCCAGTTGCCTTATGGCCATCAGGATGCCCTGTAAGAGGTCCACCGGTTCGAAGCCGGTAACTACAATGGGTATACGATATTTCTCCGCAATCGGATCGTATTCGTTCATGCCCATGATGGTGCATACATGGCCCGCTGCCAGAAAGGCATCGATCCTGTTTTCGGGATCTGATAAAATGGCTTCCATGGCTGGTGGTACCAGTACATGTGAGGCAAGTATACTGTAGTTTTCTATTTTTTGTTTGGATGCATGAACCACACTCAATGCATTGGCTGGTGCCGTGGTTTCAAATCCCACTGCAAAAAAAACAACCTGCTTATCCGGGTTTTGTTTTGCCAGTTCAACGGCTTCAAGGGGTGAATAGACCATCCGTACATCACCTCCCTCCGCTTTAATTTCAAGTAGGCTTTTGCGTGAGCCAGGTACCCGGAGCATGTCGCCAAAGGAACAGAGAATGACCCCTGGCTGTGCTGCCAGCCAGATCGCTTCGTCAATCACACTAACGGGGGTTACGCAAACCGGGCATCCCGGTCCGTGCACCATGGTGATTTTTTCCGGCAGCATATCCAGTATTCCATTCTTTACCAGGCTATGGGTTTGTCCGCCACAGATCTCCATCAGTGTCCATGGCCGGGTTGTTTCAGCATGTATCTCAGACAGGTATTGCTTTACAATTTCAGGATCTCTGTATTCTGATAAGTGTTTCATTTTGCCGCTAAGTTTAATTGGATATTAAGAATCCATTATTCAGTTTCTTTCAACTCCTCCACTTCCCCGATCTGCTTCAAATACTCAAATGTTATCCTGGCCTCTTCTTCATCGATCATGCTGATGGCTACGCCTACATGAACGAGCACATAATCATTTATTTGTGCTTCGGGTACCATACATAAATTGACTTCCTTCATGATACCGCCAAAGGATACTTTCCCTTGTCTGAATGTTTCGTCAAGCTGGTTGGTGATCGAGATGATTTTTCCGGGAATGGCAAGGCACATAAAATTAATTTATAGTATGACAGATAATTTTTCCGGCTCAATTTTCCGGTCCTGTGATAAGTTAAGTTGGCTGATCTTGTACATGGCCAGTTGCCCCAATGCAATACATTCATCATTGGGGCTTAACTGCCGGTGAAAATGAAGTTCTTTATTTTTTGATAACTCCTGTGTGATCATTTCCATTAACAATGCATTCTGGAAAACGCCGCCGCTGAAAGCAAGTACATTGATATCGAAAATATCACTTACCTGTTCGATCAATCGAACGAGGGAGTTATAGAATTTCCTTGCAATGAATGCTTTCTCTTCTTTATTTAAAATATCATCCATTATTTCATCCAGCATGATCCGCCAATCGATTCGGTTATACCTGATCGGGAGCGGGTAGCAGGCATCCGTTTGTTTTTCGTAAGATCTTGCCAGCACTTCCAGTTCCATGGCAGCCTGTCCTTCGTATGTATTGAGATTGCATAAGCCAAGCAATGCAGCAATCCCATCCATCAGTCTGCCCATGCTACTGGTGAGCAGATTGTCTTCCCTGGATAACAGCTTTTGGTAATAATCCCATTCCACAGGAGAGAAATAATGAGCTAAAAGCGCTGCCGATTTCGGATGGTCCTTCAGCATACTCAAGGCCGAAAGCCTTGGTTCAAGGCTCATCTTATCGCCCAGCAGTTGCGGGAAATAATCCAGGAAAAGAATCCTTTCCACTTCCCCCTGATCATAGCGAAAGACTTCGCCTCCCCAGATTTGCCGGTCTTCCCCGTATCCAGTACCATCCCAGATAAATCCCAATACCGCGGATGATGGAGATAATAAATTATTTTCCGCCATCACTGCCGCAAAATGCGCTTTATGATGCTGTATAGATTCATGCTGTATAGATAATTCCAGTGCCTGGTTTTTCCCTTCTATGCTGGTATAATAAGATGGATGTTCGTCTGTAAGGATGATACCTGGTTTAAGGTTGAATAACTTCAGCAGGAATTCAAATGTTTCCCTGAATGACTGCTGAGATAAATAATCACCCTGGTCACCCAGATATTGACTGATGTATATTTTGTCTTTGTGTTGAATGGCAAATGCTCCTTTCATGTCTGCTCCCATAGCCACCAGGGTTTCTGTTGTTTCCCCCAGGCTATGCGGATAAAAATCAGGCGCCATACCCCGACTTCTTCTTAATACGATCCGTTTGCCTGCAGGGGTGAATTGCCATACACTGTCGTCCTGAGGCGTTACAATTTTACGATCGTACGTGAGTATCAAATCTGCAACGTTCCATAAATCATCCAGTGCCTGCTCATCAGTATAAATGATAGGCGACCCGCTGATATTCGCGCTGGTTGCTATGAGCGGCTTACCAAATTGGCTGCATATTAATTGAAGCATGGGCGTATAGGGTAGCATGATCCCAAGTTTATCAAGATGTGGTGCAATTTCATCAACACAAATGACAGTTGAATTATTTTCCCTGAAATTGCATAACACAATTGGAGCAACTTTCCCTGTGAGTGCCGCTCTCTCATGCTCATTGATCACAAGATCTGTTTCAGCTGTTTCAAGATCCGGATAAAGTACCGCGAAAGGTTTTGCCGGGCGTTGCTTTCGCTTTCTTAAAGTATGTATGGACTCCGCATTAGTGGCATCGCACAGTAAAAGGTATCCGCCAATGCCTTTCACTGCGGTAATCTTGCCGGAACACAATGAACTTACAAGTTTATTGATGATTTCGGTTTGGTCTTCAAAAGGCTCATTTTTATTGTCTTCATATAAGTGCATGTGTATGGCACAGTCGGGGCATGAGTTAGTTTGGCTGAAATGCCTTCTGTCCTGAATGTCATTATATTCATGGCTGCATGTATCGCACATGTTTAAATGTGCCATGGTTGTATTTTGTCGGTCGTATGGTATTTTTGTAATGATGGAATAACGCGGCCCGCATTGGAGGCAGGTTGTGAAAGGATATGATTGTCTTCGGTTATTGTTTTGTGTGAGTTCTGCCCGGCATGCTGCACAAATGGCGATATCAGGTGTTATCAGCAGGTCCGGTGCAGCATCAGCCATACTTTCTATAATGTGGAATCCGCTGAAATTAATGAAACCTGTTTTCTCTATCTGATGATGCACAATGACAGCATGTGCTGGCGCCTGTGAAAGTATACTCCTGTAAAATATTTCTGCCTGCTCTTCTCCGGCATTGATCAAAATATGAACCCCGTCGGTACTATTGGCTATTGTTCCGGTCAGCGCATATTGTGTGGCCAGCCTGCAGACAAATGGCCTGAGGCCAACGCCCTGGACACGGCCCCTGATATGGATATGATAGGTATGCATTGGGTTATTGTAAAATAGTTCTCCATTTCTCAGGCATCTTCCGCTACCAGTACTTTGGATTTGAGCCAGCTGTACCATTCCTGTAAACCTTCTCCGGTTGTGCAACTGACTTCAATTACAGGTATCTGGTGGTTTACTTGTTGAATATATTCTTTTGCTTTTTCAAGATTGAATGGAACATATGGGAGCAGGTCTGTTTTATTGATGATGCAAAGCGTGGAACTATGGAACATGTCCGGATATTTCAACGGCTTGTCTTCGCCTTCCGTTACGCTCATGATCACCACTCTTTCTTTTTCACCCAGGTCAAACATGGAAGGGCAAACAAGATTGCCTACATTTTCAATGAACATTACGCTGTTAGCTTTTGGTTTCATCCCCTGCAGTGCATGCAGGATCATGTGTGCATCAAGGTGGCAGCCTTTGCCGGTATTTATCTGCGTGACTTTAGTACCGGTGGCGTGAATGCGGTCGGCATCCCGGGTGGTGCGTTGGTCGCCTTCTATTACATAAAAATCCAGTTCCCCTTTGAGATCAGTAAGGGTGCGTTCAAGCAGGGATGTTTTACCTGATCCGGGGGAACTTACCAGGTTTAGGGCGAGGATGTTCTTGGCTTCAAAATATCCGCGGTTTCTTTCTCCGAGAAGATTATTCTGGTGAAGGATATCCTGTTCTACATCAACAATTTTTTTGGAATGACTGTGATCATGATCGTGATCGTGATGATCATGCATGTCTGTTGAACAACCACAAGTTGCACACATAGTAGGAGGTTTAAGTAATGGTTTTTTTAATAGTCTCCAGTCGCCTGTCAAAAGTCGCCAGTCTCCAATCTACAGTCGGCAGTCAACAGCCGACTTGATTAGTAATAAAGAGTTTATTTTTTATCTTTTTACTTTGTTGTTTGGCTGTTTTTGGCTACTGCCTACTGGCTACTGGTGACAGATTACTGGCTACTGTTATAGTTTTTACTTTCAATTCTTTACCTTGAATGATCTGGTTGAAATGTCCGCCACAAACAGGGCAACTATCATAATAATTTTCAATCGGGAATTCAAGGTCGCACTCAAGGCATTTAGCTTTTCCTTCTATCCGATTCACCTTGAGTTTTGCATCTTCAAGGAAACTGCCTTTAATACCCTGGTGCCAGGCAAAATCAAATGCTTCCATTTCAATCGTACTCAGTTGGCCAATATCGAGTTCAATTTCCTCAACGATACCGCCGCCTGCTTTGTTTATTTCTTTTTCGGTGATATCAATGATGCTCATTACGATCGAAAGCTCGTGCATGCTCAGCTTTTTTTATTCTGCGCTTTTTTACGGCGTATATAACTAACGGTAAACATTATGGCTACCAGCAAGCCGGCAGTGGCAGTTGCGTGTACCGGTTCACCAAAATAATGGATGATGGAGAAGCCTTCGGTTTCACCATGACCGGGATGCGCCATTCCTGCAAATGGGAGCAGCATGCCTAAACCTGTTTGAATAGCCAGACTGATTTTTTTCATTTTTATAGCTTTTGAAGTGTACAATATTAGTTTTTGGACCAGCCTGAAAACATGATCATAATCACATTTATTAATAATCGTTGTCATATGTATAGGTATTAGGTGATAATACTTTTATACACCTTTCCAAACCAAAAACCTCCCTCATGCAACAGACTGCTCCCGCCAAACTTCCTACTTACTACGATGAAGTGGAACGTAAAGGATATTCCCGCCGCGATTTTATGAAATTCGTGACCATGATGGCGGCCTTCATGGGCTTGGAAAAATCAGCCATCGGCCAGATCGCACAGGCTTTACAAAACAAACCAAGGGTTCCGGTTATCTGGTTGCATTTCCAGGAATGCACCTGTTGCAGTGAAAGCTTTATTCGCTCCTCACATCCGCTGGTTGCGGATATCCTGCTCGACCAGATCTCCCTGGATTATACGGAAACACTCATGGCCGCCTCAGGCCACCAGGCTGAAGAGGCCATGCATAATACAATGACCAAATACAAAGGTGAATATATATTATGTGTTGAAGGTAGTGTTCCTACCGGCGCAGACGGGGTGTATTGTATGATAGGTGGAAAGACTTCCATGCAAATCCTGGAAGAAGCCGCTGAAGGAGCCAAAGCGGTTATCGCTTGGGGCAGTTGCGCTTGCAACGGTTGTGTACAGTCCGCAAAACCCAACCCAACATCTGCAACGCCTATTCACAAATTATTAAAAGGGAAACCACTCATAAAAGTACCTGGTTGTCCTCCGATAGGCGAAGTGATGGCCGGCGTAATTGTACACCTGGTAACTTTTGGTACTATTCCTGAATTGGATGGCATTGGCCGGCCAAAAGCTTTCTACAGCAAACGCGTACACGACAGCTGCTATCGCCGTCCATATTATGATGCCGGTTTGTTTGTGAATTCATTCGATGATGAAAATGCACGGAAAGGATATTGCCTGTATAAGGTTGGCTGCAAAGGGCCTTCTACCTATAATGCCTGCGGTATAACCAAATGGAACGGCGGTACCAGTTTCCCAATCCAGTCGGGGCACGGATGCTTTGGCTGCAGTGAGGCTAATTTCTGGGACAATGGCCGGATATATGAGCGTGCTGCTGCATTCCCTGGTTTTGGTATAGAAGCTGATGCAGACACGGTGGGTAAAGTAGCCTTAGGGGTTACCGGTGCCGCTATTGCTGCCCATGCTGTAATGACCAACATCCGGAAAAGTAAACTCATCAAAAATATCACTGTTGAAGGTCGCGATAGCGAAAAAGAACTCGATGCCTGATCACCCACATACTAACAATTATGAGTAAACGAATAGTTGTCGATCCCGTAACAAGGATCGAAGGCCACCTGCGCATAGAAGCAGAAATTGAAAATGGAAAAATAACAGATGCTTATTCCAGCGGTACGATGGTTAGATTGCTGGAAGAGATTTTAAAAGGCCGGGATCCGCGCGATGCCTGGGCTTTTGTGGGCCGTGTGTGCGGCGTTTGTACTTCCGTGCACTCCCTTACATCAGTGAGGGCCGTTGAGGATGCATTGGATATTGTTATCCCGCCAGATGCAGAACTCGTTAGAAATATCATGTTCTGCGCACAGTATATGCATGATCATGTGGTGCATTTTTATCATCTGCATGCCATGGACTGGGTGGATGTGGTGAATGCACTGAAGGCGGATCCTAAAAAGACCTCTGAGATCGCACAAAGTATTTCCAACTGGCCAAAGAGTTCGCCCGGATATTTCGCTGATCTGCAAACAAGGATTAAAAAATTTGTAGAGAGCGGACAGCTTGGAATTTTCAGTAACGGTTATTGGGGGCATCCCGCTTATAAGCTTCCTGCTGAAGTAAACCTTATAGGACTGGCTCACTATCTCGAAGCGCTCGAATGGCAGAAAGAGATCGTTAAGATCCATGCCATTTTTGGCGGAAAGAATCCGCATCCAAATTATCTCGTGGGTGGTATGGCCTGCTCTATCAGTAAAGATGATGTAAGTGGTATCAATGCAGAAAGGCTGGCACATGTGCATCAGCTATTGAAACAGGGGAAAGATTTTATCGAACAGGTGTATGTGCCCGACCTGATGGCCATTGCAGGCTTCTACAAAGACTGGGCATCAATAGGCGGCGGTTTAGGAAACTATATGGTATATGGCGATCTGCCAACAAATGGGTATCGTGACGTTTCTTCATATAAGATCCCGCCAGGTGTCATATTGAATAAGGATGTCAGTAAAATATATGAAGTTGACCTTAGGAAAGACGATGAAGTGCAGGAATTTATCAACCACTCCTGGTACGAATATAAAGGTGGCGATAAAGTTGGCCTGCATCCATGGAAAGGAGAAAGTAAAGTGAAGTATTCCGGCCCCAAACCACCATTCGAATTCCTGGATACCACACAGAAATATTCTTACCTCAAAACACCCAGATGGAAAGGACAGGCAATGGAAGTTGGTCCGCTGGCCCGCTTGCTGGTTGCTTATGGCAGGGGCAATAAAGAAGTGAAAGAGGTGGTGGACAAAGCCCTTACCGACTTACAGGTACCCGTAACCGCATTATTCTCTACATTAGGCAGAACAGCTGCGAGGGGACTTGAAAGTATCCTGGCTGCAAGATGGGGACTGGAGTTTTATGACAGCCTGATCGCCAATATAAAGAATGGTGATACAAGGATGGCCAATACGGAAAAATTTGAACCATTTACCTGGCCCGAGAAGGCAGTGGGTGTGGGTCATTCAGAAGCGCCACGCGGTGCTTTGGCACATTGGATCAACATTGAAGATAAAAAGATCGCCAATTACCAGTTGGTAGTGCCTACAACCTGGAATGCATCACCAAGGGATGGTAATGGTAAAATGTCGGCGTATGAAGCAGCATTGATGGATACACCGGTTGCTGATGAAAATCAACCGTTGGAGATCATCCGTACCATTCACTCGTTTGATCCGTGCCTGGCATGCGCCGTGCACCTTTACGATGAACATGGAAAACAAATCAGCAGGATTGCCGTAGTTGGCGACTAAAATTATATTATCATGGGTATGGCCAAAAAATATCTGCATGTACACCGCTTGCGCCGGGTATATGTTTGGGAACTGCCGGTAAGATTTTATCACTGGCTGAATGCAGGCGTAATAGTAGTGCTCGTGGCAACCGGTTTTTTGATTGGCAGTCCGCCTGCTTTAATTAGCAACGATGAAGCAGCCCATCGGTTTTGGATGGGTAAAGTAAGGTTCATACACTTTATTGCTGCATATATCTTCTTTTTTAATTTCCTGTTCAGGTTGTACTGGGGTTTCGTAGGAAATAAGTATTCAAATTGGAAACAGTTTATTCCAACCTCAAAAAGGTTTTTTAGAGAGATGTGGCAGGTTTTTAAGATGGATATACTGATGTTGAAGGGCAAGGAACATATGAGTGTGGGGCATAATGCCATGGCCGGGTTTATTTATTTTTTCACTTTCATTGCGTTTCTCATTCAGTGCCTCACCGGATTTGGTTTATATGCTGCCATGAGCAGCTGGTGGCTGCCACAATTATTCAGTTGGGTACCTTATGTCTTTGGTGGTGATATTGTAATGCGGCAAGTGCATCACTGGGCTACCTGGTTTTTCATTTTATTTACCGTGATCCATGTGTATCTGGTATTCTATCATGATTATGTAGAAGGCCGTGGTGAGATCAGCAGTATGGGCGGTGGATGGAAGTTCATAGAAGAGGAAGTATTTGAAGAAAAACATCATACAACGCCTAATCCGGAAGATGACAAAAAATAAGATACTGATCCTTGGCATCGGGAATTACCTGATGGCTGATGAAGGACTTGGCGTGCACCTGGCGGAAAGATTATTAAAAGAGGAACTTCCTCCGGGTATAGATGTTTTGGATGGCGGAACAGGTGGATTTCATTTACTGGAATACTTTGAGCAATATGAACGTGTCATCATTGTTGATGCCACTTTGGATGATAACCCACCCGGTACTATCAGGTTGATCAAGCCTAAATTTGCAGCTGATTTTCCACAAGCCATGAGCACCCATGATATCGGCTTAAAAGATCTCGTGGGTGCTTTGCAGTTATTAGGAACAATGCCGGAGATTGATCTGTATGTAGTTAGTATAAAATCCATACAGGATCAGGGCATTGAGTTAAGCCCTGAGATTTCTGCAACAATAAATAATTTAGTTAGTGTAATAAAAGATTGTGTTGCTGAAAAAGAAGCAAGTATTGCATAATTGTTTCTGATTACAAATCGTTCATCTTCATTAATTGAATTTACTTCCTGATTATTTTTTCTCATCTGGTGTTTCTGCAAGCTAAAAATTCGATATTTTACAGCAAATAACTGCAGAAATTTATGCCTATCAGAATGGAAGATGATCCGCAGGATCAACAGGGAAATAATAATGACCAGGGGGGTGGTGGCTATAGGCCCCAAGGACCGCGTTTTCCTGGTGGCGGAGGGGGTGGTGGAATATTCAGCCTCTTACCTCTGTTGTTGAATTTGTTCCGCGGCAAAAGCTTATTACTATTATTGGTCATTGGGGGTATTGGATATTTCATGCTGAGTCGCGGTGGCTGCAGTGGCGCCGGTGGCGGCATATTGGATAATATCAGTGAATTCTCCAAAGGCGGATTCTTAGATCCCAAAGAGTTTGAAAAAGCCAGTATATACGAATCACTGGCTGATGATAATTCCCGGAACCCTTTACCTGAAGCCGCCAATCTCCAAAGATTTGCTCCGCCGGTAGGAAACCAGGGCCAGCAGGGGTCATGTGTTGCCTGGAGCAGCGCATACGCGGCACGTTCCATATTGGAAGCGGCACGTACCGGACAGAATCAAACCGTTTTCAGTCCCGCTTTTTTATACAACCAGATTGGTTTACAAAACTGCCAGGGCAGTTACATCATCAGGGCAATGGAATACATGACCAAACAAGGTTCTGTTCCATACCAGCAATTTCCCTATGATGAAAATGATTGTTCAAGTTTACCCGACAGGGGGCTTGTGCAGGAAGCTTCCAAATTCAAAATGCGCGGATTCACGCGATTATCTGCAGGCGACAGGAACGATGCACTTGATGTTCGTGCCATTAAAGAAAATCTTGCACAGGGGGCACCGGTTGTTATAGGGATGATGGTGGGACAGAGTTTTATGCAGGAAATGCTGGGTAAAGACCTCTGGATACCGGAGGCAAACGACCGGGGCATGATGGGATTTGGCGGGCATGCCATGTGTGTAGTGGGTTACGATGATAAAAAATACGGAGGCGCTTTTTTGATCATGAACAGCTGGGGCCCGGAATGGGGCAATAACGGATTTGCCTGGGTGAGATATCCGGAGTTCAATTATTTTGTTCGCGAAGCATATGGACTGGAGCCCATGCAAAAGACCGGAACGGCAGCAACTGCTGCTTTGCAGTGTGAAGTTGGGCTGGTTGAAGTTTCCTATGATGGAAATAAAACAATCACCGGTAATTATATTTCATTGAGAAAGTCGGGCGAAGATAAGTACCTCAATACCTCCCCGGTAAAGATCGGTTCTAAGTTTAAGCTGGAGATCAAAAATTCAAACGAATGCTACATCTATGTTTTCGGAAAGGAGACTGACGGTTCAGCATACACGTTGTTTCCATATCCCAGAAAAGATGATCCAACCAAAACCAAATATTCTCCATTCTGTGGCATCACGGGCTATCGAATGTTTCCAAAAGATAAAAGTATGACGCCGGACAGTATCGGGCAACGGGATATGATCGGTGTAGTTGTAACTTCAGAAGAGCTCGACTGGTATGGAATACAGACAAAGATCAATGCAATGCCGAAGAGCCAGCCTTTTGAATCAAAGCTTGCATCGGCCTTGTCTAAAGCAAAGCCTGCCGGATTAAGTATGAATACAAGTGCTAAAGGAAACATTCAATTCAATACAAATTTAGAGCCGGGACAGGCGGTATGGTGCTTTGTTGAACTGGACAAACGATGATACGGATCATACTTATTTCCGGTTTTTTATTTTGGACCCTTTTTTCCTTTAGCCAGGAAGTAAAGAAATTATATGATCCCGGGGCTTTTCCGGAAAGGGATTTAGCAGAACTCGCGAAGCAGGCTCTGAAAGAAAACAAGCATATACTTGTGCTGGCAGGTGGAAATTGGTGTGCCCGCTGTCTTATATTTAACCAGTTTTGCCTGTCAAATCCTGAAATTGACTCACTGCTCAATGCAGATTACCTGATATATCACTTAAATTACAGTGAGGAAAATAAAAACAAAGCAGTTTTTGTTAAGTTGGGTTATCCGCAGCGTTTTGGTTTTCCGGTATTGCTGGTGCTGAATGAAAAGGGAGAAAGGATCCATACCCAGGAATCGGAATACCTTGAGCAGGGTGCGGGTTATTCAAAACGAAAGGTTTTTGAATTTTTACTGGCATGGAACAGGAAGGCTGTATTGCCGGGGAGTTATAAATGATTTTACATGAAAAATACTGAATCAGAAAAATTTTTGCAGTTGATTCAAAGCCCGTTGAAGTTCAGGTTTTTTTTATTGTCAAAACTGCCTTCAGCTTATTTCTCCGGTGTTCGGGTAAAGGATATTTCTTACGAAAGGGCTGTTGTAACGGTGCCGTATAAGTGGTTTTCGCAGAACCCTTTCAAATCTCTTTATTTTGCCTGCCAGGCAATGGCTGCTGAGATGAGTACCGGCCTGCTGGCCATGTTGCATGTATATGGCAGGAAACCTGCGGTATCAATGCTGGTAATAAAAGTAGAAGGAGAGTTTTTAAAAAAAGGTGTAAGTGTGGTTAGTTTTGTGTGTAATGATGGTGAAGCGATGGAGCAGGCAATTGAGGAAGCAGTGGCAACCGGGGATTCTGTGCAATTCACGGCGCGTTCCATTGGTACTAACGAAAAAAGTGAAGTGGTTTCTGCATTCAATATCACCTGGTCTTTCAAGGTTAAAGGGAAGTAGATATTAGATAATGGATATTTGCGCTTAACCAATGATTGTTTATAATTGAAAATATTAAAGTATGAAAATAGCTTTTCATGGTGCGGCACGAACTGTAACTGGTTCAAAACACCTGTTAACGCTGAAGAGCGGTCGACGTATTTTACTTGATTGCGGGATGTTCCAGGGCATGGGAAAAGAAACGGACGTTTTGAACAGGCATTGGGGATTTGACCCGATGCAGGTTGATTATATGATCCTCTCGCATGCGCATATTGATCACAGTGGATTGATACCTAAACTGGTAAAAGACGGCTTTAAGGGTAAAATTTATTGCACGCCTGCTACCAGGGAACTGGCTACGGTACTGCTGGAAGATTCTGCCGGTATTCAGCAGGATGATGTGAAGTATATAAACAAACGCCGGGCCGCGGAAGGTCAGCCTTACCTGAAGCCTTTATATAGCGAGGAAGATGCTAAAGTTGCATCTGAACATTTTCATGAAGTTGATTATGGCAATTGGTTCCAGATAGAAGAGGGCGTCGAACTCTTATTTACTGATGCCGGACACATCATAGGCAGCGCTGTTGTGAACCTGAAAATCACTGAACAAGGGAAAACAGAACAGCTTACTTTTTCGGGTGATGTTGGACGTTACAGGGATGTGATCCTGAAATCACCGGAGGTTTTCCCCCAGGCTGATTATATCATACTGGAATCCACCTATGGCAACAGCCTGCACGACCTGCACAAGCCAACGTTGGATCAGTTATTACAGTGGATCGAAAAAACCTGCCTGGAGAAAAAAGGAAAGCTCATTATTCCGGCCTTTAGTGTTGGACGTACCCAGGAGATTTTATACGCGCTAAATCAGCTCGATCTCGAGAGAAGGCTTCCCGAACTGGATTATTTTGTGGATAGTCCCCTTAGCATCAAAGCAACAGAGATCGTAAAAAGATATCCGGAATACTTTAACGGTACAATACAGAAAATCCTGAAAACCGACCAGGATCCTTTTTCATTTCCCGGCCTGAAGTATATTAAAACGGTTGATGAATCCAAACTGCTCAATTTCAGGGATAGACCATGCGTGATCATTTCTGCCAGTGGCATGGCGGAAGCGGGCAGGGTAAAACATCACATAAACAATACGGTGGAGAATAGCCGAAATTCGATCCTCATGACCGGTTACTGCGAACCGAATTCACTCGGTGCCAGGCTGATGTCGGGAAAGAAAGAAGTGAATATTTTTGGAGTTACGCGTGAAGTGCATGCAGAAGTTGGCAGCATCAGAAGTATGAGTGCACATGGAGATTTTGAGGACCTCAGCCAGTTCCTTGCCTGCCAGGAAATTCAAAAGGTAAAGAAACTCTTTATTGTACACGGCGAATATGAAGTACAGGAAGATTTCAAGGAAAGATTGATCCGGAAAGGATATACGGATGTAGTGATCCCGGAAATTCACTTTGAGATCGGGCTGGCTTAACCGCAAAGTAGCCAGGACAGAAAGGTTCTTAATGACAGAAGCCGGATGGTTAGTCCGGCTTTCAAAATTTTTCAGGATTTAAGTATCCTGATGATTTGACGAGGTTCAGCTTTATTTTTGTGGTCCGTTATTTCCTGATTGCATTGTAAAGATGCAAAGGATTTTTATATTTCTTATAGCTATTCGATAACATGCTTATTTGTTTCGATAAACCGCCCCGTTTTGTCGATAAGCAGCATTTTTACTTCAGTCAAATCGCTCTACTTTAAAGCCTTCTATATCAATACTTGTTTTTTTATGCCCAATGATCTCCTCCACAAGTTTACCCGTTCCGGCTGCTAAAGACAAGCCCAGCATGGCATGGCCTCCTGCAATGGTGAGGTTGGAATATTTCTGGTGGCGACCTATATAAGGCAGGCCATCAGGACTTAATGGCCTGTATCCGTGCCAGATTTTATCGGGTCCGGGAAACTGAACCTGAAGGTCAGGATAATAGCTCTTAGCTGCCCTGAAAATGGCTTCAGCCCTTTTTACCAAAGTAGGAGAGCGAAGTCCGCTGATCTCCATCGTGCCACCCATGCGAAGGTCCTTTCCCATTGGTGTCATAGCAACCCGGTCATCCACAAGTATCGCAGGGTAGCGAAGGTTTTTTTGCATATTTTCAAATGTCATGCTGTATCCTTTACCTGCCTGCATGATAATTCTGATGCCTAATTGCTCGGTTACAATGGGCAGCCAGGATCCTGTTGCCAATACGATCTCTTCGGCTTCAAATTTTCCATTATCGGTAATGACTGCTGTAACTTTATTGCCGGTTTTTTCAAAGCCGGTGATGTTAGTGTTCAATTGCAGTTTAGCGCCCATTTTAAGCAGTGAATCTTTAAGTGTCTGCATAAAATCGCCGGGATGCAAGTGGCAGTCTATTGGATATAATATCCCGCCACGGACATTCACTTCAACATCGGGTTCCATTGCCTGAACTTCCTGTGCAGAAAAAATCTTTGTGTCAATATGCAAAGCCGCAGCTTCCTTTGCCAGTTCGATTTCATGTTTTTCAGTGGACGGATTCTTGTAAAGCATGAAACATCCGATCTCTTCCATCCTGAAATGATTGCCCAATTCGTTTTTCAATTCCGATTGCAATTCACGGCTTAGTTGCAAAATGGCATGCAGGTAGGGTACATTATGTTCCACCGTTTCTTTATTGGCCTGTTTCCAGAATGTCAGGCCCCAGCGAATGAGGTCAGCATTGAGGCGCGGCTTGATATAAAATGGCGAGGAAGAACTAAGCATCCACTGAAGGCCCTTTGCGATAATGCCGGGTGATGCCAGTGGAAGAAAATGGCTTGGCGACACATAGCCTGCATTTCCAAATGATGTTCCGGTCTTAATGTCGCCTCTTTCAATTAGCGTTACTTCGTGTCCTGCTTTCTGTGCATAATAAGCGCAACATAAACCGATTACTCCACCGCCTGCTATGATAACTTTTGCCATGCCTGAAATATTTTTATAATGTTTGTTTCGTGATTTCGAAATTAAATACCATGTAATTTTTGCAAAGTTAGCATAGTTTACTGCCTGAGGGTCTTAACATCAAAAATTCTTCCTGCAGTTTTTCCTTTAGACGCATCAATTTTTACGGAAATGCTTTTTTTGCCTTTTGTGAATTCTTCAGGAAGGGGGTATAACTGGTCGTAGAACCTGCCTGTTTGCCCACCTTTCCATTCTACGGTAGTAACAAGTTTCCCGTCTATCAAAATATCAAAGATCCTGTCTTTATCATCTCCAATATAAGTTAGCAGTAAAGTATTCGGGGCCCCTGGTTCAACCTGCATACTGAAAGAAAAATGATGACCCGTTCTGGCTTCCCGGCCCATACGTCCGATCGCATCACTCACATAGGACCTTTCTGTTGCCTGCAGGCGATGGTCACGTTCCGGCTGCATCTCGCCAATGCGAAAATGGTCTATGGTGCGGGCCTCTATTTCTTTTTGCCTTTTCTTCTCAGATTCATATGCTGCTTGTCGCAATGTCCAGTCTTCCGGTGTGAAGTAGTCCCAGTAAACGCTGTAATATTCATCATACACCGCATAGAATGGACGAAGTGTCACATCATTTGGTTTACCTGCACCTTGCCATTTAAATGTCAGTGGCGTGGAAGTTTCTTTTATCGTCCATGAGTTGATATCTTTATTGGCGGTCATGATTACCGGCGTGCCAAAAACAGGGTCCGGCATTTCCCTGCCGAGTTTGCCGGCAAGAACAATTGGTCCATAGAGGAATGCGATCCGGTTTGGATTGTCGGGCATACTCTCGGTATATAATTTCATCGGAAACACAATTTCTATTTTGTCTCCGTTTTTCCATGACCGTTCAATATTCAGAAAGCCATGGGTGTCAGTCTTTGGAAAGATTTCTTTTCCGTTTAGCCATACGCGTGAGTTTCCTGCTGCCCAGCCTGGTTTTCGGATCCGTACATTGAAAGTTGTTGCACCTTCTGTACTTATGAGCAGGCGGGTCCTGTTTTCTTCGGGGAAACCGGTTACTTGTGTAACTGTAATCTTTTTATTTTTCCAGTTGAGTGTTGACGGGATGAAGAGGTTTACATATAGGCTGCCATCATTCCCTTCATAATAAATACCTTCATTATACTTGGCATGGTTCTCCAGCCCGCTGCCAACACAGCATGTGAAGGTTTGGAAAGAATCGCTGAAAACTTTTTTGGTGCCCATGCGCAGGGGAACAAAATAAGTGGTCATACCATTTTCAGGGTTCTGTGACGCGAGAATATGATTGTATAAGGCCCTTTCATAATAATCACCCAGTTCAGCAGATGGCTCCCAGGCAAAAAGGTGCCTGGTTAATTTGAGCATGTTATACGTATTACATGTTTCACAGGTGTTGTCACTGAGCCGGTCATTCAATTTGTCCCGATCCCCGCAGTATTCGTAATTGCTGTTTCCGCCTATTACATAAGTATGGTGCTTTACCATGGATTCCCAGAATACACTGGCTATTTTTTTATCCCTTTGAGATCCGGTGAGTTCATACTGTGTGGCTGAGCCTATCGCTTTTGGTACATTGGTATTGGAATGTTTTCCAGGCAGTGGGTCGATGCCCTGTGCGAGTTTGCCCATTACAAATTCATCATAGAATAGATAAGAGCAGTCGAGGTATTTTTTCTCACCCGTGATGGCGTAGATTATCGCCAGCACATCATTCATTCCGCCATATTCACAGTTCAGCATTTTCAACCGGGTTGAATCCGGCAGGTGATGTACGGTATTCCAGGTCCAGTCTGCCATCCCTTTGGCTATTTCAAGCGCTTGTTTATTATCGGTATACAGGTATGCATCCACCAGCCCGGCCATGAGTTTGTGGACAGTATACCACGGCGACCAGCCGCCGTTAAGGTCAAATCCTGAAGATTTGATCTGTCCCCGGGAAACCTGTGCAAAAATGGAATCTTCATTGGGGATGGCGCCTACATAGCCACTTTTACGAGCCTGCTGGCATTTCGCGAGTTCGCTAACGATATAGTCTACCCGATTTTTAAAGTCCTGCTGCTTTGTTGAAGTGTACATAAGTGCCGCCGCCGACAGGTAGTGCCCGAGTGTGTGCCCTGAAAGTCCTTCACTTTCCCAGCCGCCATATACGGAATCTTTAACTGGCAGCCCGGCGTTTTTATGAAAGCGGTGCAGCATCCTGTTGGCATTCAGCAACAAAAGATAAGCGCTATCCATGGTTCGGGCATGATGAAAAGGGCTGCTCAATAAAGTCACATCCTCCATTGGAAAGGCATAGGCTTTTATGGGTACAGCTGTTTTTATTTTAATACTGCTTGTTTCCCTTGCAGGAAAATACGATTGAGCATGTATGCTTACTGATAAGAATATCAGGTAAGTCAGCAGGATACTTTGAGGTTTGCTCATATTTATGTCTGGTAATTTTTTTATGAATTTAGTTTTATGATTTTAACCTTAAAGTATGTATGAACGTTTAGATACATCAGGGGCCTTAGTAATTTATTTTCACATCCTTAATTGACATGGGCAACCATACCTGCATCTCGGTTTTGCCGCGGTTGGCCCAGGTGTAGTAGGGGATAGCGATAATTTTCTTCCTTTCAGTATTCACAGAAATCTTATCAGCGCCTACAGTTAATACCGGAACAATTGCTGTTAAGGCTATTACTTTTTCACCTGAAACTTCAAATGGTATGTCTTCAAATTTTGTATCCGGTGGAACAATGATATTCCATGCAGAGTTATTATTGTCAGTACCTTCAACACAATATACCAATGGGCCCCGCTGAATAGCGACGCGGTTATTGTTTTGTTTTAATTCATCCCTTGATATTATTTGTTTCACAGGCATTTCGAATTCAAATTCCAAAACATCTCCTTTTTTCCACTCACTCTCAAGGATCGCGTAGCCATTGGCCATTTCTGCGGGGATTGATTTTCCATTTAAGGTAAACCCTGGTGCTGCCTGCATGATATTCATGCCTTTGGCATTATATAAATTTCCAGGTACGATTTTGCCAGAATACCAGCCCGGGATGCGTATGTACACTTTAAATTTTGTTTTTTTAACCGGATCAATGTTGATCTTCACTTTTCCGTTCCATGGGTAGTTGGTTTCCTGTTTTACAAAAATATCGGTCTTGCCGATTTTGATATTTGTGTTACTGCCTACAAATAAATTCACGGCAATACCTTCATTACTTTTTGCATATACATAATCGCCAAGAGAAGCAACCAGCCTGGCGATATTTGCGGGGCAACAGGCCGTGCCGAACCATTCGCGACGCGCATGTTGTCCCCTTGAAGCAAGCGGATTGCCGTAGAAGAAGCGGTCTCCACTAAGGCTAAGCCCGTCAAGTGCGCCATTATATAAGCTTCTTTCGAGTACATCAATGTATTCGCTGTTTCCTGTTAAGGCATTCATCCGCTGGTTCCAGAAAACCATTCCTACGGAAGCACAGGTTTCACAGTAGGCCTGCTCGTTAGGCAGATCATAGTCAGTACTGAAACCTTCGTTGCTGCCTGCAGAGCCTATGCCTCCTGTGATATACATATTTCTATAGACCACATCTTCCCAAACATTACGCATGGCCTTAAGATAGCCCAGGTCACCGGTTTGTGCCGCTACATCAGCTGCGCCGGTATACATATACATAGCCCTCACTGCATGGCCGGTTATTTCTTTTTGCTCTTTCACCGGTAAGAGGTCCTGTGCATATCCGGTATCTTTCCAGTCTGTCCAGGTATATCCTTTGGCAAGTCCTTTTCCTCTTTCTGACAATAGCCAATCAGCGAGTTTCAGGTATTTATCATTACCGGTGGTTTTATATAGCTTTACCAGTGCAAGTTCAAGTTCCTGGTGCCCGGTTACCCAATGACGTTTGCCCGGGCCGAACAACGCGTCAAAATGATCGGCCCAGCGGATTGAAACATCCAGGAGTTTTCTTTTCCCGGTTGCGTTAAAGTATGCTATGGCAGCTTCAATCATATGCCCGTTGTTATAGTCTTCGTGCATACTCATATCAGTGTAGCGCTTATCCGGCTCATTGAGTGTGTAGAACGTATTTAGGTAACCATCGGGCTGCTGTGCTGCTGCTATCTTATCGATCCATTCATCGCATTTTTTCTCCAGTTCCGGGTTAGGATGTGTCTTGAGTGAATAAGCCATGGCTTCCAGAGCTTTGAACACATCGCTGTCATCATAAAAAATGCCTTCATGTTTTTCTCCCTTGTTACGGGCTACTTTTTCGAAGTTCCTGATCCTCGCTGTTTTTATTTCTGTCTGGTAGATACAGGCATCGAGTGTTTTTGTTGCAACCAGGTCGATCTTGGGTTTCCAGAATTGATCAGTGATATTAACCTGCGAGAAATTTACAGGTTCCATTTTTTGCAATCCCGCCTGCTGGCTGAAAGTTGAAAGTGATATTATGGCTGAAGAAAAAATTGCAATAAATCTTTTCATGATGAACTTTTTATGCTGCCTGTAAAAAAAATCAAACTACTGCTACCCTGAATGGCTTTACATCGATTGTTTTCCAAACTTTATTTTTAATATAGGGTTCCTGTTTGTACCATTCCTGGAATTCTTCATCCGTCTCAAATTGAACGATCATTACCGAGCCTGTCATTTCTCCGGCTTCATTAAGGATCGCTCCGCCAGTGACGAACTGGTTTTTTTCTTTTAATATTTTTGCGCCGGCCAAATGTAAAGGGCGTATTGTTTTTCGCCGTTCCTGTGCATCGGCATCGTCTCCATCATATGCTATGATTACATATTGTTTCATGTCTTATTTTCTTATTTAATTTCCAGCACAATTACAGAAGCGGGGGGAATCCTGAGTTTCAGTGTATTCCCCGACTGATTGATCTGTGTAAATGCTGTTGGTTTTATTTTATCTGATTGTTCGAATGTGTTATGGTCCTGTACACTCTTTGAGGTAAGTATTCTTCCTGAAAGGGTTTTAAAGGGAAGCCCCCGGATATCAACCGAAATGTCCTGCCATTTTTTATGATCAATATTCACCAATGATATATGTGTCGTGCCGTTTTTGTCTTTAGAAGCTGATGCAGAAACCGCGGGCAGTTTTTCATTTCCAGAAACAAAATCACCAGATGATATCTTAAGCGGAAGCAGCAATGCATCCTGATGAACCTTATACATTTCCATTACATGATAGGTAGGTGTGAGGATTAATTTATTTCCATTAGTGAGCACAACGGCTTGTAATACGTTTACGGTTTGTGCAAGATTGGCCATTTTAACCCTGTCGGAATGATTATTGAAAATATTAAGTGTAACGCCTGCTATCATCGCATCTCTCATGGTGTTTTGCTGGTACAGAAAAGCGCCGTTAGTGCCAGGCTCAACATCGTACCATCCGCCCCATTCGTCCACTACCAGTGCAACTTTTTTTGCAGGATCATATTTGTCCATAATAGTCGAATGACGGGTAACAAGTTCTTCCATCAGTAGGGCTCTTTTCATGGTTGTAAAATACTCATCGTCGGAAAAGCTTGTTGCAGATCCTTTTTTGTTCCAGTCAATTACGGAATAGTGATGAAGGGCAACGCCTTCCAGCATCCCATGCGGGATATCCCTCATCAATACTTCTGTCCAGTTATAGTCTGATGAATTTGCCCCTGATGCTATTCTGAAAATTTTATTTTCATTGCTCCAGTCGGTAAGGAATGTGGCATATTGCCTGTAGATATTGGCATAGTAATCTGCCTTCATATTACCGCCACAACCCCATGCTTCGTTTCCTATTCCCCAGAATTTCACGTTCCATGGTTTTTCGCGACCATTCTGCTGCCTCAATAATGGCATAGGGCTGCTGCCTTCTTTATGGTTTACGTATTTCACCCAGTCAGATAGTTCCTGTACAGTTCCGCTTCCCACATTGCCTGATAAATACGGTTCGGTTCCCAGCATTTCACACATATTCAAAAAATCGTGTGTGCCAAAACTGTTGTTTTCGGTGACGCCTCCCCACCATACATTCAGCATGGAAGGTCTTTTGTCTTTAGGACCTATTCCGTCTTTCCAATGATAGGTGTCTGCAAAACATCCGCCGGGCCACCGAAGGTTGGGTATTTTCAATTTCTTTAAAGCATCAATTATATCGAGCCTTATACCATCTTTATTTGGGATTGAATTATTGTTTTCACCAACATAAAATCCATCATAAATGCATCGGCCAAGATGTTCTGCAAAATGGCCGTATATATGACGACTGATTGTTTCCTTACCTTGATCGGCATCAACAATAATGGATACTTGTGAATACCCAGTTGATAACAGGGAGAAAAGGGCAAAAGCCAAAATCATTTTTTTCATGGCCTGTATTTATTGGTTAAAAGTTTGCTTCAGTGATATATAGATTATAAAAAAATTAAAAAGATTTCCCTTAAATAACCTGAAAGCCATAAGCATAGGGATCATCATTTGGATCAATTGAAATGGTATTATATCCATAGATTTTAGCCCAACCTTCAATGGAAGGCCTGATGGCAGGTTTACCGGCAACAGATGTTTCTTCTTCGATCCTGCCAATGAACTTACTGCCGATGATGCTTTCATGTATAAAGGTGTCGCCTTTTTTTAGTTTCCCTTTTGCGTACCATTGGGCCATTCTGGCACTTGTGCCTGTGCCGCACGGCGACCTGTCAATTGCTTTATCGCCATAGAAAACAGCATTTCTTGCAGTGGATGTTTTATCTAATACAGATCCTGTCCAAAGGATATGTGAGCAGCCTTGTATCGTTGGATTTTCAGGATGTACAAAAGTAAATTGATTGTTAATGGTTTTTCTTAATTCGCGAGCCCAGCTGATGAGTTTGTCTGCCGGATAGTTTTCAAGCCCTGAGAAGTTATCCTGTACGTCTACGATAGCATAAAAATTCCCGCCATAGGAAACGTCAATTTTAAGTTCGCCAAGTTCAGGGCATTCTACAGACAGGTTTGTCGCTGCGAGGAAAGATGCCACATTGGTCAGCTTTACGGTTTTGACTTTATCTTTTTCCTTTGTATAGGTGATGTTAACCAGGCCTGCAGGAGCTTCCATCCGGATGATGCCTTCTGTTTTGGGCTTAATCAAACCTGTTTCAATGGCCGTGGTAATCGTTCCAATCGTGCCGTGGCCGCACATGGGCAGGCATCCGCTTGTTTCAATAAATAATACTGCGAAATCGTTTTCGGCTTCATGCGGAGGATATAAAATACTTCCACTCATCATGTCATGACCTCTTGGTTCAAACATCAGACCTTTCCTTATCCAGTCGAACTCCCTGAGGAAATGTTGTCTTTTTTCACTCATGTTATTCCCTTGTAATGCCGGGCCGCCCTGCGCCACTAATCTAACCGGATTCCCACAGGTATGGGCATCTATGCAATAAAATAAATTACCACTGAGTTTATGTTCTGCTGGCGGATAATTAAAGGCAATGGGTTTTATGTTCATTTTTACGATGTGTTTTTTGAATCTAAGAATTTTGAAATTAGTAGGTTTCCAAAACCCGGGTGGGTTTCCAGAACCCGGGTAGGTTTCCAGAACCCGGGTAGGTTTCCAGAACCCGGGTAGGTTTCCAGAACCCGGGTAGGTTTCCAAAACCCGGGTGGGTTTCCAGAACCCGGGTAGGTTTCCAGAACCCGGGTAGGTTTCCAAAACCCGGGTAG
>Ga0209254_10001184_pt1 | contig 23110 bp, 23 predicted proteins | sample FrelakmetDIP11DI_FD_187148 | JGI IMG/M metagenome (GOLD analysis project Ga0209254, IMG submission 187148) | Freshwater lake sediment microbial communities from the University of Notre Dame, USA, for methane emissions studies - DIP11 DI (SPAdes)... | ecosystem: Environmental > Aquatic >...
CTGCCAAGAGACCGTTGGAAAAACGGGCAATTACAACTTTCAACGTGTAACGCAGACATTTTACGCCTGCGTCTTGTTCAGAGGGCACCGGGAAGAAGGTGTTCGCATCTCAACTTTCACGGCGGGGGACGGGCGCGGACGGGAGAACCTCCTCTACCTCTGGAACTTTGGCTCGGCGTTGCAGCCACATGACCCCCAGAAGATCCACCAGACCGACCCAGAGACGATGCCAGGTGCCATACTTCGAGGAACCGGCAAGCCTCGGCCGGTGGTTCACCTCAACCGAAATGACATTCCAGCCGGCCCGTTGCACGAGCGCGGGGAGAAAGCGGTGCATGTGGTCGAAGTACGGCAGCGCGAGAAACACTTCACGGGGAAAGACCTTCAGACCGCAGCCGGTGTCGGGTGTCTGATCGCGCAGCAGGAAGGCGCGCACGCCATTGGCGACCTTGGACGAGAACCGCCGCCAGTTGGTGTCCCGCCGTTTGGCTCGGTAACCCGCGACCATCGCCAAGCCGCCCGAGGACTGTCCCGCCAGCAGCGCCGAGTAGAGCTTTGGAATGTCCGCCGGGTTATTCTGACCGTCGCCGTCCAGGGTCCCGATGGTCGGGGCACGAGCGGCACGCACTCCGGTGAGTAGCGCAGTGCTCTGTCCACAGCAGCGGCGGTGGTGGAGAACGCGCAGGCGCGAAGAACGTTGCGCCACGGCAAGCAGGCGCTCCAGCGTATCATCCGTGCTGCCGTCGTCGATATAGACGATTTCGTAGTCCCATCGCCGATCGAGTGCGTGTTCGATTTCGGCGACCAGCGGTTCGAGATTATCCGCTTCGTTGTGTACCGGGATGACGATAGAGAGTTCCATGAGGTGACTGAGCTGAAGGCTGGCAGCGAGCGGACGCTTCACTGGCCGTTGAGGTAGTGCACGCAGGTGTTGCCGGGAACGACCTCGCCGATGACGAACGCAGTTTCTCCCAAGGCTTGCAACTCTGTCAGCGCCGCGGATTCATCTTCGGCCGCCACGCACAGAATCATGCCGATCCCGCAGTTGAATGTCCGGAGCATTTCACCCTCGTCGATGTTGCCATGTTCCTGAAGCCAGAGGAAGATCGCCGGCCACTGCCAGACGTCGAGATCGATCAAGGCCTGAACACCGGGCGGCAGGACCCGCGGCAGGTTTTCGGTGATCCCGCCGCCGGTGATATGGGCAATGGCGCGAACCTGTGCACGTTCCAGGAGCTTCAACACCGGTTTGACGTAGATCCGGGTCGGTTCCAGCAGCCAGTCTCCCAGTGCTTTGGCTTCCAGGCGCTGCTCCAACCCGGAGCCGGATCGCTCGATGACCTTCCGGATCAGCGAATAACCGTTGGAATGGGGTCCGGACGAGGGGAGGCCGATGAGCCGATCACCGACGCGGACATTTTCTCCGGTCAGCAAACGTTCCTTCTCGACGATCCCCACTGCAAAGCCGGCCAGATCATAGTCACCCGGGCCGTACATTCCAGGCATCTCCGCCGTTTCCCCGCCGACCAATGCGCAACCCGCCAATTCGCAGCCGGCAGCGATACCTCCGATGACGTTCGCCGCGACCTCGACATCCAGTTTTCCCGTGGCATAGTAATCGAGGAAAAACAAAGGTTCCGCGCCTTGAACGACGATGTCGTTGACGCACATCCCGACAAGATCCACGCCGATCCCGCCGTGTCGCCCGGTCTCGATGGCGAGTTTGAGTTTTGTTCCCACGCCATCGGTTCCGGCGACCAGCACTGGATGACGAAAGCGGTCCAAGGGCACCTCAAAGAGGGAGCCGAACCCACCGAGCCCGGCCATGACGCCTGGGATGCGCGTTCGCTCCGCCAATGGCTTGATGCGCTCCACGAGCGCATGGCCGGCATCGATGTTGACGCCGGCGCTGAGGTAATCGAGCCGGCTAGGTTCGGTCGATGTCACGTTATCTGCCTCCTGGGAAGTTCGGCCTGGAGTCTCACGAATGGTCTTCATCCACGCACGCCCTCCCGTCGCCTACTTGGGCTCAGGGGTGGTGAAGAGTATGCGCACCAGCTAACCAATTGACGCGATGCGCGTTTCTTGTGCGCGGCACGCGCTATGCCCAGTTCTTCACACCCGCCATCCTTACTCGCTTAGGGATGTTGTCGCAAGGAAGAAGGCCGCTTCGCGGAGCACCAAGAGGCACTCGGCATAAACCTTCGTGGCGATTGCACCATGTGTTATTTTACCGCCTAATTCATCTCCCAACAGAGGTTTCGAAAATGCCTCGCCGGCTCGCTCTGGCTGCGATTCTCTTCCTGATTGATGGCATCGTTTCCGCTGCCGAAGTCCCCGACCAGTATGAGCAGGAACTCTCGGTTTCGGCAACGGATGATACCTCGCGGGTCGAGGACTTTCGGCGGGCACTGAGTCAGGTCCTGGGTCGCCTCATCGCCAGGGAAGCGATGGGAACGAAAACTGTGAGCGCATTGTTGGCGCGTTCTTCCGATTACGTGGAACAGTTCGAGTACCTGGCCGCGCCGATGAATCCGGGGGAGGCCTCCAGTCGGTCTGCGCTGCGCGTGCGCTTCGATCGTTACCGATTGAACCAATTGCTGCGCGGTGCGGGTATCGGCATTTGGGGCGGTGAACGACCGGAGTTGGTGGTCTGGCTCGTCGTGCACGATGGCTCGGAAGGCCGCTTCACCGGCGGGGACGAGTCCGCCGAGTTCAACCAGCCACTGCAGTCAGCGGGAGGCATGCGAGGCCTCCCGATCGTCATGCCCTTGTTGGATCTCACGGATCAGACTAACCTAACGCTGGCGGACGTCGAGGCGGGCAATGAGGGACGGATTCGGGAGGCGACCCGCCGCTACGAGAGTGACGTCGCGCTCGCAGGTACGCTGCGGCGCGCCGGAGACAATACCTGGGAGGCGAGTTGGCTGTTCGTCGGGTTTGGTCAGAACGCCAAATGGCGCGCGGGTCCGCTGGAACTCAGGGAAGTGATCCAAGCTGGGGTCGATGGTGCCTACGGACGCTTGATCAGCCTTTACGCGCCTGCGGGGAAGGTGGAGACGGTCGTCGAAGTTGAGATCCGAGGGATAGCGTCGATGAGCGACGCCGAACGCTGCGGCGACTATCTTCGAACCCTGCCGACCGTCAAGCAGGTGGACTGGCTGAGGGCCGAATTGAGCCTAGCCGTGTGGCGGGTCAGATTGGCGGGTAGTGTCGATACCTTCCGGCAGATCCTAGGGGTCAGCCGAGTATTGCGTCCCGCCGCGGTGGAAAAAGGCGGAAATGGCGTTATCGTGTATCAATGGGTGCCGTGAAACCTCAACACATACCCAACCTGATTACCGTCTTTCGAATCCTGCTCGTCATCCCGGTCGTCCGGTCGATGATGGCGGGGAGGTTTGATCTCGCGCTTGCTCTTTTTCTGCTGGCCGGACTCTCGGATGCGGTCGATGGCTTCTTGGCCAAGTACTTCGGCTGGCAAAGCCGGCTCGGTTCATTCCTGGATCCCATCGCCGATAAGCTCCTCTTGGTGAGCTGCTTTGTCACCGCGGGTATCTTGGATTTGATTCCTACATGGCTAGTTGTTGCCGTCGTGTTACGCGATCTGGTGATCGTGCTGGGAGCGACCGCCTATCATTTTCTGCTCGGTCCCTTTGAGGGTAAACCTCTGCTGACCAGCAAGTTGAATACCCTGGTGCAGTTAGTCCTGATCGTGCTCGTACTGATTGATCGCGGAATCAAGCCCGTTTACTCGCTGTGGCTCGATATGCTCATCGTCGGTACTCTTCTGACGACGGTTCTGAGCGGCGCCATGTACGTCTACCTGTGGGGACAGCGCTACTCCCAGGCGACGCGGGGAACGTAGCCCGCAAAGAGGCGCGCACGCACGAAGAACTCTACTCTCGCCCGCCTCGTGCGGTCAGCCACCCCCTTCGTTCGGCGGATGGGCGTGTGCGCGAAATCCAATCGTCCGCTTCAACGAGTATGAGCATGTCCGAGTCATTAGAGCGTAGCGGATAACCGCCCAGATCCGCGGAGCACCCCGTTTCAGCGAGGCGGAAATAGCTTCAGCACAGCCGATACCGCTTCGTAGATCCTTTGATTTCTTCCCACCGGCGTGTCCTGAAAGCGCATATAATCCCGGGCCAATCCACGCCACAGTAGCTTTCGGCTCGCAGGGTTGATGAAATCGATCACCAATAATCCTTCGTCGTACTCGCGCGTATAAGCGCTTGGCCCGTAATAGCCCGGATAAAACCATCCACCCCAATAGCCATAGTAGGGACCACCGAAAAACCCCCCGTAATAGGGATAGGCGTAATAAGTTGCGTCGACCATTCGTTCGCGGGTGTAGAAGAAGGCCAAGAGAAAATCGGGGTTCTTGCTCACTCTGCGGTAGCCTCTCCGCGTCATTTCGCCTTCGATAGCGATGACAACCCGCTGGCGCAGCAAGGTGTCCGTGTCGATCAGTGGGTCCCCGGCTTTCTCTTGTGGTTCGGGCTTCCAGTCGTAGGTTCGCAGCGTGTCGAACCTGACGGCCGGATCGTAATCGACGCTAACCTGGACGGTCGAACAGGCAATCAGATGTAGGCCGACAAGAATGCTGCCGAGGAATTTAGAGTTTCTCATAGGAGGACTTCTTTGTCGTCATGATTCGACCCGGTGCGACGCGGTGGCGGAGGGATTCACGCCTGGCTGTCGAGCGCTTTCCGTCATGGGGCGCCTCAAGGGATCGAATAACTCGGCACATGTCCGATTGCGCGCGGGGGAGCGGATGAAGTCTTGGCGGGCTGCTCGGAAAGGTTCTTTGGCCAAGCTTATCTTGCTCCTGGGCGCCGTAACGATGGGGCCGGTTCTCGAGCTGCGGTGGCTTGCGCCGTCGACGACCAGCTTCATGCTGAGGTGCGAGTGGACGGCGCTAGGGGAAGGTAAGGGCGGCTCGCGCGTTCGCTATCGGTGGTTGGATTTGCCGCGCATCTCTCCGCATCTTGCACTTGCGGTGATCGCCGCGGAGGACCAACGTTTCCCTGATCACTTCGGTTTTGATCTGCGTGCACTGCGGTATGCCTGGAGGTACAACCAAGACCATCACCGACTAAGGGGCGGGAGCACCATCACCCAGCAGACTGCCAAGAATCTCTTCCTGTCTCCGCATCGAACCTATCTCCGAAAGGCCCTGGAGGCTTATTTCACGCTCCTGATCGAGCTGTCATGGCCAAAACGTCGGGTTCTGGAGGTCTATTTGAATGTCGCCCAGTTCGGCGACGGAGTGTTTGGTGCGGCTGCAGCCAGCGAGGCCTATTTTCACAAGCCAGCGAGTCAGCTGACTGCCGCGGAGTCGGCTCTTCTCGCCGCGGTGTTGCCCAACCCGAGGGGTCTCAAGGTAGATAGACCCAGCAACTTCGCAAAAGCCCGCCGAGAATGGATTCTGCGCCAGATGAAACGGCTAGGCGGCATCGCCTATCTGAAGGGCCTCGACTGAGGTAGTATTCGTCCAGCCACAGGAGCCCACCGTTCGAGCGTTCACTGATTTGATCATTAACGTGCTGCGCCATGGGTTCCTATTTATTTAGATGCCGAGATTGCTCAGCGCGACCATGATGTCGTTGAGGATACCCGTCAACCGCGGGTGCTCGACCTCGAATTCGGAGATCGTTTCCTTAATGTCCTCGATCAAGTGGAGATGATGTTCGCCGCCTTCCAGGGAGCTAACCTTGCGTTCAAGATCGGCCAACAGTCCTTCCAGCCTCTCTCGCGTCGCCGGGTCCGAAGTCGCCAACTGATCGATCTGGGTCCGCAATTCCGTCAATGCTTGGGTAATCTCTTTCTCGGTCATATGATCGGGGTCCTTATTGACAGGTTTTGATCTCATGGAGTCGCGACGCCGATTTGTCGGTTTACCCGAGAATGCGCCGCGAGAGAAATGTTAACCGGACTTATCGAGCTTGGATAGCTTTGCCCGGAAACCCGAGCGAAACGAAAAAGCCTGAGCGCTTGCTTGCCGTTCCTTTCCGAGGAAGGACTAGGGCTGTGCCGCAGTTGCCTCTTGAAACTTCTTGAGTATATAGGCGGCTGGCTTGGCTTCCTTGTCTGTGTCCGCCACCTTCAGGTATTCCTCGACCTTGGCTTTGAGGTCGGCGGGTTTACCAACGACCATCACGCCCCCCATGCGAGCGCCCCAGTGCGGTGGGCACTTGAACACGTAAAGGCCTTCCTTGATAACCTGGTAGTCGTAATCCTTGCTCATGTCTGATTTCATTTCGGGAGCGCCCTCGGGCCACATTCCTTTGACGATCTCGACAAAGTGGGTGGACATGCTGCGGAATGCAATCGTGTCGCCCACATTGACACGGATCAGGTCAGGCACAAACTTTACGCCTTGGCCCTTAACCTCAATCGTTTCGGCCTGAGCAGCGCTAACGCCCAATGCGAAAGCGGCCGCGACCAGCGACGCGCGTTCTAGATGGAACATTTCATAACCTCCGACGCTGATTCTATGCATTGTCCGCACATCCGATTCAGCTTGCAACGGAACAACTGGGCCGCTTGAAAACACCGGGAATCAAGGCAGCTCATGATACGGCAGCGTGGCAACGTTGACCACTCTCTCTCTACGATGCTCCGATGCTTCAGGTGGTGGCACCGCGAATTGAAAAAACCACCTTAGTCCGGCTTGGGCATCGGACCCGGCCCGCTGTGTCTGAGGAGCCACGCCAACGGGTGCCCGAATGCGAGAGGGTCGAATTGCACTCCTGCTATGAATCTGGCTTCTGAAACCGGTCACGGAAGCGGGGCCGCCCACCTGCGGGTATGTGGTGGTTGGTGTTCTCGAGGCGACCATCTTCGCTGCCGCCTGGTGTGTTCCCGTAGAAGGCGCTGTCCTTGTAGAGGTCGTGGATGTGGCGAATCAAGACCATAACGACCGAGGCCGTCGGCAACGCGAGCAGTACGCCGAGAAATCCGAACAGTCGGCCACCGGCGAGGACGGAAAAGATTACCGCCACGGGATGGAGTCCGATGCGGTCACCGACGAGCCAAGGGGTCAGGAAGACGCCTTCCGTCGCTTGTCCTACTGCGAACACGATCAGGACCGGGACGACCGACCAGATTTCCCCGAACTGTGCGATCGCCGCGACCGAAGCCGCTGAGATACCTACAATTGCCCCCGCATAGGGAATGAAGCTGATCAAGCCTGCGAGGAGGCCGATAAGAAAAGCGAGGTCCAGCCCGACGATCCATAGGCCCGTGGTGTAGATAACCCCCAGAGCCAGCATCACGGTGAGTTGGCCTCGCATAAATGCGCTCAGCACGGTATCGGCTTCACGCACAAGCTTCGAAGCGCTGGGGGCGTAGCGGCGCGGCAGCAAGTCATGCAGGCGGGCCACCAGAGTGTCCCAGTCCCTCAAAAGGTAAAAGGTCACAACCGGAATGAGGAAACAGTTCGCAACCCAGGCCAGCAGGACTGCACCCGAACGGCTGAGCGAATCCAGGATCTGCGTAGCAACGCCGCCAGCCCCCTCCCAGTGCGCGCTAACCAGGTTGGTAATGTCCTCAAGGCTGCGGAGTTGCAGCGAGATCCCGAATCGCCGCTGCAGCCAGGGTATTGCGTTGGTCTTGAACCAGCGCAGGAGCTGGGGAAGGTTGTCCACAAGTCGGTCTATCTGATTTTCGAGCGCGGGAATCAGTAGCACGAAAGACAGGGCTAACAGCAGCGTCAAAGCGAGAAAGACCAGCAGCACGGCGGCTGTCCGACCCAATCCTATCTTTTCCAGACGGTCGGCGAGAGGGTCGCTCAGATAAGCCAGCGTCGCTCCCGCAACGAAAGGGGTCAGGATGGGAGACAACAGGTAAATCAGCCAACCGAGGCCGGCGATTCCGAGCAGCAGAAACCACTTCTGAGAGTCCGTCATTGTCGGGTCAGAAGCTGCAGATGCCGTCGGAAGGGCCCGGGTATGGCCGACAAAGTGAGCTCATCGAGTCTTAGCTGCTCAAGGGCGTCAACGCGCACTCGACGCCTTGACGTTTCAAGACCTGGCAAGCCCTGTCAGCTTCGTCTCTGCTGATTCCTTTCAGATAAGCCACATACAGCGTCTTTCCACGCCTTTGATGCGCTGCTATCGCGACCCGTGCTCGGCGAAAGGTGCTCGGCGTGAGCTTTCGCGCTAAAGAGAGCTGTTGTTCGGCGGCTTGCTCTTGAGTGAACTCGCCCAGGCGAATTTGCCACGAGCTGATGTTTGCTTCTTGCCGATGCATGGCGGGCCGATCCGAGGACGGTCGTGGATCTTCTCGAAAGCGTTCGGCTGAAGCCATCGTTGTCTCCCCGGGTCTCTTCAGCAGAGAGGGGGGTAGCATCTGCTCCAAGGTGGTCAGATAGGTCCTCGGGGGCAATCCGCTTAATTGCCCGAACCCATCGTCCAGGAGTTCTTCCATATGCTCATCGCGCTGCCGTGGGGTGCGTCCGCCGAACACGATGCCGATCAATCGTCGGCCATTGCGTCGCGCGGAAGCAACCAAATTGTACCCTGAAGAGCGAATGAAACCAGTCTTGATACCGTCTACCCCATAATATTTTCCCAGCAGATGGTTGTGGTTTCGAAAGGTTCGTCCGCGATACTCGAATCTGTCTGTCGAAAAATAGGAGTAATACTGAGGATAGTGCTTAAGCAACGCCTTAGCCAAACGGAACATGTCCCAGGCGGTGGTGACCTGTGTCGGGTCCGGCAGGCCCGACGGGTTGCGGAAGACGGTGTTACGCATGCCGAGTTGCCGCGCTTTTCGCGTCATGATGTCGGCGAAAGCGTCTTCGGAGCCGGCCAACCCTTCCGCGATCGCGGTCGCTGCGTCGTTGGCGGATTGTGTGACCAGGGCCAGGATGCCTTCCTCCAGCGTGAGCGGGTCTCCCACTTCCAATCCCAGCTTCGAAGGTGGGCGGGTGGTGCAGTGCCGAGATGTCCAAAGCGTGTCATGGAGGGAGATTCGGCCGCGTGCGAGAGCCTCGAAAACCAGGTAGAGGGTCATCATCTTGGTAAGCGAAGCAGGGTGGCGAATTTCGTAGGGACTTTCTTGATAAAGCACGCGCTCGGACTCGACTTCGGCGACCAAGGCTGAGTAGGACCCGGCTCGGGCGTCCGAGAATGCCAGAATGGCGACGACCAACGCCGAAATCAGCTGCGATTTACGTATTGCGAGAAGAACGTTTCTGCCAAACATAGGGGTGTGCGATGCCGATCAGTGACCGGTAATGGTGAGTTGGCGTGGAGGGTGTCGCTTGGTCCAGGCAATAGAGCGATGGAAATCCGTTACCGCTGCTTCATTATGCGTTGTTTCTCCCGTTGCCAATCCCGCTCCTTCTCTGTGGCACGTTTATCGTGTAGCTTTTTACCTCTGGCAAGCCCAATCTCGAGTTTCGCTCGCCCTTTGCTCCAGTATAAGGCCAATGGAATCAGAGTGTAGCCCTTACGTTCCACATGCCCGATCAGCTTATTGATCTGCTGCCGGTGGAGCAAGAGCTTCCTGGTTCGGGTGGGATCGGTTTCAATGTGGGTGGAGGCCGATACCAGCGGCGAGATATGGGCACCGAGCAACCATACCTCGCCGTTCTTGACGGTGACGTAGCTTTCTTTGAGTTGGGCGCGTCCGGCCCTAAGACTCTTCACCTCCCAACCTTCGAGTGCCAATCCGGCTTCGAAGCGCTCTTCGATGAAATATTCATGCGTCGCCTGGCGGTTGACTGCGATGGTGGGATTACTTGCGGGTTTGTCGTTCTTGGCTGCGGGCATCGGATTGGTCTAGCGGAAACTCGATTTGGTATCCTTGCGGATATTCTACTGCCTTATGAGCCGGCTCGGGGTCGGGCCCGCATGCGGGTGAGGGTCTGGACAATGATCGATAGAACAGCGGAGAGAAGATGACTGACGCACGATTGATGCACCCGCAATGGTCTTCGCGCATAGCTTTTGTTCTGGCCGCCAGCGGTTCAGCAATCGGGCTGGGAAACATCTGGAAGTTTCCCTATCTCACCGGCGAGAACGGCGGTGGAGCCTTTGTCATGGTGTATCTCCTGTGCGTTGCGGCGCTGGGAATCCCGGTCATGATGGCTGAGACCATGCTTGGGCGCCGGGGGCGGCAGAGTCCGATCAACGCCATGCTTACCTTGGCGGAGGAGGCGAAAGCGAGTCCGGCTTGGCAATTTACGGGATGGCTCGGTGTGATCGCCGGTTTCCTGATCCTGTCTTACTATAGCGTCATCGCCGGCTGGTCGATGGTCTACATCCTTAAGATGGGCAGCGGTTTGTTCACGCGCATGAACGCCGAAGACGCGGGCCGCGTTTTTTCCGATCTCAAAGGTTCGTTCGAGATCCAATTCATCTGGCACACGCTCTTCATGGCAGCGACGATGAGCATCGTCAGCCTGGGCGTGAGTTCCGGTCTCGAGAAGGGAACCCGATACCTGGTGCCTTTGCTGTTCGTGATGCTGTTGCTGCTTGCCGGCTATGCCGTGACCTCCGATGGTTTTGGCCAAGGCATGGCGTTCATGTTCAAGCCGGATTTCAGCCGGTTGAGCAGCGAAAGTCTCCTGACAGCGATGGGTCAGGCATTTTTCTCTCTTGGTCTCGGCATGGGCGCGATAATGGTCTACGGGTCTTACCTCCCGTCACATGTGTCGATTGCGCGATCGGCACTGTTCGTCGCGGCGGCGGATACGGTTGTGGCGTTGCTGGCTGGGGTTGCGATCTTTCCGATCGTGTTCGCCAATCATCTCGAACCGACCATGGGCGCGGGTCTGATTTTTCAGACCTTGCCCGTTGCGTTCGGCCAAATGCCCGGCGGTTCCTTCTTCGGGATGCTGTTTTTCGCGTTGGTTTTTTTTGCAGCAATCACTTCATCGATCGCTTTGATCGAGCCTGCAGTTGCCTGGCTATCGGAAAACCGTCGAGTAACCCGCTCGGCGGCTTGCCTCTGGAGCGGTGCTGCCAGTTGGCTGCTGGGGTTGGGTACGGTGCTATCGTTCAATGACTGGGCCAATTACACTTGGTTCGACAAGACCTTCTTCGAACTCGTGGACTTTGTGACATCCAACCTGATGCTACCGATTGGCGGGTTGATGGTAGCGGTATTCTCCGGTTGGGTGATGGGCGCCAGGGATACCGAAACCGAACTTGAGATGGGTTCTGCAGCGGGTTATCGCGCCTGGCGATTTCTGATCCGCTACGTGGCACCGCTGGGTGTCGCACTCGTATTCCTGCGCGCCATCGGTGTCTTTTAGTACGGCCTGCGTTCCGCCAGCGCGTCGGCCGATGAAAGTTGAGGTGGTCTATGCTCGTGCTGACCGGCAGGTCCTAGTGTCACTCGAGGTCGGCGAGTCAGCCACCGTGGAACAGGCAATCCGAGAATCGGGTTTACTCGAACGCTTCCCAGAAATCGACTTAGCTCGGAACAAGGTCGGTATTTTCAGCACGCTCTGCGGCTTGAACCAGAGGCTCGAACCAGGGGACAGAGTGGAAGTCTATCGGCCGTTGATCACCAACCCGCGAGTACTCCGCAAGAACCGGGCTGCAAAGAAATAGCCCCGTGAGCAGGTACTCGGATGGTCGCGAGTCTGTCCACGAGCGGCACGCATCTTTTTCCGGCCCCACTTGTGCGCGCAACACCCATGTGGGCCGCGAGTATCCTGAGCACCTTCTTGAGTGTTTCCGAGAGGCCTTTGAGCGACGCCGCCACGAGAGTGGGGTCAACTAGCTCTCGGGCAGTTTAATCATCGCTCTCGAACACGCTCTTGATCTTCTCCCAGAGCGTCTTTTCGCGGTCGATCTTGGGGATCAGAATGGTACTGTCCTTGCCGGTCGCGAACTCAGGTTGAGCTCCGGGCCGGTAATCCCCTTCGAGCTGAACTAATGCATCGCGTTCGAAGACCAGCGTGACTCGCTTTTGTTCACGCGGCTCGCCGTTGGGTTCAACGGAATAGACATAATCCCAGCGGTTGTCGTGGAAGGGGTCGGTGAGGAGAGGTGTTCCCAAGAGATACGTCACTTGTCGCCGATTCATGCCCGGCCGGAGCTGATTGATCAGTTCCTGGGTCACGATGTTGCCCTGGTTGATGTCGACCCGATGGACACATCCGGCCACAAGCGCAACCGTTAGGGCTAGCGTCAGGATGGTGTGAGGCGCTCGCATGATATGATGAGCGGGTCGTGAGCGCGGCCTCAGCCACAAGCGACGTCCCTGGTTCGATTCGCTCAATGTTCCGAGAAGGTTCGCTGTGGAAACCCAAGACATTCGAAATGCGGGGCTAAAAGTCACTCTGCCTCGGGTCAAGATACTCGAAATGCTGGAAAAACAGCAAGGATCCGAGCGGCACCTGACGGCCGAGGAAGTATACAAGTTTTTGCTCACCCAGGGTGAGGAAATCGGTCTCGCGACAGTTTACCGGGTGCTCACGCAATTCGAGGCAGCAGGTCTGGTCAAACGCCATCATTTCGAAGGCGGTAACTCGGTTTTCGAACTTAACCGGGGCGATCACCACGACCATATGGTGTGCTTGAAATGCGGACACGTCGAAGAATTCACCGACGAGACGATTGAACTTCGGCAACGGGAAATCGCGAAACGCATGAACTTCCGCCTGACCGAGCATTCCCTGTGCCTCTACGGCTTCTGTGCGAACTGCCAACAAACGCCCGTGGACAGCTAGGACGATCTCCACACTCCGAAGGAACGGCCAAACCTTCTCTTATGTTCCGACCACTCATCGTCTTTATCGGCTTGCGCTACACGCGGGCCAGGCGCCGCACGCGCTTCATCTCGTTTATTACGTTCACGTCGGTACTGGGCATTGCGCTCGGGGTGACCGCCTTGATCACGGTGCTCTCGGTGATGAACGGCTTCGAAGCGGAGCTTCGTGAACGCATCTTGGGCATGACCTCGCACGCCACGATCACCGGCTCAGAGGGCCAGTTGAGCGACTGGTCCAACCTCGAGCCCTCGTTAAGAGAAGAGCCACGCGTGAAGGGGTGGGCACCCTATATCGAAGGCCAGGCGATGGTCAATTTCGAGCGACGCGTGAGCGGCGTCATGCTCCGCGGAATACTTACCGACTATGAACCGCGCGTCTCGGAAGTCGCCCGGCGCCTGGTCGAAGGGCGTTTAGTAGATCTCAAGCCGGGCGAGTTCGGGATCATTCTCGGCGCCGAATTGGCGAACTATCTCGGCGTGACCGTGGGCGACAAGATCACGGTGATAACGCCCCAGGTCACCGCGACACCGGCCGGTATTCTGCCCCGACTGAAGCGCTTTACCGTAGTCGGCCTGTTCCAAGTGGGGATGTACGAGTACGACCGTAATCTAGCGCTGATTGACCTGGCAGATGCCGGACGGCTATTCATGATGGAAAACGCCGTATCAGGCCTGCGTCTCAAACTGGATGACGTGTTTTACGCGCAGCGAGTGGCGCGCGACCTCGGACCCAAGCTGCCGGGCCCCTACCTGATCACGGATTGGACCCAGGCCCACAGCAATTTCTTCCGCGCGATACAGACGGAAAAGCGGGTGATGTTTATCATCTTGCTACTGATCGTCGCAGTGGCGGCGTTCAATATCGTGTCGACCTTGGTGATGGTGGTGACCGACAAGCGCGCCGACATCGCCATTCTTCGAACACAGGGGATGACGCCCCTGGATGTCATGGGCATCTTCATAGTGCTGGGAACGGTGATCGGCGCCATAGGCACGGTGCTCGGCGGAATCGGTGGCGTCCTGTTGGCCCTCAATGTGGAAACGATCGTTCCGGCGATCGAGCGCCTGTTCGGCGTGCACTTCCTATCCGCCGACGTTTACTACATCAGTGAATTGCCTTCGAAACTGCTCTGGAGTGATGTAATCCAGATTACCGGCATGGCCTTCTTGCTCTCGCTGCTCGCGACCCTCTATCCCGCTTGGCAGGCGTCCCGGATCAAGCCCGCGGAGGAACTGCGATATGAGTAAGCCGGTGTTGGAATGCCGTAACCTCTACAAACGCTTCAGCCAGGGCAATCTCTGCGTCGATGTGCTCCAGGGGGTGAGCCTCTCGATCGAGGAGGGGCAGCGCGCGGCGATCATGGGAGCATCGGGTTCGGGCAAGAGCACGCTGCTGCACTTGCTTGGAGGCCTAGACACGCCGACCAGCGGCACCATCATTCTCGACGGACAGGACCTTGCGCAGTTGAATGAGCGCAAGCTGGCGGCGCTTCGCAACCGTTCTCTCGGCTTTGTCTACCAGTTCCACCATCTCCTCGGCGAGTTCACGTTGCTCGAGAACGTGGCGATGCCTTTGTTGATCGCGGGTGTTCCGGTCGCCGAGGCCCGGGAAAGGGCGGCGGGGGTGTTGGGGCGCGTGGGGTTGGCGAATCGTATCCAACACAAGCCGGGTGAACTATCGGGCGGAGAGAGGCAGCGGGCGGCCGTCGCGCGCGCCTTGGTGACCCGGCCGAAGTGCGTGCTCGCAGATGAACCGACGGGCAATCTAGATCGGAAGACCGCGGAGAGCGTCTACCAACTGATGCTCGAACTGAACAATGAATACCGCGTCAGTTTTCTGGTCGTGACTCACGATCCGGCGCTTGCCCGTCGAATGGATGTGACGTTTCTCCTCGATGACGGCAGAATCGCCGGCCAAGAAGGATTTCTGCCTTAGCTATCGCCGCTCCGCCGCGATCCCTTCCAAGAAGCTGTTTGGAACCCTTCAAGCTATACCGTAAGGGTGCGACCCACCCGTCCAGCCTGGTCTGAAGGTACCAACACTTAGTCGGCGCGGACAGTCCCTTTCTTCGCCTCATGCTCAGCATGATGTTCAAGCAGCTTCATGTAGGAGGCGTGGGTCTCGCGGATCAGAAGCGGGGTGTTTAGGCCTTTTCTCCGGACTTTTCGTAACTCCCAGCGGTGGAGTGCGGATCTCCGCCACAGGAAACGGGTCCCGAAATAGCCGAGCAGCCCTCCGATGTTCATCAGCGTGAAGCACCCCACAAGGAACGGCGCACCCAAGTCCCAGACCTTTTCGATGGTGAAGAATGCCGAAAACTCGCTGAAGCCGAATGATGGCTGACCCATAACCAGCGTGCCCACCCAGTAGGCAGCGTAGTAAAGCGGCGCCCAGGTCAGCGGATTAGTAATCCAGACCAGTGCTACGGCAAGGGGCAGGTTCGCCTCAAAGTAAATCGCCAGTACGGCTGCGATGACCTGTTGCCAGGGCAATGGCGGCGTGTACATAGCCCAAAAGCCGATGGCGAACGCTCGCGATACCGATCGGCGATTCAAATGCCAGAGGTTGGGGCGATGCAGTTTGTCGCCGAGAAAGTGCAGCGCCTTAATCTCACCGATCTTGTGCCTGTCCGGCAGGTAACGTTTCAGGAACGCTTTCGGCATGGTGGCGAGTGGAGAATGAGTCCGGAGCGATGAATTATTCTTAAGTTTTACATTGTACGTTTCCAAAATTGAAAGTTGAATGAAATTTTCAGCCCGCGGCTGACCAGTGGGGTGCTTGTCCTCGCCTTTGTCGCCGGCGTGTTGTGTGTTCAGCAGCTGTCGGCGCTACCCGGCATCGTCGTGGTGATCGGCCTGCTGATAGGGTCCCTGTTCCTCATCCGCTTTCGGCGATACGTTCTTGCCGCCTTTGTCGTTGGTTGGTTCTGGGCGCTCGTCTATGCGGACAACCGTCTGGCCGATGCGTTGCCTCCCGAGCTCGAACGGTCCGACCTTGTTATCGAGGGCTTTGTCGCGGCAGTCCCGGAGGTTCGCGAGACCGAGATCCGCTTTGTTTTCGAAGTCGGAGCCGTATTGAACCCGGCCAAGGCCCGCGTACCCCGGAGGATTCGACTCACTTGTTATGCTTGCAACTTCGTACCGAAGGCCGGCGAGCGCTGGCAGCTCACGGTAAGGTTGAAAAGGCCTCACGGGATGATGAATCCGGGTGGGATGGACTATGAGTTGTGGTTGTTTTCCAAGAGCATCGGTGCCACGGGCTACGTTCGGGACGGCGGGCAAAACGTCAAGATCCCTCCGATGAACCGATGGATGATGGTTCAGTCCTGGCGGCAGTCGTTACACGATCGGCTGTCTTCCATTCTCGGCTCCCAGGAGTTCGCTGGTATTCAGAAGGCTCTGGTATTGGGCGATGAGAATGAGATTACTCCCGATCAGTGGGATGTGCTCAGGCGGACCGGAACCGCTCATCTCGTTGCCATTTCCGGATCTCATATCGCGTTGATCGCAGGGTGGTGCTTCCTAACGGCCCGGTGGGTCACCAGTGGGCTGTGCCTGCTCAGGTGGCCACCGCCGGCGGTGGCGGCGCTGTGCGCAGTTGTGGCTGCGTGGTTCTACTCGGCACTGGCCGATTTTGCGATTCCGACCCAGCGCGCCTTGGTCATGATTGTGATCGTGATGGCAGGACTCATCTTGCAGCGCCACCTCCGCACCTTGCACACACTGCTGTTAGCGTGTCTTGGCGTGGTTGTATACGATCCGATGGCTGTGATGTCGGCAGGGTTTTGGCTGTCGTATGGCGCCGTGGCCTTGATCTTGTTCACCCTGTCTTATCGGCTTGTCCCCGCCGGAAGCCCCGAGAGCCTGTGGCAGATCAACTGGGCCACCGCGGTGGGTCTTGCTCCTCTACTGCTATGGTTCTTCGGCCAGGTTCCCTTGGTATCGCCGCTCGCCAATCTTGTGGCAGTTCCAGTTATCGGTTTAGTGGTGATTCCGCTCTGCCTTCTGGGAACGGTGGCCTTGTTCATTCATGCGGCGGCGGCCGCGGCCCTCTTTACCGTCGCCGAGTGGCTGCTTGGCGGAGTCTGGATCGTTTTGGATCTGTTAGCGCGCCTCCCCCTCGCGCAGTGGAGTAAGTCTCAGCCGCCTTTCTGGACCATTATCTTCGCGGTCGGTGGGTCGGTTTGGATACTTGCGCCGCGCGGCATCCCAGGCCGTTGGCTTGGCTGGATCCTGTTTCTGCCCGCCCTGACCTGGCACCCGGAGCAACCCCTGCGCGGCGACTTCGATCTGACTCTGCTGGACGTCGGCCAAGGGCTAGCGGCCGTCATTCGCACCGAGCGACATACGCTCGTGTTCGACGCAGGGGCACGCATCAGCGACCGCTTTGACATGGGTTCGGCGGTTGTCGCGCCCTTTCTGAGAGATGCCGGCATCAACCGCGTCGACACCTTGGTGGTCAGCCACGGCGACATCGATCACGCGGGCGGAGTCGATTCATTGTTTCGCCTCATTCCGATCGGGCTGCAGTACAGCAGCCTGCCGGAGATCCTCCCGTCGAATCGGGCGATCGCTTGTCGCGCCGGCCAGGACTGGCTGTGGGACGGTGTACGGTTCGAATTTCTGTCACCCGAGGATCGGTCAGGAAACGATAACGACCTGTCTTGCGTGCTCCGTGTGTCGAGCGCTGACCACAGTGCACTGCTGACGGGAGACATCGAACAAGGGACAGAAGAGAAGCTGGTGCGGCGATTTGGGGATCGTCTTAGGAGCGAGGTTCTGATCGTGCCACATCACGGCAGCAAAACCTCGTCGAGTCGCAGCTTTCTGGCGCGCGTGGCACCCCGTTTCGCCTTGATCCCGGCCGGCCACCTCAACCGGTTTGGGTTTCCACATCAGACCGTGTTACAGCGGCTGCGCGACGCTTCCGCGATCGCTTTGACGACGGCGTCTGAGGGAGCCATCGCGATCCGCATGTCCTCGGCTGCCGCTGCCGAGCCGTCGAGCTACCGCCGGCGTAATCTTCGGTACTGGAACGCCGCCCCTTCGAGCGGAAGGTCCGGAGAATAATGCGCGTCGGATGCGAATTCCGGAGCGGGCTCCCGCCGGTTCCGCGGGTTCGGGGCGAGAGCCGCGGGTGATCCTTTAACCCGATGCCGATGTTTGCTTACGCGCGAGTTCGACGTAACGGTTAATGTCATGATCCTTCAACGCATCGACGCCCAGCTTGCTCACGTCCTGGGTCGAACCTTGCAGCAGATCCGGAAGGTTAACCCACCAGCAGACGTCAAGGTTCAGATTCCCGAACGCCGGGCGGTTATCGGCCGCAGAACCTCACCCGGCGCACCTTCATCTCTCCCTTCACGATAAACCAAACGCGTGCAGGTAAGCGCGGGCGCTGTTGTCGACCGTGTAACGCTTGGCTGCCCTTTGCAGCAGTTCCGCACTAGGGGGATTCTTTAACGTCTCGGCGATGGCCTCGGCCATCGCGTCGGCGTCTCCGACCGGAACCAACGCGCCAAAACGCCCCCCGTCGAGAATCTCCCTCGGCCCAAAGGGGCAGTCGGTAGCGACGACGGGTGTTCCGCACGCCAACGCCTCCATCAGTACGTTTGGTCCGCCCTCACGCAAGGAGGAAACCACGAACGCCTTAGCCCGCGCCAGGTAGGCATAGGGATTGTTGACGAAACCGGTCAACTCGCACTCCTGCTCGACGCCCAATTCCCGGGCCAGGCGCTCAAGTCGCGGCTTTTGCCGCCCGGAGCCGAGAATCATCAAGCGGCAGGGCTGCCTTGCGCGCAGCTTGGCGAAGGCACGCACCAAGGTCGGGAAATCCTTGACCCGACTGAGCCTGCCGGCCCCCATGATCACTGGCACATTCGATTCGGACAGCCAGGGGTGACCGGTGTGCTCTGCAGCAAGGCGCTGGAGATCCGGAGAGATGGCGGGATTCGGCGCCACGGCGATGCGTTCTCCTGGGATGCCCAGGAAAGACGAAAGATCCCGCGCCACGCCCTGCGAGTTCGCGATGATGCCATCGCAGCGATCGAAGAAGCGGTGCAGTTTGCGTCGGTGCAGCCATCGTGTGAGCCAGAAAGGATGGCTCGCCTTCGATTGTTCAGACAACGGCGTCCCCACGTTCAGAAAGAAACGCGTCTCCGACCTTACCAGCCTCTCCTTCGCGGCAAGAGCGATCGCATCGTCTCGCTGTTGTCCGGTCATGACGATTTTCGGTCGGGAAGCTTCGAGAATCTGCTGCAACTCCGCGGTCAACTCCTCGTCGCTCGAGCCGCGGAGTTGGAGCCGGCGAACACCGGTCTGGAGCCGATCCAAGAAAGCGCCACCGTCGCCACAGGTCATCAGCGTTACGGGACACCCCGCCGCAACAAGCCCGTTGGCGAGATAGACGAAGTTTCGCTCCACGCCGCCGTCTCCATAAGTGGGGATGAACAGCGCGACACAGAGAGCGGAACGAGGAGACTCAGCGTTGGCTGTCATCGTCATACAGGCGCGGCGTCAGACGAACGGTGATGCAGGAAACGCCTGGCTAGCACGCGGCTGGGCCGATTCCTGCAATCAACCCCCGCGGTTAAAACAAGGCTTTCCACCAACTCAGCCGGCAAAGAATTCCTGTAACACCCGAACCATATAGCTGTGATCCAACACCCCGGCGCTCTCCCGAACACTGTGCATGGCCCATAGCGGACTGCCAACATCCACCACCTTGAGACCAAGTCGCGCCGATGTCATCGGCCCGATGGTACTGCCGCACCCCAGATCGGTGCGATGAGTATATCTCTGATAAGGGACATCGGCGCACTCGCACAGTCGGACGAAATAGGCCTCACCCGCACTATCGGTCGCGTAGCGCTGATTGGCGTTGATTTTGATGGCTGGCCCGCCGTTCACCTTCACCAGATGCTGAGGTTCGTAGGCTTGAGGAAAATTGGGTTGATGCGCGTGCGCCATGTCCGCGCTGATCAGGAAACTCCTGGCCAGGGAACGCTTGAAATCTTCCCGCTCGCCCCTTAACCCGAGGGTGATACGCTCCAGGATGTCGGCAAGAAAACTGCCATCGGCCCCCTTGACGCTCTCGCTGCCGATCTCCTCATGATCGAACAGCACAGCCACGCAGGTCGAAGGTGGTTCCTGAGATACCGCCAGCGACGTCACGGCAGCATGGCAGGACGCCAGGTTGTCGAGCTGGCTGTTGGCGATGAACTCCTGTTGTGGTCCCCAGAAAGAACCCGGATGGGTATCATAGACATTTAGCTCGAACCCCACGATCTCTTCAGGCTCACAGCTCACCTCCCCGGCCAGGAGCGAGAGAAATGCGTCCTGCGGAGGTAGATCGTCTTTCACGGCCGCAAGCAGCAGCGGCAGCTCGGTCTGCTTGTTGAACTTCAATCCCTCTTCGTTCACTGCCCGATTCATGTGTATGGCGAGGTTGGGTAAGCGGATCAGAGACTTGGGGAACTGGACCAGGCGGCTGGCGAAGTCCTCGTCCCGCCGTACGCTGATTCGCCCCGCCAGGCTCAGATCACGATCGGCGAAGGTAGCCAGTATCGGTGCGCCGTATACCTCCACACCGAGTCGAACCATCGCCTCGACAGCATGAGCGGCGCGGGGCTTGATCCGGAGACCCGGCGAGTCGGTATGCGCACCCACTACTCGAAATCCCGTTTCGACCAGAGGTTTCTGTCCAATCACGAACGCCACGATGGACGAACCGCCGCGAACGACGTAGTGTCGCCGACCGGGTTTCAGTACCCACGCCTGCTGTTCGTCCAACGTTGAAAAACCCCGCGCTTCCAGTCGCTGCGCCGTCTCGGCAACGGCGTGCCAAGGGCTGGGGCTGGCATCGACGAAGTCGAGCAAATCTTGCGCGGTGGACCGGTGTTCGGGTGCGATGATCATGGGTCCGACCCAAGAAGGCTTGCTCGGCATCCCGTCCGCCGGGAGAAGGCAGGAACCGTCGAGCCCCCGATGTTGGCTCGCACCGCAAAGCGGAGCCCAACGCCATCATGGCATTTGGCATTGATGCGGAGCGTGCCCGTCCGCTTACAGTGGGAGCGGACCTTCAATTGTCACCTGCCAGTACCTCTTGATAGGCGCTCAGGACATCCGAGCCGAAGCAGACCAGGTAGACTTTTTCCAGCTCGGTGGTGTTCTGCGCCAGACACTCCATAATCGTTGCCACCGCGATCTCCGCCGCCTGATCGACCGGAAATCCATACGCGCCGCAGGAGATAGCGGGGAACGCGATGGATCCTAGATGATGCGCCTTCGCCAGACGCAGCGATTCCCGGTAGCAGGAGGCCAGCAACTCCGGCTCTCCCGCCTTGCCACCCCGCCAGATCGGCCCCACGGTGTGGATCACATATTTCGCCCGTAAGCGATGCCCCGCCGTCATCTTGGCCCGGCCCGTCTCGCATCCCCCAAGTGCCCGGCATTCCTCCAACAGCCCCGGCCCGGCGGCGCGGTGAATCGCCCCATCCACACCGCCCCCGCCGAGCAGGCTCCTATTCGCAGCATTGACAATGGCATCCACCACTAGCCGGGTAATGTCCGATTCAATGATTTCGATGCGATTCATGGGCGGGCCGTGCCGAGTTGAACGACCGAGTTCGCTGTGGGCCGCTGGCCTAGAAGTTACCACAGCGTCCGCACAACACCAACACCGGCCACATGCGGCGGCTTGCCTCTCGGCGAAGGCGCTTTGAATCCGCTACCGCGGCGCGCCGGGTCGGGGAGACAGCGAGAGGCTGCGGGCTATCGAGCGCGGTCACCGGAGCACTCTTGGCAACTTTCTTGTCCGTTTGGCGGTCGCCACGCCTGCCACTCCACGAAGACCCTGGGTCGTTAGATGTCTTGCACCCACGCCGAGTCGCGCACAAATCGCTGTCGCTCGTGGTCTTCCATGTCCGCCAGATTCTGAAAGACTGTCTGGACCCTAGGATCGTCAATCTCTCTGGCTGCGTCCCGGTAAAGCCCAATCAGTGCTTCGTCGAAACCCAAGGCCATTGTTACGGCGTCGTCCACGCTGGTAACGGGCTTACCGATGCAGACTGCCATTAGCTGCTCGATCTTGGAACCGGGAGTATATTGCAGCCAGGTATCGAGGATGCCCTTGCGGGTGCCTTCTTCGAAACGCCGCATGGCCTGCTCACGGTTCCGCTCGTGGCGGCTCAAGTATTCCAGAACCATCTTGACACGAGCCTGATCGCTCTCCTCAGTGAGGCGCTCGTAGAGTTCGCGCAACTCGACGTGAAGTTGGATACCGTAGTCCAGTATGTCCTTGACCTGTTCAAAGTTGTGTAATTGGTTGGTCATTGTGTCTCCTCTCGCTGAATAACGCTGCAATCGTTGCAGGTTGACTCCTCGTCCGCTGTCGAAACCGTTACTGCCCTAGCCTTTGGCATACGCATGTCGCCGCACGATGCGGTCGTTCAGGTTCGATAGCCTGGTCCCACCCCAGCCACCGGCAGTCGGCTGCCGGCTCGGCGGGAGATTTTGTTGAGGCGGATCACTCAATCCCGATAGTATCGCCGCGTCGCACTGTGCCACCGGCGAGAACTTTGGCGTAGACGCCGATGCTGGGCAGCGGTTTGCCCGCAAACGGCACCAAGACATTGTTCTGCATGATTCCCTGTTTGAAGATGCCCGGGTCATAAGGCAGGTCGCCCTGAGCCAGGGTCGGCATTACACAGCGGGGGCAAGGGTCCGTCACCTCCAGCCGCACACTGTCGCCGATCCGTACCGTTTTTCCGACCCAGTCATTTTCCACGAACCCCTGTTGCCCTTGGGAATCGATCACGATGTTGGGCCGGAATCGGCGCACCTCGAATCGGCCCTCCGGGTAAAGCGCCCGCAGCTGATCGATGGAACTCGTGGTCAGAAGGTGCACCATCGCGTAATCGAAAAAAGTCCCGGGTGGCGCATCTCCCGCCATGGCTTCGCTGGTCACATCCTGCGCTTCCCCTTCGCGTTCGGGCCAATACTGTTCGAGACTCGCCGTTTCTGGAGCCTTGCTGCGCAAACTGACTGAGCGCGACACTGCCGCTGAAAGGATCTGCTCCGCAGAGGATGCATCGCTGCGAACCACCCGGCCGTCGGGTAGCGTGATCCAGACGGGCGTGCGAATAAGCGGGTCCGGCGGAGAAACATAGGCGGCCCGGAACGCGAAGAAGTCCGGCCATTTTTTCGGATTCTTGGCGCTGACAACCTTACCCGTCTCGTTGTCTACGAGGGCGTAGGCGCGGTCGCCCACCAGCCCATGACTGGTGACCGCGGAAGCATTGAGTTCCTCTCCCATCATTGACTTGACGGGGTAGCGCCAGAGGGAAACAACTGTGGCGGAAGCTTGCTGCGACATCGA
>Ga0209254_10001185_pt1 | contig 23108 bp, 19 predicted proteins | sample FrelakmetDIP11DI_FD_187148 | JGI IMG/M metagenome (GOLD analysis project Ga0209254, IMG submission 187148) | Freshwater lake sediment microbial communities from the University of Notre Dame, USA, for methane emissions studies - DIP11 DI (SPAdes)... | ecosystem: Environmental > Aquatic >...
CGCGCGGCTTCCGACAGCGGCTTGAACTCGCCGAAGCCGACCTCCGACAACGCGATGAACCACTCGACCTCGACCTGAACGCGGCGGTGCATCAGGCCGAATTCCGACAGCAACGCCCTCAGCGGCGCGACCTTGGCAGCGTAGCGGCCGTCGAGCGGCGAAAGAGCCGTCAGGGCAGACAGATTCATGCTGGCTGGATTGTAGGTGGCGCCTCGTCGTATCCTCAACCGCACCGAGCACGCAGGCAAGCCGGCAGGACCCTGTCGGGCCGCCCCAAGGGTGAATTCCAGCGTGCGCACCACGAAGGCAAACTGATGAGCGCCCAACCCGTCGTCCACCACCTGACCCACCCCCTGATCCAGCACAAGCTGACCTTGATGCGCGAGAAGGACCGCAGCGCCAGTGGCTTTCGCCGCTTGCTGCACGAGATCGCACTGCTGATGGCCTACGAGCTGACACGCGACATGCCGACGCACCGCGTCGAGATCGAGACCCCGCTCGAGAAGACCACCGGCGTGCAGATCGACGGCAGAAAGACGGTGTTCGTGGTCATCCTGCGCGCCGGCGCCGGCTTGCTGGACGGCATGCTCGAAGTCGTACCGGGCGCGCGCGTCGGGCACATCGGGCTGTACCGCGACCCCAAGACCCTGGCCGCGGTGGAGTATTACTTCAAAGTGCCCGAGCACATGGACGAGCGCGACGTGATCGTGCTCGACCCGATGCTGGCCACCGGCCACTCGGCGGCGGCGGCGGTGACCCGGCTCAAAGCCGTGCGGCCGCGCTCGATCCGCTTCGCCTGCCTGCTGGCCGCGCCCGAAGGGCTGGCCCATTTCCACAGCGTGCACCCCGAAGTGCCGATCACCACTTGCGCGATCGACCGCGAGCTCAACGACCACGGGTACATCCTCCCCGGCCTGGGGGATGCGGGCGACCGCATCTTCGGGACTAAATAGACCCCACCACTAGAATCGTTGGCAAAGACGCCTGCGGCCCCCACACCCCATGAAACTTCTCGGCTCGCTGACCAGCCCCTATGTGCGCAAAGTGCGCATCGTGATGGCGGAAAAGAAGCTCGACTACCAGCTGGTGCTCGAAGACGTCTGGGCCAGTGACGCGATCCAGAAGTCCAACCCGCTGGGCAAGGTACCGTGCCTGGTGATGGAAGGCGGCGAGGCCGTGTTCGACTCGCGTGTCATTGTCGATTACCTCGACACGCTGTCGCCGGTTGGCCGTCTGATCCCAGCCAGTGGTCGCGAGCGCGCCGAAGTGCGCACCTGGGAAGCCCTGGCGGATGGCCTGGTCGACGCCTGTGTCTTGATCCGCCTCGAACAGACCTGGAGTGGCCGCACCGAGGCCCAGCGCAGCGCAGCCTGGGTCGAGCGACAGATGGGCAAGGTCGACGCCGCGATCAGCGCGATGGCCCGCGGCTTGGGCGAGAAGGCGTTCGCTGCCGGCAGCCACTTCTCACTGGCCGACATCGCGGTCGGCTGCGCTCTCGGCTACCTCGATTTCCGCTTTGCGCAGATCGACTGGCGCAAGCCGCACGCCAATCTGGCGCGCCTGGCCGCCAAACTGGCGCAGCGCCAGAGTTTCATCGACACGCTCGCCATCGCTTGAAGCGTCAGGCCGCAAGCAAGGACAACGAGCCGCTGCGCACGTCCCAGTTCAGTTTGCGATAGACATTGCCGATGCCAGCAGCTTGAGTTCGCGCGAGGCCTCGGGTTGGGCCTGGCTGGCACGCGTGCGCTGGGCGCCGCGGCGGGCGATGAAGACAGTGATCATGGAGCGGTGCGAGCGGCTGGTCTGATCTGCGGCCATTGTCCGAACGCCGGGCCAGCATTGCATCCCCGCGTCCACGGGGCGCCCGACACTCGTGGACCAACCCATGGCGGCTATGTACTCGCTACACGGGTAGCTGCCGCCGCATCGCTGCGCGACAGCGAGAAGCTGTCGCTGCGCGCCAGGGGCCAGTAGTAGCGGTACACGTTGTGCGGCCAGTCGACCTCGCCACGCTCGGCGGCCAGCAATGAACCCGGCGTCAGGAACGGCAGGATGTTGGACAGCAGCTTGACTTCCTGTTCGCCGGTGCGGCGCACGATGTGGCTGGCCGAGATGTCGCGCGGGTGCGTCAGGCCCGCGGCCTGCACCAGCTCTTTCAGTGCGTCCAGCGTGTTCTGGTGGAAGCGGTAGACGCGTTCGGCCTTGTCGGGCACCACCAATGCCTGCTGGCGCTGGGGGTTCTGCGTCGTCACCCCCGTCGGACAGTGGCCAGTGTGGCAGGTCTGCGCCTGCAGGCAACCGAGCGCGAACATGAAGCCGCGCGCAGCGTTGCACCAGTCGGCGCCGATCGCGATCATGCGGGCGATGTCGAAGGCACTGATGACCTTGCCGGCGCAACCGAGGCGCACGCGGTGGCGCAGGTCCAGACCAATCAGCGTGTTGTGCACCAGCAGCAAGCCTTCTTGCAGCGGCGCGCCGACATGGTCAGTGAACTCGAGTGGCGCGGCGCCAGTGCCGCCTTCACCCCCATCGATGACGATGAAGTCGGGCAACAAGTTGGTCTCGACCATCGCCTTGCACAGCGCGAACCACTCCCAGGGGTGGCCGATGCACAGCTTGAAGCCGGTGGGCTTGCCGCCCGAAAGCTGGCGCAGGCGTTCGATGAACTTCAGCATCTCGACCGGCGTGGAAAACGCGCTGTGACGCGCCGGGCTGACGCAATCCACCCCCACCGGCACGCCACGCGCCGCAGCAATCTCGGGCGAGACCTTGGGTCCGGGCAACACGCCGCCATGGCCGGGCTTGGCGCCCTGGCTCAGCTTCAACTCGATCATCTTGACCTGCGGCTCGCCAGCCGCGACGGCAAAGCGCTCGGGGTTGAAGCTGCCGTCGTCATTGCGGCAGCCGAAGTAGCCCGAGCCGATCTCCCAGATCAGGTCGCCCCCATGCACGCGGTGGTGCTGGCTGATCGAGCCCTCGCCCGTGTCGTGGGCAAAGCCGCCGCGATGCGCACCTTGATTCAGCGCCAGGATGGCGTTGGCCGACAGCGCGCCGAAGCTCATTGCCGAAATGTTGAACACACTGGCGCTGTAAGGCTGGGTGCACGAGCTGCCGGTATCGCCGATGGTGACGCGGAAGTCGTGGTTCGGCAGCGCCGTCGGGGCCAGCGAGTGGTTGATCCACTCGTAGCCATGGGCGTGCACGTCGAGTTGGGTGCCGAACGGCCGCTTGTCCTGTGCGCCCTTGGAGCGCTGGTACACCAGCGAGCGCTGCTGGCGCGAAAACGGTGCCGCCTCGCGGTCGCTCTCGATGAAGTACTGCCGGATCTCCGGCCGCACGAACTCAAGCAGGAAGCGCAGGTGCCCGATCACCGGATAGTTGCGCAGGATGGCGTGGCGGTTCTGCCGCGTGTCACGAAAACCCAGAGCGATGCCGAAAAGGCACCCCAGCGCCCACCAGCCGCCGACACCGAAGCCGACCCAGGCAAACGCACTGAGCAGGAAGCCCACGGCGCACAACAGCCAGGCGGTGTAGCGCACCGGAAAGTGCTGGTCGATGCGGGTCAGCCAATCGTGCATACGGGCTCCAGCCGCGGCTGGCGAGGGCACCGGGCGCTCGGATGGTACGGAGCATTGAACACGGGTCAAGCCTGGAAAAGCGCCACGATCTCTGCGCACTTGCCGCCGCTATACTGGCTCCGACAGCGCCGATTTGTTCCAGATTGCGGGCGCTCTGACAAATACCGCTAAAGATGGGCCATCGAACCGGTGTCCGTTGTTGGCGGCACCGGTTTTTCATCGATGGCAACGATCGGCACCGTCACCGCGCAGCAGATGCGCTTCAGCGAGCCGCTGGCGCTGACCAGCGGCGCGGCGCTGGCCGACTACACCGTCGTCTATGAAACCTACGGCAAGCTCAACGCCGACAGGACCAACGCCGTGCTGGTATGCCATGCACTGAACGCCTCGCACCATGTCGCCGGCCTGGATGCCGACGGTAACGTCGGTTGGTGGGACAACCTGGTCGGTCCCGGCAAGCCACTCGACACGGACCGGTTCTTCGTCATCGGCGTCAACAACCCCGGCTCCTGCTTTGGCTCGACCGGGCCGATGCACGCGAGCCCTGCGACAGGCAAGCCCTACGGTGCCGACTTCCCGGTGGTCACGGTCGAAGACTGGGTCGATGCCCAGGCGCGGCTGATCGACCGACTCGGTATCTCGCAACTCGCCGCCGTGCTCGGCGGCAGCCTGGGTGGCATGCAGGCACTGGCCTGGACGCTGCGCTACCCGGATCGCATCCGCCATTGCATCGGTGTGGCCACGGCACCCAACCTGTCGGCCGAGAACATCGCCTTCAACGAGATCGCACGCCGCGCCATCATCACCGACCCCGAGTTCCACGGCGGCCACTACTACGCGCATGGCGTGGTGCCGCGGCGAGGCCTGCGCATCGCCCGCATGATCGGCCACGTCACGTACTTGTCCGACGACGTGATGGGCGCCAAGTTCGGCCGCAAGCTGCGCGACGGTGTGATCTCGTTCGACTACGACGTCGAGTTCGAGATCGAGAGCTACCTGCGCCACCAAGCCGACAAGTTCAGCGACTACTTCGACGCCAACACCTACCTGCTGATCACGCGCGCGCTCGACTACTTCGACCCGGCGTCAGCGCACGGCGGCGACCTGGCGCAGACTTTTGCAGCCGTGCGCGCCAAGTTCCTGCTGGTCAGCTTCACCACCGATTGGCGCTTCTCGCCGGCGCGCTCGCGCGAGCTCGTCAAGGCCCTGGTCGACGGCAAGCACCACGTGAGTTACGCCGAGATCGACGCCCAGCACGGTCATGACGCCTTCCTGCTCGACGACCCGCGCTACTTTGCCGTCATGCGGACCTATTTCGAGCGCATCGCCAGCGAGTTTTCGTCATGAGCGAGAGGAAAGACCTCGAGCTGATCGCCGAGCTGGTGCCGCGCGGCGCGCGCGTGCTCGACCTGGGCTGCGGCAGCGGCGAGCTGCTGGCGCACTTGATCGAACAGCGCGGCTGCAGCGGCTACGGTATCGAGCTCGCCGACGCCAACGTGCATGCCTCGCTGGCCCGCGGCATCGACGTGATTCAGTTCAACCTCGAAGACGGCCTGGCCCTGTTCGAGGACCGCAGCTTCGACGTCGTGCTCCAGCTCGACACCCTGCAACACCTGCGCAACACCGAGAAGATGCTGGTTGAGACGGCGCGCGTCGGGCGCATCGGCATCGTCAGTTTCCCGAACTTCGCGCACTGGCCGAACCGCCTGCATGTCGCCAGTGGGCGCATGCCGGTAACCAAGATCCTGCCCTACCAGTGGTACGACACGCCCAACATTCGCGTCGGCACCTATGCCGACTTCGAGGTCCTGGCGCGCAAGAATGGCTTGACCATCCTCGACAGTTTTGGCTTGCAGGAGGGCCGGCCGGTGCGGCGCTGGCCCAATTTGCGCGCCAGCGTGGCAGTGTTCAAATTCGAACGTCAATCCTGACCTGAAGGAGATCGCGATGATCGGCTACGTCACCCTGGGCACCAACGACCTGCCTCGCGCCACGGCGTTCTACGACGCGCTGCTGGCCGAGATCAAGATCGGCCGCCTGATGGCCTTCGGCGACCGCGGCCACGGCTGGGCCGCGGCCATGGACAAGCCCATGCTCTGCGTCTTCAAACCCTACGATGGCCAGCCGGCCACAGTGGGCAATGGCGTGATGGTCGGCCTTGCCGTGGCTTCGCACGACGAGGTCGATCGCCTGCACGCCAAGGCCCTCGAACTCGGCGGCAAGGACGAAGGTGCGCCGGGCCTGCGCGCCGTCGGCGGTGACGGCTTCTACGCCGCCTACTTCCGCGACCTGGACGGCAACAAGCTCGACGTCTTCTTCTACGGCTGAGCCCACCTACTGCGTACGCGAGCCGCTGCTCGCCGCCAGGCGCTGCAGCTTGGACGCGTAGAGCGCCCGCTCGCGCTGCGTGGTGCTGTTCTTCATCGCCGTGCTCAGATGCTCGCGGGCCTGATCGACCTCACCCAGCCCGTACAGCGCTACCGCCAGCCAGAGATGGAACTCGTGGTAGTCGGGGTCGCGGCGCATCTCGCGCAGGATGTGCTCGCGCGCGCTGCGGAAGTCGCCGGCCTCGATGGCCGCACGGCCGAGATCGAAGTGATGGAACGGCGGTTCGACTTCCAGCTTGGCCAGCCTGGCGCGCCAAGGCGCCGCTTCAGCGCTGCGACCCTGCGCATCGAGCAGCCGCGCCAGGTTGTGCATCGCGGCGCGATGATCGTCATCGTGCGCTATGGCGTGGCGGTAGGCGCGCTCGGCAGCTTCGTCCAGGCCGTGCCGCTGGTAGATCACGGCCAAGGTGTTGTAGGCCCCGGCGTAGGCCGGATCCTGGATCACGGCCTCGCGCGCATAGGCATAGGCGTTGGCCACTTCGCCGCTCGCCAGAGCCTCGGCGGCGCGGTTGTTCATGAACATGGAGACGATGGTGGGCTCGCTCACCGGCCGGATCTGCCTGCCGCGCCCCACGGGCCGCGCGCCGAAGCTGAGCTGCAACAAGGTCTCGGATTCGATGCCGTTGATGCGCTCCACCAGGCGACGCGCCACCGAGATGTTGACGTGGCCGTTGACGAAGTTCAGGCCGCCATTGCGGCTCCACGACTCACTGCCGATCAGAGCCTGGTATTGGATCGGCAGCGACAGATGCTTGGCCAGCGCCGCCGTCATCACCACCAAGGACAGGCAATTGCCCGAGCGCGCGTCGAAAGCCTGCGCCGCGGTGCGCGTGATGTCGGTCTCGTAGTCCAGCCTCAGTTGGGCCTTGCTGTACAGCGCATCGACGAGGCCGGTCTGCGCACCCATGCTGCGTAACTGCGGCGCGATGTCGACGTCGAGGTAGCGCTTCATGGCCGGGCTGAGGGCAAACACCTCGGTCGCATCGATGCGCTGCGTCGGCGCGTCGAAGGCCTGGTCTTGAAACAATTGCGGCGGCACCTGCGGCGGCGGTACGCTGGCGCAGCCCACCAGCAAGGCGACAGTGGCGAACAACGCAAGCAGGGCGATGTGTTTCATGGCGGCCTCCAAGGGACCCGAGCGACAATTGGGCTGGCGACGCATGGTATGCCTGTCGCCACCCGCAATTCAAGCCACGCCACCGCCGTTCATCCCCATAAAACCATGCTCGATACCACCGCCCTGGCCCGCTTCACCGATCGCCTTTGGGACGACGAGATCGTGCCCGCGCTGACGCAGTACATCGAGATCCCGGCCAAGAGCCCGATGTTCGACGCCGACTGGGCCAAGAACGGCCACGTCGATCGGGTCGTCCGCGACGCCGCGGCCTGGGTCGAGGCCAAGAAGGTGGCCGGGCTGAAGCTCGAAGTGGTGCGCATCGAGGGCCGCACGCCGGTCATCGTGTTCGAGGTGCCGTCCACCAAACCGGGCAGCACCGACACCGTGGTGATGTACGGCCACCTCGACAAGCAGCCCGAGTTCAACGGCTGGCGCAATGACCTCGGGCCCTGGACGCCGAAGTACGACGATGGCAAGCTCTACGGCCGCGGCGGCGCCGATGACGGCTACGCTGTGTATGCCTCGCTGTCGGCCATCCTGGCGCTCGACGCCCAAGGCGTGCCGCGGCCGCGCGTCGTCGGCCTGATCGAGAGCTGCGAGGAGAGCGGCTCGTTCGACCTGCCAGCGTATCTGGACGTGTTGAAGCCGCGGCTGGGCAATGTCAGCCTGGTCGTCTGCCTGGACTCGGGCGCGGGCAACTACGACCAGTTGTGGCTCACGACCAGCCTGCGCGGGATGGTCAGCGGCGTGCTGAAGGTGGAAGTGCTGACGGAAGGCATCCACTCCGGCGACGCCAGCGGCCTGGTGCCGTCGTCATTCCGCATCCTGCGTCAGGTACTCGACCGCCTGGAAGACAGCAAGACCGGCGAGTTGCTGCCGCAGAGCTTCCACTGCGCAGTACCCGCGCCGCGTCTGGCGCAGGCGCGCGCCACCGCCGCGATCCTCAAGGACGAGGTTTACAAGCGCTTCCCCTGGGCCTGCGGCGCCGACGGCGCGCCCTCGCTGCCCACCACCACCGACCCGACCCAGGCCCTGATCAACCGCACGTGGCGCCCGACCTTGTCCGTCACCGGCGTCGATGGCTTGCCGGAATTGAAGAGCGCGGGCAACGTGCTGCGCCCCTACACCGCCTTCAAGTTGAGCCTGCGCCTGCCACCGCTGGTCGACGGCAACGAAGCCTCACTCAAGCTGAAGCAACTGCTCGAAGACAACGCGCCCTACAACGCCAAGGTGACGTTCCACGCCGATGGCCGCGCCGGCGCCCTCGGTGCGACAGGCTGGAACGCCCCGGAGCTCGCGCCGTGGCTGCACAGCGCGCTCGATGACGCCTCCAATACCCATTACGGCGCGCCGGTCGGCTTCATCGGCCAGGGCGGCACGATCCCGCTGATGAGCATGCTGGCCAAAGGCTTCCCGAAGGCGCAGATGATGGTCTGCGGCGTGCTCGGCCCGAAGAGCAACGCCCATGGGCCGAACGAGTTCCTGCATGTGCCTTACGGCAAGAAGCTCACGGCGTCGGTGGCGCAGGTGATGGCGGCGCATCCTTGAGCTGTTGTCCAACATCGCCGCGAGCAAGTGTGCCTGCGGCTCGGCGCCCAGCGAAAGCGGCCGGTGCAGTTTCAGTCGACCTTCGCCCCCGCCGCCTTCACCACCTTGGCCCACTTCGCCGTTTCGGCCGTGATGAAGCGCGCGAACTCGGCGCTGGTATTGCCGCTGGGGATCGCGCCTTGCGCCAGCAGGCGCTCCTTGAGTGCCGGTGACGCCATTGCCTTCGCGGTTTCCTGCTGCACGCGGTTGACCACGTCCATCGGCGTGCCGGCCGGTGCCAGCAGGCCGAACCACGAGGTGGCGTCGAAGCCTTTCAGCGCCGCGCCGCCGGCTTCCTCGATCGTCGGCAGATCCGGCACCGCGGCCGAGCGCGTCGCGCTGGTCACGGCCAGGGCCTTGAGCTTGCCGGCCTTGATCTGTGGCAGCGCGCTGGGCAGGTTGTCGAACATCAGGTCGGTGGTGCCGCCAATCAGGTCGAGCAGAGCCGGGCCCGAGCCGCGGTAGGGAAAGTGGACCATGAAGGTGCCACTCATCGACTTGAACAACTCGCCGGCCAGGTGGATCGACGTGCCGTTGCCCGAGCTGGCCATGTTCAGCTTGCCCGGGTTGGCCTTGGCGAACTTGATCAACGACGGCACGCTGTCGATGCCGTACCTCTGCGCGTTGGCCGGATTCAACACCAGCACGTTGGGCACGCCGGCCACCAGGGTCACCGGCACGAAATCCTTGACGTGGTCATAAGGCATCTTCGGATACAGCGAGACGTTGATCGCATGCGTGCCGACAGTGCCCATCAGCAGCGTGTAGCCATCGGGCGCGGCCTTGGCCACTTCGGCAGCGCCGTTGTTGCCGCCGGCGCCGGGCTTGTTCTCGATCACGAACGGCTGGCCGAAGGCCTTTTGCAGCTCGGGCGCCAGGGCCCGCGCCAGGATGTCGGTCGTGCCGCCGGCGGCAAAGGGCACGATGATTCGAACCGGTTTGCTCGGCCAAGACTGGGCTGATGCCCACAGCGGCAGCGCGAGAGCGGCGGCGAGAATGTGGCGGCGAGAGGTCATGGCGTTCTTCCAGGGTGAGGTACTCAGCTGCGGCCGCCGAGAAACAGACTGTGCAGGGTTGGCGCCGAGGGCCGCGTGCTCGGTCCGCGTCAGCGATGGCGCCGCGCCGGCGGGCTGTCAGGCTTACCGCCGCTCTGGGTTCTCTTCGGTTTGTGGTGCCGCAGTCTAATCAGGCTATGGCCGTCTCGCCCGTCGGGGAACCCCGCTGGTGCGGCGACCGCGATTGCCCCCTAAACGGCCGGCCAGGCCGTCGGCCGCTCACGCTCCCGGTTGGATCGCCAGCTTCACCAGGCCTTCTTGCCAGGCGCGTTCGAAATCGGCCTCGACGCGTTTGAACGTGGTCGCGTCGGTTGCGGCGCGCAACCCGGCGATTCCAACGGCGCGATTGCGGCCCTGGCTCTTGGCGGTGTAAAGCGCCATGTCGACGAGGTTCAGCGCTCGCTCCCAGGTCAACGCACCGCCTTCGAAGCCTCCGATCGGGAAGGCGCCGTAGCCGATCGACACCGTGACTGGCACGGCGGCGAGTCCGCCGTCGATCGGCGTCCCGCTGATCTCGCGCAGCAACCGTGCCGCAAGTTCGTCGAGCGCCGCATCGCCCACGCTCGGCGCGATGACCAGGAACTCTTCGCCGCCCCAACGCACCACCAGATCTTCAGCGCGCACCGCGTGCGTCAAGCGCCTCGCCACCTCGATCAGCACTTGGTCGCCAACGGCGTGGCCGTGGCCATCGTTGACGTGCTTGAAGTGGTCGACGTCGACCAGCAGCAGTGCACCGCGGTAAGCCGGAACCGAGGCGCCGCTGCCGGCGCGCAGCACCTCTTGCCCGAGGTGTCGATTGGCCAGCCCGGTCAGTGGGTCGCGCTCGCTCTGCTGGCGCAGCTGGGCTTGGCTGCGCTGCAACGCGCGCTGGGTTTCGCGCATGCGGCGCAGCAGTAGCACGAGCAGTCCGGCCAGCAGTGTGGCCAGCAGCGCGGCCGCGGCCCAAAGCCGCTGCGTCAGCGTGCGGTTGTGGAGTAGCACAGCCTGGACAGCGTTGTCGCGCGCCTTCAACTCGATGCTGCGCTGCTGTGCTTCGCGGTCGTAGCGCTCGCGCATCGCGCTCTCGGCTGCCTTGCGTTGCGCCTCCATCAACTGGGCCGCCAGTTGATGTTCGCGATGAAAGACATCGAGCGCGCCGCGGGGGTCGCCCGCCGCGGCGAGCGCGTCGGCGACTTCGCGCAGCGCGGTCGCCTGTTCGGCAGACTGGCCGCCCGCGGCCCACAGTTCGAACAGGCGTTCAGTCTCGCGCTTGGCGTCTGCGACGCGACCCGAGCCGATGTGGGCGAGCGCAGCGTTGTGCAGCAACAGGCGTTCAAGGCGCTTGTCGCCGTGTCGGCGCACTGCCGGCAGGGCTGCTGCGACCATCGCCAGCGCCTCGCGCGGCTGGCCGCCGCGCGCGTACAAGTCGCTCAGATTGGTCAGCACCTGCGCTTCCAGGCGCGGCGACCACGCCTGCTGGGCCAGCCGCCGCGCGGCGTGCAGCTCACGCAGCGCGCCGCTGCGATCTTCACGAGCCGACAGCAACCGCGACCGGGCCATTGCGACGCGAGCCTGGATCTCGGCCCGCTGGGCCGGATCGGTCGCCTCGAGCCCCGCCAACTGCGCTTGCGCCAGCCCCAGGCTGCGTCGCGCAGCGTCGCTGTCGCCGGCCTCGCTCTGCAACGAAGCCTGCAGTGCCAACCCACGTGCTTGCAGTGCGCGGTCGCCTGCCCGACCGGCGATCTCAAGCGCGGCGTTGTTGTGAGTCAGTACTCGGGTACGGTCGCCGGTGACGCGGGCGTTGCGCGTCAGCATCTGTGCGGCCAGCCAGGCACTGCGGTAATCGCAGTCGGCGCGCGGCACGACCTGTGGGCCGCAATAGCGGGCATAGGCCTCGGCCGCGGACTGGGCACTGGTGGCGGCCAACTGCGTCTGACCCTGCTGTTCTTCGAGTGCAGCGCGGGCCAGGTCCGCATCCGCCGCGGCCAGCGGGTCCCCTTCCTTGGCCAGGCGGGCCAGCGCGTCTTGTGCCGCTGCCAGCGTATCGACCCGGCCGGCGCGCGCAGCCACCAGCGCGCGCGTGCGCTGCCAGGCGCGCTGCGCCGCAGGCGACGCCTGTGCAGCCAGCTCGCGGTCGATCGCGGCCAGGGCCACGTCGGGCCGATCAAATCCATCGCGCAGCCAGTGATCGGCCCGCTCTGCGAGCGCGGCATCGGCCAGGGCCGGGGTTGAAGCGGTGGCCGGCAACAGCGCCACCAGGAAAGTCAGCGCGAGGCAGCGCAGGCTCATGCCGCGGCCTGCATCAAGGGCTCGGCGGCCGGGCCGACGATGGCCGTCAGTTCGACCTGGCCGGCCCGCGCCGCGGCCTCCAGGTCGCGCGACAACAGCATCAAGGCCTGGGCGTCGACCGCGTCAGCACGGCGCAGCCCGTAAGCACGATGGCGGCCACTGGCCTTGGCCAGGTACATCGCGGTGTCGACCAGATCGACCGCCTGCTCGATCGGCAACGCCAGCAGGGCTCTTTCGAGCGGGAAACTGGCAAAACCGATCGAGGCACTGACCGGCACACGCTGCGCGCCACAGCTGACGGGTAGCGCGGCAATGGCATGCAACAGGCGCTCGACCAGGGCATCGACCTCGGCGCGTCGTACCGTCCTGACGAGCAGCAGGAACTCCTCACCGCCCCAGCGCACGATCAGGTCATCGTCGCGCAGCGCCAGGCGCAACCGCCGCGCCACCTCGACCAGCGCTATATCGCCAACGGCGTGGCCGAAGCGGTCGTTGATCAGCTTGAAGTGATCGATGTCGATCAGCATCAGCGTGCCTTGCAGCGATTCGCTGCCGCCGCGCGAGTGCAGCGCGGCCTGGAAATGGCGTCGATTGGCCAGGCCGGTCAGCGCATCGCGTTCCGACAGCTCGCTCAACTGTGCATTGGCGCGTGCCAACTGCTCGTTGCCCGCACGCACGCGGCGGGCCAGCAGGGTGCCCAACACCAGCAACGCCGCGCCGATCGCCGCTCCGGCAGCCCACAGCGACTGCTGCAACTGACGCGTGACGAGCTGTGCCTGCTGCACCCGGCCTTCCGTCTCGAGCAGCGCCAACGAGCGTTGGCGCTGCCCGTGTTCGAAAGCCTCCTGCAGTTCGATCACCGCCTGCTGTTGGTCGCGCCGAAACAGCAGCTCCGACAGGCGGCGTTGCTCGCGCCGCTCGACGTAGGCGTCGGCGAGGAAGCCGGCGCGCTCGAGGTATTCGCTGAGTTCGGTGTGCGTGAGCAGTGTGGAGGCCAGCGAGCCGGTCTGCTCGTCCAGCGCCAGCGACGCCCGCGCATGGCGCAGGCCTTCGTCCTTGCGGCCGAGCATGATGTGCGCGAAGCCGATGTTGGCCAGCGCGACCGACTGAGAATCGACGTCGAGCAATCGGCGCGCCACCGGCAATGCCCGCTCGGAGTAAGCCAGCGCCTCGCGGTAGTCGGCGCGGCGCAGCGACATGTCGGCCAGGTTGGCCGTGGCCCGCACCTCGTCGCGCTCGGCGCCGGCGCGCTGGGCATAGTCCAGCGCGGCCAGCGTCGCCGCCTTCGCCGCGCTGAGGTCGAGCTCGGCGGCAATGACGCCTGCTGTGACGTGGGCCAGGAACAGGGCCAGATCGTGGCCGGCGGCACGGGCCTGCGCCAGAGTCTGGTCGTTGACCTGCCTGGCGCGGTCCACATGGCCAGCCAGCAAGAGCGACAACGCGAGCCGGCTGCGCAGCTCGGCGCGTTGCCAAACGGGCGCACCGGACGCCTCGGCCAATGCAATCGCCTCCTGGTACAGGCGCACTGCAGGCTCGAAGTTGCCGGCGGTCTCTTTCAACAAGGCCAGCATGGCCACGAAGCGATGCCGCAGCGTGGGCGGTACATCGCCGGTCAACCCCGCGAGCGCATCGCTGAGCAGGCGATCGGCACGGCCAACGGGGCCTTGACGGCGCAATAACTCGGCACGAACCACGGCGGCGGCCGTCCGCGCCCATGAGGCCGTCGGCGGTCCACTGGCTTGGGCCATGGCGCCCAGTTGGTCGGCAACGCGCTCGACGCCGGCGGCGTCGTTGACCACTGCCTGCGCCAGCCCCAGCGAGATCAGCGCATCGATCTGCAAGTCCGGTCGCGCTGTCAGCTGCGGCAGGAACGTGGCCCAGCGTGACACCATGCCGTCGGGCTTGACGCGGCCGTCGTAGTGCAGGGCTTGCAGGACCTCGAGCAGGGCAGGGTCAACAGGCGGAGCCGTCGCTGCCACCGCGGGCACAACCAGGGCACTGAAGAGCGCTGGCGCCAACAGGCGCGCGCGCAGTACTGGCCCGGCGCGCCGGCACAACAGGGCGCGCGCCGCCGCGAACCCAGTGGCAGTGCACATGGAGATGACTATCGGCGCAACGTCGCCATAGCTGTGTAGGCCAGCCAGCACTGCTGGCGTGGAACGGCACTATGTCTCGATGGCGGCTCACCCTGTCGGGCAGCGCCGTCGGCGCGGAAGAAAAAACCGGGGAGCGGGACGTTGGTTTGCGGTGGCTCGCTCTCATCGCCGCCGCACGCCCGCCCCCCGTTTGGACGTCAAACGGTCCGAAACCTCAGCGCGGCTGTCATCTCAGCCTCGCTTGAAGAAGAAGCTCAGCTGCGCCGGCGCGCGCGCCGACTGCAGCACTCGCGGCGCAGTGACCGGCGCAACCCGCGCGGCCACGGGGCGGCCGGTATTCTGGGCAGCGTGGGTGTTCGGGGCAACTTGGATCGACATTTCTTGATCTCCCTGGCTGGCTGAACCCGACTCAGGCCGCTCGCGGCAAGAGGTGTGTGAAGCGGGGCGATGCGTCAGCCGGCGCGGCGGTGCCGGCTTTTGCCAGACGCCCGGCCCACTCGGATAACTCGGCCGCCGACGGCCAGCGCCCGGGCATGGCCGGCGACAGCCGCAGCAGCGACGAGGCGCCACCGCGACAGCGCGGGGCCGTGAGGCGGGGGGCAAACCGGCGGGGGCTCATCGGCAACGTCTTTCGAACTCGGCGACCAACAACGGTACGCGCACGCGATTTCAATTGCAGGATCTGTGCCGCAATGCCGGTGCTTTTCTCGTGTGCGCAAAGTCACAGCGCAGCAGCGCGACGCTGGCGAAGCGCGGCGGTGCAGGAACGCGGCGTTACAAGGCCGTCACTCGCTGTCGGTCAGGTGGCGGTATTGCCTTCTCGCCCCTTTGGCCAGAGGCAGTCGGCCATCAGGCCGTCGCGCGGTACCCGCGCGGAATGGCCGCCAGTAGCCGCTGGGTGTAGGCCTCGCGCGGCGCGGCCAGGATCTGCTCGACGTTGGCCTGTTCGACCACCAAGCCATCCTTCATCACCAGCACCTCGTCGCTGATGAAGCGCACCACCGCCAGGTCGTGGCTGATGAACACGTAGGACAGGCCAAGCTCGTCCTGCAGGTCGCGCAACAGGTTCAAGACCTGGGCCTGGACCGACACGTCCAGGGCACTGACGGCTTCGTCAAGGACCAGCACTTCAGGGTCGAGCGTCAGTGCGCGGGCGATGGCCACGCGCTGGCGTTGGCCGCCCGAGAACTCGTGCGGATACTTGCCGAAGGCACTGTCGTCCAGGCCGACCTTTTGCAGCAGCGCGCGGGCGCGCTGCTCGCGCTCGGTGGTCGAAGCGCCGATCTTGTGGATCGCCATCGGCTCGATCAGGGTCTGGCCGATGGTGAAGCGCGGGTTCAGGCTGGCATAGGGGTTCTGGAAGACGATCTGGATACGCCGGCGCATCACCTGGCGTTCAGCGGCACTGATCTTGAGCAGATCCTGGCCGTCGAAGATGACTTCACCGTGCGTGGGTTCGTGCAGGCGCAGCAGGGTGAGGCCCATCGTCGTCTTGCCCGAGCCCGACTCGCCGACGACACCGAGCGTGTGGCCCTTGCGCAGCTTGAAGTTGACGCCCTGCACGGCCTTGAACTCGCGCTTGCCGAAGAGGCCCTCCTTGAGCCAGAAACTCTTGGCCAGCGACTTGACTTCGAGCACCACGGGGGCGTTGGCGTCCTTGGCGGCCGCAGGTGCACGCTCAGCGCGGCCTGCGATGTGGTCGTCGATGACCCTCAACCGCGCCGGGTTCTGCGTCAGGCTCGGCCGGCATGCCAGCAAGGCCTGGGTATAGGCGTCTTTCGGCGCCGCGAAGATGTTTGCCACTGGGCCCTGCTCGCGTATCACGCCGTGACGCATCACCAGCACTTCGTCGGCGATCTCACCGACCACGCCGAGGTCGTGGCTGATGAACAGCACGCTCATCCTGCGTTTGCGTTGCACCTCGGCGATCAGTTCGAGGATCTGGCGCTGGATGGTCACGTCCAGGGCCGTCGTCGGCTCGTCGGCGATCAGCAGCTTGGGTTCGCACGCCAACGCCATCGCGATCATCACGCGCTGCTGCTGGCCGCCCGACAGCTCGTGCGGGTAGGCCGCGAGGCGGCGCCTGGGTTCGGGCATGCCGACCTCGACCAGCAACTGTTCGGCGCGCTCGAGCGCGGCCTTGCTGCCCAACCCCAGGTGTTTGACCAGCGGCTCGGCCAGCTGGTCGCCAACGGTGAAAACCGGGTTCAGCGAGGTCATCGGGTCCTGGAACACGCAGGCGATCTCGCGGCCGCGCAACTTCTGCAACTCTGCCAGCGGCGTGTGCAACAGGTCCTGCCCCTGCCACAAGATCCGGCCGCTGCGCTCGGCGTTGTCGGGCAGCAGGTTGAGGATCGACATCGCCGTCACGCTCTTGCCCGAGCCCGATTCACCCACCAGGGCCACGGTGCGGTTTTCGGCGATATCGAAGGACACGCCTTTGACGGCGTCGGCGCGCTGGGCCACGCCATCGACACGGCCCATGCGAAAGGCAACGCGCAGGTCTTGAATACTCAACAGCATGTCGTGTCACTCCAGCCCGCGCAGTTTCGGGTCCAACGCATCGCGCAGCGCGTCGGCCATCAACGAGAACGCAGTCACGAAGACAGCCATGAACAGCGTGGCGGCCGCCAGTTGCCACCAGTAGCCGAGGATCAACTCGGCCTGCGCCTCGGCCAACATCGTGCCCCAGGACACGTCCTCGATGCCGACACCCAGGCCCAGGTAAGACAGGATCACCTCGGCCTTGATGAAGCCCACCACCAATAGCGACATACGGACCAGGATCACGTGACTGACATTGGGCAGGATGTGGCTGAAGATGCGGCTCCACACCGACGCGCCGATGGCTTCGGCCGAACGCACGTACTCGCGGTTGCGGTGCTTGATGAACTCGGCGCGGACCTGGCGGTACAGGCCGGTCCAGCCGGTCAGGCCCAGGATCAACACCACCGTGCTGATGCCTCGCCCAAACACCGCGGCAAAGGCGAAGATCAGCAGGATGCCCGGAATGGCCTCGAACACGTTGTAAAGCCACTCGAGGAAGTCGCCGACCTTGCCGCCGAAGAAGCCAGCGAAGGCACCCAGCAGGGTGCCCAGGCCGGTCGCCACCAGCGCGGCCATCACGCCGACAAAGACGGAGATCTGGGTGCCCTTGACGGCCTTGGACAACACGTCGCGACCGAGCCGGTCGGCCCCCATCGCCAGCGTCTCGGCCTTCGGGACTTCGCTGGTCTTGAACTGGGCCGCGCGCTCGTCCCATTCCTTGTAGCGCGGCGCCAAGGGGTCCACCGCCGACAGGTCGACGTTCGGCCCCTTCGGCACCTCGATGGCACCGGTGGCCTCGGCCGCGCGCGGCCCAAGGAAGGTCGGCGGCGCGTTGGCCACACCGACCTCCTGCTGCCAGTTCCTGGCCACGCCGCCGACGGCAGCGACCACGATCAACAGCAGGAAGACGATCACGATCACCGCACACACCAGGCCGACGCGGTCGCTCTTGAAGCGGCGCCAGGCCGCGTGCCAGACGCCTTCGGAGCGTTCGACCTTGGCCGCGCCTGCCGGGACATTCATGACCGCGCTCATTTCAACACCACCCGGGGATCGACCACCTTGAACATCACGTCCACCAGCAGGTTGATGATCATCGTGATCGCGGCCAGATAGACCGTGACCGCCTGGATCACCGGATAGTCGCTGCGGTTGACGGCCAGCAGCACCTCGCGGCCGAGGCCCGGAATCGAGAAGAAGACCTCGATCAGGAATGAGCCGACGAACACACCCGGCAGCGCCAGGCCGATGTTGGTCAGGATCGGGATCATCGCGTTGCGCAGCACATGCTTGAACATCACGGTGTTTTCCGTGAGGCCCTTGGCGCGTGCGGTGCGCACATAGTCCTGACCCATCTCGTCGAGAAAGAAGCTTCGGTACAGCCGCGTCTGCGGCGCCAGGCCGACCATCACCGCCAACAGCACCGGCAACGGGGTGTAGGTGATCAGGTTGGTCCAGACACTGTCGCTCCAGCCCTGCACCGGGAACCAGCCGAGCTGGAAGCCGAACAGGTACTGGCCGACGATGATGTAGACCAGGAAACTGATCGACAGCGCGACGGTCGTGATGACCATGATCGTGCGGTCGGCCAGCGAGCCGCGGCGGTAGGCGACCCACATCGCGATCGGCAAGGCAATCAGGACATCCAGGATCAGGATCGGCAGCATCACCGTCAGCGTCGCCGGCAGCCGTGTTGCAAACAAGTGACCCACCGCCTCGTTGGTGGCCCAGCTCTTGCCCCAGTCGAAACTCAGGATGCTCTTGAAATAGATGCCGAGCTGGACCCAGACGGATTGGTCCAGGCCGAGTTGCTGGCGAATCGCCGCAATCTGCTCGGGCGTGGCGTTCAGGCCGCCGAGGATTTCGGCCGGGTCGCCACCGAAGTACTTGAAGAGAAAGAACACCAGCAGCACGACGCCGAACAAGGTCGGCACCATTTGCCACAAGCGCCGGATCAGATAGGCCGCCATGACTCTCACCCCTTTTTGGGACGCGCGAGTGTAGGGCGCCGCACGCGCCCGCCGCCCCCGCGTTTGCCCGCGCTGGGTGTGCTTCGCCGCGCCGGCCTGCGCACGCCGCTCGACGGGGTAAACCGGATAGCTGCGCCACTGGTGCGCCGCTAGACTGCCGCGTTCGACGCTCGCATCACGCTTCATGACCCGACCCCCCCTGCTGGCCCTGGGCCTGGCCACGAGCCTGGTGCTGGCGTGCAGCGTCGCCCTGGCGCAGCCGACGGCCAAGGTCTTGCGCTACGCATTCCCGATTGCCGAGAGCAATTTTGATCCGGCGCAGATCACCGACCTGTATTCGCGCACGATCGCGGCCAGCATTTTCGATGCGCCGCTGGAGTTCGAATTCCTAGCCAGCCCGGTACGCATGAGGCCCAGTACCGCGGCCGCGATGCCGGAGGTGTCGGCCGACTTCCGCACGTTCACCTTCCATATCCGGCCCGGCATCCACTTCGACAACGACCCGGCGTTCAAGGGACAAAAGCGCGAACTGACCGCGGCCGACTACGTCTACTCGATCAAGCGCCATTACGACCCGCGCTGGAAGAGCGGCAACCTGTATACGCTCGAGAACGCCAAGATCCTCGGGCTGTCGGAGTTGCGCAAGCGACTCATCGAGCAGAAGAAGCCGTTCGACTACGACGCCGAGGTCGAGGGGTTGCGCACGCTCGACCGCTACACCTTCCAGATCAAGCTGGGCGAGGCGGACCCGCGTTTTCTCTACAACCTGGTTAGCGGCTCGTTCCTCGGTGCCCTGGCGCGTGAGGTGGTCGAGTTCTACGGCGACAAGATCGGCGAACATCCCGTAGGCACCGGCCCGTACCGGCTGGCGCAGTGGATACGCAGCTCGCGCATCGTGCTGGAGAGGAACCCGAACTACCGCGATGTGTTCTACGCCGAGACCGCCCCCGACAGCGATGCGCGCCTGCAGGCCGTGGCCACCCGGCTCAAGGGGCGAAAGCTGCCGATGATCGACCGTGTCGAGGTCGCGATCATCGAGGAACAGCAACCGCGCTGGCTGTCGTTCCTCAATAACGAGCATGACTTGATGGAGCAAGTGCCCAACGACTTCGCCCACGTTGCGCTGCCCAACAACCAGCTTGCGCCGAACCTGAGAAAGCGTGGCATCGGCATGGTGCGCTACCCGCGCGCCGACGTGGCCATGAGCTACTTCGCGATGGAGAACGCGGTGGTCGGCGGCTACGAACCACACAAGGTGGCGCTACGGCGCGCGATCGCGCTGGCCGTCGATCTCGAGCGCGAGATCCGCCTCGTGCGGCGCAACCAGGCCATTCCTGCGCAAAGCCCGATCGGACCGCAGACCTATGGCTACGACCCGGCATTCAAGTCGGAAATGGGCACCTACGATCTGCCGCGCGCCAAGGCCTTGCTCGACATGCACGGCTATGTCGACCGCGACGGTGACGGCTGGCGCGACCAGCCCGACGGCCAGCCGCTGATACTGGAGTACGCCACGCAGCCCGACCAGCAGAGTCGTCAGTTGATTGAACAGTGGAAGCGCAACATGGACGCGCTCAAGGTGCGCATCGACTTCAAGCCGGCGAAGTGGCCCGAGAACCTGAAGAGCTCGCGCGCCGGCAAGCTGATGATGTGGGGCGTCGGCTGGAGTACCGGCCCCGACGGGGAGGATTTCCTCGTCCTAGGCTACGGCCCCAACAAGGGCCAGGCCAACCACGCCCGTTTCGACCTGCCCGCGTTCAACCGGCTCTATGAGACCCAGCACACGATGCCCGACGGCCCCGAGCGCCTTGCCGCAATGACCGAAGCGAAGAAATTGATGATCGCCTACATGCCGTACAAGGTCCACGTGCACCGCATCTTCACCGATCTGGCGCAACCCTGGGTCGTCGGCTACCACCGCAACATCTTCGTGCGCGAGTTCTGGAAGTACGTCGACATCGACACAGCCGAACTCGCGCGTCGCAGGAACTGAAGGAGAGCCCGCCGATGAAGCCCTTGATCGCCCTCGCCGCCGCATTGATCCTCGCCGTGGCGGCCCACGCGCAGCCGACGAGCGAGTCCAAGACAGCGCCGAAGGTGCTTCGCTATGCCTTCCCTACTGCCGAGACCGGCTTTGACCCGGCACGCATCGTCGACTTGTACTCACGCATCGTCACCTCGCACATCTTCGAAGGGCTGTATGCCTACGACCACCTGGCGCGGCCGATCAAGGTCAAGCCACTGATCGCCGACGGGATGCCTGAATCGTCAGCCGACTTTCGCACCTGGACGGTCAGGATCAAGCCTGGCATCTACTTTGCTGACGACGCGGCGTTTGGCGGCAAGAAGCGGGAGATCACCGCGCAGGATTTCGTCTACGCCTACAAGCGCCCCGTCGATCCCGCCAACAAGAGCCCGATCGTCGCCGGGCTGCTCGACTCCAAGTTCATCGGGCTGGCCGAATTGCGCGACGACGCGATCAAGAACAAGAAGCCGTTCGACTACGACAAGCCGATCGAGGGCATCCGGGCACTCGACCGTACGACGATCCAGTTCAAGCTCGAGGAGCCGCGTCCGCGCTTCATCGAGACCCTGGCCGCGAGCGACCTTTTCGGTGCCGTCGCTCGCGAGGTGGTCGAGAAGTACGGCGACGCGATTCCGGCCCACCCGGTCGGCTCGGGGCCCTTCAAGTTGACGCAGTGGCGGCGCAGCTCGCTGATCGTGCTGGAGCGCAACCCCGACTACCGCGAGGTGCTGTATGACGCCGAGCCCGCGCCCGACGACGCCGAGGGCCAGGCGATCCTCAAGCAGTTCAAGGGCAAACGGCTGCCGATGGTCGACCGGGTCGAGGTCTCGATCATCCAGGAGACACAGCCCCGCTGGCTGGCCTTCCTCAACGGGCAGATCGACTTCATCAACGTGCCCGGTGAGTTCGTCAGCCAGGGCATGCCCAACGGCAAAGTCGCGCCCCACCTCGCCAAGAATGGCGTCCGGGGCTTTCGCGTGCTGAATCCCGACTCCGCGTTCACCTACTTCAACATGGAAGACCCGGTGGTCGGCGGCTACACACCCGAGAAGGTGGCGCTGCGCCGCGCGATCTCGCTCGGTATCGACGTCGAACGCGACATCCGCATCGTCCGCCGCGGGCAAGCGGTCCCGGCGCAGTCGGTTGTCGTCCCGCACACGATCGGCTACGACCCCAAGTTCAAGAGTGAGAACGGCGACTTCGACCCGGTGCGCGCCAAGGCCTTGCTCGACGTGTACGGCTACGTCGACAAGGACGGCGACGGCTGGCGCGATCTGCCCGATGGCAGACCGCTGGTGCTCGAGGTCGCCACGCAGCCTGACCAGCTCACCCGGCAGTTCGACGAGTTGTGGCAGAAGAACATGCAGCGCATCGGCATTCGCGTGAAATTCTTCACCGGCCAATGGCCCGAGCAGTTGAAGGCCGCACGTGCCGGCAAGCTGATGCTCTGGTCGCTGGGCTCCTCGGCCGCCGGCAGCGACGGCCAGGGTGCGCTATCGCGCCTGTACGGCCCTCAGTCCGGCAGCCAGAACCTGGCGCGCTTCAAGAACGACGAGTTCGACGCCATCTACTTGCGCATGCAGGAAATCGCCGACGGGCCCGAACGCGACGCGTTGTTCGAGAAGGCCAAGCTCATCTCGGTGGCCTACATGCCTTACAAGACCACCGTGCACCGCTTCAGCAACGACCTCGTGCACCCCTGGCTGCAGGGTTACCGGCGGCCGCTGTTCTGGAACGAGTGGTGGCACGTTGTCGATATCGACAACGCCAAGCGCCCGCCAAGGTGACTCGGCCACCGCGCGGAAGAAAGCGCGGCACTCGGGCGTAAGCCTTTGTGACCCGCCGCCATGAGCGCCCCACCCGCCTTCCGCCAGCAACTGCTTGCCGCGATCCCGCGGCTGCGGCGCTACGCTCGTTCGCTGGTCTACGACGTGCAGAACGCCGACGACCTGGTGCAGAACGTGCTCGAGCGCGCGCTCGGCCATTGGCGCCAGTTCGACCCGCGCCGCGACATCGTGCTGTGGCTCCTGTCGATTGCCCACAACGCCCATCTCGATGCGCTGCGCCGCGACCGCCGCCTCGATGTCTTGCCGCCCGAGCGCGTGACGGAAGTACTCGATGCCCAGCAACCCCTGGGCGGCGACGTCGGGCTGCGCCTGGACCTGACAGCCGCGCTCGAACACCTCGTACCCGACCAGCGCAGCGCGTTGCTCCTGGTGCTGGTCGAGCAGCTCAGCTATGCCGAAGCCGCCGAAGTGCTACAGGTACCCGCCGGCACCGTGATGTCGCGCGTCAGCCGCGCCCGCGCGGCAATGCGCGAATGGCTCGACGGTGGCGCGCGCACTGCCGTCAAGCCCGACTTGCGCCGCGTGGTCTAGCGCCCCGCCAGGAAACAACATGTCCCGCCCCGACGACTTCAGCAACACCGATCTCAGCGCCTGGCTCGACGGCGAACTCGACGCCGAGCGCCGCAGCCA